>Ga0209061_1001008_pt1 | contig 53443 bp, 45 predicted proteins | sample Coa_R1_10_FD_187157 | JGI IMG/M metagenome (GOLD analysis project Ga0209061, IMG submission 187157) | Surface soil microbial communities from Centralia Pennsylvania, which are recovering from an underground coalmine fire - Coalmine... | ecosystem: Environmental > Terrestrial > Soil >... | reverse complement strand
CGGCTCCGGGCGCGCGTGGAGGGCGATCGGGTGGTCGTCGGGGGGAACGTGCGCCTGGTCGGGGAAGGCGTCGTCTCGCTCCCGGCAAGGGGAGCGGCCTGAGTGGCCGGGACCGCGCGCGCGTCCTCGGGGGCCGACCGGCAGCTCCTCTCCGACCTCGAGGACGCCCTCGGCCGCCGGCGAGTACTGACCGACCCCGAGGTGTGCGCCGGCTACACCCGGGACTGGACGGGCCGCTATGTCGGCTCCGCCGCGGCCGTCGTGAGACCCGAGCGGGTCGAGCAGGTGCAGGCGGTCGTGGAGGTGGCCGCCCGCCACGGGGCCGCCCTCATCTGCCAGGGAGGCAACACCGGCCTCGTCGGCGGGTCGGTCCCCCGGCCGGCCGGCGCCCTCGACCAGCCGCAGATCGTCTGTGGCATGAGCGGCATGTGCGCCGTCGAAGATGTCGACCCGGCCGGCCGCCTTCTTTGCGCCGGCGCCGGCGTGACCCTCTCCGCCGCCCAGGCGGCAGCGGGCCGCGCCGGCTTCCACCTCGGCATCGACCTCTCCTCGCGCGGATCAGCCACGCTCGGGGGGATGGCCGCCACGAACGCGGGCGGGATGCAGATGCTGCGCTTCGGCGGGATGCGCGCCCGCGTGGCCGGGATCGAGGCCGTGCTCGCCGACGGCTCGATCGTGAGCCGGCTGAGCGGCCTCGCGAAGGACAACGTGGGCTGGGACCCGGCCGCCCTGTTCGTCGGGAGCGAGGGCACGCTCGCCGTCATCACGCGGGTGATGGTGCGCCTCGAGCCCCTCCCCGCCCACCGCGTCACGGCGCTCGTCGCCCTGGCCAGCGTGGACGCGGCTCTCGAGCTCCTGGCCGGGCCGGTCGCAGCCCTCCCGAGCCTCGAGGCGGCCGAGCTGACGCTCGAGGACGGCATGCGCCTCGTGGCGGGCGAGTTCGATCTCCCGCCACCGGTCGGCCTCGAAAGCGGCGCCGCCGGACGAGGCGGGCGCGCCTGGCTCACCCTCGAGGCGGCGGGGCCGTACGACCCGACGGCGGAGCTCGCCGCCGCCGTCGACCATCCCTTCGTCCTCGGCGCCGCCGTGGCGAGCGACGCGAACGGCCGCGCCCGCCTGTGGGCCTACCGTGAGCGACACACCGAGGCGGTCTCCCGGCTCGGGGTCCCCCACAAGCTCGACGTGTCGGTGACCCGCTCCCGCCTCGGGGAGCTCGTCGGGCTCCTCCCAGAGCGGGTCGCGGCAGCCGCCCCAGGGGCACGGCTCGTCATGTGGGGGCACGCCGCGGACGGCAACGTGCACGTGAACGTCGTAGGCCCGCCCCCCGACGACGACGGCGTCGACGACGCCGTGCTCCGCCTCGTCGCCGAGCTCGGCGGCTCCATCTCGGCCGAGCACGGGGTCGGGGTGGCGCGGCGCAGGTGGCTCCGGCTCGTGCGCAGCGAAGGCGACCTCCAGCTGATGGCGCGGGTGAAGGCGGCACTCGACCCGGGCGGCATGCTCAACCCGGGCGTGCTCGAGCCGTTGCCCTGACCGCCCATGCCGGCGGCCGGTGCCCCGAGACGCCGTCAGCGTCGGGGGGGCGCCACCTTGTCGACCGCCTCGAGGACCTCGGCAGAGAGCTCGATGTCGCCGGCCGCCGCGTTCGCGCGCACCTGCTCGGCCGAGGTCGCGCCGGCGATGACGCTGCCGACGGACGGCTGTGCGGCAATCGCGGCGAGGGCGAGCTCGGTCATCGTGACCCCGGCGTCGCTGGCGATCGACTCGAGGCCCTCGAGCACCTCGAAGGTGGCGTCACCCGGCGCCTCGCGCCCGGCGAGCCGGCTCTGTTCCGGCGGCGGTGCGCCGCGGCGCCACTTGCCGGTGAGCAGCCCGTTCGCGAGCGGGAAGTACGGGATGAGGGAGATGCCGTGTGCGAGGCAGGCCGGCACGAGGTCGCGCTCGGCGCCGCGCTCGAGCAGCGAGTAGTGGTTCTGCGCCGCGACGAAGCGGGTGAGCCCCCGCGTCCTCGAGATCCACTCGCACTCGGTCACCTGCCATCCCGAGAGGTTCGAGGAGCCGGCGTAGCGGATCTTGCCGGCGTGCACGAGGTCGTCGAGCGCCTCGAGGGTCTCCTCGAAGGGCGTCACCTTGTCGGGGCGATGCAACTGGTAGAGATCGATCCAGTCGGTCTCAAGCCGCCGCAGCGAGGCCTCGACGGCCCGCACGACGTAGCGCCTCGAGGCGCGAGCCCCCCAGTCCGGGCCGTTCGTGCCGCCCATGTCGGAGCCGAACTTCGTGGCGATCACGACCTCGTCCCGGCGGCCGCGGAGGACCTCGCCGAGGATGGTCTCGGACCCGCCGCGGTCGTAGCTGTCCGAGGTGTCGATGAAGTTGATCCCGGCTTCGAGCGCCGCCTCGATGACCGGCCGCGACCGCTCGAGGTCGAGCCGCCACCCGAAGTTGTTGGCGCCGAGGCCGATCACCGAGACGCAAAGGCCGCTGTTGCCGAGCTGACGGAATCGCATGCGGCGACGGTACCCGTGCCGAGCTCACGGCCGCGCCGCGACGGCGCCACATCCGGCGCCGGCGCCGGCGCCGTACTGAGAGCAGTGCCATGGCACCGCGACAAGAGCGCGCCCGGGTGTCGCTCGGACGGGGCCCGCGCCACGCGCGGGCCCCGATGTCGGCAAGGATGGTGGAGCACGGCGGTCCGGGCCGTCGTCCAAGGCAGGTGGACCCGATGAGCGAGATCGACGCAGCGCGACCGCCCCAGGCGGACCACGACGAGCTCGAGCCGGTGACACACGTCGGACGCAGGACACTGCTCGGCTTCATGGGCGTTGGCGTGGCCGGGATCGCGCTCGGGGCAAGCGTCGACAACGCCATCGGAGGTGCGCTCACGAAGGCCTCGAGCGCGCTCGGCAGCCTCGGCGCCCTCGTGCCGGGAGCGGAGGCGTTCCGCATCTACACCGTCACCGGGACGATCCCCCGCATCAACCCGGCGCGCTACCGCTTGAGCGTGGGCGGGATGGTCGACCACCCGCTCACCCTCTCCCTCGACGACCTTCGCACCGCCTATCCCCGCACCGAGCTCGTCCACTACTTCCAGTGCGTCACCGGCTGGCACGTGCCGGGCGTGCACTGGGCGGGCGTCCGCCTCTCGGCGCTCCTCGACCGGGCAGGCGTGCAGCCGGGAGCGACCGCGCTCCGGTTCTTCTCAGGCGACGGCGTCTACACCGAGAGCCTCACCCTGTCTCAGGCGCGCCTACGTGACGTCCTCGTCGCCGACAAGATGCTCGGCACCGACGTCACCGCCGACCATGGCGGCCCCGTCCGCCTCTACGTGGCGCCGATGTACGGCTACAAGTCCATCAAGTGGCTCGACCGGATCGAGGTGACCGACCGCGTGGTGCCGGGCTACTGGGAGAACGCCGGCTACCCGGTCAACGCCTGGATCGACTCGTGAGCACCGAGCCTGCCGAGCCGGCCGCGATCGAGGGGGCGCCCGTGCACGGCGAGGGGGCGGAACCGCCGCCGTCCACCGTCGTGCGCTTCGATCTCCCGGAGCGGCTCGTGCACTGGACGACGGCGCTCCTTCTCCTCTCGCTCCTTGCCACCGGCACGATCCTGTACGTCCCGGGCCTGATGCTCGCCGTCGGCCATCGCGCCACGATCGAGAACATCCACGTCGTCACGGGCTTCGGGCTCCTCGCCCCGATCCTCGCCGGGTTGGCGGGACCGTGGCGGAGCGCGCTCGTCGACGACATCCGGCGGCTCGACCGCTGGGGTCGCCAGGACTTCGCCTTCTTCCGGCCGCGGCGGGCCGGGCCGGTGGGCCGCCGGGGCAAGTTCAACGGCGGTCAGAAGGCGGCCGCTGCGGTGCTGGCCGGGGGCAGCCTCGTCATGATCGTGACCGGCACCGTCATGAGATGGTCTCCCCCCTTCCCGAACGAGCTCGCCCGAGGTGCCACGCTCGTCCACGACGTCGTCTACCTCGTCCTGTTCGCAGTGGTGGTGGGCCACCTCGTCGTGGCGCTCTCCCGTCCCGTGCAGCTCCGCTCGATGTTCACCGGTCACGTCCCGCTGGCGTGGGCCCGCCGCCACGGCCCCGCCTGGCTGGACGGGAGCGACCTCAGGACCCTCCCGACGGGCCGGGCTCGCCGTCCCCGTCAAGCAGCCGCTCCACCTCGCCGGAGTGCTCCCCGACGCGAGGCGGCGCACGCCGGTAGGAGACCGGCGTCCGGCTGAGGCGCATCGGGCTCGCCACCTGCGCACCAGGCTCGGGCCGGCCTGCCCGCCACGGCTCGGCGGCACCGCCGGGCCACGGCAGGCGCACGACGGGCTCGAGCCCGACCCGCTCCGCAAAGGCGAAGGCCTCGCCGATGTCGTTCACGACCCCGCTCGGGACCCCGGCTCGGGACAGCAGCTCGACCCACTCGGCCGCCGGTCGGGTCACCAGCACCTGTTCGAGCTCGGCGACCATCTCATCCCGGTTCGCCACCCGCGCCGCGTTCTGAGAGAACCGCGGGTCGCCCGCCATCCACTCCTTGCCCACCACGGCGGCGAGCGCGGCGAACTGGCCGTCGTTGCCGACGGCGACGACGAAGGAGCGGTCGGCCGCAGCGAGCGTCTCGTAGGGCGCGATGCTCGGGTGGCGGTTCCCCATCGCCCGGGGCACCCGGCCGGTCGTGAGGTAGGTGGAGGCCTGGTTGATGAGGGAAGCGAGCGTGCTCGACATGAGGTCGACCTCGACGAGCTGGCCGCGGCCGCTCCGCTCCCGCTCGTAGAGGGCCGCCACGATGGCGTTCGAGGCGTAGAGGGCCGTCAGCACGTCGACGACGGCCACGCCCACCTTGCGCGGCTCGGCCTCCTCGCCGGAGTCGCCCGTGATCGACATGAGCCCCCCGACGGCCTGGACGAGGAAGTCGTAGCCGGGCAGCGACGCCCCCTCACCTCGCGTGCCAAAGCCCGAGACCGAGCAGTAGACGAGCCCCGGGTTCAGCCGCGCCAGCTCCTCGTAGCCGAGGCCGAGCCGGGCGGCCCCGCCGGGCTTGAAGTTCTCGATCACCACGTCGGCGCGCTCGGCGAGCGCCCGTGCCCGCCGCCGGCCCTCGGGGCTCGAGAGATCCCACGCCACGCTCCGCTTGTTGCGGTTGATCGAGAGGTAGTACGAGCTCATCGGCTCGTGGCCCCCTTCTCCGAGGGGAACCTCGACAAAGGGAGGGCCGAAGCCGCGGGTGTCGTCGCCCGCGCCCGGCCGCTCGACCTTCACCACGTCCGCCCCGAGGTCCCCGAGCAACATCGCCGCGTAGGGCCCGGCCACCACCCGCGAGAAGTCGGCGACGAGGAGCCCGGTGAGGGGCCCCGGGGCGGTGCCGCTCACCAGTCGTCGGCGCGGGCGGGCGCGAGCGGGCTCGACAGCACGGCGCCGGCGAGCTCGCTCCCGACGAGCTCGGCGCCGGCCTCGGCCATGGCGGCGAGCGCCTGCTCGGTCGTCTCAGGGGCGACGCCGGCGGTGAGCGGCAGCAGGACCCTCACGGCGAAGCCGAGGTGGCACGCGTCGAGCACCGTCGCCCGCACGCAGTGGTCGGCGGCGAGGCCGCACAGGTCAAGATGCTCGATGCCGCGCTCGGCGAGCCAGGAGGCAAGCGCCGTCCCGTGCTCGTCGAGGCCTTCGAAGCCGGAGTAGGCGGCATGCTCTGCCCCCTTGTCGAACACGGCGTCGAAGCCGATGCCGGCGATGAGCGGATGCAGCTCGGCGCCCTCGCTGCCGGCCACGCAGTGGACCGGCCAGGAGGTGATGAGATCGGGCGGCTCTCCCGCCGGGGCGAAGTGGCGACCCGGGTCGACGTGCCAGTCCCTCGTCGCCACGACGGCGGCGTAGCTGGAACGCCGGCTCGCCACGAGCTCGGCCACCCGCTCGGCGACCCGGTCGCCCCCATCCACCGCGAGCGAGCCGCCCTCACAGAAGTCCCTCTGGACGTCGACCACGACGAGGGCCCGCAAGGGCTCGGGCTCGGTGCCCCCGCCCGAGGCGCTCGCCCGCTCCCGGCGCAACCGTGCACGCCGGGGCCGTTCGGCGCCGGAGGGCGCCGGTGCCGCACGGCCGTACCGGGTGGGGATCACCGGATCGCCGGGAGCGAGGACGAAGGCCTCGGGGCCGAGCTCCCGCACCGACCAGCGGTGGTGCTCGCGGGCCTCGAGCAGGCTCGGCATCGCCTCGGGCCGCCCGCCAGAGATCACCCGCCGCTGGAGCTCGCGAGTCGCCCACCCCGGCGGGAGGTCGTCCTCTGGGCTCGCGCCCTCGGGCACCACCACCTCCGCCCGTGCCACGCCTTCCTCGTCGATCCACCGGAACCCCCGTTTGCGGGCGCCGAGGGTGCGCTTGTCGGGAGAGAGCTTCTCGACCGGCCGCAGCGGGGAGTCCTCGCCGTCGCTCTCTCCGATCGCGACGAGCTTGTAGACAAGGCCGGCCGTGGCGGCTCCGGAGCCAGTGACGACGTGCGTGCCCACCCCGTAGGCGTCGACGGGTGCGGCCGCGAGCGCCTCGATCTCGTGCTCGTCGAGGTCGGAGGTGATGACGATGCCCGTCTCGTGGGCGCCGAGGTCATCAAGGAGCGAGCGGGCCGCCGCCGCCTCGGCGAGCAGATCGCCCGAGTCGAGGCGGATCGCGCCCGGTCCCCGGGCCCCCCGCTCGCGGGCAAGCTCGACGGCGGTCCGGATGGCACGGGGGGTGTCGAAGGTGTCCACGAGGAGCGTCGTCCCCACCCCCATGGCGTCGAGCTGGGCCGCGAAGGCCGAGCGCTCGTCGTCGTAGGCGAGGACGAAGGCGTGTGCCGCCGTCCCCGTCGTGGGGATGCCGTAGCGCCGCCCCGCCTCGAGCTCGGAGGTGGAGGCGAACCCGGCGATGAAGGCCGCTCGGGCCGCTGCGACGGCCGCGAGCTCGTTCGTCCGCCTCGCGCCCATCTCGATGATCGGCCTCCCGGCCGCGGCGCCGACCATGCGCGAGGCAGCGGCGGCCACGGCCGAGTCGAAGTTGAGCACCGACAGCACGAGCGTCTCGAGCAGGACCGTCTCGCCGAAGCAGCCCTCGATCGTCGCGATCGGGCTGCCCGGGAAGTAGCACTCACCCTCCGCATAGGCGTCGATGGTCCCGGAGAACCTGAACCCCTCCAGCCACTCGAGCGTGCGCTCGGAGACGATCTCCTCCGTCTCGAGGTACTCGAGCTCCTCAGGGCCGAAGCGGAAGGCCTCGATCGCGGGGACGAGGCGGCCGATCCCGGCGCAGACCCCATAGCGGCGCCCGGGCGGCAGCGAGCGGGCAAAGACCTCGAAGACCGCCCGCCGCTCGGCGACGCCGGATCGGATCGCGGCGTCGAGCATCGTGAGCTCGTAGCGGTCGGTCAGCAGCGCGCTCGAGGCCATCGCGGGCGAGGCTAGTGCGAGGTGCCTGCGGCGCCGCGCTACCTCGCCGGCGAACGTCCGCCGAGGTAGCGGGCGAGCTGCCGGCTCTCGGCGACGAGGTGTCCGGCGTCGTCGTAGAGCTCGCCCTGCTCGTCGGCGTAGCCACCCGACAGCGTCCTAGTCTCGAAGCGCCCGTAGCACCAGTCCGAGGACGGCCGCCTGCGCCAGTGGACCGTGTACTCGATCGTCGGCGCCCCGAGCGGGTCGGCCTCCAGGGTGCGGCCGAAGACCGCCGGAGGCCAGGAGTCGAGGAACAGGGCGACGGCAAGCGCGTCGGTCGGCCGGCCGTCGCGGAGCCGGATCCATCCTCCCGTGACGGCCTCGCCCGGCTCGGTCCGGAACATGAACAGGTCGTCGCGCCGCGCGGCGCGCGTGTCCAGCCGGTCCCACAAGGTCGCGCCCTCCCCGACCCGCCGCACGGCCAGGCTCGCAGAGGGCGCCGGAACCTCGGGTGGCTCGGGCTGGAAGTCAAGCGGCCCCGGCTCCCGCCACCGCCCTAAGGTGGCGAGGGCGGCGCACCTCACGACCCCGTCCTGGGAGAGCTCGGCCCGGAACGAGGCGTGCCCCCTCCCGAGGCGCAGCGCCGTCACCTCGACCTCGCAGGCGGCGATCGCCGGCCGCTCGAGGAAGTGGACCGTCATCGTGACCGGGTCCGGGAACGGGCTCTCGCCGAGCACCGCCCGCAGGCAGATCGCCGCGAGGTAGCCCCCGTTCGGGCCGCCGCCCACCCGCCAGCCGTCCGACACGGCACCGCGGTAGTGGCCCTTCGCACCTCGCTCGAGCGAGGTGTCGCGATCGAGCTCGAAGCTCCCCTCGGCGCCGGGCCCTCCGCCCTCGCCGGGCGTCACCGGCCCGGCTCCCCGGCGGCGGGGCGCTCGCTCGCCGCCGTTCCGTCCCTCCCGGCCAGCTCGGAGCGGGCCCAGTCGGCCCACTCGACCAGCCCGCGCTCGTAGCGGATGCCGGCCTCGAGCATGATCCTCGAGGAGTCGAGCTCGGGGCGGCGCTCCCCCACCGGCGTGGCGTCGATGGCCTCGGCGTAACCCTCGTAGCGGGCGAGCTGCCGGGCGTGCGCAGCCCGCTCCCGAGCGAGGAGGGCGAGGACCTCCTCGGTCGGGAGCAGCCACCAGAAGAACCCCTGCAGGAGCGACTCGACCCGCAGCTCCCGCGCGGGCTCGTCCTCTCGCAGCCACCGGATGACCTCGGCCCGGCCCTCCGGCGTGGCGGCATAGATCTTGCGGCCCCGCGGCCCGGAGCCGACCTGCTCGATCAGGCCCTCGCCGACGAGGCGGGCGAGCTCGGGGTAGATCTGCGAGTGGCTCGCCGACCAGACGTTCGCGAGCGTGAGGTCGAACTCGCGGGTGAGGTCGTACCCCGACATCGCACGCGCCGAGAGGAGCCCGAGGATCCCGTGGCGAAGGCTCATGGCGCCCAGCCTCACACGGTTGCACCGCCACGCGCAATCCTTGACATGTTGTTACTTACATGTCAGGCTATCCATATGGCGACGCTCAACCCTTACCTGGAAGGTCCGTTCGCACCCGTCTCGGCGGAGCTCACCGTGCACGACCTGGCGGTGGAGGGAGAGCTGCCGGCCGGCCTCGAGGGGATGTACGTGCGCAACGGGCCGAACCCGGTCTTCGCTGATCCCGCCTCGTACCACTGGTTCCTCGGACAGGGGATGCTCCATGGCGTCGAGCTCTCGGGCGGGCGCGCCTCGTACCGCAACCGAACGGTGCGGGGGAACGCGCTCGCGAACACCCACGTGGTCGAGCATGCCGGCCGGCTGCTCGCGCTCGTCGAGGTGAGCCTCCCGACCGAGGTGGACCGCGGGCTCGAGACGGTGGGGCCGTTCGACTTCGGGGGCCGGCTCGCCTCGGCCATGACGGCCCATCCCCACACCGACCCGGAAACGGGCGAGATGTGCTTCATCGGCTACGACGTCGCCGGGCCGCCCTACCTCCGCTACCACGTCGCCAACCGGCATGGGGAGCTCGTCCACTCTGCGGAGATCTCGCTCCCGGCCCCGACGATGATGCACGACTTCGCCATCACGGCGACCCGCTCGGTCCTGCTCGACCTCCCGGTGGTGTTCGATCTCGCCCTTTTCGGCTCGCGCCCGTTCCCGGCCGCCTGGTCGCCCTCCAACGGCGCACGCGTGGGCGTCATGCCCCGGCTCGGCACCGACGCCGACGTCGTGTGGATCGACGTCGAGCCCTGCTACGCCTTCCACGTCCTCAACGCCTACGACGCCGGCGACGAGATCGTCCTCGATCTGTGCCGCTACGCGTCGATGTTCGACGAGGACCTCCACGGCGTGGGCGGCGGGCCGGCCCGGCTGGAGCGCTGGACCATCGACCCGGCCGCCCGCAAGGTGAGGACCGACGTCGTGCTCGAGGTGCCGGTCGAGTTCCCCCGCCTCGACGAGCGGCTCGTGGGCCGACGGCACCGGACGGGCTACCTCGCCTCGCCGCAGATGGAGGACGGCTCCTTCGGCACGGCACGCTCGGTTGGGCTCGTCGCCGTCGACCTCGAGACCGGGCGCCACGAGACCCACGAGCTCGGGGATCGAGCCATCGCCAGCGAGCCGGTGTTCGTCCCTGCCGCAGATGGCGCCGAGGAGCGCGACGGCTACGTCCTTGCCATCGTCGCCGACTCCCGGGGCGAGCACGCGAGCGATCTCATCGTCCTCGACGCATCCGACTTCTCGGGCCCACCCCTCGCGACCGTGCACCTCCCCCAGCGGGTGCCGCTCGGCTTCCACGGGAGCTTCGTGCGGCTCTGAGGGTGGGCCCCGGCTCGGGGCCGCTGGCATACTGCGCGCCGTGTCGACGATGCCGCCCTTGAGCCCGCAGCTGGCTCCGGCGATCGACGCCATCCGCCTCAGCCTCCACGTCCTGGCGGCAGCAGTCTGGGTCGGGGGACAGGTCACCGTCGCGGGGCTGCTCCCGACAGTTCGCACGCTCGGTGGCGAGGCCCCGAGGGCGGTCGCGCGCGCCTTCGGGAGGCTCCAGTGGCCGGCCTACCTCGTCCTCATCGCCACCGGCATCTGGAACGTCCTCGCCGTGGACCCGCGCCGGGCCGGCGGCGCATGGAACGTCGTGCTCGGCGTGAAGATCGGGGTCGTGCTGCTCGCCGGCGCCGGCGCTCTCTGGCACCAGCGTGCCCGGACCAGGGTGGGCCTTGCCCTCTGGGGAGCCGTGGCGAGCCTGGCCTCGCTCGGCGCCCTCGTCCTCGGGGTGCTGCTCGCCGGTTGACGGCACACCTGCCCGCTCGGCGACGTGCCGTCAGTGGTGGCCCGGCCCCGCACCGCCGCCCCAGCCCGGCGCGACTACAGCGCCAGAGGTCGCACGGCGTCTCCCAGCACCGGGCAGGGCCTCGGCCGCGCCGGCGACCGGGGTTCAGCCGGCGAGCGCGACCGCCCGCTCGATCCTCGCCGCCAGCGCCACCAGGACATGCTCGCTCCCGGCCGGGCCGACGAGCTGGAGGCCCGCCGGCGGGCGCCCCTCGGCCGGGACGGGCAGCGAGATGGCGGGCAGGCCGGCGAGGTTGACCGGGGCCGTGAGGAGGTTGAAGCCGAGCCGCCACTCTCCGATCACGGGCGGCCGGACTGCGAGCGTCGGGAGCGCGAGCACACCCACGCCCTCGAGAGCGGCGACGAAGCCCGGGACCCACCGCGCCGCGTACTCCCGAGCCAGCCTCGCGGTCTCTTCCGGGACTCGGGAACGGCTGAGCCGTTCGAGGGTGTCGGCTCCGATCCCCTCCCCGTTCGACTCGGCCACGAGCCAGCCGTCGGACTCGAGCGCCTCGAGGCCGAGCAGCACCTGCTGGTGGTACCACGCCCCCTTCCAACCGTCGATCGGGGTCGTTTCCACCTCGAGCTCGGCACGAGCGAGGGCCTCGTCGACGGCCGCGTCGATCACCGGGTCAACCTCGACGTCCGGCCCGAGCGCGGCACGGCCGACGCCGAGGGGCGCGGCGACGGTCTCGAGCGGCCGCCCCTCGATCAGGCGCATGCCCTCGGCCACCCCGGCGACCGTCGCCGCGATCGGGCCGACCGTGTCGAAGCTCGGAGCGAGGGGCCAGACACCCTCGAGGGGCACACGGCCGTGGGTCGTCTTCAGCCCGACGACGCCGCAGCACGCTGCCGGGATGCGGACGGACCCGCCCGTGTCCGATCCGAGCCCGACGTCCGCCTCGCCGAGGGCCACCGCCACGGCCGAGCCCGAAGACGAGCCGCCGGGGACGCGGCCGGGGTCGGCGGGGTTCGCCGGGGTGCCGTACCAGGGATTGACCCCTGAGGTCCCGAAGGCGAGCTCGTGGAGGTTCGTCTTGCCGGCGAGCAGGCCACCGGAGGCCCGGATCTTCGCGACGCAGGCGGCGTCGGCCGCCGCCGGCGCCATCCGCTCGGCGAGGGCGCGGCAGCCGGCGGTCGTCACGGATCCCTCCACATCGAACAGGTCCTTCACGGCCACCGTGGTCGCCCCTGGTGCCATCGAGGCCCCCGGTGCGCCACCGGCGCCCGGCGCGAAGCGCTCGATCCAGACCCCGTCGCTCACCCCTCGCACCATCGTCGCCTCCCTGAGCAGGTAGAATGCGCGCATCAGCGATCTGTTGGAGCGCCTGCGGGCCAGCGACTGGCGTCTCACGCCGCAGCGGCGGGTCGTCGCCGAGGTCCTCGACGGTGAGCACGTCCACCTCACGGCCGAGGCCGTGCACAGCCGCGCCCAGCAGCGCCTCCCCGAGATCAGCCTGGCTACGGTCTACAACACCTTGAACGAGCTCGTGACGATGGGCGAGGTGCTCGAGGTGCCCGGCGCGGCAGGCGCCAAGCGCTACGACCCGAATGCCCACCTCCCCCACCAGCACCTCGTCTGCACCTCCTGCGGGGAGCTCCGGGACGTGTGGCCGGGCGGCGAGGCGGCCCTCTCGCTGCGGGACGCCGACCGCCACGGCTACGAGATCAGCTCGGTGCAGATCGTGTTCCGGGGCCTCTGCCCCGCCTGCCGGTCCGCCGGCGACCACACCGCCTGACCCTCAGCGTTCGAGCGCCTCCGCGTCGAGCGCGGCCCGGCGAGGTCCGGAGGGCCCGACGGCTGCCCGCAAGGCGGCGCGCACGGTGCGGGGCCGCACGACCTCGAGCTCGACCATCGGCTCGGTCCAGGGGAGCGGCACCTTCTCCCCGGGGTCGAACAGGCGCTCCCCGTCGACCCAGACCGGCCCCTTCCCGGGTAACAGGGCGAGCCTGGCGCCCCGTGCCACCCAGGCGAGCTTCGGCGCGATCGGTCGCTTGAGCCTGGTCGACCAGGTGATCCGCCTCGTGCCCCAGCGAGCCTTCGGGCCGAGCACGTCCTCGATCTCCCGGGGCCGGGCCACGCAGACGAACACGGCGTCGGGGCCACCGGAGCGGGCGAGCTCGGCCTGCACCGCCTGTAGGTCCCGTGCCGAGACGTCGCCCGATCCGAGCCGCTCGAAGCGGCCGGTGTCGGCCAGGTACCAGTCGACCCCGCCGGCGAGGCGAAGCACCCTCGGCCGGCGCTGCCCCGGCACGAGCCCCCCTGGGGGCGGTCTCATCTGCAGGTCACCACCCCATTCTCGCGGCACGAGCCCCGGTTGCACGACCCTGCTCGGTGTTGGACCTGCGAGGCCGGCGGCTTCGGCCGCCGGTGCGCAGGCTGGCAGCGCGATCCTCGCATCGGGCGAGCGCTCGATGGCACCGGTGGGCACGTCGCCGGAGCGGCCCCCGCCGCCGTCGCCATGGCAGGGCGATCACCGTGCCGGCTGGCCGCGCGAGCTGCGGACGGCCGGAGCTCGCGTTCCCGACCCCCCCCACACGCTGCCGCATGGGTCCTCCCGACCGACTCGAAGCCCGGCGGTGCCTCGAGAGACCGAGTGGCACGGCCGCTCCGGCTGTGGTTCGCCGCCAGCCGGCACCGAGAGCGCCATCCCCCACCTGCTGCCCGCGGTTGGCTACTGTGCCCCGGCACGCAGCGTGCGCTGCGAGCGAACCCGCGATGCCGAACAGGACTCACCGCCGCCAGAGCCGCCCGGGCCGCCGCCTGCAAGGCCTTCGTGATCGCCTGGGTGCGCTCGGTCGTCGTGGGCGCATCGCCTCGGGCGCGAGCCTCGCCGCCGTCCTCGTCGTCGTGGCCGGAGGGGTGGCCTTCGCCCTCACGGGATCGCACGCGCCACCCCGGCACCATGCATCGCGAAGGACGGACACCGCCACCACGACCTCGACGCTCCCGCCTCCGAAGCTCGACCGCCACCTCTGCCCGCTCACCGGGCAACGGGCCCCCGGCGGCAAGGTCCCCCAGCGCCCGGCGATCGGGATCAAGATCGGCAACGACCCTGCGGCGCGGCCGCAGTCAGGGCTGATCTACGCCGACATCGTCTACGAGGAGATGGCCGAAGGCGGGATCACCCGCTACCTCGCCGTCTTCCAGTGCCACGAGGCGCCGGTCCTCGGCCCCGTGAGGTCGGTCCGCTGGGACGACTGGCACGTGCTCGCCTCCTACGGCCACCCGATCCTCGCCTACAGCGGGGGCATCAGCTACTGGGAGCAGCTCACGGCCCACCTGAGCTGGCTCTTCGACGCCGATGCGACCTTCTACCCTGCCGCCAACGCGTACTACCGCACGAGCAACCGCTATCCGCCCGAGAACCTGTACACCTCGACGGCGGCGATCTGGAAGCTGGACCCGTCGAACCACCAGCCTCCGCCACCCCAGTTCCAGTACCGTCCCCTGCCGGCTGCCGGCGCCGAGCCGATCTCGAGCATGACGATCGTGGGGTTCTCCGAGGGCGAGAACGTCACCTGGACCTGGGATCCGGCGGCGAAGGCATGGATGCGCTCCCAGGGCGGGGTGCCGGACACCGACGCCTCGGGGATGCAATTGAGGGCGGCCAACGTCGTCGTCCAGTTCGTCCACACCTACCCGGGCCCGTACTACGAGTCCGGGACCACCCGTGGAGTCCACTCCATCACCGAGGGCACCGGTGTCGCCTACCTGCTACGCGACGGCAAGCTCGAGAAGGGCACCTGGCACACGCCGACGTACGGCGACACGATGGAGCTCCGGCTCTCGAACGGTGACCTCATGGCCCTCCAGCCCGGCAACACGTGGGTCGAGATGGTCCCGGTGACCTACGCTGTCCAGTTCCAGAAGTAGCCGGCTCGCCCCTCGGAGCGATCCGGTCTCGCCGGGGCCGGCACGGCTCGGCGTTCGTCCCAGACCATCGGCAAGAAGGACCCCATGAGACTGCTCCTCGTTGGTGCGGGAGGCGTCGGCGAGGCCGTCGCCGTGATGGCGTCGGCACGCGGCTACCTCGACGGCCTCGTGGTCGCCGACCTCTCGAGCGAGCGTGCTCGCGTCGTCGCCGAGCGGGCAGCGGCCGGGGGCAGCGCGGCGGAGGGCGTCGCCCTCGACGCGGGCGACTCCGCTGCAGTCGCCGAGCTCGCGAGGGCGCGCAGGTGCGACGTCGTGTTCAACGCGTGTGATCCCCGCTTCGTGATGCCGATCTTCGACGCTGCTCTCGCGGCGGGCGCCGACTATGTCGACATGGCGATGTCGCTCTCCCGACCCGACCCCGACCGGCCCTACGAGGAGACCGGCGTCATGCTCGGCGACGAGCAGTTCGCCCGGGCGGCCGAGTGGGAGGCGTCCGGCCACCTCGCCCTCGTCGGCTGCGGGGTCGAGCCCGGTCTCTCCGACGTCTTCGCCCGCTACGCCGCCGACCACCTCTTCTCCTCCGTCGACGAGGTCGGCGTCCGGGACGGTGCCAACCTCGAGGTCGAGGGCTACGACTTCGCACCGACGTTCTCGATCTGGACCACGATCGAGGAGTGCCTCAACCCCCCTCTCGTCTACGAGAGGGGGCGGGGCTGGTTCACGACACCGCCGTTCTCCGAACCGGAGGTCTTCACCTTTCCCGAGGGGATCGGTGAGGTCGCCTGCGTGAACGTCGAGCACGAGGAGGTGGTCCTCATCCCGAAGTGGCTCGACGTCGGTCGGGTGACCTTCAAGTACGGGCTCGGCGACGAGTTCATCGAGGTGCTCCAGGTCCTCCACCGGCTCGGCCTCGACCGTACGGCCCCGGTTCGGGTCCGCGGAGCCGAGGTCTCGCCCCGCGACGTGGTCGCTGCCTGCCTTCCCGATCCGGCAACCCTCGGCGACAAGATGCGGGGAGCCACGTGCGCCGGGACGGCCGTGCGGGGCACCGGCATCGACGGTTCGCCGCGGGCCGTCTACCTCTACCACGTGTCGGACAACGAGGAGACGATGGGCCGTCACGGCTGCCAGGCGGTGGTCTGGCAGACGGCGATCGCCCCCGTCGCCGCCCTCGAGCTGCGCGCGAACGGCGCCTGGCAGGGTGCCGGCGTGCTCGGCCCCGAGGCGTTCGACTCCGAGCCGCTCCTCGACCTGATGCGGGACTATGGCGAACCCTGGCACCTACGCGAGGACGCCCCGCCCGTCCCGGGCTAGACCAGGGCTAGATCCCTGACGACCCGCTCTCCCGGCGCCTCGGCGGAGGTCACCGGCGACCGAGGCGGGTCGTGAGAGCGGCACCGCCCCGGCGGGCGCTGGCCACGCCGTTGACACCGATGGAGCCTCCCGGCCGGCGGCGCGGACGCCCTCGGGCGGCCCCTCGGCTACCGGAAACCGAGCTGAGGCCGGCCCGGCCCCGCCCGCCCGGCAGGGTCGGGCCACCTCGAGGTGACGACCTTGCCCCTGGTGTAGAACGCGACGCCGTCACGGCCGTAGGCGTGCAGGTCCCCGAACAGCGACGCCTTCCAGCCCCCGAAGGGGTAGTAGGCGACCGGCACCGGGATGGGGACGTTGACGCCGACCATGCCCGCCTCGACCTCGTGCTGGAAGCGCCGGGCGGCGGCGCCGTCGTTCGTGAAGATCGCCGCCCCGTTCCCGTACGGGCTCGAGCTCACGAGCTCGATCGCCTCGTCGTAGGAGGCCGCCCGCACCACCGAGAGCACCGGTCCGAAGATCTCGTCGGTGTAGCAGGCCATCTTCGGCCTCACGCCGTCGAGCAGCGTCGGTCCGAGGTAGAAGCCCTCTCCGGCCTCGACTCGGGCGTGCGCGCGCCCGTCGACGACCACCCTCGCCCCGTCGGCGGCGGCACCGGCGACGTAGGAGGCGACCCGGTCCCGGTGCGCCTTTGTCACGAGCGGGCCCATGTCGCTCGCGGGATCGTCGCCCGGGCCCACGTTGATGGTGCCGATGCGCTCGGCGATGCGGGCGACGAGCTCGTCGCCGACCGGCTCGACGGCGACGACGACGGAGACGGCCATGCACCGCTCCCCTGCGGAGCCGAAGCCGGCCGAGACGGCCGCGTCGGCCGCCGCCTCGAGATCGGCATCGGGGAGCACGACCATGTGGTTCTTGGCTCCGCCGAGCGCCTGGACCCGCTTCCCCAAGCTCGTGCCCCGCTCGTAGACGTACCGGGCGACGGGGGTGGAGCCGACGAAGCTCACGGCCTTCACGAGCTCGTGCTGGAGGAGCGCGTCGACGGTCTCCTTGTCGCCGTGAACGACCGAGAACACCCCGTCGGGAAGACCGGCGTCGGCGAGAAGGCCGGCCAGGAACAGCGCCGCGGAGGGGTCCTTCTCGGAGGGCTTCAGGACGAAGGCGTTCCCGCAGGCGAGGGCGAGCGGCAGCATCCAGAGCGGGACCATCGCCGGGAAGTTGAACGGGGTGATCCCGACGACGACGCCGAGCGGCTGGCGGAGCGAGTAGGTGTCGACGCCGGACGAGGCGTTCTCCGAGAAGCCTCCCCGCAACAGGTCGCCGACTCCGCAGGCGAACTCGACGACGTCGATCCCGCGGGCGATCTCACCGAGGGCATCGGCCCGGGTCTTGCCGTGCTCGGCGGTGATCACCGCTGCGAGCTCGTCGCGTGCGCCGTGCAGCAGCTCGCGGAACCTGAACAGCACCCTCGTGCGCTCGGCAATGGAGGCATGGCGCCACGAGCCCCAGGCGTCCGCCGCGCCGGCCACGGCGAGGTCGACGACGGTGGGGTCGGCGAAGGGCACCTCAGCGGAGAGCCCTCCGGTCGCCGGGTTCACCACGTGCCCGGAGCGAGCAAGGTCGCCCGCGCTCTGCTCACCGAGGTACGGCTTTCCCCCGATCCAGTGCGGGATCGAGGCGGGTGCGGCGTCGCCCGTCATGCGTCGATCGCGCTCATCACGTGCTTCACCCGGGTGTAGTCCTCGAAGCCGTACATCGAGAGGTCCTTGCCGTAGCCCGAGTGCTTGAACCCTCCGTGCGGCATCTCGGCCACGAGGGGCACGTGGGTGTTGATCCACACGCAGCCGAAGTCGAGGAGCCGGGCCATCCGCATCGCCCGGCCGTGGTCCTTGGTCCAGACCGACGACGCGAGGCCGTACTGCACGCCGTTCGCCCACCGGAGCGCCTCGTCCTCGTCGGAGAAGCGCTGCACGGTGATGACCGGGCCGAAGATCTCGTTCTGGATCATCTCGTCGTCCTGCCTGAGCCCCGTCACCACGGTCGGCTCGAACAAGTAGCCGCGCTCGCCAACGTGGTGGCCGCCCGTTCGGACCTCGGCGTGGGAGGGTGCCCGCTCGAGGAAGCCGGCGACCCGCTCGAGCTGGCTCTCGTTGTTGAGCGGGCCGAAGTCCGCGTCCTCGACGTCGATGCCGCCCACCTTCTGGCCGCGGGCTTGCTCGACGAGCGCCTCGACGAAGTCGTCGTGGACCGCCGGCCCGGCGAGGACGCGGGTCGCCGCCGTGCAGTCCTGGCCTGCGTTGAAGTAGCCGGCGCCGGCGATGCCCGCTGCCGCGGCCTCGAGGTCGGCGTCGTCGAACACGACGACCGGGGCCTTCCCGCCGAGCTCGAGGTGGACACGCTTCAGGTCGTCCGCCGCCGCGCGGGCCACCTCCATGCCCGCGCGGACCGAACCCGTCACCGAGACCATGGCCGGCGTGGGGTGCGCGACGAGGGCGCGGCCGGTATCGCGGTCGCCGCACACGACGTTGAACACCCCTTCGGGGAGGAACTCCGCCATGATCTCGGCCATCAGCACCGTCGACATCGGCGTCGTGTCGGACGGCTTCAGCACCACCGTGTTCCCCGCCGCGATGGCGGGGGCCCACTTCCAGACCGCCATCATGAGGGGGTAGTTCCACGGCGTCACCTGGGCGCAGACCCCGACCGGCTCGCGGCGGATGAACGAGGTGTGCCCGGTCATGTACTCGGCCGCCGCGCGGCCCTCGAGCATGCGGGCCGCTCCTGCGAAGAAGCGGATCTGGTCGACCGTCGGGGGGATCTCCTCGCTCATCGTGAGGCCGAAGGGCTTGCCGGTGTTCTCGATCTCCTCCCTCACGAGGTCCTCGGCCCGTGTCTCGAGGGCGTCCGCGATCCGGTAGATCGCGCGGCTCCGCTCCGCCGGCGTCGTGTCGCGCCAGCCGGGGAAGGCGGCAGCTGCGGCGGCGAAGGCGCGGTCGACGTCCTCGGGCCCCGACAGGGGGGCCGTCGCGTAGACCTCGCCGGTGCTCGGGTTCACCACCGGCGTGGTCTGCCCGCTCGCGCTGTCGACGAAGCGCCCGCCGACGAAGTTCCTCACCTGCCGGACCGTCGTGCTCCCGGCTGCTGCTCGGCTCTCGGACACCATGACCTCCGCGCTGTCTCAGACCTGCCCCGGCTCGGGTTGCCGAGCTCGGGCCTGTTCCTGCGATCCTCCCAGATCTGGAGAATGGTCACAAGTGATTCCGTTGCAACATCGATGAGTTGGCGCGGAATCGGTTGTGGCGATCGGGGTAGACCGAGAGTGAGGGCTACGCTCGTTGTCGTGTCCTCCAGGCCCGGCGGCGACGACCGACGCTACCGCCGCCTGTCGTACTGGATGGACTCGCTCGGCGAGAGCCTCGTGGCACGCCCCGCCCTCGGCGGGAACCTCGAGGTCGACGTCGCCATCGTCGGAGGCGGCTACACGGGGCTGTGGACGGCGTACTACCTCGCGTGCCACGAGCCGAGCCTGCGCATCGCCGTCCTCGAAGCCGAGATCGCCGGCTACGGCGCCTCGGGCAGGAACGGGGGCTGGTGCTCCGCCCTCTTCGCCGTCTCCGATGCCCGCCTCGCCCGCGAGTTCGGCCGCAGCTCCATGCTCGCGATGCGCAAGGAGATGAGGGCGACCGTCGACGAGGTGGGCAAGGTCGCCGCCTCCGAGGGGATCGAGTGCCACTTCCGCAAGGCGGGGACGGTCTCGGCGGCCCGCTCGCGCGCCCAGGAGGCGACGCTGCGGGCCGAGCTCGCCGAGGCCCGCGAGCTCGGGGTCGGCGAGGAGGACCTCTACTGGGTGGGGGCCGACGAGGCCCGCTCGCTCATGAACGCGACCGACGTCGTCGGCGCCCTCGTCACGCCCCACTGCGCAGCGATCCACCCCGCCCGGCTCGTGCGCGGGCTCGCACGCTCCGTGGAGCGGCTCGGTGTGCAGCTCTACGAGACGACGAGGGTGACCGAGGTCGTCGGCGGCGAGCCGGGCCGCCATCCCGTGCTCCACGCGCCGGGAGGCCGGGTCCGCGCCGAGACCGTCGTCGTGGCGACAGAGGGCTACACCGCCCGGCTCCCCGGCCGATCGAGAGACGTGGCGCCGATCTACTCCCTCATGGTCGCCACCGAGCGGCTCGGGTCGGGCTCCGGCCCGGCCGACCTCTCCGGAGTCGTGGGCTCGGCACTCGCGAACGGCGCCACCTTCACCGACGGTCGCCACCTGCTCATCTACGGCCAGCTCACGGCGGACGGCCGGCTCGCCTTCGGGGGTCGCGGGGCTCCCTACCACTACAACTCGAAGGTCGCCGAGTCCTTCGAGCGGGTGCCGCGGGTCCACGGCCAGCTGCGAGCAGCCATCGTCGAGCTGTTCCCCGCCCTGTCCGAGGTGGCGATCACCCACCACTGGGGCGGTCCGATCGGCGTCCACCGGGACTGGTTCCCGTCGGTCACCTACGACCGCGAGACCGGCCTCGCCAGCGCGGGGGGCTACGTGGGCGACGGTGTGGCGACGACGAACCTCGCCGGGCGCACTCTCGCCGACCTCATCCTTGGGCGCGACACGGAGCTCGTCACGCTGCCGTGGGTGGGCCACGGCAGCCCCCGCTGGGAGCCGGAGCCGTGGCGATGGATCGGCATCAACGCGGGCCTACGCGCCATGGCGCTGTCGGATGCCCTCGAGAGCCGCACCGGGCGGCCCTCGTGGGTGGCCTCGTCGCTCAACCGCCTCCTCGGAGGCTGAGCCCAGTCAGAGGGACCGCACGGCCTTCTCGAGGATCTCGAGTCCCTCCGAGAGCAGCTCCTCGCCGATCACGAGCGGCGGCAGGATCCGCACGACGTTGTCGAACGTGCCGGCGCGCAGCACGATCACACCCTCCTCGTGGCAACGGGCGAGCACCCGGCCCGCCGCCTCCGGGTCCGGCTCTTTCGTCGCCCGGTCCCGCACGAGCTCGACGGCGGCCATGCCGCCGATCACCCGGACGTCCCCTACGCCCCGGCAGTCCTCGAGGAGCGGCAGGAGGTGGGCGGCGAAGATCTCGCCGATCCTCGCCGCGCGCGAGACGAGGTCGTGCTGCTCCACCTCCTCGATCGCGGCGAGCGCGGCGGCGCAGGCGACGGGGTTGCCTCCGAAGGTCGACCCGAGCCCTCCCGGGTGCACGGCGTCCATGAGGTCGGCCCGGCCCGTCACTCCCGCGATCGGCAGGCCGCCGCCGAGGCCCTTCGCCGTGACGACGACGTCGGGCACGATCCCGGAGTGCTCGCAGGAGAACCACCGTCCCGTGCGGGCGAAGCCGGCCTGCACCTCGTCGGCGACGAACACGATCCCGTTCTCGGCACAGTAGGAGGAGAGGGCCTGGAGGAAGCCGTCCCCGGGGACGATCACCCCTCCCTCCCCGAGCACCGGCTCGATCACGAGCGCGGCGATGCGGTCGGCGCCGATCTGGCGGTCCATCATCGAGATCGCCGCCTTTGCGCACGCCGGCCCGCACTCAGCCGCGGGGGCTCCGGCAGCGCACCGGTACGGATAGGAGTAGGGCAGGCGGTAGACCTCAGGGGCGAGCGGCCCGAAGCTCCTCTTGTAGGGCGCCGCCTTCGCCGTGAGGGTCATCCCGAGCAGGGTCCGGCCGTGGAAGGCATGGTCGAACGCGACCACGGCGCTGCGCTTGGTGGCGGCGCGTGCCACCTTGACCGCGTTCTCCACCGCCTCGGCGCCGGAGTTGACAAAGAAGCTCCGCCGCTCGAGGTCACCTGGCACGAGCTCGTTCAGCCGCTCGGCGAGGGCGACGTAGCTCTCGTAGGCAGTCACCTGGAAGCAGGTATGGGTGAAGGCGTCGGCCTGCTCCGCCACGGCCTTCGCCACGAGGGGGGCGCTCGAGCCGACGTTGAGCACGGCGATCCCCGAGCCGAGGTCGATGAGAGAGTTCCCGTCGACATCGACCACCACGCCGCCACCCGCTCTTGCTGCGAAGACCGGCATGGTCGTGCCGACACCCGGCGGGACCGCCTTGCGGCGGCGGGCCATCAACTCGGCCGAGCGAGGTCCGGGGATCGGGCCGGCAAGGTCCCGGCGTTGGGGCAGGGTGGCCACGGCTGCGCTCCTTCCTGGTGCTGGACCGCTGAACGATTCCATTACGCGCGGAATCAGTCGTATAACAGGTTAGTTGGCGCGGATTCCATTGACAACTCCCGCTCCAAGTGTGACAATGTGACGGTTCAACCGGTGAGCACCGTTAATAGTAGGTGTACGCGAGTGCGGGACCCGGTCACCGGAGCGGCGCGTGACGCACGAGGCGGTGGGTCGCGCACGACAAGGAGGGAGAAGGCGCGGCCAAGATGCCCGACGACGGCTCGACGGGAGCACCTCCGGCGACGGCGGTGACCGCGCGGACCTCGAGGGTAGGAAGCCGGCGGGCCGGCGGCCAGCAAATTGCGCGCCGCGACGGCCACGTGGGCCGCCGGCTCGGGACGCCAGCCCGCAACGCCGCGCTCGACGACGTCTCCCGGCGGCTCATCGAGGCACTCCAGCAAGACGGCCGCCGCTCCTACGCCGCCTTGGCGAAGGACGTCGGCCTGTCCGAGGCCGCCGTGCGGCAACGGGTGCGCCGCCTCCTCGAGGACGGCGTCATGCAGATCGTCGCCGTGACCGACCCGCTCACGGTCGGCTTCGCCCGTCAGGCTCTCGTCGGGATCAAGGCGACCGGCGACCTGCGCGCCGTGGCGGAGCGGCTCTCGCGACTGCCCGAGCTCGAGTACGTCGTGCTGTGCGCGGGCTCGTTCGACCTCCTCGTCGAGCTCGTCTGCGAGGACGACGAGCACCTGCTCCGGCTCCTCGACGAGTCGATCCGCACGATCGACGGGGTGAGGGAGACCGAGACCTTCGTCTACCTGCGCCTCGTGAAGCAGACCTACGCCTGGGGCACCCGTTGAGAACCGGAATGTGAAGAACGAGAAAGAAAAGGACGGACGCGAGATGAGCGAGCACGGACACGAGAACGACGCAAGCGGCGCCATCGAGGCCGGCGCGGGCGGTTCCCGCAGCCTCACCCGGAGCGCGCGCGACCACCTCTGGCTCCACTTCACGCGGATGGGCGCCTACAGCGACGACCACGAGATCCCGGTGATCGAGCGGGGCGAGGGCGCCTACGTCTACGACTCGAAGGGCAAGCGCTACCTCGACGGCCTCTCCGGCCTGTTCGTCGTCCAGGTCGGCCACGGCCGCCGGGAGCTGGCCGAGGCGGCCCGGCGCCAGGCCGAGCAGCTCGCCTACTTTCCCCTGTGGTCCTACGCCCACCCGGCGAGCATCGAGCTCGCGGAGCGGCTCGCCGGCTACACCCCCGGCTCGCTCGAGCGGTTCTTTTTCACCACGGGCGGGAGCGAGGCCGTGGAGTCGGCGTGGAAGCTGGCACGCCAGTACTTCAAGGCGGTCGGGCAGCCCGCCCGCTACAAGGTGGTGAGCCGCTCGATCGCCTACCACGGCACGACCATGGGGGCGCTGTCGATCACGGGCATCCCGGGGGCGCGCGAGCCCTTCGAGCCCCTCGTGCCGGGAGCCCGCAAGGCGATGAACACGAACCGGTACCGCTGCGTCGACTGCTCCCACCTCGACGCCTGCACGCTGCGCTGCGCCGCCTCGATCGAGCAGGTCATCGAGTTCGAGGGGCCCGAGACCGTCGCCGCCGTCTTCGTCGAGCCGGTGCAGAACTCCGGGGGCTGCTTCCCCCCGCCCGAGGGCTACCTCGAGACGGTACGGCAGATCTGCGACCGCTACGGCGTGCTCATGGTCTCCGACGAGGTGATCTGCGCCTTCGGCCGCCTCGGCGAGATGTTCGCGTGCGACCGCTACGGCTACGTGCCCGACATCATCACCTGCGCGAAGGGGCTCACGAGCGGCTACTCGCCGATCGGCGCCATGATCGCGAGCGAGAAGCTGATGGAGCCCTTCCTCGGACAGACGGCGAGCTTCGCCCACGGCATCACCTTCGGCGGCCACCCGGTGTCAGCCGCCGTGGCGCTCGCGAACCTCGACATCTTCGAGCGCGAGGGGCTCCTCGAGCACGTGCGCTCGAACGAGGCGGCCTTCCGGGCGACGCTCGAGCGGCTGACCGACCTCCCCATCGTCGGCGAGGTGCGGGGCGCCGGCTACTTCTACGGGATCGAGCTCGTACGGGACAAGCAGACGCGAGAGACCTTCTCCCACGAGGAGGCCGAGTGGCTGCTGCGGGGCTTCCTCTCCCCGGCGCTGTTCGACGCCGGGCTCATCTGCCGGGCGGACGACCGGGGCGACCCGGTCATCCAGCTGTCGCCGCCGCTCATCTGCGACCAGCAGCAATTCGACGAGATAGAGTCGATCCTGCGCTCGGTGCTCGAGGAGGCGTGGGCCAAGATCTGAGGCCGTGCCGCCCCTCGAGAGATGACGCGCGACACCGACGACCAGCCTGACTCCTTTGCCGTCTCGGCGTCCGCCGGGGAGGAAGGTGTCGTCCCCTGGCCCGCGGTCCCAAGGCTTCGCGACCGTGCCATGCGAGCGGCGGCGGGCGGGGCAGCCGGGCGCGTCGGTGGAGCACGTCACCGCTGGTGGGTGCTGTGGACCGTGCTCGCCGGACTGTTCGCGGTCAACGCGACCTTCACCATCTTCGCCGTCGCGCTGACACGGGTCGCTCACGGCTTCCACACCACGACGGACGAGACCACCTGGGTCATCACGGCGCCGCTGCTCTGCTTCGGCGTAGCGGCGCCGGCACTCGGCAGGCTGGGTGACACGATCGGCCACCGCCGCCTCTACCTCGCCGGCCAGCTCCTCACCATCGTCGCCGCAGTGCTGACGGCCCTCGCTCCGACGCTCGCGCTCCTCGTCGTCGCAAGGGCGTTCTCCGGCGTCGTCGGCGCCGCGACGGGGGCGGCGTCGATGGCCCTCATCTTCAGGGCCTTCGACCGCGAGGACCGCGTGAAGGCAATGGGCTGGTGGTCACTCGTCGGCGCTGGCGGCCCTGTGGTCGGTGTCGTGGTCGGCGGAGTCCTGATCGAGCACTTCGGCTGGCGGTCGCTGTTCGTGGTCCAGGCGATCCTCGTCGCCTGCTCGCTCGCCGCCGCGATCGCTGTGCTCCCTGAGACGGCCCGGCGCAGGGCGCAGTCCTTTGACTGGAAGGGGGCGCTGTGGATCACGACCGCGAGCCTCGGGCTGCTGCTCGGTCTGAACGAGGGACCCGCGAGCGGCTGGAGCTCTCCGCTCGTGGTCGCGTCGTTCCTCGCCGTCCCCGTCTCGCTCGCGCTGTTCGTCCGGGCCGAGCGGCAGGCCCGCCACCCCCTGTTGCCGCTCGGGCTCCTCCGGCGAAGGAACTTCAGCTTCGCGATCGGCAACCAGCTTGGCTCGAACTTCGCCTACATGGGGGGCTTCATCCTCGCTCCCCTGCTCCTCGAGCGGAGCTTTCGCTACACCACCTCGCAAGCGGGGCTCGTCGTCATCGCCCGCCCGCTCGTGTTCTCCCTCACCGCCCCGGTCGCCGGCTACGTGACCGCTCGGGTCGGCAACCGGGTGACCGCGGTCGCCGGGAGCGCCGTCCTCGTCCTCTCCATGCTCGCCTTCGCCCGCGTCGACCCGGCCTCGGGCGTCGGGCTCGTCGTCGTGGCGCTCGGGCTCTCGGGGCTTGCCCTCGGCATCTCGGGACCGGCCGTCGCCGCCAGCGTCGCCAACTCGGTCTCCGACGACGACCTCGGCGTGGCGAGCTCGGCCCAGCAGCTCATGAGCCAGCTCGGCACCGTCGCCGGGATCCAGGTGCTCCAGACCGTGCAGACCCAGCTCGCCCACGGCGGTGTGCACGGCTCGCTGCTCGCCTCGTTCCATGGGGCCTTCCTCGTCGGCGCGATCGCGGCCACCGGCGCGACGGCGTGCGCGGCCGGCCTCGTCTCGCGCAACGAGGGCGGCCGCCTCCTCGGCAGCGTGGGCCGTCACGACGTCGCGAGAGGCCCCGCCGGCCCGCTCGCTCGGGTTCGCTAGAACTGCGGCGTGCGCCTCGGCCTCCACCTTCCCGACTTCACGTTCCCCGACGGCCCCGCCTACCTCGGGCGTGATCTCGCCCTCATCGCGAGAACCGCCGAGGAGGTCGGTTTCGATCGCCTCTCGGTGATGGACCACTTCTGGCAGATCGCGAACGTGGGACCGAAAGAGCACGAGATGCTCGAGGCCTACACGACGCTTGGCTTCCTCGCCGCCAACACCTCCTCGATCACCCTCCTCACCCTCGTCACCGGCGTCGTCTACCGGGCGCCGGGACTGCTCGCGAAGGCGGTCACGACCCTCGACGTGCTGTCGGGCGGCCGCGCGATGCTCGGGATCGGTGCCGCCTGGAACGGCGACGAGGCGCTCGGCCTCGGACTTTCCTTCCCGCCCACGGCCGAGCGGTTCGAGCGCCTCGAGGAGGCGATCCAGATCTGCCGCCAGATGTTCGAGGGCCGGGACGAGCCGTTCACCGGGAAGCACTACCGGCTCGGTCGCACGCTCAACTCCCCGCTCCCCCTGTCGTCTCCCCGTCCCCGCATCCTCATCGGCGGCTCCGGCGAGCAAAAGACGCTCCGTCTCGTCGCGAAGTACGCCGACGCCTGCAACCTCTTCCCGGGCCCCGACCTCGCCCGCAAGCTCGAGGTGCTCCGCCGCCACTGCGAGGAGATCGGGCGGGACTACGACGAGATCGAGAAGACCGTCCTTTTCAACTTCGACGTCGGCCCGAACGGGGAGCGGGCGGAGCCGACGGTCGCAGCATTGCGCTCCCTTGCGGAGATGGGCTTCTCGGTCGCCCACGGCCGGGTGGCCGACGTCTCGAGCATCCACCCTCTCGAGATCATCGGGACCGAGGTCATCCCCGAGATCGCCGACCTCTGACGCGCCAGACTGGCCCGATGAGCGACGCCGGGGACCGAACGACCGACAACCTCCGGCGAGCCGTCGCCGCCTTGGGCAGCCCGCCACCGGGCCGCATCCTCGGCCGAGGGCATCCGGCCGGCGACTTCCTCGAGGCGTACGAGTGGGAGCTCCTCGAGGAGCGCTCCGGCTACCTGCGCCTCGAGGCGCACCGGCCCGAGCAGGTGCGCAACCCACGCGGGCAGCTGTTCGGCGGGTTCACACCGACCTACGTCGATCTCGTCGCGCTCCTCACCGTCCGCGCCGGGCAGCGGGGCGAGGCAGCCGGCCGCGAGGGAGCCGGCCGCGAGGGAGCCGGCCGGGCGAGGCCGCGCTCCTGGCTCGCCACGACGAACATGCGGGTCGACTACTTCGATCCCATCGTCGGACCCCGTTTCGTCATCGAGAGCCGGCTCGAGCGCCGGCGGGGCCGGACCTGCTTCGTGGCGACACGATTCCTCCAAGGTGGGGAGCTCGCCGTGCACGCCCTCACGACGATGCGCGAGATGCCGCAGGGAAAGCCCCTCGGCGACGCCTGAGCGGGCTCAGCCGCCCGCCCGTCGGCGAGCTGCCGCCTCGGTACGCTCTCGCCATGTCCCTCTACGACATCCCGCTCAACTCGCTCGACGGCGCACCCCTCGACCTGCACCGCTTCGACGGGACGGCCGTCCTCATCGTGAACGTCGCCTCCCGTTGCGGCCTCACTCCGCAGTACGAGGGCCTCGAACGGCTCCAGCAGCGCTACGGCGACCGGGGCTTTAGCGTCCTCGGCGTGCCGTGCAACCAGTTCGGGGCGCAGGAGCCCGGCTCACCCGAGGAGATCGCGACGTTCTGCTCGACGAACTACGGCGTTACCTTCCCGATGACCGAGAAGGTCGAGGTGAACGGTGAGAACCGCCACCCGCTCTACCGGGAGCTCACCTCGGTGCCCGACGCTGAGGGAGCTGCGGGCGACATCCAGTGGAACTTCGAGAAGTTCCTCGTCTCACCGGGCGGGGAGGTCACCCGCTTCCGCCCCCTCGTCGAGCCTGAGGCACCCGAGCTGGTCGCCGCCATCGAGGCGAGCCTGCCCGGCTGAGCCGCGCCTCCCGCTCCCACCGGCCAGGGATCGCCCCGCCCGCGACATGCCCGACGGACCTCTCCTCGCACGCTGCGGCATCGTCGTCCCCCCGCAGGCGCGCAGCTGGCGCTTCTCGCGCAGCAGCGGGCCGGGCGGGCAGCACGTGAACACCGCCGACACCCGCGTCGAGCTGATCTGCGACCTCGCCGAGATCGCCGGTCCGCAGGAGGTGGTAGAGCTCGTCCGGGAGCGGCTCGGGCCGGTGGTGAGGGTGGTCGCCGCCAACGGCCGCTCGCAGCTCGCCAACCGTGAGGAGGCCGAGCGCCGCCTCCTCACCCGGATCGACGCCGCCGCGACCCGCCGGCGCCCGCGGCGGCCGACACGGCCCTCCCACAACGCCGTCGAGGCCCGCCTCGAGGACAAGCACCGGCGCTCCCGGCGCAAGGCGGAGCGTCGCGCTCCGGCCGAGGATTGAGAGCAGGGAGACTGGTCCGCATGCCGCGCCGCTCATCTGGGTACCGGATCGGCGGCCTGCGGGGCCGCTCGAGCCACGCGCTGGCAAGGGGGGGTTAGACGCCGGTGGACCCGGGCAGCGCGAATGACGAGCTGAGCTCCGGGCAGGTCCTCGCCGGCCGCTACGTCGCCGAGCACGTCATCGGACGGGGCGGGATGGCCGAGGTCTACCGGGGTCGCGACAACCGCCTCGCACGACCGGTCGCGCTGAAGGTGCTGCGAGCGCGCTACGGCCTCGACCCGTCGCTCCGGAGGCGCTTCGAGGAGGAGGCGAAGGCAGCCGCGCTCGTCTCCCACCCCAACATCGTCGCCGTCTACGACGCCGGCGAGGACTTCTCGAAGGCGTTCATCGTGATGGAGCTCGTGGTCGGCGAGACACTGCACGACCGGATCCGGCGCGGGCCGCTCGATGCGGAGACCGCCCGGTCCATCGGGATCCAGGTGCTCGACGCGCTCGCGGCGGCCCACGCGAAGGGCATCCTCCATCGGGACATCAAGCCGGCCAACATCCTCCTCACGGCCGACGGCGAAGCCAAGGTGACCGACTTCGGGATCGCGAAGGCGGTGCAGCCCTCCCCCGACGCCGCCCTCACCTCGGTAAGCGTCGTGCTCGGCACGCCCTCCTACCTGGCCCCGGAGCGGGCCCAGGGCCAGGCGGCCACGACACGCTCCGACCTGTGGTCGGTCGGGGTCGTCCTCTACGAGGCGCTGGCGGGGACGAAGCCGTTCGAGGGGGAGAGCTCGGTCGCGATCGCGCTCGCGGCGCAGCAGGGGCGCTACGTCCCCCTCCTGCAGCGCCGCCCCGGGCTCGACGGCAACCTCGTCGCGGTCATCGAGCGGGCGATGAGCCCGGACCCGAGCCTGCGGTTCTCCTCGGCCACCGAGATGGCGCTCGCCCTGCGGGGCACCGACCCCGACGTCACGTCGCCCCTCGGCAGCAGCGACCTCGGCGGCGAGGCGACCCGGGTCCTCGACGAGGCGACGGCCCGGCAGCACCGCCTCGGCGCAGCCGCCACCGGGCTCGGCGCCGTGACCGGCTCGGACACCGCCGGGCTCTCGGTCCCCGTCGTCTCGAGCCCACGGCCGCCGGACGACCCGTTCGCCTCCGGGAGACGACCGAGCCACCAGGGAACCGCGATGTTGATCGGCGCCGCCGTGGCCATCCTTCTCGGAGGCGTCCTCGCTCTCGTCCTCACGCGGTCGAATGCCACGACGCCCAACCCCGGCGGGACGAAGCCGAGCTCGAGCGGCACGGTGGGCAGGACCTCGACCTCCCGCCAGGCGCCGACCTCGTCCGCGACGGCCACGACGAAGCCGAAGGGCACCTCCACGACCTCCACCACGAGGGCGGGCACGTCGAGCACCACCTCGAGCAGCTCCTCGACCAGTACGTCAACGTCGAGCACGTCGACGAGCACCTCCACGAGCACCTCGACGAGCACGTCGACCACCTCCACGAGCACGTCGACGACGACCACGACGAGCGTGACCACGCGAGCGAGCCCGCCGGGCTCCAGCCTCACACACCGGCGTGGCCGGCAGAGCTGACCTCGCGAGGCACCGGCTGGGGCGCAGGCTACGGGCCGAGCTCGATTGGCAACAGCAGCGTTCGGCGCCGAAAAAAATCCCTCAAGTCCCGCCCCGCCCGGGACGAAGAATTCATCAACGGATGGGGGCAGTCGAGCGGCCCGGGGAACCGAGATCGGATCCCCGGGCTCGCTCGCGTTCAGGGCTCGGATCGCACCTGCCGCTCTGAGCCGCGTCGGGGCACCTCGAAACTCCAGACGACAACTTTCGTCCGCTCACCGAGGAAGAGGTCCCTGCTGTACTCCACGGGCCGGTCCTCGCGGTCGTAGGCGACACGGTCGACGAGGAGCAGCGGCATGCCAGGCGACACCTCGAGCAGCGCAGCGGCACGCTCGTCGGCCACGACCGGCTCGAGCATCTCCCGCCCGTGGGTCGGCCGGCGGTCGTACTCCTCGTCGAGCAGTGCGTACAGGTTGCCGTCGAGGGGCCGTTCGAGCAGGTCGGGAAAGTCCGCCTCGGCGAACCAGGACCGCTCGAGCGCCACGGGGATCCCGTTTGCGAGGCGCACCCGCTCGAGGACGAGGACCGGGTCGCCGTCGTCGAGCTCGAGCGCCTCGGCCACCTCCGGCTCCGCCTCGATCCGGGCGGTCTCGTGCACGACGGCACTCGCGACGGCACCGGAGCGGCGCATGTGCTCGGTGAACCCGGCGAAGGTCGTGAGGTCCCGTTCGAGCGGCGCCGCCTTCACGAACGTGCCGCCCTGCCGGCCCACGCGGCGGTCGATGAGGCCGCGGTGATCGAGGATCGTGAGCGCGTGCCGCAGCGTGAGCCTGCTCACGCCGAACTTGGCTGCGAGAGCCGGCTCAGCCGGGAACCTGTGGCCGACTGGGAGCCGCCCCGACCTGATGTCGTCCTCGATGCACTGCGCGATCTGCAGATAGAGCGGCCGCGAGCCACGACCGTCGCGCCGTGCGAGCGTTGTCAGAGCGGTGCCGACACGATCCATGAAGGCAGTCTTGCCGACCAGGACGACGAGTGCGAACGCGGCTCCACGGCGAGCCCGGCGCCCGGAGGGCGCTCAGCCGACCACGCCGACGGGCTCGGGATCGAACTTCGGGAACACCGTGCCGAGATCGGTCACACCGCAGCGGTAGCGGAGGATCTCGGCGAGGACGCTGCGGTAGTCCGTCGTGCCGGCGAGATTGCCATCCAGCACGAGGTCGGCCGGGGCAAGGCCGGGCCACTTCCCGTAGACCCGCCCCCCGTTCACTCCCCCGCCGAGGACGAGCATGGCGTTCCCGTGCCCGTGGTCGGTGCCTCCGGAGCCGTTCTCGATCACCCTCCGGCCGAACTCGGACAGCGTCACCACCGTGACCCGCTCCATGGAACTCCCGAGATCGGTCGCGAAGGCGGCGAGTGAGCTCGCGAGGTCCCCGAGCATGGCGGCCATCGCTCCGCCCTTTGGGGCGCCGAGACCCGCGTGGAAGTCCCAGTCGCCGTACTCCACCGCCGCGAGCCGGATGCCGGCGCCGCTCCGGATCAGCTCGGCCAGGCCCTGGAACGAGCTCCCGAGGTCGCTCGAGGGGTACACAGCCCCGTGTGCCGGCCGGTACCTGACCCCTTGCAGGGGAGCCAGCTCGGCGCAGGCCGACAGGGTGTCGAGCGCGACCTCGCTCACCGGCGAGTCGACGCTCGAGTACAGCGACCGGATCGCCGCCGGCAGGTCGGATGCCCACCTCTCCCCGACGAGCGAGAAGTCGTCCACCTTCCACAGCGTCGTCACGGCCTTCGGACCCTCGAGGCTCTGGGTCAGCACGGAGCTTCCCACCTGCGCGGCGGCAAGGGCGTCGGTCTCGCCCAGCACTCCGAGGGCCCGGTTCATCCAGCCCGTCATGAGCGACGTGCCCGGAGCCGCCAGCCCGAGGTCCTTTTGGGCCTGGAAATGGCTGAGCGTGGGGTACGGGATCCCCACCGCGTCCACGATCGCGAGCTGGCGCGAGCTCCACCATGGCAGCAGCGGCGCCAGCGCCGGATGGAGACCGAACATCGAGTCGAGCCTCGTCGCCTCCGACGCCGGCACCGCGATCGTGGGGCGGGAGGACGCGTAGTGCGGATCCCCGAGGGCCGGGACGGCAGTGAGCCCGTCGAAGCCGCCGTAGAGCATGACCACGACGAGCACGTCCGACGCGGTCGTGGCGGCCCGCACGGTCCCGGAGGCCGCCGTGAGCCCGACCTCGGTGATCGTGGCCCGGTCCCCCGCCGCCGCGTACCAGCTCTTGGCCCCGTCCCGGGAAGGGGCCCCCTTCACGAGTGAGGAGAGCAGCGCGCGGCGGGAGAGGCGGATCTCGCTCATCGGACGGCGAAGTAGGGCGAGCAGAGCACGAGCTGGCAGAACAGCGGGAGCGTTCCCGCGAGGGTGGAGCTACCGATCGGCTCGTCCTCGTCCCGGTCGAGGAACGAGAGGAAGATCTTGCGGTGGGCCGCCGTGACCTGCTGGCAGAGCAGCCGCTCGGTGACCACGTCGACGAACGTTCCCGCCGGCATCGAGGCCGAGGGTCGGCCGAGGAGCTCCAACATCCCCGGGAAGGAGAGGGTCTCGGTCCACCAGCCGCCGCTGAGTCGGAGGTCAAAGCCCCACTGCTCCTGGAGGAAGCTCGCCGAGCTCCAGGCGGCGGCGGTGTCGGGGTAGCCGTTCGGCTGGGGCCAGCCGAGCGGCTGCTGCCCCATGATCTCGAGACCGAACACGAGGTCGGCGAGGTCGCCGGTGAGCTGGTTGGCAAGCTCGTAGTCGAGGATGCGCAGGCTGGCGGCGAGCGCCTCGATCGGCCGCCGCACCTTCTTGCCCACGGATGCGTAGAACTCGTCGGAGGCGAAGAGGTGCTCGAGCACCGGGACGATCTCGGTCTCGTTGTCGAGGTAGATCTCGGCGAGCCGGTCGACGAGCTTGTCGGGCGGGGAGTCGCTCACGAACCGCACGCAGAGCTTGGTGGCGAGGTGTCGCGCCGTCCACTCACTTCGAGCCAGATAGCGCAGGTACCGGAGGATCTCGCTCTCGGCGGTCGCGGTGGAGAGGTTCTCGGAGCTGAACCCCATGATCTTCACGGGGCCGAGGTAGTGGTCGGCCGGGGTGAAGCGAAAGCTCGTTCCCGTGGCATCGAGCCCCCATCCCGTGAGGAAGAGCGCCGCGTGGTGGACGTCGAGCTGGGTGTAGCCCGCCTCCACCCCCACCGTGTGCAGCTCGAGCATCTCCCGGGCGTAGTTCTCGTTCGGGTTGGAGCCGACGGAGACGTTCTGGTTCAGCCGGTTCAGCATGGCAGGGCTGTGGGCGACGCCGAGGAGAAGGTCCTCGAAGCGGCCGAGGGCTCGGGCGCGGATGAGGTCGTCGAAGGAGCCGCAGAGGTTCCAGGCATCCCCGTCGGGGAGCCCGATGTTGAAGTGGTTCCACCAGAACTCGACCATCATCTCGTACAGCTGCCGCTCGCTCCACACCTCCCTCACGAACGACGCCGCCACGATCTGGTTCATCTGATCGAAGTGCCCTACCGGGATGCGGCTCGCGACCTGCCCGGGGTCGAGGCCTAACAGCGGGTAGCGCTCGAGGTAGGAGTCGCACCGGGTGTCGGCGATCGTGCTCGGGTCGAGCTGGCGACGCACCCATGCCGCCCGGCCGACCCTCGGGATCTCGCGCTGGAGGGCCTTCGTGATGCCGTAGGTCGCGCGGCGGGCGAGGTGGAGCGAGGGGTCCGGGTCGAGGAGAGCGGCAAGGGACGGGGTCGATGCCGCGGTCCCGCTCGAGCGAGGAATGCTGGCAGCTCCTGCCCTCGTGGGGAGAAGGCCGGCGGCGGCGGCGCCGGCTGCGAGAGCGCCCGAGGTGCCAAGGAAGGCTCGGCGCGACAGCAATGGCGACGGGAGCGTCACAGCTCGGGTATCGACCGACACGAGCTCGGACTTGAGCCTTCGCCGCCCCCTGCAGATCAGGCGGGCCGGCGAGGTCCGAGCGCGACCCGGAGCTTCACGAGCCCGAGGAGCGACTCGAGGCTCCGGCGCCCCACGGCCGTGCGTGCCGGACGGACCTCGCGCACGTCGGTCGGGAGCTCGACGACCGGGAGCCCACGCCGGAGCGCCCGTGCGACGAGCTCGACGTCGAAAACCGAGCCCTTCATCCGGGAGACGGCCACGTCGGGGAGGATCGCCTGGCGATCGAGCGCCTTCATGCCGTGGGCATCGCTGACCGGGATGTCGAGCAGCGCCCGCATGAGCCGCGTGAAGCCTGCCGTGAGGATGCGCCGCGGCAGGGGTCGCCGGTCGACCGATCCCGGGGCACGCTTGCTCGCGAGCACGATCTTCGCCTCGCCGCTCTCGATGAGGGTGAGGGCCTGCTCCAAGAAGCCGACGTCGTAGTAGTCGACGTCGAAGTTGACGACGTACCGCCCGCCCGCGGCGAGGAACCCGGCCCGGAGCGCCTCGCCGTAGTCCGCCTCGACGAGCCGGACGAGGCGCACCTCGGCGTACCGCTCGGAGAGAGCCCGCGCGGCGGCGGCAGTTCCGTCGCTCGACCCGTTCTCGACGATCACGACCTCGAAGCTCCGGCCGCTCGCACTGAGCGCCGTGACGAGCGCCCGCGTCGTCTCGCCGATGAGCTCCTCCTCGTTGTGGGCCGGCAGCACCACCGAGACGACCGGTTGGCGGCGCGACGCGGCTGCAAAAGCCCCCGGCTGCGCGACCGAGGCCTCGCCCGTCACAGGGTGGTCGCTCCCGCCCGTGATGTCGTCACCGTCCTCCCGCTCGTCCTCGTCGTCTGACCCGCTGCGTCGCCCTGTTCTAGTCGGCACAGGAGCGACGGGCGCGAACGGCGGGAGACCGGAGGGCGGAACAGGGGCGGGAGCCAGGGGAGAGTCCGAGAAGGAAGGAGCGACAGGGCGAGCCGCGGCGAGACCCACGAGACCAGCCAGGCCGAGGACCGACGCCGCCTTGCCCGCCCAGTCTGCGACCGTGGTGCCGTACGTGAGGGTCACGCGGTGCGCGGTCGGCACCACGACCATGAGGTTCGGCGATACCTCATAGGGTCCCGTCGCGCCCGAAGCATGCCAGTTCGGGAAGTACGGCACCTTCACGAGCACCGGTGTGCCGGTCCTTGTCACGGTGAAGGAGAGGGACTCGTTCCCCGTCCGGACGTGGCTCACCTTGGTGGGCGCCGCCGGGACGCCGAGCGACGGCGGGACGAGCGTGCCGGCACGGGCGTGCGGCCAGGTCGACGGGCCGGAGCGGGCGAGCAGGACGGGCCAGTACCGCTCCGACTCGTACCAGGCGAGGTTGACGTCGAGCCAGCGGTTCTTCGACGACGGCTCCACCTCCGGCAGGTGGCTGAGGGGCACGACGAGCGGGCTGTGCCGCACGAGGTAGAGCACGACGTGGGGGTCCTTCACCGGCAGGGAGTTGTACGGACCTGGGAAGCTCGGCGCTGACCCGATCCGTTCGAGCGCCGGGTCGACGCTCGCCGCCGCCTCCACGGGCGGTGACATGGCGAGGAAGTACCTCACTCCCATGAGCTGGAGGTGGCGAACCCCGTCGGCGAGGTTGAACCCGGGGTAGTTGAGGCCGTAGACGGGGTCGGGAGCCTCGCCGTTCTGGGAGAGCTCGCTCACGTCGAGGAAGTGGAACGGCGTGGTCGTCGAGGACTCGAAGTAGATCCCATCCGTCGTCTGCATGCACCCGTGGGTGAACATCGGGAGCGACATCATCTCCTCGGTCGAGCCGAACGGGTCGGTCGTCTCGCTCAGGTACTCGTACTGCAACCGGCCGCAGCCATAACGCGCGCCCGCACGGTCGAGCAGCCGCACGATCCCCTGGAACACGTGCCAGCCCGACTTCTGCTGCAGTCCGCTGTAGTTCCACTCGACCCAACCCGAGACCTGCGTGTGCCCGGCCGGCGCCAGGCGGCCGAGAAAGCCGCTTCCCTCGAGCCCCCCTGCGAAGACCGAGCCGATCACGGCGCCCGGCACGAACAGCACGACGGCAAGGCTCGCCGCAAGAGAGGGGAACGAGAACCGCCCGAGGAGCCGGAACAGCTCGCCGATCCCGTAGGCGGCCAGCAGTGCGGCGAACAGGAACCAGAACGGGAGCCACCGGGCGTTGTAGACGAGACCTGAGGGCAAGAGCCGGAAGGCGGCGACCGAGAGCCCCGACGCCACCACGAGCGAGAACGCCACCCGCTGGCGGGCGAGCACCGACCAAAGTGCTCCGAGCGCCGCCGGGACGATCACGAACAGGTACCCGTCGGGAAGAAAGTTGGCCGGGAACCAGTTCGCGCCGCCGACCGGCTGGTAGTTCATCGACGAGGAGTACTGGAGGTCCGCCGCGAACGGGAGCAGCCACCAGGCGGCGAGCAGTGCCCCGACAATGCCGACGGGTACTACGACGCGCAGTGCCAGCAGCACCGTGCGCGGGCGGAAGGTCGCGAGCACCATGACGACGGCCACGGCTCCGAAGGCCAATGCCGGCACCACGTGGCACATGCAGGTGACGGCGTAGAGCAGAGCGGCAAGGGCTCTGCCCTTGCCGGTGCGCAGGCCGTAGGCGACGACACCGAGAAAGAGCAGGCCACTCGAGATCGCAAGGCTGAACGAGAACTCCCCCGCCATCGTCGAGGCGATGTTGCCGCCGTCGATCTGGTAGCTCGTGTTGAACAGGAAGGGAAGCGTCGCCGCTGCCATCAGCACGGGTACCGGCCTTCGAAAGCCGGCGAGCCTGCCGAACGCGTAGGCGCACAACGGGAGCGTGGCGCTGCCGAGGGCCGTTACCACCTTGAATGCGACGGCGTACGGCATGACGAGCGAGAAGAACGCCACGAGCACCGCCGGCAAAGGGAAGTAGAAGACGTAGAGCGGGAAGCCGTCGAACCACCAGGGGTCCCAGCCCGTGAGCTGGAGGTGGGGCAGCAGATAGTGGATGAGGTAGTACGGGGCAGCGATGTGGCCGCCGTTGTCGCCGCCGACGTCAATGCCCGGTCCGAAGATGAGATCCGGGCGCAACTCGGCGATGACGAACCCGAGCGCCCCGCACACGCCAAGGAACCCGACGAGGGCGGCAGCTCTCGCGCCCGACCGTGAGGGCTCCACGGCTCCGGCGAAGCGACGCCGGAGCCCTGCGAAGCGCTCGGCGGCTCCTGGACGCGGTCGCGACGGAGGCCCGAGCACGAAGTGTCCGTCCCCATCCTCCGGCACGCGCCGAGCCTCGAGCGTCACTCCTGGAGCAGGTGGGTCGAGCTCCGGGACGGAACGGCCCGGCCAGCTGCGCACGGGCGCTCAATCTACTGCCAGCACACTCCGAGGGGACCTCAGCGTGCCCAGACAACGCCGCCTCGCGGCGGGGTACGGTGGCGCCGGGGGCCGAACCGAGGAGCAGTGGTAGATTCAGCAGCCCATGGGCCGTTGGCGCAGCTGGTAGCGCACCTGCATGACGCGCAGGGGGTCAGAGGTTCGAGTCCTCTACGGCCCACCAACCAACTCCGGGTGTTGTGACGCTTTCGTCGTTGCCTGAGCTGACCTGACGCGGCAACACGCCCTCTCCTGCCTACGGTTTCCGGCTGTTCGGACTGGACATCGAGAATGGAGGACGGCGTGCGCGTCACGAGCGTGCTGAGAGAGCTGCTCGGCCCGTGTATCGCCCGATCTCGCTGAGGATGAAAGCCCTCTCCATCATGCGCTCGAACGCCGATCAGACCCGTACGACCCGAAGCCCGGGAATGTCGTCGTAGTCACCATCTTGGGATGCCACCGCCAGGTCGTTGGCGATCGCCGTCGCCGCGATCCACGAGTCGTTGATCGGCATTTTCTTGCCAGCGTCTCGAAGGGCAAGGCGCAGAGTTGCCCAGGCATGGGCTACTCCTTCGTCTACTGGTAGAGGGTCGAGCGACGCGGCTGCGGAGAGGGTCTCTAGCCGTCGGGCTCGGGTCGGTCCGTCCTGCGCGGCGAGGACGCCGAGCCGTAGCTCGCCCACGGTGATGACCGACACGGCAACACGATCGGGCGGCCGGGAGGAGAGTGGTCGGTCCTGCTCGATGGCGATGAACAGCGACGTGTCGGCGAGCGCCACCAGATCGACGCGCTCGCTGGAAGCGGTCACGGGATCGGCAGGTCGTCAGTCGTATCGGGCAACAGGTCTGCCAGTTCTCGAGCGAGCCCCGGGTCGGCCCGCCAGCGATCGCTGTTGCGGATGAAGGTGCTCCAGGGCAGCGATCTCGGCCGGGACGGCAGTGGGCGCAGCTCGGCGACTGGCCGTCCGCTCACCGTGACCCGGAGGTGCTCGCCGTGCTCGACCCGACGAAGCACGGCGCTGACGTCGTTTCGAAGCTCGCGTGCAGGGATGTCGGTCACAAGGTCACTGTAGCATCTCTGCTACGCCGAGGTCGAGCGGGTCTCGGTTAGAACTTCGAGCCCTTCCCGCAACTCGACCAGGTTCTTAGGTTCGGACGGGCTCTAGGACCCGCCGTGGCAGAGGATCACCCCGCCGGCGGGGCCGAGGGCAGCCAGTCCAGAGGCGCCACCACTGCGCACGCCGGCGGCGCCTCGAGTTTGAGCGCGCGCCGATCGAGGACCAGGACCGAAGTACAAGGCATACGGACCGCGTCCGCTGCACCGTTGGCGCGATCAGGTGCAGCTTGGCGCGGTCAACGGTCGTTCACGGCGCGGATCAATAGGGCGCCTGCAGATCAGGGAACATTGGGAAGTGCCCGACGTTACGGGTAAGGAGCCGTGCGTTAGTACGGACGGCCGTGGCTGCGATGGCGAGGTCGGCGCTGTCGATGGTGTGGTGGCTGGGAAGCCACTGGCGGCCGAGGGCGCCTGCCTGGTGCGCGATCTCGGCGTCGACAGGGTGCCAAACCAGGGTGGACAGCAGCGCACGGGTGCCATCCTCTTCCGTCGGGCGCATGCCGGCGAGAACCTCTATGCGCGTGATCTCACTCGCATGAAGGACGCCCGCGGCTCGCTCCCGTTCGAGCAGGGCGCCAGCGCCTGAATGGCCTCGCAGGTAGTCGATCAGTATCGAGGTGTCCACCAGGGCGCTCACGGGCGGTTGCTCTCGAGCCGGGAGCCGGAGCGCAGTTGATCGACCCACGCCGCGCCCTCGAGCTCGTGGTCGTTCCAAGAGCCGAAGGCACGCCGCATCGCAGCGAGGTCGTCCTCGGCGGACCGCCCCGAGCCATAGACCTGCTCGACCGCGTCACGGATCAGGGATGAGAGCGATCGACCGGTCCGCAGGGCGGCGGCATCCAGAGCACGCCGTGCCTCGTCGGTCAAGGAGATCTGAGTCCGCTGCATGATGTAAGGTTACATCACCCCTCTGAAGGCGACGGGCGGCCGATCCCGGCACGCTCCGTTCGTGCCGTTCACGCCTGAACTGCTCCAGCTGGTGTCGCCGACTGCCCCGCTGCGTGATGATCGCCTCAGCGGCGAAGGCGAACCCGTCGCCGCTGGCCCGCTCCACCTCCGCCACCGCGGTCGGACACGCGATCGAGGGCTGTCTGCTCGACGAACTCGGACGGCCCGACGGGCGGAGAGTACAGCCATCCCTGGAACATGTCGCAGCCCGTCGCCTCGAGGGCCGGGATCTGGTTCTCCTCCTCGACGCCCTCGGCGACGACCTCGAGCCCGAGTGCATGAGCGAGGTCGACCACGCTCGCCACGATGACGGCGTCCTCCGGGCTCGTCGTGAGCTCGTCGATGAAGGACTTGTCGATCTTCAACCCGTCGAGCGGGAACTTGCGCAGGTAGCTCAGGGATGAAAAGCCCGTCCCGAAGTCGTCGACGGCAAGACGCACCCCGAGGTTCTTCAAGCGCCGGAGGATCCCGAGCGCTTCCTCGGGCTCGGTCATGAGAGCGCTCTCGGTGATCTCGAGCATGAGCCGGTTCGGGGGCATGCCGGTATCGAGCAGGACATTGCGGACTTCCTCGACGAGGCCCGGATCGGCCAGCTGGCGGGCAGAGAGGTTGACCTCCATCACGTCAACGATGGGAGCGCGCCGCTCCCGCTCCGCCTCGACGGCCCAGAGCTGATAGGTCTCGCAGGCGAGGCGGAGCACCTTGGCCCCGATCGGGACGATGAGGCCCGTCACCTCCGCCGCGTGGATGAAATCGACCGGGAGCACGAGGCCGTGCTCGGGATGCCGCCAGCGCACGAGCGCCTCCACGCCGACGAGACGCCGGTCGGCCAGCGCGAGCACGGGCTGATAGTGGACCTCGAACTCGTCCCGCTCGAGGGCGAGGTGGAGCGAGCTCTCGGCATGGTCGCGGGGACCGAGGCCGGGGCGCATCGACTCGTCGTACCGCTCGACCCGGCCGCCCCCGCGCCGCTTCGCGCGGGCAGCGGCGATGCCGGCGTTCGCGATGAGCTCCCCTACGTCCGCCGAAGGGTCCGGCGTGAGGGCCCAGCCGAAGCTCGCCGTCACGAAGATGGAACGGCCCTCCGCCTGGACGGGTTGGCGCAGCTCGGCCAGAAGACGAGCGGCGACCTCGTCCACCCGGTTCCCGACCTCCCTGCCCTCGAGGAGCAGGAGGAACTCGTCGCCGGCAAGACGGGCGACCACCTCGTCGGGCGAGACGATCGCCCCGAGCCGCTCGGCGACCGCACGGATCACCTCGTCGCCGGCCTCGTGCCCGAGCGTGTCGTTCACCGAGTGGAAGCGGTCGAGGTCAACCTTCATCACGGCAAGCTGGCCTCGCCCCTCCGCCAGGCGATCGAGGGCGTACGAGGCCAGATAGGTGAACATGCCTCTCGTCGGCAGCCCGGTCAGCGGATCGTAGAGCTCCATCCGAGTCGGACGCGAACCGTCCGGCCGGGGCGCGCTCACGGTGTCGAGGGCCACCGGTGCATGCGACGACTGTATTGCACCGGCCCCGCCGACCGGGGGATCGTCCGGCTTTCTCAGCTGGAGCTACGCGACGAAGGTGGCGGCGCCGCGTCACCCTCCATGGGACTTCGCGTGGCTAACCTGCGCGCGGATGCCGAACGACTTCCCTCACCTGGGGGGCCGACACCGCAGCGTCTACCGGTCGACGCGGCGACACCTGTTCGGACGGCGTCATGATCTCGGCTCCTTCGCCTCCTCGCCGCCCGGTCTCGCTCGGGGCCGCCACACCCACTCGGCCCGGCGGCGCTGGCCGAAGCGTGTCCTCGTCGGCGTCGCGTCGCTCGTCGTCCTCGCCCTCGTGCTCCTGGCCGCCGACGCGGCGTACGTCTACGTCAAGCTCGGCGACATACAGCGGGAGACGGTCAGCACGCTCGTGCCGGCCAAGGCAGGGCAGCCCCTTGACGTGCTGCTCGTCGGCTCCGACTCGCGCCAGTGCGACAGCGCGGCGCAGTCCGCCGCCTTCGGCAGCGCCACCACGGTCACCGGGCAGCGCTCGGACACGCTCCTCGTGGCCCGTTTCCTCACCGACGGGCAGGTCGAGCTGCTCTCCATCCCTCGCGACCTCTGGGTCCCCATCTGGGGCACGCACGGCTCGGCGAAGATCAACTCGGCGTTCAACGGCGGTCCCGCCCCGCTCGTGAAGACGATCGAGACCGATCTCGGCATCCCGATCAACCACGTGGTCATGACGAATTTCTGCGGCTTCCCCGGCATGGTGAACGCGCTCGGCGGGATCTACATGGACTTCCGCTACCCCGTCACCGACCGCTACACCGGCCTGTACGTCACCCACCTCGGTTGCCAGCTCGTCGACGGCACCGAGGCGCTGCAGATCGTGCGGAGCCGGCATCTCTACTACTACGCCGGCGGCCACTGGCATTACGACGGAATGAGCGACTTCTCGCGGATAAAGCGGCAGCAGGCGTTCTTCCACGCCCTGCTCGATCGGCTCCACTCGGTCGTCCCCGACGTGTTCCGGCTGAACAGCTTCGTCGACGCCGCCGTCCACGACTTCGCCGTCGACTCGACGTTCTCTCCGAGCGAGATGCTGGCACTGGCGTGGCACTATCACGCGCTCGGCGTCTCGGACCTCCACACCTCGACGCTGCCCGTGAGCGAGGCGGTCATCGACGGCCAGGACGCGCTCCTCCCCATACCCGAGGACAAGGCCGTCGTGGCGGCATTCCTCTCGGGGAACGTGCGCAGCTTCACCGCCGCCCTCGGTCGGCCGTCGAACCCAGTGCTCACGAGCAGCTCGGTCGTGAACCCCAATGCCCTCAGCGAGCCGTGGAACCCGCAACCCTGCAACCCGTGAGCAGCGGCGCCGACACGACCTCTCTCCGCCCGGATCGACGCCGGCCTGATCCTGTGGTGGAGGGCCCGCGCCGGATGTAGGGTTCCAAGATGGAACTAACACCGAGGGCGCCGTCGGCGCCGCTCCCCGCACTGCGATGAGATACGCCGACGGCCCCTCCACCGAGGTCGAGGTCCTGATCGACGCGCCGCTCGAGCGGGTCTGGGAGCTCGTCACGGACGTGAACGTGCCGAGCCGCTTCTCGCCCGAGCTGACAGAAGCCGCTTGGCTGGACGAGGGGCCACGGCTCGGCGCCCGCTTCCGCGGCCGCAGCCACCACCCGGCACTCGGTTCGTGGGAGACCACCTCGTGGGTGGACCGCTACGAGCCCGGGCGTGTGTTCGGGTGGGCGGTGTCCAATCCGGACCACCCCTCGGCAACGTGGTGGTACACGCTCGACGAGATGGGAGGGAGAGTGCGGCTGCGCCACGGTGGCCGGATGGGGCCCGCTCCCTCCGGTCTCAACCTCGCCATCGAGCGGGCGCCGGAGAAGGAGGAGCGCATCGTCGCCCGCCGCCTCGAGGAGTGGAGAGCGGGCATGCAGGCAACGGTCGACGGCATCAAGGCGCTCGCCGAGGGGCGCCGGTAGTGCGCGTCGGGGTTTCCATCGCCTCCCTCGCTGCGGCCGAGGTGGAATTCGTCACCGAGGCCGAGCGGCTCGGGGCGGACTCGGTCTGGTCGGCGGAATTCTGGGCAGGCGACGCTCTCACGCCGTTGGCCTATCTGGCCGCAAGGACCTCGACCATCCGTCTCGCCACCGGCATCGCCCAACTCGGCGCGCGAACCCCGGCCATGCTGGCCATGTCGGCGATGTCGATGCAGGCGCTGTCGTGCGGCCGGTTCGTCCTGGGCCTGGGTACGAGCGGTCCGCAGGTCATGGAGGGCTGGCACGGAGTCCGCTTCGACCGGCCCATCCGCCGAACCCGGGAGACGATCGAGATACTGCGCCAGGTGAGCTCCGGAGAGCCACTTGCCTACCGCGGCCAGATCTACACCCTCCCCCTCCCCGGCGGGGAGGGCCGGGCGATCCGCTCGGCGATGCCGGCGGTCCACATACCCGTCTACGTCGCTGCGCTCGGGCCGGCCAACCTGCGCCTCACGGGCGAGCTGGCCGACGGCTGGATCGGGAACTCGTTCTTTCCCGAGAGCTCCCACGTGTTCTTCGACTCCATCCGGGAGGGTGCCGCCGCGGCCGGCCGGGACTTCGGCGAGCTCGACCTGACCGTGGCGGTCGGGGTCGAGCTCACCGACGACGTGGAAGGCGCCGGCCGCCGCCACGCCGCCGGGTACGCCTTCACCTTCGGCGCCATGGGCTCGGCCAGGACCAACTTCTACAACGACGCCTTCGCCCGCCAGGGCTTCGCCGCAGACGTGGAGGCGGTGCAGGACCTCTGGCGTTCCGGCCGGCACGACGCCGCCCGGGAACGGGTCCCGATCGAAATCGGCCTCGGGACCAACCTGATCGGAACCGACACCATGATCATGGACCGCCTGCGGCGGTATCGCGATGCCGGAGTCACCAGCCTGCGTGCCGGCTTTGGCAACGGCGACCCGCATCGGCGGCTCGACGACCTTGCTCACCTGCTCGACCTCGTGCGCCGGGTCGAGGCCGAGACGCCCACGACGGACCGGGACCCTCTGTCGCCGGAGCAGGAGGGGCCAGGGTGAGGAGGACCGACACCTCTGCCTGGCCGTGCAACATCGCCCGGAGCGCGGCCGTCCTCGGCGATCACTGGAACATCCTCCTCATCCGCCAGGCATGCCTCGGAGTGCGCCGCTACGAGCACTTCCAGCGGACGTTGGGCATCGGCCGCAACATGCTCACCGTTCGCCTGAAGGCTCTCGCCGACCAGGGCATCCTTGAGAAGGTCCGCTACCAGGAACGGCCCGCTCGATTCGAGTACCGGCTGACGGACAAGGGTCGGGACGCCTACACCGTGCTGGCTGCGATGGATGCCTGGGGAAGGCGCTGGCTGGCCGGGCCGGAGGGGACGCCCGTGCTGCTCCGCCACGAGGCGTGCGGCAACGACGTCCACGCCGTCGTCGTGTGCAGCGCCTGCTCGCAACCGCTCGACGTGCGGGAGGTGACCTGCCGGCCAACCCCGCGAGCCGACCTTCCGGCCGCGTGTGTCGACAGCTCCACCCCGAGCGGCGCTACGGCGCGAGGGGAGGATCGCGAGCCCGTGTGACGGCCATGGAACGCCGGCGCCGCCCCAGCCCTTTCCATGGCGATCGTCGGCGACAACTTCGGCCCCTGCACGCGCTCCGCAGAGGTGGAGCCGGGAGCGGCGCCACCGGGGTGCGATCGCGAAGCTTGGCCGTCTCCCCGATGCCTCCACCGCGGTCTGGCAAGCCGGCGCCACCGGCACACCGCCACCGCGCAGCCCGGAGACCCGACCATGCCGGTTGCGCCGGGCGGGCTCCAGGCTCCCTGCTCCTCGCGGGCGCAGAGCTGGGGCTCATGACCCTGGCCATGGTCCCGATCGCGTCCGTTCCGACCGCTGCATCGCGCCTTCTGCACAGGTACGCCCGGCCGGCTTGGCACCGGAGCGCCGCGGCTCGGCTCAGGCTCCGTCCTGCCGGGCGGCACTCGAGACCTTGACGAGCTGCTCCAGCTTGGCCCGGGCGGCGCCCTCGTCGATCAGCGACGCCGCGAGCTCCACCCCTGCGCCGAGATCCGGCACGACTCCGGCAACAAGGAGGGCGCCAGCCGAGTTGAGAAGGGCGAAGTCCCGCTGCGGGCCGCGCTCGCCCTCGAAGACCGCGAGGAGGAGCGACGCGTTCTGCTCGGGCGTTCCCCCGCGCAGCTCCCCCGGCTCCGCCCTTGCGAGACCGAAGGCGGCCGCGTCGACCTCGTAGCGGCGCCGCTCGTAGCCGCCTGTTCCCGACCGGCGCGTCTCGAGCACGCTCGAGATCGCGACCGTCGACAGCTCGTCGAGCCCGTCGTGGCCGTAGACGAGCATCGCCCGCTCGGTCCCGTTCGCCTCGAGGACGTCGAGCATCCGCTCCGCCATTGCCGGGTCGCCGACCCCGATGAGCTGGTGCGTGGCGCGGGCCGGGTTCGCAAGGGGGCCGAGGAAGTTGAAGACCGTGGGCACGCCGAGCTCGCGACGGACCGGGGCGGCGTGGCGCATGGCGGGGTGGAACCGCGGCGCGAGGCAAAAGCCGATCCCCGCCTCGGCCACGCAGCGCGCCACCCCGGCCGGCCCGAGGTCGACCGCCACCCCGAGGGCCTCGAACACGTCGGCCGAGCCGGAGATGGAGCTCGACGCCCTCCCTCCGTGCTTGCACACGCGTACACCGGCGGCCGCGGCGACAAGGGCGGCCATGGTCGAGACGTTCACGGTCCCGCTGCGGTCGCCCCCGGTGCCGCAGGTGTCGAGGAGGCCCGGGCCGAGCTCGACCTTCTCGCCACGAGCGCGCATGGCCCGCACGAGGCCGATCATCTCCTCGGAGGTCTCCCCTTTGGTCCGCATGGCGGCGGCGAAGGCCGCGATCTGGGTGGGCGCCGCCTCGCCCGACAAGATGGAGTCGAAAACTGCCTCGGCCTCCTCGGCCGTGAGGTCCTCCCGCCGGAGGAGCCGGGAGAGGGCGCCGGGCCAACCCCCGAGAGCTGCCAGCACCTCTGCACTACTCGAGCCCGAGCCCGAGGGCCGACCGGCGGAGGGAGCCGGCGGCGTGCCGGGAGCCCCGCTCGTCACGGCCTCAGTCCCACCAGAGATGGTGGTCGAGCACGCCCCGAGCGATGAGGCCGAGCTGCACCTGTGAGGTGCCCTCGACGATCGTGAGCTGGCGGGCGTCCCGGTACCACAGCTCGGTCGGGTGGTCCTTCATGTACCCCGCGGCGCCGAGGAGCTGCACGGCGAGGCCCGACGCCCGCACGGCCACCTCGGTCGCGTAGTACTTCGCCATTGACAGGTAGGGCACCCACTCGCGCGTGAACTTTCCCGCGTCCGCGAGCCAGGCGGAGCGGTAGGTGAGCAGGCGGGCCGCCTCGATCTCGGTCGCCAGCTTGGCGATCTCCCACTGGATCCCTTGGAAGTCGGCGATCGTGTGGCCGAAGGCCGGCCGCTGCTGCACGTACTCCGTGGCGTACATGAGGGCGCCCTCGGCGAGCCCGATGCCGCGCGCGGCGACGATCGGCCGCATCGAGTTGAGCCCGAGCATGGCGAGCCGGAAGCCGCCCACCTCCCCGATGACGTTCTCGGCAGGGACGTGGACGTCCTCGAGCACGAGCTCTCCCGTGTCGACGCCGCGCACCCCCATCTTGCGGTCGAGCGAGCCGACCGACACCCCGGAGGCCGAACGGTCGACGATGAAGGCGGTGATGGAGTCGTGCCTCCGGCTCGATGGGTCGCCGGTCTTCGCGAACACCGTGTACCAGTCCGCCTGGGCGACCCCTGACATCCAGCACTTGACACCGTTCAGGACGAACCCACCCTCGTGGGAGGGGTCCGGCACGGCCCGCGTCCGCATCCCGGCGACGTCGCTCCCGGCCCCCGGCTCGGAGAGGCCGAAGGCGGCCCGCTCCGAGCCGTCGGCGATCCCGGGCAGGTAGCGCTTCTTCTGCTCCTCCGAGCCGGCGATCATCACCGGTCCCGTCGGCAGCCGCGTGAGCAACAGCATGAGAGCCGCCGTGTTCGAGTACTTGGCCACTTCCTCGATGGCGACGGTGAGGCCGAGGATCCCGGCCCCCGAGCCGCCGTACTCCTCCGGGATGCACAAGCCGAGGAGGCCGGCGGCCCGGAACTCGTCGAACAAGTCCTGGGGGTACTCGCCGGTCTCGTCGATCTCGCGGGCGCGGGGCTTGACCTTGTCCCGTGCCAGGCGGCGCACCGACGCCTGCAGCTCTGCCAGTTCGTCAGGAAGGTTGAAGTCCACGAAGCGAGGCTACTGCCCCTGATCTCGGCACTCCGGTGCCGCGCGGGCGGGCCGGGTGCGGCCGGACTTCAGGCCGACTTCCGGCGCTGGCGGAGGATGCGGCGCCGCTCCCGCTCGGTCGCTCCGCCCCAGACGCCTTCACGCTCCCGCGCGGCGAGCGCGTGCTCCAGGCACGCCTGCCGTACGGGACACGCGTCGCAGACGGCCTTGGCTTCCCAGGCCTCCTCGTCGGAGGCCGGGTAGAAGATGTCGGGGTCGAGCCCCCGGCATGCGGCTCGGCTGCGCCACGTGGCGTTCATTGCAGTCAACTTTCTGGGTCGGTGCGCGGCGCGAGGCCGCACACGGAATCGGGAGTCCCAGGCCGCGCCGGACGTCCACCCGCCAGCTCCGACCAGGGAACTCTGATTATCCACGAGACGCGAAGCGCTGTCAATACCCTGCCTTGTATGGGAGTATGATCCGCCACTTCCTCGCGTGGCAGTCTGTCCCTGTGCCACCCCCTCCCGCCACGGCGTTCCACCGCAGCGCCGCCCTTCAACGGCTCGCCGCCGAGACCTTCGACGTCCTCGTCATCGGCGGCGGGATCACCGGCGCCGGCGTGCTCCTTGACGCCGCAGCCCGCGGCCTCTCGGCGGCCCTCGTGGAGCGGGACGACTTCGCCTCCGGCACCTCGTCGAAGTCCTCGAAGCTCATCCACGGAGGCCTCCGGTACCTCCAGCAACGGGAGCTCGCGCTCGTGCACGAGAACCTCGTCGAGCGCCACCGCCTGCTGCACAACGCGCCCCATCTCGTCGAGCCGCTCCCGTTCCTCGTCCCGCTGTTCGGGAAGGGCGGCGTCGTGGACGAGACCGTGGCGCGGGCCTACTCGGTCGCGCTGTGGATGTACGACCTCGCCGGCGGCTGGCGGATCGGCAAGCGGCACCGGCGCATCTCGGCCGACGAGATCGCCTCCCACATGCCCACCCTGCGCCGGGACCGGGTCGTCGCCGGCTTCCTCTACTACGACGCGAGAGCCGACGACGCCCGGCTCACGCTCGAGGTCGTCCGGACCGCCGTGCTCGGCCACGGTGCCGTCGCCTGCAACCACGCGGCGGTCGTCGGTCTCGTCTCGGACCGCTCCGGGCGGGTCACGGGAGCAACGGTCGCCGCCGAGGGGCTGGCTCAGCCCCTCGAGGTGCGCGCTCGCGCCGTGGTGAACGCCACCGGCGTCTTCGCGGACGAGGTTCGGAGTCTCGAGCAGGGGAGGGAGGAGGCGACGCTGCGGCCGGCCAAGGGCATCCACCTCACGGTTGCGAAGCACAAGCTCCCCTGCGACGTCGCCGCCGTGATCCCCGTCCCGAAGGACCGGCGGTCGATCTTCGTCGTCCCCTGGGGCGAGCACACCTACCTCGGCACGACCGACACCGACTACGACGGACCGCTCGACGACCCTCAGGTTGACGAGGCCGACGTGGCCTACGTCCTCGGCGCCATCAACGCCGCAGTCACCGAGCCCCTCTCCCCCGAGGACGTGACCGGAAGCTGGGCGGGCCTCCGCCCCCTCCTCGCCCACTCCCCCGGCCGGGAGCGCCAGCCGAGCGCGCGCACGGCGGATCTCTCGAGACGTCACCGGGTCGTCGTCTCCGAGGGCGGCCTCGTCACCATCACCGGAGGGAAGCTGACGACCTACCGGAAGATGGCAGAGGACGCCGTGGACGCGCTCGCTCCTCACCTCGGCCGGCTTCGACCCTGCCAGACCCGCCGCCTCCAGCTGCGCGGCGCGGAGCCGCCGGCGCGGACCGGCGGCGGTCAACAGCTCGCGGCGTCGTGGCTCGACGAGGCCACCTCCGCCCACCTCCGCCGGCGCTACGGGAGCGAGGCGGCCGCAGTGGTCGGGCTCGCGGAGGCCAACCGAGAGCTCGCCCGCCCGCTCGCCCCGACGCTCCCCTACCTTCGTGCCGAGGCGTTGTATGCCGCCCGCTACGAGATGGCGACGACACTCGACGACGTCCTTTCCCGGCGAACCCGTGCCGTGCTCCTCGACGCCGCGGCGGCGAGGCAGGCGGCCCCGGACGTGGCCGGGCTCCTCGGCGACGAGCTCGGGTGGGACGAGTCCCGGCGCCGGGCCGAGGTTGCCCGCTTCGAACAGCTCGTCGCGCCGCCGCCATGGGCAGTGGGCGCCGCGGTCGAGCGAGCCGAAGGGGCGGCTTCGTGACGCCAGCTGGGGTGACCGGCGGTGTCCCGACGCCGCCGATCGACTGGGGGCGGCCCCCCGAGGCCGTGAGCGACCTCGTCGAGCCTGCCGTGAGAGAGCTCGAGCCCTCGGTCCTTTCCGAGCTCGCCGCCACCGGTGCCGTGGTCACCGCTGAGATCGCCGCACGAGTCGAGGCCTCCCGTGACTGGTGGCCGCTCGCTCAGCGTTGGGCGCTCAGGGGATGGGCCCCGGCCCGGCCGGCCGCCGTCGTCGCTCCCGCGACGGCGTCCGAGGTGGCGGCGGTGCTCGCCGTCGCCCACGCGCACCACCTCCCGGTCACCGCGGCGGGGGGCCGCAGCGGCGTCTGCGGCGGAGCCGTCCCCGCCTGTGGCGGGATCGCCCTCGACTGCTGCGGCCTCGCCGGCGTCGTCGAGGTGGACGAGGAGTCGCTGCGCGTGCGGGTGCGGGCCGGCACCTTCGGACCCGACCTCGAGCGGGAGCTGCAGGACCGCCACGGCCTCACCGTCGGCCACTGGCCGCAGTCGATCGACCTCGCCACGGTGGGCGGATGGGTCGCCTGCAGGGGAGCAGGGCAGTACTCGACCCGCTACGGCAAGGTCGAGGACCTCGTCACCGGTCTCGAGGTCGTCCTCGCCGACGGCAGGCTCGTGCGCACGGGAGCGCTCGCAGGGGCCGGCCCCCGCTCGGCGACCGGCCCGGATCTCACCCAGCTGTTCGTCGGGAGCGAGGGGACGCTCGGGGTTCTCACCGAGGTCGGCCTGCGAGCGCGCCCGCTCCCGGCCCACGAGGAGCGGACGGCCTGGTCCTTTCCCACCTTCGAGGAGGGGCTCGAGGCCCTCCGCCTCACCTTGCGAGCCGGAGCCACCCCGGCCGTGGTCCGCCTCTACGACGAGCGGGAGTCGGGACGGACCTTCGACCTCCCGGAGGCGAACGTGCTCATCGTCCTCGACGAAGGCGACCCGAGCCTGGTCGCGGCGTCCCTCGGGATCTGCGCCGCCGCCTGCGCGAGCTGCGGCGGCTCGGAGCTCGGCCGGGAGCCCGTCGAGCGCTGGCTCGAGCACCGCAACGAGGTCGCCGCGCTCGCCTCGCTCACCCGCGCCGGCATCGTGGTCGACACCGTCGAGGTGGCCGCGCCCTGGCGGGAGCTCGGCGGCCTGTACCGGGAGTGCATGAGCGAGCTCGGCGCCCTCGAAGGCTGCCTCGCCGCCTCCGCCCACGAGTCGCACGCCTACCTCGACGGCGCCTGCCTCTACTTCACCTTCGCCGGCCGGGGCCCCGATCCCCACGACGAGGCGTGGGCGGCGCGCTTTTACGGTGAGGCGTGGAGGCGGGTCATGGCCGTCACGAGGCGGCACGGCGGCTCGATCTCCCATCACCACGGCATCGGAGTCGTGCGTGGCAGGTATCTCGCGGAGGCACTCGGCGAGGGCTACTTTGTGCTCGAGCAGTTGAAGCGAGCCCTCGACCCGACGGGGATCCTCAACCCCGGCAAGCTGGGCCTCCCCTCGCCGTTCGGCCCGGCACCCGACTTCGCGGCCGCTGTGGTGCCATGACCGCCGCCGAGACCGGCCCGCCCGACCGGGAGAGGGGCTCCGTCCTCGTGGTCGACGTCGGCACGAGCGGTGTCCGGGCAACGGTCGTCGCCCCGACCGGCGCCGTGGCGCACGTCGAGCACGAAGAGGTGCTGCCGAGCACGCCGGCCCAGGGCTTCGTCGAATTCGACCCTGCTGCGACGGCATCGGCTGCCCTCAGGGTCGCAACGGCCGCACTGCGGCGCAGCGGCCCAGTCGCGACGCTCGGGATCGCGAACCAGCGCGCCTCGACGGTGCTGTGGGACCGGGCGAGCGGGGAGCCCGTCGGCCCGGGAATCGGGTGGCAGGACCTGCGGACGGCGGGGATGTGCCTCATGCTGAGAGAGCAGGGGATCCGCCTCGCCCCCAACCAGTCGGCCACGAAGCTCGCCGTGCTGCTCGACATGGCAGATCCCGAGCGGAGGCGGGACCTGTGCTTCGGCACCGTCGACAGCTGGCTGGCGTTCGTCCTCTCGGAGGGAGCCCTCCACGTCACGGACCACACCAATGCCGGCGTGACCGGGCTCGTCGCTCCCGACGGACGCTCGTGGGACGGGGGGCTGTGCGCCGCCTTGCGGATCCCGGCGGCGGTGCTCCCCCGCCTCGTCGACTCGGCCGGGGTGCTCGGGCCAGCCACCGCCCTCGAGGGCGCCCCGCAGATCGCCGCCCTCGTCGGAGACCAGCAGGCCTCGCTCGTCGGGCAGGGCTGCCTGCTGCCTGGCCGGGCGAAGGCGACCTTCGGCACCGGCGGCATGCTCGACTGCTGCGTCGGCGAGCAGCGGCCCGGGTTCGCCGCCCGGGGCCCGCACGGCTGCTTCCCGATCATCGCCTGGAGCGAGCAGGGCCGCCTCACCTGGGGAGTGGAGGCCGTCATGCTCTCGGCCGGCACGTGCATCGAGTGGCTCCGGGACGACCTCGGACTCATCGATCGCCCTTCGGACTCCGACGGCCTCGCCGCCTCCGTCGCCGACACGGGCGGGGTCGTGTTCGTGCCCGCCCTCCTCGGCCTCGGCACCCCGGTCTGGGACTTCGGCGCCAGGGGAGCGCTGTTCGGCATCACCCGCGGCACGACGCGAGCCCACGTCGTCCGAGCGGTGCTGGAGGGGGTCGCCCAGCGGGGAGCCGACCTGCTCGAGGCGGCGGAGCAGGACGCCGGCAGCGAGATCACCTCGCTCGCGGTGGACGGGGGCATGAGCCGCAACGGGACGTTCCTCCAGGCGCTCGCCGACGCCACGGGGCGGCCGGTGGCGCCCTTTCCGATCGCGGAGGCGACGGCGCTCGGGGCCGCCTGGCTCGCCGGGGTCGCCGCCGGCGTCTGGCCGGACCTCGCCACCGCGGCCTCCCTCGTGCCGCCCTCGCCACGGATCGTGCCGCAGCGGAGCACCGACCGGGCACGCTGGCTCGAGGCACGCGAGCGTGCCGAACGCACGGTGCCCGAGCTGTCGGCTCTCGAGTTCTGACCGGGGCCGGGCGCGGCCCCGCCGAGGCTCAGTGCGCCTCGGCGGCCCCCGTCTTGGCCGTGCCCGCCTTGCCCGGCAGGCCGATGGCGGCCGGGTCGAGCAGGTACCGGTGCACCTCGAATCCCTCGGCCTCGCGCGCCCGGGCGCCGAAGCCCCGAAAGCGCGCCTGGGCCTCGAGAGCCTCGAGGTCGACGATCCCGTTGCGCATGACCTGGGAGATGTGGCACCTGATGAGGTCGAGCTTCTCCTCGACAAGGCCACCGATGTTGACGAAGACGTTCGGCGAGAACGCCACGGCGGTGGGCGACTCGTAGCACAGCACCCGGGAGACCTTCCGGGCCGCCGCAATGGAGGCAACGGCCGTCGCCCGGTGGTCCTGGTGGGTGTCGTTCGGCGTGTGCGTGTAGACGACGTCGGCACCGGTGCGGGCGATCGCCGCCTCGACCACGTCGACCGCCTCCTTGCCGGCAGGTACCGAGCCGTCCTCGAAGCCGCCCCAGAGGAGCTCGGCGCCGAGGAGCCGGGCCGCCTCGACCTGCTCGTCGATGCGGGGGTTCTCGCCGTCCACGTTGTTGCCTTCGGTCATGACGAGAAGGGTGACCTCGTCACCCGCCGCACGATGCGCGAGCAATGCGCCCCCGCAGCCGATCTCGACGTCGTCGGGGTGTGCTCCGATTGCGAGGACTCTCATCGGTTGGTGCTCCTGTTTCGGCTGCCATCGGTTGCGGTCCAGGCGGCGGCGCTCGCGGCGTCGGCGCCGGCGAGCCGCTGCTGCGGCGTGCGGCGGCGCTGCCGCCAGATCAGCGCGACGCTGACGAGCGCCGCGACTCCGAGCCCGCCGATCGCCGGGTTGACCGGCATCGGGTCCGAGCCCACCGCGATCGTGAGCGTCGGCGCGTGCCCTGCCCAGCGCGCCGAGCAGTGGAGGCCGCCGAACCAGGTCGCCAACTCAAGGTTGGAGGCGGCGATGGTGAGCTGCCCATCCCTTCCCGCCGTGAACGGGCCGAGCCTCGCCGAGTCGGTCCCGCCGAGCCGCCGGGGTGAGGCGCCGCGGGCCGTGAAGCTCCAGGAGGCGACCCGGCCCGACACCGACCGGTGGGCGAGCAGGAGTGCGT
>Ga0209061_1001005_pt1 | contig 53686 bp, 49 predicted proteins | sample Coa_R1_10_FD_187157 | JGI IMG/M metagenome (GOLD analysis project Ga0209061, IMG submission 187157) | Surface soil microbial communities from Centralia Pennsylvania, which are recovering from an underground coalmine fire - Coalmine... | ecosystem: Environmental > Terrestrial > Soil >... | reverse complement strand
TGAAGTTGACCGTCGACAGCGCCCTGCATCGGTTACAGAAATTACCGGAAATCGTCGCGAGTTTCTTTCGTGCGCCCTCATGTAGGTATGCCGCAGCGTGAGGCTTTCTTAATGTAGGGATTAGTAAATCCAGCGGATCTCATTCATGTCGTCGACGCGGATTCCTCGCAAACCCGCGTCATCGAAACCGTGCGGGCGGGACGCAATCTTGTTGTGCAAGGCCCGCCCGGCACCGGCAAATCGCAGACCATCACGAACATCATCGCTGCGGCCGTGCATGACGGGCAATCGGTTTTGTTCGTTGCAGAAAAGATGGCCGCTCTGACCGTCGTCCACGAGCGGCTGCGCGCGGCAGGTCTCGACGACATCTGCCTCAAGCTCCACAGCCAAGCGGCAAACAAACGCCTCGTTGCCGAAAGTCTGGACCGCACGCTGCAGGCAGCCGCCTGCTCTGCCGGGACAGATGAAACGGTGATGCAACTGACCGCCGTGCGCAACGAGCTGAACCATGCCGTAAAAAGCCTTCACTCGGCGATCGGCGAGACCGGCATGACGCCGCATCAAGCGCTTTCAATCCAAATCGCGGCGGCGGGCCGGGGCTTTACACCTGATGCGCGGCTTGTTGAGGAAGCAGCCCATTGGACGGGCAGAGATTTCGCTGACAAGGCGCGGCTGGCTGAGCGGCTCGCTGGCATCACGCAAAGCGTCGGCCCTCTCAACAGCCATCTCTATTTTGGCGTGCGGCAGCTTACCCTCCAGCCAGCCGATTTCCAGCGCCAGATTCCCCGGCTGCAAGCACTCGCCGATAAAGCAGCGGCGCTCGCCTCCTATACCACCATGATCGCGAATTACTTCGGCCTTTCCCCCGATCCATCCTTGGCGGGCGTCAAGACTCTTGCCGCGATCTTCAGAACGGTCTCGCAATTGCCCCGGGGAGCCGAAAACATCGCCTCGGCGATCGCTCAATGCCCCTCACCCGGGCGAATCGCGCGGGCCGCAGCGCTGGGCATGGCATGGCAGCGCCAGCAGGCGCCTTATCTCCACACTTTCCATCCGGCAGCCTGGACAGCACAAGCCGCAAAGCTTCGTGCGCCTCTCGCCAAGGGCACGCAATTCTGGCTCGCCCGTCTTGGCAAATCCTACCGGGAAGCCGGGCGTTCTCTTGCGAGCCTGCTGTCCGTGCCTTTGCCAAAGCGGCCAGCCGAGCGCCTTGCGCTCGTTGATGCCCTTCTTGAGAGTCAGGCATTGCGCGCCAAGCTTGCCGCCGAGGCTTCCTTTCTGGCGAGCCTGCTGGGCGATGCCTGGCAGGGAAAAAAGACGGTGTTTCACTTGATCCACGAGGCCGCGCGGACGGTCGAAGAGCTCAATGCCTTCGATCCGCACCTCAACACCGAACGTGTTCTCGGGATTGTCCGGGACGGCACTGCCGCAATCCATGGCGATCACCTCGAAGCGAGCCTTGATGAAGTGATCAATCTCCTTGGAGAGGTGATAAAAGCTCTCGACCTCGATATAGCAGCAATCTTCCAAACGAATTCAATCGCTGCCATCGACCTCTGCCGTTTGAGCGAGCGGGCCGCAAAATGGGCTGGAAACCCAGACCGTTTCGAGGAATGGACAAGACTCGCCAAAGCCGATCGTGAAGCCCGCGCTGCTGGACCTGTCCGGATTGCTAGTACGCTTGCCTCCGGCGCGCTTGACCCTGAACATGCTCTTCTGGAAATCGAAACCGCTTTCGCGGAAGCTTGCTGGAAGAAAGCGATCGCCGAGACGCCTGAGCTTGCGAGCTTTGGCGGAGACAGACAAAATGCGCTTGTCGCGCAATTCATCGGTCTTGAGGAAAGATCGCGCGAGGCCACAACGTTGCGCGTGCGCGCCCGCCATCAGGCGGCTATCCCGCGCGGCGCCCAAGGAGGCATGGGCATCATCCGCGCAGAGATCGGCCGTAAGCGCGGCCATACTCCGCTGCGCAAACTGATGAAGATGGCGGGAGACACAATCCAGAAGATCAAGCCGGTTTTCCTCATGAGCCCGGTTTCGGTTGCACAATTCCTTCCGCCCGGTTCCGTCGAGTTCGATCTCCTCGTCATCGACGAGGCAAGCCAAATGCGGCCGGAAGATGCCCTGGGCCTCATCGCGCGATGCAGGCGGATCGTTGTCGTTGGCGACAAAAAGCAACTGCCGCCAACAAGCTTCTTTGATCGCATGATCGCCGGCGACACTGAGTCCGGGGACGGCGAGGATGCTGCGATCCGCCAGCCGGAGGGTGTTGCGCCCATCACCGATCTCGAAAGCATCTTATCCTTGTGCGAGGCCCGCGGCCTTGAAAGCCAGATGCTGCGCTGGCACTACCGCTCGCGCCACCCCTCTTTGATCGAGGTTTCTAATGCGGAATTCTACCATCACCTGGTGATGCCCCCGGCCCCGGTGACGGAGCGCTCGGCTAAAGGGCTGATTCTGCGCCGCATTGAAGGCGCCTATGACCGTGGCGGCAGGCGCACCAATGAGATCGAGGCGCATGCCATTGCCAATGCCGTCACCGCCCACGCCCATAGCTCTGCCCCTCTCTCGCTCGGCATCATCACTTTTTCAACTGCCCAGCGCGATCTCATCGCAGATATTCTCGAAACACGGCGGCGCGAAGATCCCGTACTCGACGCCTGCCTCTCCAGCGGCGGCCGCGAGGACGTATTCGTCAAGAATCTCGAGAATGTGCAGGGCGACGAGCGCGACGTGATCTTGATCTCTATCGGCTACGGGCCGCGCGAAGCCGGCCAGCCGCTCGATAGCATGGCGTTCGGCCCCATCTCGGCGGAAGGCGGCGAGCGGCGCTTGAATGTTCTCTTCACGCGCGCACGGGTGCGTTGCGAGGTCTTCGTTTCCTTTAGCCCAGCTGACATCAATCTCGAACGCGCAACCGGAGAAGGCCCGCGCGTGCTCAAGCGTTTTCTTCAATATGCCGAAACGGGCATCCTCGCAGAAAGCCGCAACACCGGCGCGGATTTCGATTCGCCCTTCGAGGCCGCGGTCGCAGAAGCCATCGAAAGCTTCGGCTACAAGGTCGAGCCGCAAGTCGGTTCGGCGGGATTTAAGATCGACCTCGCAGTGTGCGATCCGGCAAGGTCAGGCCGCTATATGCTCGCCATTGAATGCGACGGCGCAACCTATCATTCAGCACTTTGGGCGCGCGAACGTGACCGGCTGCGCCAGCAGGTTCTTGAAAATCTCGGCTGGCGCTTTTACCGGATTTGGAGCACGGACTGGTTCTACCGGCGCGCGGAGCAGCTTGAGAAATTGAAACAGGCTCTCGACGCAGCGCGCGCGGAAACTGCGAGCAACACGCCAGCATCTCATCTCCCGGCATGCCCCGGCAAAGGGAACCGTCACCAGGCGCAAGCAGATGCGGCGGGCGCACGTCTCGTGAGATACAAGCTCGCAACCTGCGACGTTCCTCTCAGCAGGCAAGAAGCCGATGCGGAGAGGCTGGAGCCTGTCATCCGTTTCATCATCGCCCGGGAGGGACCCATTCATCACAAGGAAATTGTCCGCCGGGCCGGCACGCTTCTGGGCAAACCACGCATGAGCGCGGCCATCAGATGCGCGATTCAGCAGGCCTTGAACAATTTATCGGAAGCGTCTGATGTCAGCCGCGAGGCAGACTTCTGGCTTCTGCCAGAGCAGAAAAACGAGCCGGCCGTGCGTGACAGATCGTCTGCGCCAGCAAGCCTGCGCAAGCTCGATATGATTGCCGCGTCTGAGATCAAGGCCGCAATCACGATTGCCCGCCAGCAAAATACCGGGCTGGACGAAGCGGAGCTTCCTTGCATCGTTGCGAAACTCCTCGGCTTGTCAAAGACCACGCCAGAATTACGCAAAGTGGTGCAATCCCTGACAGCGTGACTTGGATCCTGCGCAACCCGCGGCGCTCTGAGATCAAAGCCTCTCTTGAGTGTGTGGCAGCGATCGTAAAACAGGCGCACACTTCGAACCCGGCCCATGGGCCGGGTTTGAGTTGCCTCACAGAGAGACTGCCTCAGTCTCTCAATTATTTGCAACGGCCGCCGGCGGGGCAAAACCGGTTGACCTATAGTGGTGTCCTGCGCACCCAGTATATTCCTGTTCCTGCACGCGTGCCGAGGCCGTGAATGTGTTCGTGAAGCCTGCCGCGATCGCTGTGCCGGCCAATGCCGCGGCGCCGCACAGACGCAACGGTCACGCGCGATCTGCACAAAAAGTATCAGCCTATTGCTCGCTTCTATGATTCAAAACTTGCTGGATCGAAAGCGCGGTATGTCGAGCAAAATTCGCAGGTCACTCCGATCAATCCATCATCGCCAGTCATCTCGCTGCGTTCGCGCGGCGTGAATCGCTCCAGCATGGCTCTTACACGCTCATCTGAGCAGCGGCAGAAATCATGAACGCTTTGTGCAGGAAATACGGTGACGCCCTGCTCATGAAACAGCCGGTAGAGCAGCCGTTCACTCGACACCGAGGGATCGACAAGTTCATGATCCTCAATCGTCGCGAGGAGGGCCTCCGCCTCGATCCAGGCGTCATCGACAGACCCTTTCGCTGGCCTGAACCCATCTGGAGCATCGCCCGGATCAAGATCGGCCTTGATCCGGCGCTCCGGCGCGCGCGGCAGAAATTGCGTCATGACACCGCCTGCCCGCCAGGAAGCACCCGCACCCGTGACACTCTCCGCAACCGCCAGACGTACCCGCGTTGGAATCTGGGCCGACTGGTCGAAATATTGCCGTGCGGCGTCTTCCAGACCCTGCCCTTGCAAAGCAACGATTCCCTGATAGCGGGATGTGTCATTGCGATTTTCGATCGTGACCGCCAAATGGCCCTGGCCAAGGAGATCCCTTGTCCGCGCGCACGTGCCGACCCTTTCTTCATCAAACCGGGCGAGCGCACGTAACCGGTCCGGTGCATCGAAGTCGGCGACAAGCATGCCGATGGCGCCGTTGCCGCGTGTCTGCAGCTGAAAGCGGCCCTCGATCTTGAGCGATGTTGCGAGCAGCACCGTCAGCACGCAGGCTTCGCCGACCAGACGCGCAACCGGTGCCGGGTAGGCATGCTTGGTGAGGATATGGTCGAGCGATGCGCCAAGGCGCACCACGCGGCCCCGCACATCAAGAGGATCTACAGCGAAAGGAACGACGGCATCATCGCGTGCCTCGTCGGAAACCACGCGGGCGCGGGAGCGCCCCGCGGACGCCTGCCTGGGCACCTCGCCAGTGTCTTGCACGCTCATTCGCCCATCGCTCCAAAGCACCACGCAAGAATGGCTTTTTGAACATGCAGCCGGTTCTCGGCTTCATCAAAGACGACGGATTGCGGACCGTCGATCACATCGTCGGTCACTTCCTCGCCCCGATGGGCCGGCAGGCAATGCATGAAGATCGCATCCTTGTTCGCACAAGCCATGAGTTTCGCATTAACCTGATAGGGCGCAAGCAATTTGTGCCGGTAGGCCTCATCGACATCGCCCATTGACACCCAGCAATCCGAAATGACCGCGTCTGCGCCCTTCACCGCCTCATAGGGATCGCGGATGAGCTTCAAGCGGGCATTCGAACGGATCGCCCACTCGACAAGCCCGGCGTGCGGTTCAAGCCCGCTGGGAGTTGCCACATGCAATGTAAACTCAAAACGCTCTGCGGCGTGAATCCAGCTCGTGAGCACATTATTGGCATCGCCGCTCCAGGCGAGCGTGCGTCCCTTGATGGGGCCCTTCTTTTCCTCGAACGTCAGAACATCCGCCATGATCTGGCAGGGATGCGACCGCTTCGTCAGACCATTGATGACCGGCACTTCCGCATAACGGGCAAGTTCGAGCATGGCAGCATGATCGAGAATACGAATAACGATCGCATCGACGAAGCGCGACAGGACGCGCGCTGTGTCAGCAATCGTCTCGCCGCGGCCGAGCTGCATTTCCTGGCCCGTCAGCATGATCGTTTCGCCGCCGAGTTCGCGCATCGCAATGTCGAAAGAAACGCGCGTGCGGGTCGAGGGCTTGTCGAAAATCATCGCCAGAACCTTGCCGGCGAGCGGCCGGTCCGGCGAGCTTTTCCCCTTGCGGCGGGCAGCCTTGAGGCGTGCTGCCGCGTCGAGGATATGATGCAAATCAGCGGCCGGAATCTCGGGCAAGTCGAGAAAATGCCGCACGGCGATAGATGCGCTGTGCCCCTCACTTCTGCTCATGCCGGGGTCCCGCTCGCCCATTGCGCCGCGGTTTCCCGCATGCGGCGCTCAAGCCTGACGCAAGCGGCGTCAAAACGCGCGATCGCTTCGGAAATCTCGGCCTCGCTAATGATGAGCGGCGGCAACAGACGCGCGACATTTTCGGCCGCTGGTATGACAAGGATTTTTTCGGCACGTGCGGCAGCGGCAAAGTCATTAACCGGGACGCGTAAGGCGATGCCCTGCATCAGTCCTTCCCCGCGAATCTCCGAGATGATCTCGCCATGCTTCTCCTGCAATCTGGCAAGGCCTTGCTTGAGGCGCAAACCCATCAGGCCAACATGTTCGATAAAGCCCGGCGCCAGCACGATGTCGAGCACGGCGTTTCCAATGCTCGCGGCAAGCGGATTGCCGCCATAGGTGGTGCCATGCGTGCCGGCGGTCATTCCTCTTGCCGCTTCCTTGGTCGCCAGAAAGGCACCCAGCGGGAAACCGCCGCCGATCCCCTTGGCAATCGCCATAATGTCGGGTCTAACCCCGTAAAGCTCGTAAGCAAAGAGCTTCCCGGTGCGGCCAACGCCGGTCTGCACCTCGTCCAACATCAAGAGAAGACCATGCGCGTCGCAAAGCTCACGCAGCGCGCGCAAGAAGCGCGGCGGTGGCGTGCGAATGCCTCCCTCACCCTGGATCGGTTCGATCAAAATAGCGCCCGTCTGCGGCCCGATTGCGGCTTTCACCGCTTCGATGTCACCAAATGGAACCGTGTCGAAGCCCGGGACCCTTGGGCCGAAACCCTCGAGGTATTTCGGGTTGCCCGCTGCGCCGATCGTCGCCAGCGTTCGTCCATGGAAGGCCCCAGTGAAGGTTATGATGTGGAATTTTTCCGGATGCCCCCCCGTTGAATGATATTTGCGCGCAGTCTTGATGGCGCCTTCGACGGCCTCCGCGCCCGAATTGGTGAAAAACACGTAATCGGCGAAGCTCGCTCTGACGAGACGCTGGGCGAGGCGCTCCGCTTGGGGGATCTCAAACAGATTGGACGTATGCCACAGTTTGGCGCCCTGTTCATTGAGAGCCGCAACGAGATGAGGATGACTGTAGCCAAGCGAGGCCACGGCAATGCCGCCGCCAAAGTCAAGAAAGCGCTCGCCGGCCGTCGAGGTCAGCCAAGCTCCCTCTCCCCTTTCGAAGGCGAGATTGATGCGGGCATAGGTCGGAAGCAGCGCCGACGTCACTTTTTTCACTCCAAGAGATTCGCGGCCCCCGGCCGCGCTTCAGCTGGACCCCGCCCAGCCATGCACCGGATTCGCACAACTGCCGCGCAGGAATCCCGTGAGCGCCCTATTTTGCTGCCGGCTCAGAAGACGGAGCTGGTGCCGGAGCGGCTGATGGTGCGGCCTGGCCCTGGCCCTGCTTCGTGGCTTCAAGACGCTTGCGCTCTTCTTCGGCACGCTTTTGCAATTCCTCCTGCAGCTTTTTCTGCTGCTCTTCGAGGACCTTCGGATCGATCGGCGGCCCATCGAAGGCCCGCCCGAATCCCGCCACCGGGATGTCGAACGTTACTTCATTGTTTGCCTGGTTCTTGACCACGACACTCAAAATCGACCCCTTCTTCAGCTGGTCGATCGTCGTGCCCTTAACCTTGGCTTCCGCGAAGCATCCATTGGGGAAGCAGATTTCGAACGCTCCTTCCCCCATCGGCCCCTTATCGACGGAGAAACGGAAGCCGGGCCGCAACATGAGACCAACGGGCACCAGCAATCGGATGATTCGGGTGTCATCGCCTTTGATATCATAGACGGCGAGTGCCAGGACCGGCGCCTGCCCCGCCTGCGCGCTGAAATCGCGAGTCGTGTAGCAAATGTCCTTATTGGCTGCCTGATCTCTGCCGCAGACCTTTGTCCAATCGTTTTGAGTTGGAACGAGATCGAGCTTGATCGGGCCTTGCGCCTGTTGCTGCGCCTGTGCGGGTTGATTTAGCGCGGGCTGCGCGGGAGCGGGCTGGGCCGGAGCCTGCGCAGGCGCGGGCTGCGCAGGCTTCTTCGCCTGCGCGAAAGCTCCCGTGCTGATAGCCAGAACAACGCTGGCCAGACCGGCCGCGCCAAAATTCTTCAACGAGAAGGACATCAAACTTCCTTTCCAATGACCGGCCATTCAAACCGCCATCATCGCCTCGCCGCTTGTGCGGCAGCTTGCGATGCTGCGATGAAACCATCTTCCCGGCCCCGCCGCGCGCGGGACCGCATCGAAACCCGAACAAAATCTCACGCCCGGACCAGCGCCATTGCTCAGAGTCAATGCTTCGGTAAGCATAATATGGCTGGCTTGCAACCCCGAAGCGCTTTCAAAGGACGCGGAATCACGCGCTTTGCGAAACCGCGCGCCAAGTGTAAACGCAGAGGCACATTGGCCAAGAGCCAGCCGGCCTCAAGGGGCCCCACTTCGCTAGGATCAAGAACAGCGCTAGGATCAAGAACAGCCTGCGGCTTGCCGCGGCCATGCCAAAAGGCAAGAGCGCTTCCATTCACTCTGCTTGCCGTGCCTCTCGCACTGGAGCGCTTACAGCATGCGAGATATCGCCGCAACCCTTGCAATCAAACCAAAAAGCCCGCCAGCAGCGGGCTTATGTCCTCTTGCAGGGCAGGATATCGATGACAGAACGCCGCCCAGAACTCTGCGTGCCGGGCAAAAATGCTGAACACTCTCAGTGCCGGCGCGGGATAAGCCTTAGCTTTTGACTTGATGCTTGTGGCCTTCCGCCACTTCCTTGGCGCCGGATCAACCCCGCGGAGGAGGGGCGCGACCGTTTCCACGGCCGCGCTTTGAAGAACCCGTCAGGTCCAGCTCTTCACCAAAATAACCTGAACAACAACGGTCAAAACAAGAATGGCGCTGATAATGCTAATGGTGTGATCGTTCATGGTCCTCTCCCGGTCTATGTTCTCAATTTTGGCGGCGCAATGCTGCGTCCGCCCTTGTTACGTCGAGCTTTTTGCCGGAAAAGTCAAGATAGGCGCACCAAATGGCGCAAGCCTAGCTGAACCTCCACCTGCTGCCAGAGCCCACGGGCTGCAGCGGCGCCTCCCACCAATGACAAGCATCGACGCGGCGAATCTCATAAAGCATTTTCTTTGCTAAAGGAAGGCCTATTCCAAACAGCTCTTTCCTGCCTGCATGATCTGCGGGCCATCCTCCTCAAGCGGGCCTAAAAAGCTGCCGCCTTTTGGATATATCGGTCCCAGCGCGCGGCCTGGATCACGGGCAGTTCAACGTCAAGCAGTCATGGTCTAATGTGCTTCAATGACATATCTCTTGCCTCGGCTTCTCGTGTCTGCCCTCGCGATCCTTGGCGCGGCGTATGGATCTCCCTGCTGGCCGTCGGATGCGGGAATCCCGCTCTCGGCTCCAGAACCCGCCATCGCCATGCATGGCGAGCCGGCCCTCAAGGGAGGTTTCGATCATCTGCCCTATGCCGATCCCAATGCTTTGAAAGGCGGCCGGCTTGCCATCGGTTTCTTCGGCACCTTCGACAGTCTCAATCCGTTCAACCTGAAAGCCGGTTCCACCGCCCAGGGGATGAATACAAATGTGTTCGAGACCTTGATGGCACGCTCGCTCGACGAACCCTTCACGCTCTACGGATTGATTGCGCAAACCATCGAGACCGATGCTGATCGTACAGCGGTGACTTTCAGGCTCGATCCGCGGGCGCATTTTTCCGACGGTGTGCCTATCACCTCGGACGACGTGCGTTTCACCTTCGAACTCTTGAAAGCCAAAGGGCGGCCGCAGCAGCGCGCCGCTTATTCCCTGATCAAATCCGTCGAAACGCCGGACGCCCTGACCATCCGCTTCGATCTTTCCGGCATCAAGGACCGGGAGATGCCGCTCACGCTCGCTCTCATGCCGGTGCTGCCGCGCCACAAGACTGCCACAGCGAAATTCGACGACGCAAGTCTCGATATTCCAATAGGCTCGGGGCCCTATATCGTTGCCGGTGTGAAACCCGGCGAGCGCATCATCCTGCGCCGCGACCCGAATTATTGGGCAAAAGATTTGCCGGTCCGCCGCGGGCTGTACAATTTTGATGAGATCGACATCGAATATTTCCGTGACGCCAACAGCCTGTTCGAGGCTTTCGAGGCTGGCCTTCTCGACTTCCGTGAAGAAACCAGTCCCAGCCGCTGGACAACCGCTTATGATTTTCCGGCCATTCGCGATCACCGGGTGATCCGCGAAGCCCTGCCCGCGGGAGGCCCTAAGGGCCTGGATGGATTTGTCTTCAATCTGCGGCGGCCATTCTTCACCGACGTAAGGGTCCGCGAGGCGCTCGGCCTTGTTTTCGATTTTGAGTGGATCAACGCCAATCTTTACGGCGGCCTCTACAAGCGCACGAAAAGCTTTTTTGATGATTCCGAGCTAGCCTCGACCGGACGCCCGGCGAGCGCCGCCGAGCTCGCTTTGCTTGCACCGTTTCCGGGAGCCGTTCGCGACGATATTCTGCAAGGCCGCTGGCGGCCAGCAGCGACCGATGGCCTCGGCGGCGACCGGATAGAGGCCAAGCGCGCGCTCGCCATTTTGAAAGAGGCAGGCTACGCAATCGAAGACGGCCGCCTTATGAAAGAGGGCAAGGCTCTGTCTTTCGAAATCATGGTCAAGGACAGGAACCAGGAGCGGCTTGCCCTCAATTACGCGGATTCGCTCCGGCGAATTGGCGTGATGGCCAATGTCCGGCAAGTGGATGAGGTCCAGTACCAAAGGCGGCGGCAGAAATTCGATTTCGACATGATGATCGGCAGCTGGCTCGCCTCTGCTTCGCCCGGCAATGAGCAGCGCGCGCGCTGGGGTTCGGCAAGCGCCGATCAGGAAGGCTCGTTCAATCTTGCCGGCGTCAAATCGCCAGCCGTTGATGCGATGATCAATGCGCTGCTCGCCGCCAAGACGCATGAGGATTTTGTCGCCGCCGTGCGCGCCTATGATCGCGTTCTGCTTTCCGGATTTTATGTCGTCCCTTTATTTCATTCCGGGGAGCAATGGATCGCGGCCTCCGCCAAGCTCGCGCGGCCCAAAACCTTGCCTCGCTACGGCCCGGCAACGGGCGGTGCGACCCTCGACACATGGTGGAGGGCCGAGCCCTGAGCCGCTAAACAATGCGGGCATAGCGGGTGGCCGCTTGCCTCTCCTCCCGTTCCTTGCCATCGCAAATGGCGGATCCGTGAAAGCGGCGGATACGAAACGGTATTATTTATTTACGGACACGTTAGCGACGGAACAGGAGTGAACTTCGGAACCAGCGGACCCTCCGTCATGTAGTTCTGAGTGTGGAAGATGCCGAAATAACCATTGCCTTCGACCGGGCCTCCGCTGCAGCCAGCTGCGCAGCCGCTCGCCGGACATACGTCGGAGTACGCAAAAAGAAAGGTCGGAAATCCCGAGAGGGATATCTTCGTGCAAACCGCCGCTTTTAGATTCTTAATAAACATCTGTTCATTGCTCACATTCACCGGGGCATTGCCATTGCCCGGACATCCGGTGTTATAACCGGTCTCCCCGATGAATGTGTGGAATGCCCCGCAGTAGCGTTGCGAAACGGTACTGAAAAGCGTTTGCACCTGCTGCCAGCATTGTGATCCGTTTTCCTGCCATGATGGCGGAACGCTCGCAACAAAGTTGCAATAGGGATGAGAAGCAATGAAATCGACGCCCTGGGGCGGTGAGCCGCCGGTACAAACGGTCTGTTCCTGACCCATCACCAGTGACACCACAATCGGGACTGATAGGAATCCATTCATTTTAAGGGCATTACGCAGAGTTTGCGCAGCCTTGCTGATCATCGCCACCGTGATTGTCTGGCCGTTAACAATTGTACCCAGTGCCTCGTTGCCGAGCTGGATGGCGATGATGGTGTTGCTTTTGATGAAAGGTGCAAGCGGCTCAATATACGCTCCGTTACTGCAGAAGTTCGCTGGATTCCATGGCGTGGTTGTGCCGCACGCGCCATTGAGCATGGCGTTCGCATAATTGGACCCGCAGAGGGCTATTGGGGAACCGGCGTAACTGCAGTTGCTTGAAATGTCAGGTGCCGCCAGGCTCGGGATGGCGTCGTTGAACAGACCCTGCATCACATTGATGTTTAGGTTTTTAGCCGCTGTGAGGATGTAGTAGTTGGGCTGGTATGAGGTAATGGTTGAGACATTGAGAGTTGTGCGGAGATTGTTGAGATCATTGTTATAGCAAGCCTGACAAGTAGTAGGGCAAACGCTGAGCGACTGGTTGCCCGCGCATGAGAAGGAAAGCTGGGGGTTGCAGGCAACGGGGGTCGCAGTGGACCAGTTGTTGTCACTGCATCGTGCTTCAGGTGTGTAAGCTATCCCGATCTGGCCAGGCGGCGCACCAAACCTTGGCCAATGCAATGTCAAGATCGAGAGCAGGTTTGAAAGTGTTTGGGCACTAACGGGTGCTGCTCCGGCAATGGCAAGACTCAGGCTAACCACAAACAACCGAGTGGCCATGCCAATGAGAGCATTGTGGCAGCCGCAACGATGCGCAAACAAATGGGCCATAGCGAAATCCTCCCCTATTGGCCGAAGCCGCGCCAGACCTCGACTCAATAAACCGGATTATATTTGCAATTTATGGTAAATAACCACAAGCGTTTTTCATTATTCAATATCTGCCAGAACCGGCATAAATCGCAACCGATTTATGGTCCGGATGATAAGTTGATGAACCGGGTCGGCCGCCAGATTGATTTGAAATCCGATGAGGTCACATTTGGATGCCGGGTTTGACTGCGGCCTTCCGGGCCGCCGGCTCCATTCAGGATGTCATTCACGGATCAGACCCTTTGATCTTAGGCCTGATGCAGGCAACGAACCCGCTCTTTTACGGGGCAAGCACATCGATCTTTTCGCGGGCTCGAATTCGGCGGCGCTCCCTGCGGGCTCGGACACACGCATCTTGCACTGAAAGCTGGCGGTCCGGTCTTCCAGGAGCTAAACGGGCCACAACTCAGCCGCGCTTGGCAGATCAATCTTGCAGGCCGGGTTGGATTATGACTGGCTTGCTTTTTAAGGCCGCGTTTTATTCCGCGGAGCCGCTTATGCTGCCATACGGCCCGTAATCCACGCCCGCCAGATAAAGACCTTCAGGCGGGGCGACCACTCCGCAGCGGCGCCGGTCGCACGCCTCGAGCGCGGCACGCATGTCTTCAACGCTCCATCTCCCGGAGCCCACATGTTCGAGCGAGCCAACGATCGAGCGCACCTGGCTGTGGAGAAAGGAACGCGCGCTCGCAGAAATGCAAATTTCCTCATCGTTCCGAACCACATCGAGGCGTTCCAGCGTGCGTACCGGATTTTGCGCCTGGCACTGCGAGTCGCGGAAGGTCGAAAAATCATGGCGGCCGAGGAGAACTCCCGCCGCCGCCTGCATGGCAGCTGTATCGAGCTTGCGCTTCACGAGCCAGGCCCGGCCGCGATCGACCGTTAAGGGCGCACGGCGATTGATGATCCTATAAAGATAATGGCGGCGGATCGCCGAAAAGCGCGCATCGAATGTTTCAGGCGCCCCTTCCGCCGCCAGAATGGCAACCGGCAGCGGGCGCAGATGGGCATTCAACGCATCGCGCAACACATCGGCCCGCCACTCTTTGGCGAGATCGGCATGCGCCACCTGGCCCGTCGCGTGGACGCCGGTATCCGTGCGCCCCGCGCCGCGAATCCTGACCTTTTCGCCCGAGAGGGCTTCAAGCGCGGTCTCGATCGCCTCCTGTACGGAAAGCCTGTTTGCTTGCCGCTGCCAGCCGGCAAAGGGCGCGCCATCATATTCAATCGTGAGCTTAAAGCGCGGCATCTTTTCCCGGCGCAAGCAGCATCCCTGGGTTGAGCCGCGCCCCCCGCAAGAAATCCGCGGCGGCCACCGGCGTCTTGCCTGGCCGCTGGACCTCAACAAGACGCAGCGCGCCCTGCCCGCAGGCAATGGTCAGCTGCGTATCAAGAATGCAGCCGGGCGCCCCCGCCCCTTCCGCGAGCACCGTGCGCAGGACCTTGATCCGCTCCAAACCCTTGCCAAGACTGGCCTCGAAAAAAGCTCCGGGAAACGGCGCAAGACCCCGGACGAGATTATGCACATCCACCGCTGGCTTTGCCCAGTCGATCCGCGCTTCGGCTTTATCGATCTTATGGGCATAGGTAATGCCTTCCGCCGCCTGCGGCGTGAAGACGAGCCTTCCCTCCTCCAGCAGCGTCAAGGCCCGCACTATCAAAGCAGCGCCCGCCTCAGCAAGCCTTCCGGAGATTTCACCCGCATTCTCGTCCGGACCGATGGTGATTTTTTCGGTGAGCGCGACAGGCCCGGTGTCAAGGCCTTCCTCCATCCGCATCACCATGACGCCGGTCTCCGTGTCCCCGGCCATGATGGCCCGCTGGACCGGGGCGGCGCCGCGCCAGCGCGGCAGCAGGGAAGCATGGAGATTAAGGCAGCCCTTCGGTGGAACATCGAGAATGGCTTTGGGGAGGATCAGGCCATAGGCGGCGACAACCACCACATCGGGCATGAAGCCGCGCAGCTGCTCAACAGCCTCTCCAGACCGCAGACTTCCCGGCGTGATGACGCCGATGCCCGCACGCAGTGCCGCCGCGTGAACCGGGGAGGGTGTCAGTTCGAGGCCGCGGCGCCCGCCGGGCCGCGGCGCCCGCGTATAGACTGCCGGGACAAGATGACCTTCTTTGATGATCCGGGTGAGTGCGGGCACTGCGAACTCCGGGGTGCCCATGAAGACGATACGCAAGGGTCAGGCCTGATTTGGGGATTTCTGCAAGCAGGAAGCCCGCCCCGGAAAGCCGCGGGCTTTGTGGAAGCGTGCGCTCTAGCTGCCGGCGGCCGCCTGTTCCTCGCCCGCGCTGGCCTTGCGGAGAGCGCTCCGGTGTTTGGCAGCCTTGGCGAATTTTCTGGTAATCCGGTCTCGTTTCAGCCGGGAAAGGTGATCAATGAACAAGATCCCGTTCAAATGGTCGATCTCGTGCTGCAAACAAGTCGCCAAAATCCCGCCTGTCTCGATCTCCTGGGGACGGCCATTACGGTCAAGGTAGCGGACACGCACCCGGGCTGGCCGCTCGACATCCTCAAAACACTCGGGGATCGACAGGCAGCCTTCCTGATAGGTCGAAAGCTCCTCCGAAACCCAAAGAATTTCCGGATTGGCAATACACAGCGGATCCGGCTTGGCATTCTCGCTGTCGCGCTTGGCAACGTCAAGCACCATGACCCGTTTTGGCACGGCAATCTGGGCTGCGGCGAGGCCTATGCCGGGCGCGGCGTACATGGTCTCGAGCATGTCGTCCATGAGCGCGCGAATGCTATCGTCGACCGCGGGCACCGGCGCGCATTTGAGGCGCAAGCGCGGATCGGGAAGGGTAATGATCGTCCGTAAAGCCATGATATTGAGATAATACCGGCGCCCCCGAACGTCAATTTATCGCAGCTTCGCATGCGCAATCCTTACGCTCTTCCGAGCAATTGACGGCTTTTTGCCGTTATGCGAGGCAGCATGCGCGTGACCGTTGCCCCAGAAGAAGATCAGGGAGGAACACATATGCCGAAATATATCATCGAACGTGAAATACCCGGCGCGGGCCGCTTATCTCCTTCCGACCTGAAAGGAATCTCCCAGCGGTCCTGCCAAGTTCTGAGGAATCTCGGGCCCGCGATTCAATGGGTTGAGAGCTACGTCACAGATGACAAGGTCTACTGCGTCTATATCGCGCCGGATGCGGAGCTCATCCGGAAACACGCGCAGGAAGGGGGATTTCCGGCAAATCGAATCAGTGAAATCAAAACGGTCATCGACCCGACAACAGCCGAGGGCTAGGTCCAAAGCTGACGGTAATATCCGGGGGGAGGCTTGCCGGCTTCAAGCCGCCGGCACCAGCGTTGGCGCGGGGAGCAGCAGCCCTCCTCCTCCAGCGCCGGTGCGGCTTCCCCCTCGGCGAAGTCTTTGTACATACGCCTTGAAGGCCTTTAAAGCCCGCATCTCGCCCGCACGGCCGCCCATCGCCGAAGCAACGCCAGGAAATTCACCCAGCCCGGCTTTTGCCGCACCAAGCCGGGCAGCCTATTGCGCATAAAACTTTATGCACGGCTCGCAGCGGGCTGAAACGATCACACTTCCGCACAGCCCTCCCCTTTGGCCGATTACCGGCTGGCAGAACAAAAGCGAGACCTTGGCTTCTTGCGCAATCTATCAAAAAAATTGGTCAGCATCCCTTGCTTTTTGTGCGGCGCACGTGCATATTGTTGCAACGCGGCAAGATTTGTCGCCGATGCCCTCCTTGGGCGTTTCCTCCCTAGACTTGGGCCGCTTGCGGAAACGCGAGCGGCCTCTTTCTTTTCAGGCTCCTGCGTCCCTCCTATCTCTCGCTGGAGAGCTGAGGGCGCGGCCTATTCCGCTGCGGCGCGATGCCGGCCGCGATACGAAAGCGCCGTGTCTGCAAGGGCCGCCACAGCTTTCGTGAGATCAGCGGCAACCTCCGGAAATCGCTCGCCTTGGCTAACAGTCCCCTCATCCATATAGAGGGCGCGGCTCACTTCGATTTGAAGGGCGTGGCACTCGCTGGCGGGATTGCCGTAATGCTCGGTGATAAATCCTCCAGCATAGGGCTTGTTGCGCTGCACATTATATCCCCGGCGGCGCAGCTCATGTTCGACAACATCGACCAAATCCGGAGCGCAGCTCGTTCCAAAGCGATCGCCCACCACAAAATCCGGCTTCGGCGCAACGGTCCCCTTGGTCTGCAAGGCCTGGCCCTGGCGGAGCGATCCAGACGGCATGGAATGACAATCGACCAAAACGGCGATTCCGAAGATTTGCCGCGCCCGGTCAATAAGTCCGCGCAAGCAGCTATGATAGGGCTTGTAGAGTTTCTCTATCCGTTCGAGCGCCTCTCCGACCGGCTGGCGGCGGGCATAAATCTCTTGGGCGCCTCCGGCCACGCGCGCGATCGTCCCAAGCCCGCCCGCGACTCGCAGCGAACGGGTATTCGCGAACGGCGGCAACGGCCCGTCGAACATGCGGGGGTCGAGCTCATAAGGCTCGCGATTGAGATCAAGATAGACGCGCGGAAACCGCGCTTTGATGAGGGGAGCGCCGAGGTCTACGGCCCCGCCAAACAGAACGTCGACAAAAGCATCTTCCGAGCGGTGCAGCGCAGATTCATCGAGCCTTGTCACTGCTAGAAACCGGCGGGGATAGACATTCCCGGAATGAGGCGAGGAGAAAATCAGGGGACATGTAAGGCGCACAGGTTCCACCACATCAAAGGGTGGATCAAGCTCTGGCTCATGTGGCGGGCTGGGCATCAACTTGGCATGGCACGCTAGAGCGGTGTCTGACAGCTTCGGAGCCCGTAAGGCCGCCTCAATGTGCCACGCGGCCCCAAAACGCCTGAATTTCAACCAATCTCGCAAGAACATGGCATTCTGTCCAGCACTATCGCGAATCCGCAACACACTGCGAGAAAATTAACGGACAATCCAAACCGCAGAAATTTTCACTCAATGTTTACCTGGGAGGCGGATTGATGGCAAAAGTTGCGAGGATCCCATGAACGAGATGCCGTTTCCCATCAATTCCAAAATCCTGCTGGCCGAGGATGATCATGACATGCGCCGCTTTCTCGGCCGGGCACTGCAAAACGCTGGCTATTCCGTCGCCTCGTTCGACAACGGAATGTCCGCCTATCACAGATTGCGCGAGGAACCATTCGAATTGCTCCTGACGGACATTGTCATGCCCGAGATGGATGGGATAGAGCTCGCCCGCCGGGCGACGGAGCTCGACCCTGACATCAAAGTGATGTTTATCACGGGCTTCGCGGCGGTCGCGCTCAATCCCGACAACAACGCCCCGCCGCAGGCGAAAATCCTCTCGAAACCGTTTCATCTCAAGGACCTCGTGAACGAAGTTAACCGTCTGCTTGCCGCCTGAACGAGGCCCTTGGCGGAGAAGCTTGCCAAGCGCGGCCCGTCCCGCTACCCAATTTACAAGGGAGCTGGCCGGCTCGACAGAATGAAACTGCTCACGGAAGATCCGCACGTCCATGCGACAATTCCCCGTCCGCCTCGCTTTGTGTTTTCTCTTTTTTGGCTCCGCCGAGGCCAGCGCCGCCAGCTTCTCTGAATGCCTCGCGGGCCTTCGCGGACCGGCGCAAGCCAGCGGCGTCGATGCCGCCACATTTGATAAAGCAACGCGCGGGCTTACGCCGAATCCCGACGTTCTCGCCATGGCGCAGGTTCAGCCAGAATTCAAAACACCGATTTGGGACTATCTCGCCGGGCTCGTCGACGAAGAAAGGATCCGCGACGGCCAGGCGATGATGAGCCGGTATGGCCAGGCGCTCGCCGTTGCGGAAAGCCGCTACGGGGTGGACCGGGCGACGATCACGGCAGTGTGGGGCGTCGAATCAGACTATGGCCGCAGCTTCGGGACGCGCCCCGTGATACAGTCCCTTGCAACCCTGACCTGCGCGGGCGGGAGACGGGCCGGCTATTTCCGCGGCGAGCTTATCTCCGCCCTCAAAATCATCCAGCATGGCGACATCGACCCCGCCCAATTCAACGGATCTTGGGCGGGCGCCTTCGGTCACACCCAGTTCATGCCATCGACCTTCCTGCGGGTCGCCGTCGATCTTGACGGCGACGGCCGCCGGGACCTCATCAACTCCATCCCCGACGCGCTCGGCTCGACGGCCGCCTATTTGCGCAAGGGCGGCTGGGCGCCAGGCCAGGAATGGGGCTTCGAGGTCCGCCTTCCAGAGCATTATGCGGGCCCCGCCGGGCGCACCCGCAAGGAGCCGATGGCGGTCTGGGCGGCACGAGGCCTGACGCGCATTGACGGCCAGCGTCTCCCGGCCAGCGGAACCGCGGGATTGCTGCTGCCTGCGGGCCCTGCTGGCCCTGCGTTTCTCGTCACCCGCAACTTCGATGCGATCTATTCCTATAACGCGGCCGAGTCCTACGCGCTTGCGATCGCGCTTTTGTCCGACCGGCTGCGCGGGCGGCATGGGCTCGTCGCCGCCTGGCCGACGAATGACCCTGGCCTTTCACGCGCCGAGCGGCGCGAGATGCAGGCGCTTCTCATGCGCCGTGGCTATGATCTCGACGGCAAAGCGGACGGCGTCATCGGCACCAAGACCAAGCAAGCGATCACGGATTTCCAATCCCGCGCTGGCCTGCGCCCTGACGGCCGCGCCAGTGTCTCAGTCCTCGCCGCCCTGCGCGGCCAGTGAGGTGAGCCGCGGCAGCTGGCAAAGGGCGCGATTTATATTATTCAGCGCCGGCGCGGCGCTGCCTGACCCGCTTAACATTGGATGAAGGCTTGGTTCCGCCAAGGTTCAGGAAGGAACTGCCATTGTGTTGATGCTCACGGCATCAGCCAGGGAGAAGTTCCATGATCACAAATCTCACAAAGACCGCTGCCGCAGCCACAGTTGCGCTCGGCGCTCTCGCCTTTGCGGAAAGCCAGGCTTTCGCAATGCCTGCCTTAGACCAGACTGTTGTGACCGCAACCGCAGCGGTTCAGGACGTGGATAGGGCGGATTGGCCCTATTGGCGCCGCTGGCATCATTGGCACCGCTGGCACTGCTGGCGTCCTTATTGGTGACCGGCCGCGGTCAAGGAGCCCCATTGGGCCAAGGGTTCATGTGAAACCCTTGGTCCAATCCACGGGCCTGCCCGGCCGCTTCTGAGCATAATTGAAGTGAATTTAACTGAAATAAAAATGGAATTAAGATCTGTGGCGAGATTGCCACAGTTGTGGCGAATTTCTGGCATTCCAGTTTTGGGCAAGGAGATTATGGTAAAAATCAAATTGCGGCGGGCTGTGCTGATACCAATGGACCGAATTACGAAAAAGTTTAGCCATCCCGCCGCACCCGCGCGCATTTGCATGAAAGACCAGCGAGCTGGACGGGTGCCTTCTGCCTTATGACGGGTGCCCTCTGCTTATATTGCCCGCCGGGACTGCATCTTTCATCGCGCTCTATCCCCGCAACACTGCCGGCGGGCGGTGCCGATTGCGTCGAGAAGCCCGGCGTTCACGCCAAACGTTCGCAGAGTCTCCGCCGGAATCGGAATTGCGGCTCCGCAGGCCGCAATCGCATGCGGCAATTGGGCCTCCACGACCAAACCATCCTGCTTCGCATCCGGCCAAAGGATGAAATCCAGCTCCGTGTCCTTTAAGGCTTCACCGCATTCGGGATCGCGGCCGCTGCTTTTGCCCGCGTTCCTGAAAAACATCGAAAGCCGGTCAGAACGGATGGTTCCAAGGATCGAGCCATCGCCCGCTTGTCCAGTCCCCGTGCTCTGCACGAGGCCCGGCAGCAACTTCGCCCAATCGATCAGCTTCCCCGTCTCCAGATCGAAAACAAGCGCCACCGTGCTTGTGTTGGGATGCGCGGCGCCCGCGCAATAGAAATCATCCGAGGCGACGAGGCTCAGATAGCGGGGCCCTTGCATCGTTACGGTGATCTTGCGCGACCAATCGGAATCAGAGCGATTCTTGCCCCTGCTGAGGCAACCGGCGGCAGCTCGCCTCACCCTCGCGTCGGCGCGCGCCAATACGGCATTGATTTGCTTCGCCGCAGCAGACGGCGCCCCGGAGGCAACCCGAGGAAAAGCGGCAATGCTGTTCATGACGGGTGGCAGCTGTCTAAGCTTTACCGGACTTCCTCACCCGCAGCGCGCGGCGGGCCCGCCAAGGCAGTGAGAGCCGCCAGGGCGAGGATGGTAGCGCGCTGGCGCCAAGCGCCTTCACCCGGAACCGTTTCTAATCGTCGATGCTCCAGCGCGCCACCTCCGTGCCTTGCGGGTCGAGAATACGGAATCCATGCGGCAGCGGTTTATGGACCCGTTGGGCCACCGCGTTGGAAAAAAGCGACTTCGCGTGCGCCACGACATGAGGAAGATCGGTCATGTCCGTCCTCATCCGGTCGAGGACTTCGGGCGGGGCGCCTTCGCGCGGCGCCCCAACAAATTCGATCTGAAACACGGGCGGCTCCTCACTTAATGCTCAGCATGGATGCCACTTAGGGCCGCTCGAAATGAAGTCAATCCGGTGCCCCCGCAGGACCTCAAATCAGATAGATCCGGTCCGGCAGCTCGTCCTCATCCCTGGCGCCCGGCGGAAAATGCCCGGCGAGAATGCGCCCGCACTTCTCGACCGCGATCACGAAGCCCTCCGCGATATTGCCGCCACCGGCACACTCAAGCAAGGCATCGATCGCGTCCTGCCATACGGATTGATCGACCTTGGAAGCGATCCCTTCATCGGCAACGATGCGCGCGTAATGTTCGGCAAGGGAAACGAAGATCAAGACACCGGCGCGGTTTTTCTTGCGCGCCATGCCGCGAATCATGAACTGCTCCGCCGCGGCGCGGTGCGCTTCCGCCCGGAGCGCGCGGCGCGGGACGATGTGACGGCCGAGCGGGGTGTCCGAGAGGAGCAAATAGAGCCCCACGAAAATGACGATCTGCGCCAGGAAAATCTCGCGCACGGAAAGACTGGTCAAAGCGAGAAGCAGCCAGGGTGCGATCAGGGCGATGAGCGCCGACCAGGCTGTCGCGTAACTTCTATAGTTGGAGGAGGCACGCGCCAGAACGCAGACGATCTCCCCTGCGGTTTGCGCCTCGGCCGCCCTGATCGCGGCGCCGATGCGGGCCTGGTCTTCCGCCGATAATTGCCCCATCACCAGCTCCCTGAAGCGCCGCCGCCGCCAGATGACCCGCCGCCGCCGGAAAAGCCGCCGCCCCCCCAGCCGTCATCGTCCCAGCCGCCGCGGCGGTAATAGCCGCCGCCCCGCCCGGAACTCATCAGCATGCCGAGCAGGAAGGACAGAAGATTGCCCCGCTCGCGGGGCGGCGTCATCAGAAAGAAGATGAGCACAAAGAACGCAAGGGCAATCCAGGGGCCGAGGTCATCCAGGGTCGAATCCTGGCTCACGACGCGCAGATCGGGGCGCTTCTGCCATTCCGAGGAATCGGTTGTCAGAACCGTGATGATGTCGTCAACGCCGCGCTCGATGCCGCCTCCGAAATCGCCCGCCTTGAAGCGCGGTGCCATCGCATTTGTGATGATGATCTTCGAGATCGCATCGGTCAGAGTCCCTTCAAGACCATAGCCGACCTCGATCCGCGCCCTGTGCTCATTCGGCGCGATGAGCAGCAGGACACCATTGTTCTTCTGCTTTTCGCCAAGCCCCCAGGCGCGGAACAGCGCATTGGCGTAGGGCTCGATCTCATCGCCCTCCAGCGATTTCACCGTCGCCACGACAAGCTGAATGCCGGATTGGGATTCAAGCGCGGCGAGCTTCGCCGTAAGCTTGCTGGCAACGGCTGGCGGAATGACATTGGCCTGATCAACAACGCGCCCCGTCAGCGGCGGAAATGAATAGGCCGCCGCAAGCGTGATGAAGGCGAAGGCTGCAAGCAGCGCCGCCGCTAGGCAAGGCAAAGCCGCCGCGGATTTATTCGCGCGGCCATCGAGAAGCTTGCTGCGGCAGCCTGCTTCTGGCAACGGCGTCATCCCGGCTGGCGCGAGCCCCGCTGTCAAAATTTGACTTGCGGCGGCGTCTGCGCCGCCTCGCTCGCGGTGAATTCGGCCATCGGCTTATTGCCGCGAAAGAGGGTCACGGCCCAAAGGAGAGTAGGGAAGGTCTTGAGGCTGAGATTATAGGCCCGCACCGCCTCGATATAATCGCGCCGCGCGACGGCGATCCGGTTCTCGGTGCCTTCAAGCTGCGATTGCAAGGCGAGGAAGTTCTGGTTCGATTTGAGATCGGGGTAATTCTCGCTGACCGCGAGGAGGCGGCCGAGCGCACCCGACAATTGCGCCTGGGCATCCTGGAACTGCTTGATCTTTTCGGGGTCGGTCAGTTGCGAGGCATCAATCCTGACCGATGTCGCCTTGGCGCGCGCCTCGATGACGGAGGTGAGCACCTCCCTTTCCTGCTTGGCATAGCCCTGCACGGTCGCGACCAGATTGGGAATGAGATCGGCACGCCTTTGATATTGATTCTGCACATCGGCCCATCTCGCCTTGGCGCGCGCCTCGATGACGGAGGTGAGCACCTCCCTTTCCTGCTTGGCATAGCCCTGCACGGTCGCGACCAGATTGGGAATGAGATCGGCACGCCTTTGATATTGATTCTGCACATCCGCCCATCTCGCCTTGGCCTGCTCCTCGAGCGTGGGGATCGTGTTGTAGCCGCAGCCTGAAACGCTCGCGCCAACGAGGGCGAGGACGAAAAGGGCGCGCAGGCGCGGAAGGATCCCGGCCATGCGGGATGTTTCAAAAGGATTAATGGAACGCATTGTGGGGGAATTCATACGATGGGACCTCCAGCTTCGGCCAAACTAATCGGTTCGAGCCCAATACGCAAAGGCGCACGAGGCTGAGCAGCTTAACCATCCCCGGCCATTCCACATTGGCAAGGCTCTCAATATAAGGAAAGAAGAGGCGCATTCAAAGAACACTTTAATTAGAATAAGTAAAAAACATTCTCATTGATTCATTGTATTTAATTTGCTTACTTGTTCAAAGCTAAACAATGGAGCAAACCATGTGCGATATTATAAAAGAACAAATTAGAATAAATAAAATATTGGCATTTGCCGCTGATACAAGACTGGATAATACGCCAGTGACGCTGGAAGGTCTTACCCAGGTCTGCATTGCCGCCCTGCAAATTTGTTACGAAGGACAGTGCCCCGAGGAATGCGCCGAGGCAAGGGCACGCGCATTCGCCGCCTGGCATCTCGCCCGCTCCGGTGCCACAATCAGCCATTCGCCTGGCTGTGATTCCGATGGCCGTTACGCGGCTGCCCGGCGCTAAAGGCGGGTGGCCTTTTTGGACCGGGCACGCAGAATCGCCGCATTCAGTTCGCCGCCAAAGATAAAGATCGCCGCGATCAAGTAGAGAAAAACCAGGGCGATCATGACGGAGGCAAGACCCGCATAGGTCGTGACATAATTACGTGCGAACTGGGCGAGGTAGGAGCCGAAGGCGATGCCAGCCGCAATCCATAATGTGAGGGTCAGCACAATGCCGGGAGCGATCTCGGCAAATGACCTCTCCCCGGCTATCAGAAACTTGTGAGCGAGGACAACCGCAAGAAGAAGTGCAAGGGTCGCGATCGCGAAGCGGCTGAAGGTGATAAGCTGGTCGAGAGGTTCAAATCCAGGCGCGAAATGCAGCACCACGGACCAGATCAAGGGCGCGAAAACGACGAACAGCGCAAAGATCAAAAGTGAGAAGGCGCCCACAAAAACATAAACGATGGATTCAAGCCGAAGCAGCCACCATGATCTCGTCTCGGTGATGCCATAGGCCCGGTTGAGCCCGATCCTGACAGCTTCGACGCCGCTCGACGAAAAATAGACCGCGAAGATAACCCCCAGCGTGAGGACCCCGCTCCTGGCATTTGTCAGGACACTGTGAATCTCATTGGCGATTGGCGCGGCGACCTGGTGCGGCCATGTCTCCAACACAAGGCTGACCGCTTCGTCCGCGAGACTTTTCGTGCCGAAAAACCCGGCGAGCGCAGTCACAAAGATCAGAAAAGGAAACAGTGACGTCAGAATTGCCAAGGCGATGTAGCTGGCAATGGCCCAGCCGTCATCCCGCAAAAAGTTCGCCCCGGCGTCATAGACAATCCCGGCGGCAAAGCGCACCGCCCGGATGCCGGCCCCCTGCCGGCCGCGAAACCGCCGCAAGACGTTCCGCCAGCGCATGAGATGTATTTTTGGGAGATTCCCAAGAAGAAACCCAAGAGCACTATGCTTTTCCCCGCTGGGAGAGGGATCATGGCGTTCGTTGTTCGTTCCCATCGTCTCGCGAATCAGTTAGAGATGGCGGTATGGAGCGTGTCCTTTTTTCTCTCAGCGGCACACCAGTTGCGCTTGGCGATCTTCTCCTTGGTGCGGCAGGCCTGGCCTTATTGCTGCTCGCCATCATAGCATGGAACCTCGCCACACGTGCCCATACGGGCGGTCAGGAGGCATTTACGATTCTCGATCGGCAGCGTGAGATATTTCGCGCAATGGAAGAGATCTCGCGGCAGAACGCGAGGCTCCATGGATCATTGCGCGGCGTCGCCGATGTTCTGAGTTCGCGCCAGGCTGATCTCGCGCGGCTCGTCGCCGAGCGGCTCGACATCGTCGGAACGAGGGTCGGCGCAGGCCTTGAAGCTTCCGGCAAAACGGCTGGCGAGCATCTCGCCAAACTGAACGAAAGGCTCGCGGTGATCGACGCGGCGCAGGCCCGGGTCGCCGCGCTGACGCAGGAAGTCGCCGGCCTCAGGGACATTCTCGCCAATAAGCAGGCGCGCGGTGCCTTCGGCCAGGGCCGTCTCGAAGCCATCATCAAGGATGGACTGCCGGCCGCCGCGTTCGAGTTTCAGTACACGCTCTCCAACGGCACCCGCCCGGATTGCGTGATCCGCCTGCCAGGCGATCCGAAGCTCATGGTCATTGACGCGAAGTTCCCGCTCGAAGCCTTCACCGCCCTGCGGGAAGCTTCAAATGAAGATGCCCGCAAACAGGCGGCGGCAAGGGTTCGCAGCGATGTCCTGAAGCATATCCGCGATATCGCGGAGCGCTATTTTCTGCCCGGGGAGACACAGGACATCGCGATTTTGTTCCTGCCATCCGAATCGCTTTATGCTGATCTGCATGAACATTTCGATGATATCGTTCAGAAGGCGCACAAGAGCCGCATCATCATAGTTTCGCCATCCTTGCTCATGATGGCGATTCAGGTCATGCAAGCAATTGTGCGGGATGCACGGGTGCGCGAGGAAGCGCATGTCATTCAGGCCGAAGTCCGCCATCTCGCCGAAGAAGTGACACGCCTGCAAGCGCGCGCCGAAAAACTTGATGCGCATTTCAAAATCGCGCAAGAGGATGTCGATCAGATCCTGACATCTGCGGGCAAGATCGCAAGACGCGGCACGCGGATCGACCGGATGGATTTTCCGGCACCCTTGCCCGGGGTTTCCGGCGGCTCCTTTGACAAAGCGGCGGAATGAATTTCGCCGGGCCCTGCCCCGGATCGGGCACTGATTGCCGGGCACTATTTGCCCTTTGGCTGCCAAAGCCCGATTGCCGCGCCGGTTGGATCCATAATGACCGAGAAAGAGCCAGCGTCCGGCACTTCGGCGATGTCCTTCATGACCGAGGCGCCAAGTGATTTGGCCTTTATGGCACCCGGCCGCTGCAGCCGGTCCGCAGGCACCGGGTACAGGGGAGCATACCTTGGCGGCATGCGCCCGTGTAAAGTGCTGCCGTGACGCTCTCTCCCCGTGAAGCAGGAGCCTTGACATGAATACAGGGCAGCGCCGCGGAGCCCGAGCGTCAAAGCGGCTTCGGATCAGGGTGATCAAAACGCCGTGCGGCTTTTGATCGCGGCCGTCAGTGTCCCCTCGTCGAGATAGTCGAGCTCGCCGCCAACCGGAACGCCATGCGCGAGGCGGGTGATCGTGACCCCGGAATCCGCCAGAAGCCCGGTGATGTAATGCGCGGTCGTCTGCCCCTCGACGGTTGCGTTGAGGGCAAGGATCACTTCCGTGACATGATCATGCGCAACCCGGGCGGCAAGGCTTGCGAGATTGAGATCCTTTGGGCCGATGCCATCGAGCGGCGACAAGGTTCCGCCGAGCACATGATAACGCGCATTCAGCACCGCGGCGCGCTCAAGCGCCCAGAGATCAGCGACCGTTTCGACGACGACGAGTGTTGCCGCATCGCGCCGCTCATCGAGGCAGAGCGTGCAAGGATCGCTTGTATCGATATTGCCGCAGACATGGCAGGTCACGATTTTTTCGCAAGCGGCATTGAGCGCTCTCGCCAGCGGCATGAGAAGCTCTTCGCGCTTGCGGATGAGATGCAGCGCGGCGCGGCGCGCCGAACGCGGCCCAAGGCCCGGCAGGCGTGCCAGCAAATGAATGAGCCGCTCGATCTCGGGACCCGCGACCCGTGCTCCCATCGCGCGGAATCCTTTAGGTCAGGATCCTGAGAATGGCAGCTTCAAGCCAGGCGGCAGCAGGAGACCGGCCGTCATGCCTTTCATTTTTTCTTCCATCAGGCGTTCGGCTTTCTTGCGGGCATCCTCATGCGCCACGACAATCAAATCCTCAAGAATGACTTTCTCGTCGGCTTTGAGGAGCTGATCGTCGATCGCAAGACTTTTCATCTGGCCCTTGGCGGTGAGGGTCACGCGAACCATGCCGCCGCCCGCCTGCCCTTCCACCTCGGTCCGTTCCAGCTCGGCTTGCATTTCCTGCATTTTTGCCTGCATGGCCTGCGCTTGCTTCATCAAGCCCAACATGTCGCGCATCGCTGCTTCCTTTTGGTTGTGGCGAATTGCGGGCGCCAAAGAATGCCCGCCTAAAACTCGTCTTCGATGTAGATGCTGTCGTTAAACCCGATTTCATCATTCGTCTCGCCATTTGTCCCGGCGAGAGCATTTTCTTCCGGGGCGGCGGGCCCGCTGGCACGGACCGCAACGATCTCGGCGCCTGGAAAAACGGCGAGCACGCGCTGGACCAGGGGCTCGGCATGCACGCCGGACAAAGCTTCGCGCGCCCTCGCCTCCTCCTGCTCCTTGAGGCTCGGCATGCCCTGCGCGGTTGAAACTGCGACCATCCACCGGCTGCCTGTCCATTCCTGGAGGCGGCGGGCTAGCAGTTGCGCAAGCTGCGGCGAGGCGCCAGGCGCCGCCGAGAATTCGATTTGCCCCTGCTCGAAGCGGACGAGGCGCACGTCGCGTTCAAGCGCAAGCTTCATCTGGATATCACGATGCTGGGCGGCAAGCGCCACCACATCTTCAAAGCGGCTGAGCACAACCGCTGGCGCGGCAGGCTCCTGGCGCCGGGCGGGAAGAACCGCCGGGCCGCCCCCCGAGGCCGCTGCCACCGGCCCGCGCGAGCCGGAGTCCATGCCGCCGCGCACCGGCGCTTCTTGTTCCTCTGGGCTTGGCATCATCTCAAGCTTGCGCAGAGCCTCATCGGGCGTTGGCAGATCGGCGGCAAAACCGATCCTCACCAGAACCATATCGGCGGCAGCGAGGGGGCGCAGAGAATCCTTCACTTCGCGAAGGCCTTTCAGCAGCAATTGCCAAGCGCGAGTGAGCACCGGCATCGGCAGGGCCTGCGAAAATTGCAATCCGCGAACCCGCTCGTCCGGCGTCAATGAAGAATCTTGCGCGGCGCCGGGAACAAGCTTGAGGCGGGTGACGAGGTGGACGAATTCCGCAAGTCCTGCAAGGACTTCGGCTGGGTCGGCGCCAAAATCATGGAGGTCCTTCAATATATCGAGGGCCTGTGCCATCTGACCGCGCATGAGGGCTTCGAAAAGATCGATGATCCGGCCGCGATCGGCAAGGCCCAGCATCGAGCGTAAATTTTCCGCGCTGACCGCCGCGCCAGAAAGGCCCGCGCCCTGCGCGATCGCTTGATCGAGAAGTGACAGTGCGTCGCGCACCGAGCCTTCCGCCGCCCGGGCGATGAGGCTCAGCGCCTCATCCTCGATCAACACATTCTCCTTGGTGCAGATTGCAGCAAGATAGTTGGTGAGGGCTCCCGCATCGACGCGGCGCAGATCAAACCTTTGGCAGCGCGAGCGCACGGTGACGGGAACCTTTTCGATCTCCGTTGTCGCGAACAGGAATTTCACATGATCGGGCGGCTCCTCCAAGGTCTTCAAAAGGCCGTTGAAGGCTTGCCTTGAGAGCATATGCACTTCATCGATGATATAAACCTTGGTGCGCGCCGCGACCGGCTTGTAACGCGCGCTCTCGATGATCTCGCGCACATCGTCGATCCCGGTATGCGACGCCGCGTCCATCTCGATGACATCGACGTGACGCGATTCGATGATCGCCTGGCAATGCACGCCCAGCTCCGGCATATGGATCGTCGGGCGCGTCACGGCCGGGCGTCCGCCGTTTGCAGGCAATTCATAATTGAAGGCGCGCGCGAGAATCCGCGCCGTTGTGGTTTTGCCGACGCCGCGAACCCCGGTCAAAATATAGGCCTGGTGGATACGGCCAAGATCGAAGGCATTCGACAGCGTCCTGACCATGGCCTCCTGGCCGATCAGATCCTCAAAGGACGCAGGCCGGTATTTGCGGGCAAGGACGCGGTAGGGAGACGCCGGCGTCTCTGCGTTTTTCATCGCGGCAGGCGTGCTCAGCCCCAGCCCGGAACTCTTTTCGTCAGGGGCGTTCACAGGTGGTTCCATGGGACCGGAAGCGCTCTGGGCGGGAAGCGTGAGCCCGCCAGCGGCAAATCACAGCAGCGCTTAGCTTCCCGGCAAGGCTCAAGTGGGAGGCTGGACAGAGACCCGCCCGGTCTCGTTAGGGCTGCTTCCTTCCGGACCTGACCCGGTTGGCGAGTGGTGCGTCCACCGCCAACCTCCCAGCCTCTATTTGGACCATCCGGGAAATTTTCGCAACCTTTGTGAATGAGCGCCCGCCTTGAATAGTTGCCGAAGCCCGTCAGTTGGAGGCAAACCAGATATGATAGCCAGAGTCTGGATGTGTGGATTTCCGGCTGATTCTCATTGCATGCTTAATAGCTCAGAGTCAGGAAATTTCCGGTGCGGCTTGATCATCATAGTGCGATATCGGCAGGGCTGGGTTGCGGGGCCAGCGTTCGGCGGTGCCATGATCGCCCGTTGCCCCCTCCACATCACGAATCACCAAACCGGTTGCCCTTGAAGCGGTGAATCATGCAACCAGTGCGAGTGCAATAACCTTTTGAAGCAAGCTCTTAGAAATTCGCATACACCGCCTTATGGCATGATTGCCGGGGCGGCGGCTCATCAATCGGCGCTCGGCAAACGGCGGATGGTGAATTCGATCCGGCCGCCCGGAAGCTCACGCCAGGACTCGATTTCCGTCATATAAGCGGCCTTCGGGAACCTCAAAAAATATTCCCTGGCTTTTTCGCGCGCCTCGCTGCGATTGAGCATGTAGGTCTCGCGCCGCCAGGTGCTCTCGCGAGAAGCTTGCGCCCGCGCCCGCTGCGCCATACGGCGCGCGATCTCCGCCGGTGTTTTCTGTTCAGCATTCACAGTGCTTTTCCCGCCCGCGCGCGGCACAAACCTCATCGGAGGCCGGCCTATTTTACATGATCGGCACTAAGCCGCCTTCCTCTATTTTGCCCGGCGCGGAATATCGTTAAGCAATTGCGCAAGGCTTGCCGGATCATTCGGGAAGCCAGCCTTGATCCAGCGTGTTTGAAGTTCCCGCAATGCCTCACCAATTGCGGGGCCTTCGGAAATTCCCCGCGCAATCATGTCGGCACCTGTAAACGGCAGATGCGGTATGATGGTTTCACGGGCGAACTTACGCGCTCTCGCCCATTCCCCTTCACGTCCTGGCAAAGCATCAGCTTGCGCCAAAAGCAGCGCGTCGGATACCGCTTCGCGGCCGTGGCGGAAAAGCAAAAGCTGCAGCTCATCAGAGCTTGGCGGCGCATCGATCCCATGAAGCCCTATGAGGGCTTGCGCAGCTTTTTCGAGGCGCCCGGTCTCGGCGTTGGAAAGCCGCAGTTTCTCGCGCAGCCGTTCGGCATCCTCCGGCAAAGCGACGCAAAGGGCGGCGAGCCGAAGCAGCGGATCCGGCGGCAAATGCTCACTGAGCGCCACAGCACGCCGCAGCCGTGCCGGATTTGGCGCCGAGGCGATCAGGGGGTCAAGAAGCCCGCTGGCTGACATTTCCGCGCAAACCTCCGCGGCGCGCCGGGCACAGAGAAGCTTCAGAAGCTCGGCGCGGATTCTTTCGCGCGAAAGGCGGGCAAGACCATTCCTTTGATTGATCGCCGCCGAACATCCTTCGCGATCAAGCGGGCCTTCCCCATAATCGGCCGAGAAACGGAAGAAGCGCAGGATGCGGAGATAATCCTCTTTGATGCGCCGCACGGCTTCGCCAATGAACCGCACCTTGCGTGCCGAAATGTCGGCAAGGCCGCCGGTATAATCGAAAAGCTTCCCGGAAGGCGCAGCGGAGAGCGCGTTCATTGTAAAATCCCGGCGCAAGGCATCAACCCTGAAATCGCGGCCGAAGCGGACTTCCGCGTGGCGGCCATCGGTTGCTATGTCCTCGCGCAAGGTTGTTACTTCGAAGGCCCTTCGGCCCGCGAGCACGGTTACGGTGCCATGCTGCAGCCCGGTGGGAATGGCGCGAAGGCCCGCCGGTTTCACGCGCGCCATGACCGCATGCGGCAAGAGTGTGGTGGCAAGATCGATCTCGCGCACTGGCCTGCCAAAGAGCGCATCGCGCACGGCGCCGCCAACGATGCGTGTCTCCTCGCCCTCTTTGCCAAGCGCTGCTAAAACAGCGCGTAACGTCTCATCGTTGAAAAGAGCGCAAACCGCCTCCGGCGCCTCTATGCCCTCCTCCGCGGACAGGCTCATCACAAGAGGCTCACTGCAAGTGCCCTGGCACGATCCGGCCATGTTCGATATGCGCCGGTATATAGGCGCCCTCATGGCGCGGTGCGAAAATGCCGAACATCAGCATGCCGGTGAGCGCAATTGCCAGTCCGGCGAGGGTCAGTGTCGAGACCGCGCTCTTAGTCCAGTGCTCGACCGTGAAAGGATATTTCTGCCGCAAAACGAGATAGATCGCATAGGCAGCGAAGGGCAAGGCAAACAGGAGAACAGGATCAAGGACGGCGCGCCACATCAGCAGTAAAGCCTTTCATAGAGATTGCGCAAAATGCCCGCGGTCACCCCCCAAATGTTCCGCGGCCCATAAGGCATCGCATGGAAATGCCGTACTTTTCCTTCGATCTCCTTATGGCGGAGCGCATGGTTGGCGGGGTCCATCAAAAAGGCGAAAGGCACCTCAAAGACCTCATCCACCTCATCTGGGTTGATCTTGAAGGTAATGGGTGTTGCGACTTTCGCGACCACGGGAATGATGCAAAAACCGGTTCCGGTCACATAGGGGTCGAGATAGCCGAGCGGCTCGGCCTGGCTTGCGTCAAGGCCGATTTCCTCGTGCGCCTCGCGCAAGGCGGCTGCAGCAGGAGTTTCATCCCGCATATCGATCTTGCCTCCCGGAAAGGCGATCTGACCCGAATGGACCCGCAAGGCGGACGTGCGCTGTGTGAGAATGACCATGACCTCGTCAGGATAGGCGGCAAGCCCGATGAGCACAGCCGCCGGACACAACAGCTGCGCGGACTCAGAGGCGGACTCAGAGGAAGAGAGCCGTAAGTCTTGCCTGCCCTCCATAAGCTTCAAGCGTGAGCGCACCTGCTCGAAGACATTTTCCGGCGCGAAGCGAGCGGAAGCTTTGGCTTTCATGGTTCTCTCATCTCAAGCTCCCCGATAAGGAGAGATGCATGTGGAGCGTCCAAGCTGGGCTTTCCTGTTCAGGACTGCACCGCCCACGCTGCTGTTCAGCTTTAAGGCAGGTTCTCCGGCCATAATCCGCGCTCATTGCCATGAGATGCTTAAAAGCCGGAAGGGAGCTGTCAAAGGCAAAGTCTTTCGGCCACAACACGATTTTGATCGCCGCCTGCTCGCTATATAACTATGATGCCAGCGAACGTAAGCCATTGCCATGCGCATGGCGGCGCTAAATGCCGATCCATTGATGCAGACAAGCCAGAAGGTCGATACTTCCATGCCCGAAGCAAGCACGGCTTCGCTCGAAGCCGCTATGGCCCGCGCAGCCGAGATGACGCTGGAGAGAATAGCGGCAGCCCGCGGCTCGATCGAAGCCGTTATTTTTGGACAGACGGAAGTTGTCGAGCAAACTCTCGTCACGCTTCTTTCGGGGGGCCATGGCTTGCTCATCGGCGTGCCCGGCCTTGCCAAAACAAAGCTTGTCGAAACGCTTGGCATCGTTCTTGGCTTGGATACACGCCGCGTGCAATTCACGCCGGACCTCATGCCCGCCGATATCCTCGGCTCCGAAGTCTTGGAGGAGACCGCCGAACGGCGCCGCAGCTTCCGCTTCGTGCGCGGGCCGGTTTTTGCCCAATTGCTGATGGCCGATGAGATCAACCGGGCAAGTCCCCGGACGCAATCAGCGCTGCTCCAGGCCATGCAGGAATACCATGTCTCCGTTGCCGGCGAGCGGCATGATCTGCCGCGTCCATTTCATGTGCTCGCGACACAGAATCCTCTGGAACAGGAGGGCACCTATCCGCTGCCGGAAGCTCAGCTCGACCGTTTCCTCATGCAGATCGATGTGAACTATCCCGACCGCGCCGCCGAGCGCCGCATCCTCATTGAGACGACGGGCGACTTTGCCGCCGCCGCCAAACCCGCAATGAGCGCTGAGGATCTCATGGCCGCCCAGCGGCTGGTCCGCCGGCTGCCGGTTGGGGAAAGCGTGATCGAAGCCATTCTCGATCTTGTCCGCCGGGCCAGACCTGGCGAAGGAGACCCAAAGATCACCCGTCACATCGCCTGGGGTCCGGGGCCGCGTGCCGCACAGGCCCTGATGCTCGCGACCCGCGCCCGGGCCCTTCTTGGCGGGCGGCTTTCACCTTCCCTTGACGACGTAATGGCGCTGGCTGCCCCGGTGCTTAAACACCGCATGGCTCTCACCTTTGCCGCGCGGGCGGAAGGCCTGAGCGTCAGAGACGTCGTGGCAGAACTCGCTGGTTGACGATGCCCGCGGTCCGGCTTCTCAACAAGAATGAAAGCCGCTCCGGGCGCCGCCACCAGAACCATGCGCTCGAACTTGCCTGGCGCTTTCCCGGCCTCTGTGCAACCGCGAAGGAGGCTGCTGCCAGCGTCATGCATGGTGTTCACGGACGGCGGCGCGCGGGCCCTGGCGAGACCTTTTGGCAATTCCGTCCTTTCGCCGCGGGGGAGGCTGCAAGCCGGATTGATTGGCGGCGCTCCGCAAAGGATGACCGGTTTTATGTGCGGGAAAGGGAATGGGAAGCAGCGCACACGGTCTACATCTGGATCGACCGCTCTCCCTCAATGTGGTTTACCTCCAGCCTTGCCTTGCAATCGAAAATCGACCGCGCGCTCGTGCTTGGCCTTGCCGCCGCCGATCTTCTTGTGCGTGGCGGCGAGCGCGTTGGACTTCTTGGCCTTACCCCTCCCTTTGCAGTCAGACATATCGCCGAACTCTTCGCTGAGGCCCTGCTCGCCGAGGAAGAGGCCCCTGGCTACGTTCCAGAAGAACTGCCTGCGCACATAGCGCTTCCGCGCGGCGCTCAGGCAATTTTGATCAGCGATTTTCTCGCGGAGCCGGCGTTGATCTCATCTGCAATCGAGAGCATTTCCGCACACGGTGCTCGCGGGCATCTCGTTGTGATCGCCGACCCGGCGGAGGAAAGCTTTCCCTTTGCAGGAAACACCGAGTTCGTTGATGTCGATTCTGAAGCCCGGCTGCGCATCGGCCAGGCAGAAACTTTCCGGGAGGACTATATTCGCTGTCTTGCCCTCCATCGCGAAGCCATTGCGGCTTCCGCACGGGCGCATGATTGGAGCGTGATGGTGCACCGGACCGGCCAGACCGCAACAGAGGGTTTGCTCGCATTGCACGGCAAGCTCGACGCCAACCCGGCATCCGGTCCGCATGCCGGGCGGGAGACAGGCCGCCGATGACCAGCATTCCGCTCGCTTTCGCTTATCCTGCCGTCCTTGCCGCGCTCGCAGGCCTGCCGCTTTTATATTTCTTGCTGCGCATCACGCCGCCACGTCCGGCGGTCGTGCCATTTCCGCCGCTGCGGCTGATCCTGAATCTCCGGCCTCGAGAGGAGACCGCAGCGCGCACGCCCTGGTGGCTGCTGCTTCTGCGCCTGACCATCGCTGCCTGCCTCATTTTTGCGATGTCAGGACCTGTGCTGAACCCGCTCGCCGCCGGAACGGCGGGGGGGCCATTGCTCATCGTCCTGGACAATGGCTGGCCGGCAGCCCCGGACTGGGAGCGCAGAGTCGCCGCGGCGGCGCAGAGAATCGACGCCGCCGGACGCAACTCCCGGCTTGCCGCCGTCGTTGCGACCTCGGAGACCAGCCATGACATCGAACCCCTCGACCCGGCCAAGGCCCAAAATCGCCTTCGGGCTCTAAAACCGGTGCCTTTCATTCCCGACCGCCTGCCGGTTCTCTCTGCAATCGAAAAATACGCCGCCGCCCATCCAAGGCCGGTGATCGTATGGATCGCCGACGGGCTCGATCGCGGCCACGCGCAGGAATTCGCAGGCAGGCTTGCGGCACTTGCTGGCGGGCTCACGCTGGTAACAGACAAGATCACTATTCGTGCGCTCGCTGGCGCTCAAAACCGGACAGGCGAGCTCGATGTCCGGGTGCTCCGGGCCTCCCTCTCTGGTGGCGAACGCGGCAGCCCCGAACAAGGGATCGTGCGCGCGCTCGACCGCAAGGGGCTTTTGCTCGGAGAGGCTTCCTACGATTTTGCCGGAGAAAATGAAGCGCAGGCCAAATTCGACATGCCAGTCGAGCTGCGCAATGAGATCGCCCGTCTGGAAATCGCTCGCGAACATTCGGCGGCCGCGGTTTTTCTTCTCGACGAGCGCTGGCGCCGCCGCCGCGCCGGTGTTGTCAGCAGCGAGACTTTGGACGTCGCACAGCCGCTCCTCGCGCCGGATTATTATATCAGCAAGGCTCTTTCGCCTTACGCCGATGTCCGCACTGCGAGCCCGTCTGCCGCCGATCCGGTGCGGTCCCTTCTCGACGATCATGTCTCGATCATGATCCTCGCCGATGTCGGTATCGTGCCAGGGGAGGCACATAACGATCTTTCGCGTTTCGTCGATGAGGGCGGCATTCTCGTCCGCTTCGCCGGAACCCATCTCGCGGGAGCTTCCGACGATCTCGTTCCGGTGAGGCTGCGCCGTGGCGGGCGGGTGCTGGGCGGCGCGATGTCTTGGGATACGCCGAAAACACTTGCGCCTTTCGACCGCGAAAGCCCCTTTTCCGGATTGGCTGTTCCGGCTGAGGTCACCGTTTCCCGTCAGGTCCTTGCCGAGCCCGATCCCGGCCTTTCGGCAAAGACCTGGGCGCGGCTTTCGGATGGAACGCCGCTTGTGACGGCAACGCGGCAGGGCAAGGGAATGATTATTTTGTTCCATGTCACCGCAGACACGACCTGGTCGAATCTGCCCCTGTCGGGACTGTTCGTCGACATGCTGCGCAAAATTGTTGGACTTTCCGGAGCGGCCGCTCCGCAGGCGGCGCAAGAGGCTGGCTCGCATGAAGCCGCTGCGGAAATGAAGGGCGGGCAAGCGGCTCTTGCGCCGTCCCGTACCCTCGATGGTTTCGGGGTCCTTGGCCCGCCCCCCGCGGATGCAACCGCCATCCCCGCCAGCTTTGAAGGCACGGCCATGCCCGAACATCCGCCGGGTTTTTACGGGCCGCCCGGCGGGCTCGTCGCGGTGAATGCTCTGGGACAGCAGGAAACTCTCAAAGCGGCGGATTACTCCGGTTTTGGATTCGTCAATGAGCCTTTGGGTGAAACCGGCCCTGTTGATCTCAAGCCCTGGCTTCTTGCCGCCGCGTTTTTCCTATTTGCCGCCGATTGTCTCGTCTCGCTTTGGGTCTCCGGAGGGCTGCGCAAGCAAGCGCGGGGCATCCTGGCCAGCGTGGCTCTCTTGGCGGCGGCGTGTTTCCTCATCGTGACGGCGCCCGCCCGGCTTGCAGCCGAGCCTGCTGCCACCGCGAACCCTCCCCGTGATTTGGCCTCGGCGCTAGAGACGCGCCTTGCCTATGTGGCAAGCGGCGATCCAAAGGTCGATGAAGTGACCAGAGAGGGCCTGATCAGCCTTTCCCGCGTGCTCGCGCGGCGTACTTCGCTCACCCCCGGTGAACCCGTCGCGCTCGATCCGGCGCGCGATGAATTGAGTTTCTATCCGCTTCTCTATTGGCCAGTCGTCGCGACAAGACCGCAGCCGCCCCGCGAAGCCATCGCCAAGGCCGCCGCCTTCATGAAAGAGGGCGGCACCATCATTTTCGACACGCGCGACGCGCTCACCGCCCGCCCTGGGGGGCCACCGACGCCAGAAGCCAAATGGCTGCGCACCCTGCTGGATGGTGTCGATATCCCAGAACTTGAAACTGTTCCGGCGGACCATGTGGTGACGAAAACCTTCTATCTCATCGATGGTTTCGCCGGCCGCTACACGACAGGCCAAACCTGGATCGAGGCCCTGCCCCCTCCACCCCCAGATGACAGTCCGCGTCCGGCCCGCGCTGGCGACAGCGTCTCACCAATCATTATCACCTCCAATGATCTTGCGGCGGGCTGGGCAAGCGATGCCGATGGGGAGAGCCTTTATTCGCTAGTGCCGGGCGGCGAACGCCAGCATGAGCTCGCGCTGCGCGGCGGGGTCAATCTCGTCATGTATACGCTCACGGGCAACTACAAGTCGGACCAAGTCCATGTGCGCGATCTCTTGGAGCGTCTGGCCCATTAAGGCGGCGGCGGGCAGATTAGGGCTGACTTACTGCCGGGGAGTCGCGTCCTCTCCGGCATTTCTGACAATCAAGAATATCCAAGAATATCGCGGTGCAAGACCTCAATGAGGGCAAGGCAGGAGGCCGGGCTTGCCGCAGGCTGGCTCCTGCCGCTAAGGTCTGCGCCGTAAAATCGCGAAGGGAGAATTTTCCTCCGGCACATCGCCGCCCATATCGGGAGCATCAAACGTCACCCCCGGTTTGCGGGGATAATCATCAAGATTGAGGACCAGAAATTCCGTGGCCAAGGCGCCAAGATCGATCTTGCCGTCGACAATGGGATCGGGCGGATCGTCGCCTGCTTGAAAAACGGCCGCCGAACTGCCGCCTTCCGGGATTTTTTGGTGCGAGAGCTGGCCAATAGTCTGGGCAGGCGCGAAATCCACATCGATTTCAGCCTCAACGGATGATTCGAAGGGCTCCAGGCTGACAACACATGTCTGAGTAACCCGCGCGTGCAAATTGCCCGTCACGTTAAATCTGATCCGGTCGAGCTTGCGCACATGCAAACTGGCCACAAATTCCTGAACGCCGGCAAGGCCACAGGCCTCGGCCAGCGCGGCGCGTTCCGCCTCAGACGCATAGACAGCAACGTCGAGGCCGCTCTCTGCCACGGTGTCGACGGCGAGCACGCGGGTAATGCTTTCCGGTCTCCGTTTACCGGAATTCGGAGAAATGGTTCTCGTTGCCATCGCTGCCACCTGTTCAGAAGATGAGGGCATAAACACCGCTTTTTTATTTAATATTTGGCATGCAGCCGCAGTCCGCAAGCAGATCAAGCCAAAGAGCCGGGCAATTGTTCCGGCATTTTCAAAGAAAGGCGGAAGGTTTTGGAAATGGCACCTTGCCCGACATGAAAACCTCGACCGGTGTATCAGCCAAAGCCATGCTCGCGGCTTTCACATAGCATGCGAGCCTGTCCGGATTCCTTCTGCCTTCATAGACATTGCGCGCGAGCGCGGCTGCAAGCTCCGGCGTGCCGCCTTTGAGAGCACGGTCATAGGCCGCAGCGCGGCCAAGAAAAGCTCCAGCAAGGGATCGCATGCGCCTGGGTATGCTGATATCGCCAACCCCCATCTCGCGCAGGGCATCATCGAAGGAGCGGAATATCGAGTCTGTAAGCTCCTGAGCCATTTCAGGTGCAGGCGGCTCCATGCGATTAAGCTGGCGCAGGACGAGCGCCGCGTGAAGAGCGAGTGCCTCGAAGCGGCCTTCCAAACTGTCCTCTATGCCATAGTCCGCGAAAAGCACGGGATCGCGGGCCGCCGCCACGATCTTGCCACGAAGCCGGTTGATCAGGTCCTGATTGGATCTACGCCGGAAGAACTGGAAGATCATCTATCCTCCACCGGGAGGAAGCCGCCCTGCCCATCGCCAAGCGGGCCGTGCGCATCTGGACACAGTCCATGCCGTAGCCCCGGCGCTATGATTATGTTCGCACCTATGTTTGCATTGCTGACCCTGCAACGCCCGCGCCATAGCCTGTTCCGGCATAGGCAGCCATGTAAACAGTGCCGCTTTTCCATTTTATGGAATTTTCATACCCTTAAGAGCATAATTCCGAAAAATTGCAAAATTTCGATGGATCATGCGGCAAACTTCGATGGATCATGCGGCAAATAAAGAGATAAAGCGGCGCTGGATCAATATGCCTAGCGCCGTTTTGGCCTAGCAAGAAATGGCTTTGCCCACAATGTTCGACCCGGAGGCTTGAAGAATGGAGCATATGTGGGCGCGGAAACGGCGCGGCAACCACCGGACACTAGGCGCCGCGCGGCTGGCCTTCTTGACATTGCTCGCGCTCGGGCTTGCAGGCTGCCTTGGCTACGACGGGCAGGTCATCCATGGATATCAGCTGAGCCCAAAGGCAGCGGAAGAAGTCAAGATTGGTTCCTCCGCCGAACAGATTCTCGTCCTTCTGGGGAATCCGACGACTACATCGACCGTCGGCGGTGACGCCTGGTATTACATCACTCAGGTTACCGATCGCAGCTTTGGATTCATGCCCCGGAGGATTACCGACCAGCGGGTTTTCGCGGTCTATTTCACGAAGGACAAAAAGGTCGAACGGGTCGCCAATTACGGAATGGAGGATGGCAAGATCATTGATTTCGTAACACGCACCACGCCAACGGCCGGCGCGGAATCAACCTTCCTCAAAGGCATGTTCATCAATCTCATGCACTTCTAGGCTGGGATATGCCGAAGGGCTTGCGGTGCAGCTCTTGAGAGCCGGATAGGCGCAGCATGCATATATGGGCCCTGCTGTAATGTTCCGGGGCGGATGCCGAATGCCGCTTCGGCGTGATCGGGCCTCCCCAAGAGAGCCTTCGCTTCGCAGCTTGTCGCACGGCCGTGCAGGGTTTTGCAAAGGCTCGCCTGCACCGGCCAGAAAAAGCCCCAGCATTGGGTTACCCAGAAAGTCTTCAATTTCCCGGTTATCTTTTGAGTTTGCATGACCCACGCAGCACCGGCCACGGCCAGTTTACACAAAGATCCCCTCGCCTCCCCTCAACTTACCCTCCCGGGCAAAGCACAATCGGCAAGCGGTGCCTCCATCAAAACCGGCATCTTTTGGATGCTGGCTGCGACCTGCCTTTTCGTCTGTCAGGATTCCGCCTCCCGCATTCTTCTGCGGTCCTATCCAGTGACGGAGATCGCTTTCGCGCGCTACCTGGTTCACATCATCCTGGTGGCCATTTTTCTTGGCTGCCGCGATCCGCGTCTCATGATTTCCCGGCGGCCCGTGCTTCAGATGCTGCGGTCAAGCTTTCTCCTTGCCGCGACACTTTTCGTCATGCTGGCACTCAAGAGCATGCCATTTGTCGATTTTTCCGCCATCGTATGGGTTGCACCCGTGCTTGTCGCCGCGCTCTCGATCTTCATTCTCCGTGAAAGAGTGACGCCCGGCATCTGGGCAAGCATTGCCGCCGGCCTCATTGGGGTCTGGGTAATCATTGGCCGGACGAGCATGGATTTCTCGTTTTCCATGCTGTTCCCCTTTCTGGCCGCTCTCGCCAATGCGCTCTACCAGATCACGACCCGGCTGCTGCACGGAGCCGATCCCTCACCGACGACGTTATTTTACACGGCGCTCGCAGGAGTCCTGTTCTTTGGCGGATTTGTGCCCTTTGCCGCGGTCATGCCAGACCTTGCCGGTGCCGGTCTCATGATTCTCCTTGGCGTTCTTGGCGTTACGAGCCATTTGTGCATGATCCTGGCTTTTGCCGCGGCACCCGCCAGCGTCGTGGCGCCATTCGGCTATACCGCACTGGTCTGGGCCGCTGTTTCTGGCCTGTTGATTTTCGGAGAAGTGCCAACCCCGCGAAGCTTGCTCGGAGCGGCATTGATTGCGGGTGCCGGTCTTTTCATTTTTCTTCGCGGGCGAAAGATATAATCTTCCTCGGGGAGCCATCCCCAGTTGGCAGCAAGCAATGGCCTTACGAGACAGCAATCCGCCTGGACTTCATAAAGTGATGGCCAAAGAGCCAGGTGAGCGCGAGGGCGCCCCGGAAGCATGGCCGGAGACTTCGCGCGCCCCTGGAAGAGTGCCTCTCGCGATCGTTGCCGCCATTGCAGAAAACGGAGTGATTGGTGACGGACGCGGCATGCCCTGGTATCTGCCAAGCGATCTAAAGCATTTCCGCAAGATCACAATGGGCAAGCCCGTGCTGATGGGGCGTAAGACCTTTGAATCGATCGGGCGTATCTTGCCGGGCCGCGAGACGATCGTTGTGACCCGCGACTGCTCTTTCGGCCCGCCTCGCACCGGCAGTCAAAGCGAGATTATCCATGTTGCGCATGAACTCGAAGCAGCGCTGGCGCTCGCCCAAGGGCGGGCACTCGCCATGGGCGCGGAGGAAGTCATTTTAGCAGGCGGCGGGATGCTTTACGAAAGTCTGATCGGCCAAGCCGAACGCATGCATCTGACTTTCGTTGATGCCGCTCCAAGAGGCTCGGTGAGTTTCCCTCAGATCGACTGGTCCAACTGGCTGGAAGTCAGCCGTGTGCGGCCAAGACCATCGGCAAGGGATGAGACAACATTCGCCTTTGCCGATTTTGACCGCCGCCACTGCTTGTCGTTGTAGTCTGCCTTTGGTTCTTCTATATGGAGAGCTGCGGCTCTTGCCGGAATTGAGGCTTTGGCCGTCAAAGCATGTTGTTTCCCGCGCGGCTTTGTTCTTCTTGCGCGATCCTTTCACTGAAGAGAACTCTCATGCCGTGGAGCGATGAAGGCGGAAATGGCGGCTCCTGGAAGCCCAGCAGCCCTGGACCCTGGGGGCAAAAGCCAAGCGGAACATCCCCTGAGTTCGAAGAGTTTTTGAAGCGCGGGCAGGACAGAATCAAACGGTGGATGCCTGGACCTGGCCGAATAGGAGGACGCGGCCTCCTCGCCTTGATCCTGGCCGGTGCAATCCTCTGGCTTTTATCAGGATTCTACACGGTCGGCCCCAATGAGGTTGGGCTGAACAAGATTTTCGGACGCTACACGGGCAAGACAAGCCCTGGCCTTAACTACAATTTTCCTTACCCCGTGGGCAGCGTTGAAAAGCTTCAGGTCACCGACCGCAACACCATCAATATCGGGTTCACTTTCCGGCAAGACCTGCGCTCGCCAAACGGCCAGCTCCAGATCGACCTGCCCGAAGAAAGCCTGATGCTTACAGGCGACGACAACATCGCTGATGTCAAATTCGTCGTGATATGGCAGATCGATCCTACCCACCCCGAAGATTACGCCTTCAATATCTCGAACCAGAGGGAAACAGTGAAGGCGGTGGCCGAGAGCGCGATGCGCGAGGTGATCGGCCGTGGCGAAATCCTGCCCATTCTGACCGTCGAACGCCCGAAGATCGAGGCTGGCGTTCAAGAAATCATGCAAAAGGTCTTGAACGGGTACAGAGCCGGCATTTTGGTGCTGCAGGTTCAATTGCAGTCGGTCGATCCGCCAGAGCAAGTCATCGCGGCCTTCAAGGACGTGATTGCGGCTCAGCAGGACCAGAACCGTTTGAGCAACGAAGCTCAGGCCTATGCCAACCGGGTCGTGCCCGAAGCCAAAGGCAAGGCGGCGGCGATCATCCAGGAAGCCGAGGGCTACAAGCTCCAGACCGTTGCAGAGGCAACCGGCCAGGCTGCCCGCTTCAACAAGGTCTATGAGCAATATAAGAAAGCGCCGGAAGTGACGCGCCAAAGACTTTATCTCGAGACCATGGAACGCGTGCTCGGCAGCATGGACAAGGTCATTCTCGATCAGAACGCAGGTCAGGGCCAGGGGGTTGTCCCCTATCTGCCGCTCGGGGCCTTGACGCCGCGGGACGCCGAGGGGGGGCGCAAATGAAGGGAGCTACTACATTTGGCGCTATCGCCGCCCTGGTCCTTATCTTGATTGTTGCTTCGGCCTCGGTGTTTACCGTCGAACAAACTGAACAGGCGCTTGTCTTGCGCTTCGGCGAGCCCGTCCCGGGGCGCGGTCTCATCACCACGCCGGGCCTTCATTTCAAATATCCTTTCATCGAGACGGTGATCTTTCTGGACAACCGGATCCTTGTTGTCGAGGCGCCAAAGCAGGAAGTGCTCGCCTCCGACAATAACCGCCTCGAGGTTGATTCTTTCCTGCGTTACCGGATCATTGATCCTTTAAAATTCTACCAGACGGTCGGCTCGCCCGAGCTCGCGAACAGCCAGCTCGGCTACATACTGAACTCGGCGGTGCGCCGGGTGCTGGGCGAGGCAACCCAGACCCAAATCGTGCGCGACAATCGCGCCGAGCTCATGGCGAAGATCCGTGAACAGATGAACCAGGAAGGCGTCCGCCTCGGCATTTCCGCCGTCGATGTGAGAATCCGCCATGCAGATTTGCCAAGACAAATTTCTGAACAAGTGTTTAAGCGGATGCAGAGTGAACGCGCGCGGGAGGCGGCGGAATACCGGGCTAAAGGCTCTCAGCAAAAGCAAACCATCGAGGCTCAGGCCGACCGGGATGTCGTCGTGCTGCTCGGCGACGCAAGGCGCCAGGCCGATCAGACGCGAGGTGAAGGGGATGCGGAGCGAAACCGGATCTACGCGGAGGCCTACAGCAAGGATCCGGATTTCTTTGCCTTCTACCGCTCGATGCAGGCCTATGAGACCGGGCTCAAAAGCGGTGATACGCGCATGGTCATCAGCCCGAGATCGGATTTCTTCCGCTTTTTCGGCTCACCCAATGGCCAACCGGCGGCGCCATCGCCTGCTGTTCCAGCCGCGGGCCGCTGAAGTTTGAAGCCTCGCCGAGTTTGCGCAGCTCGGCGGGAGTGGCAGACCCGCCCCAGCGGGATGCGTGGATGCATGTGAGAGACGGCCTATGGCAAAGAAAGGTGAGGCCGCCCGGCCTTTCGCCTGGAACGATCCCTTCGATCTCGATGGCCAGCTCACGGAAGACGAAAGACTCATTCGGGACTCTGCCCGCGCTTTTGCACAGAGATACCTCGCTCCCCGGGCGCGCGATGACTATCTTGAAGAGCGTTTCGACCGGGACATTTTGATCCAAATGGGTCAGGCCGGGCTGCTCGGCGCGACAATTCCCGAAAACTATGGCGGCTCCGGCCTTGGCCATGTTGCCTATGGGCTTACGGCCCGTGAGGTGGAGCGCATCGACAGCGGCTATCGCTCCATGATGAGCGTGCAGTCTTCCCTCGTGATGCACGCGATCGATGCCTATGGCAGCGAAGTCCAGCGCCGCAAATATTTGCCAATGCTTGCCACTGGCGAATGGATCGGCTGTTTCGGCCTTACTGAACCAGATGCTGGCTCCGATCCGCAAGGGATGCGCAGCAAAGCGGAGAAGGCTGGGGACGGCTACCGGCTGAGCGGAGCCAAAGCCTGGATCACCAATAGCCCGCTCGCAGATGTCCTGGTGGTTTGGGTCAAATCGCGCGCGCATGAAAATACCATCCGCGGATTTATTCTCGATCGCGGGATGAAGGGGCTCACGACCCCCGCGATCTCACAAAAGCTTTCGCTTCGTGCCTCGCCGACTGGCGGCATCGTGATGGACAGCGTCGAAGTTCCGGAAGAAAATCTTCTGCCGGAGGCGTCGGGTCTCAAAGGGCCTTTCGGCTGCCTCAACCACGCGCGCTATGGCATTTGCTGGGGAGCGATGGGAGCGGCCGAAGCCTGTTTCGAAACGGCGAGGAACTATACGCTCGAGCGGCAGCAATTCGGCAGGCCTCTCGCCGCCAATCAGCTCATCCAAAAAAAACTCGCCGATATGGAAACCGAAATCGCGCTCGGCCTTCAGGCGACGTTGCGCATCGGCCGGATGCTTGAAGCAGGAACGCTGGCTCCAGAGGCAATCTCGCTCGTCAAGCGTAACAACGCCGGCAAAGCGCTTGAGATTGCCCGGGCAGCCCGCGACATGCTTGGCGCCAACGGAATTTCCGCTGATTTTCCCGTCATGCGCCACCTCGCCAATCTCGAAACCGTGAACACCTATGAAGGAACGCAGGATATTCACGCCCTCATTCTCGGGCGCGCAATCACCGGCCTGCAAGCTTTCACTTAAGACTTGAGATTAGGGGGCCGCGAGGAAGCTCCGCCGCTCACTTCGAATTCGCATCGAGGACGGCGATACGAATCATATTGGTCGCACCTGGCGTGCCGAATGGAACGCCAGCGACAATAATGACGCGCTCTTGTGCTTTTGCAAACCCTTCGCGTCCAGCGAATTTGCAGGCGCGCTTCGACATGTCGTCGATGTCATACGCGTCCTTAGTGACAACCGCGTGGACGCCCCATACAAGAGAGAGGCGGCATGCCGTCTCACGACTCGGGGTGAGGGCCAGAACTGGCGCCTCGGGTCTTTCCCGCGCGATGCGGAACACCGTAGCGCCGGAAGAGGTCCAGGCGACAATCGCTTTCAGATCCAGTGTTTCGGAAAAATAGCGTGCCGCGACAGCGATGGCGATCGCATCGGCATTGGTTGCCTCTGGCGCTGCGCGTTGCGCATTGATGATGCTCCGGTAATACGAGTCGCGTTCCACCTCTTCCGCGATCCTGTCCATGGTCGCGACTGCTTCGACGGGGTAGAAGCCTGTGGCGCTTTCAGCTGAAAGCATGACGGCATCGGCACCCTCGAAGACCGCTGTTGCAACATCCGAAACCTCGGCCCGGGTCGGGACCGGAGCGTTGATCATGGATTCGAGCATCTGCGTTGCGACAACCACGGGCTTGCCAAACCGGCGGGCCATGCGATTGATCCGCTTTTGCAGGCCGGGCACTTTTTCGAGCGGCATCTCGACTCCGAGATCGCCGCGCGCAACCATCAACGCATCGGAGATTTGCACGATATCGTCGAGCCGCGAAATGGCTTGAGGCTTTTCGAGCTTCGACATCACCAGAGCCCGGCCCCCGGTCAGTTTCTTGACCTCTGCAACATCGTCCGGCCGCTGCACAAAGGAGACAGCGACCCAGTCAATGCCCGCATCGAGGCCCGCCGTCAGGTCCGCCCGGTCTTTGTCGGTGATTGAAGAGACAGGGATCTCGGTATCCGGCAAACTCACGCCTTTGCGGTTCGAGATCTCCCCTCCAACATCAACGATCGCAACAGCACGCTTGGCGCCGGTCTCGGCGACATGAAGCCTAATCTTGCCGTCATCGATAAGGATGCTGTCGCCTGGCTTCAAGGCATCCAAGATCTCAAAATGCGGAAGCCAAACACGTGTTTCATCCCCTGGTTCGGGGTTCGAATCGAAGGTAAAACGGGTGCCCTTGCCGAGTTTGACCACCTGGTCCTTGAAGGTGCCGATGCGCAGTTTCGGGCCCTGGAGGTCCATGAGAATGCCGATTGGGCGCCCGCATTCTTCTTGAAGAGCCCGGATCATTTCGACCTGCCTGCGCATCTGCTCATGCGTGGTATGGCTCATGTTAATGCGGAACAAATCCGCGCCAGCATGAAAGAGCGCCGAGACCATCGACGGGTTTGCGGAAGCGGGCCCCAGGGTCGCGATGATCTTGCACCGGCGCAGCCGCCGCATTCTAGCCTCGTGGAGATCGTTTTAAGGATTTTGTGGAGCTTGGGCGGAATCGGTCAATTGAACCGTCCAGTTTTTGGCTTCCTTGCCTGTGTCAACTTCAAAGAACCCCGAACGGTCGAACCCGCGCACGAAACAATCCTCCCGGCCTATGATGCGGAATTCGCGATCGCGGGTGCACATAAAAGCCTTGCCTTTCCATTCGCCGCCATGCTCGTCCATCGCATAGACATAATAGAACTCTGCGGCCAAAGGCCCCCGTATCAAAGTCTCGCAAGCGCTCGCTTTCAAGTTCCACCAACCCTCGCTGATCCACGTTTCGCCATCGGTATAGGCAAGCGCGACGCTGACTCTGCTGCCCGAATTATTGCAGAGCCGGAAATCCGCTCGCGCAGGCGCGGGGGGAAAACCTAGAATGGAGATTGTGATAGCGGCGCCAATAATAGTTTGTTTCATCAACGTCAAGATCACAGCTTTATCTTCAGCTTTGTTCGGCTATCCAAGGATCAAGGTCAAGATGCAGGTGAAGCCGCGGAACTGCCGTGCATACGTCCTGCCTTAGACGCGTTTCAGTCTTGCATAGATTTTGTCATAATCCTCCACTACGCGGTCCACTGTGAAATGGCCGGCTCCAGCCTTCGCGCGGCTGCGCCATTCGCGCAGCGCCTCTTCGTCTTGCATAAGGCCGCGCAGCGCCGCGGCAAATTGCTCAGGCCGCCCAGGCTCAACCAATCGGCCAGCCTCTCCGTGATCGAGGAGCTCCGGCGTTCCGCCAACCGCAGTCGCAACGATGGCGCACCCGGCCTCTCGAGCTTCCGGAATGACGAGACAGCATGGATCGGCGTAGGAGGCCAATACAAATATCTGCGACTGCCTCAGCAAGGGTTGCGGTGACTCGACTGGACCGATGAAATGCGCCGATCCAGAGAGCCCAAGTTCCATCGCCAGCGCCTCGAGTTTCTCCCGGTCTGGGCCGCCTCCAACTATATTCAAGTGCCAGTTTGGAAAGTCTGGGAGGAGAAGGCGAAACGCTGCGAGAAGATCCTGCACGCCTTTTCGCGGGTGCAAGCCGCAAACCGTTGTGATCGAAGGCGTGGCAAGCACCACGCCGGCTGGAGTTCCAAAACTTTCGCGGGGTGATCCATTGGGCCCGTTGACGACGACCGTGACCTTTTCGGACCTGAACCCCCGTTTAAGCAGAAGATTCTGTTCGGCTTTGCTCACCGCGACGGCGACCTGGCCAAGACGCATGAGGACTGCATGACGATCAAAGGAGTTGTGAACCGTGGTCACGAGAGGAACGCCGGTCAGTTTCGAGGCGAGGTACCCGAACACCGCGCTCGACATCATATGCGCGTGAAGGACGTCCGGCTGAAACTTCCGGCACAGATGGATCAGGGCAGAAAAATTCCTTGCAAGCTGAAATGGGCTGCTTTCCTGACCCTGGCGTATTTCCGCCCGGCGTACGCCATGCGCATCGAGAAGCCTATCGTAATGTCCTCCCGCGCTGGCAAAGACGACTTCGTGGCCTTTCTGCGCCTGTCCGCAGGCGAGATCGACGGCAACATTAACGTTCCCATTGCAATGCTGGCAATGCTTGATCAGATGGATAATTCGCATTGCCTCTCCTTAGCGCTGGCCCATGCGTTCATCGAATGTCGCGATCGACATGCTTCTATTCTCCGTTGAGAAAATCCAGAACGCGGCCCTGAGCGGACCTCGAAGCGGTGAAGCGCAAAATGAACGATTTAATATAAGCAATCGAGGTTGAAATAATACAAGATGAATTCTTCTCAAAAACCTTGAGCCCGGGACCGGAGATAGATAGTCAGCTTTCTTGGATGGAGCATCCAGAATTGAAATTGAACGTGTGTTCAGGCACAGCGTCTCAACATTTTCCTGGGAACAGCGCCCATCTTTGTCTTTTCAGACAGCGATGTCTGCCCGCGCCGCAGGAGCAGCCGCACCGGCATAAATCCATAGGGCTGGTTTCACCAATCGCCGCGGCCCGGCGGCAGCAAGGCGGCCCTGTAACCCGTGAATCCGGATTGGCTGGGTAAACCTCACCCTTCCCGCTCACAATAGTTGCGCGCCTTCCAAGAAGATCTTACATCGGCAGGAACGGAAGCACGAACCGGAACGGCGAGGCCGCTCAATCTGGCCCGTGCGAGTGAAGCGGAGGGGTGGCCGAGTGGTTGAAGGCGCACGCCTGGAAAGTGTGTATACGGGAAACCGTATCGCGGGTTCGAATCCCGCTCCCTCCGCCAGTTCAGAAAATGTCCAGCCGCCACCTTGCGTCTGACCGGCCTTGCGGGCGCCTCAGGCGTCCTGCATCGAATGAGTTCTTTACACTACACCTTCCGTGGAGCATCCCGCCCAGCTATGATTGGCGGAGCCTTCATTGAGCTTCACCGAAGGGATGGATGAAAGCCTCGGGAAACGGAAACTCATTTCTTGGGACGAGCTTTGCAGCCGCGCGGAGGCAGCGGTAGATATGGAGAGCTAGCGGTAGATATGGAGAGCTGATGAGCGAACCGGGCAAGACTGAATTTCCTTCCAAGCCCTTGGCCTGGCGGCGCATTGTCGTCAAGCTCTCCGGCGAAGCTTTGATGGGCACGCAAAGCCACGGCCTTGACCAGCATATGCTCGCCCGGATTGCGGCCGACCTGACGAGCGTAGCAAAGCGCGGCGCCGAGGTCGCGGTCGTCGTTGGCGGAGGCAATTTTTTCCGCGGAATCGAAGGCGCCGACAAGGGGATTGAACGGGCCCGCGCCGATTCGATTGGCATGCTTGCAACGGTCATGAACGCGCTCGCCCTCGAATATGCGATCGAAAAGCAAGGCCAAACGGCGCGAACCCTTTCGGCCCTCGCCATGCCTGCCCTTTGTCAGCCTTATTCGCGCCAGGCTGCCCTGCATCATCTCGGCAAGGGCCGGATTGTGGTCCTTGCCGGCGGAACCGGCAACCCCTTCTTCACAACCGATACGGGAGCAGCGCTGCGTGGCGCCGAGCTTTCCTGCGATCTCATAATGAAGGCGACACAGGTCGACGGTGTCTATTCCGCAGACCCTAAACGCGATCCGGCCGCGACCCGCTATGAAAAACTGACACATGATGAGGCGATTGCCAAAAACCTCGCGGTCATGGATACCGCCGCCTTCGCGCTTGCACGTGAGAACGGAATTCCCATAATCGTTTTTTCGATCAAGGAGCCGGGCGCGATCCTCGCGGCTCTCGAGGGACGCGGCAAAGCCACCTTGGTGTCGCCCTCCACCTTGGTGCCGCCCTAAATCATGAATTGGCGCGAGCTTTTGCATCGGCTAAAGCTTGGAGCCAAGAACCGGCGAGTTTAAATCTTGGGCAAGACGAGAGGATCAACTCGATATGAACATGGGCTGGCGAGGGGCTTGCCCGAGGAAATAAACCCCGAGGAAATAAACAAGGGAAACAGAGAGGATCAAAAGGTTCCGGGATGAGCGCTGAATTCGACATTTCCGATCTTCGCCGGCGCATGCAAGGCGCGGTCGCGACGTTGAAGCATGAATTGGGGGGGTTACGGACCGGACGCGCATCGGCGAGCCTTCTCGAACCCGTACATGTCGAGGCCTATGGACAAATCATGCCGCTCAACCAGCTGGCGACGGTCAGCGTTCCGGAACCCCGGATGCTGTCGGTCCAAGTCTGGGACAAGGCAATGGTCGCCGCGGTGGATAAGGCCATCCGCAATTCTAACTTAGGCCTCTCTCCCACAGTGGAAGGCCAAGTTTTGCGGATCCGGATCCCTGAACTCAACGAGCAGCGGCGCAAAGAAATGGCGAAGGTCGCGCATAAATATGCCGAAGATGCACGCATCGCCGTCCGGCATGTCCGCCGCGATGGTCTCGACATCCTCAAAAAGCAGCTCAAGGACAAGACGATCGGTGAGGATGATGAGAAGCGCTATGAGAGCGAGGTTCAAAAGATAACGGACTCCTTCATAGAAGAGATCGATGCTGCATTAAGCACAAAGGAAACCGAAATCATGCATGTGTGAGCCGCCCGGCTTCTGGTATAAGCCCTCCGGTCCTGGGCAAGCCAGATTTTGCCGGGTCTTGCGCGCGTCTATGGGGGCTATTTCGTGGAAAGCACAAGGGCGCGCCGGCAACACAGCCGTTCATGGTCAGAGGGACTTTTTTGTCGATGGAGATGCTGCCAGGGAGACCTGCCTCGCAGGCAGCCGGCAAACCAGGATATGACAATGCGATCCATGGTTAAGGACGAGGCAGCACCTCCCGTCTCACAGCGCTTGGCCGGGATACCTGCGCATGTCGGGGTGATCATGGACGGCAACGGCCGCTGGGCCGCCCGGCGCGGACTGCCGCGGATCGAGGGGCACCGGCGCGGATTGGAAGCGCTTCGTGAAACTGTGCGCGCTGCAATCGACTTTGGCCTTGACTATTTGACCGTCTACAGCTTCTCCATTGAAAACTGGAGCCGGCCCGTTGAGGAGATCGCCGACCTCATGGGTCTTCTTAAGCGTTTTATCCGGGACGATCTCAATGACCTGCATAACTCTGGCGTCAGGGTCAAGGTCATTGGCGCACGGGATAATCTCAAATCCGACATCCGGGCTCTATTGGAAGAGGCGGAGACTCTCACGGAGTCTAATAAACGGCTGAACTTGATCGTCGCCTTCAATTATGGGGGAAGGCAAGAAATCGCCGCAGCAGCGCGGGCCTTGGCCCAAGAGGTTATAGATGGTTTGATCGATGTATCCGAGATTGATGAGTCAATGCTTGCCCGCCACCTCGACACGGCCGGTATTCCCGATCCCGATCTTATTATACGGACATCCGGCGAACAGAGACTTTCCAATTTTCTAATGTGGCAAGCCGCTTATTCTGAGTTTGTCTTTTTGCCAATGCACTGGCCAGATTTCGACCGGCAGGCATTTTCGGCGGCTCTGGCGGAATTTTCGGCCCGGGAACGGCGGTTCGGCGGCGTGACGGGGCAGTACCGGAACGGTAAATTGCTAGCAAGCGTGACCAAAACATGAGTCACGCCCTGAGTGCTCCTCCTTACCTGCCATGCTGAACGACAGCCCAGGCGCGCCGGAAAAAAAATCTCCGGCGCCCAGTTTTTTCGGCCTGCGCGGCCTGGCCGATCTGCTGCCGCGCATCGCATCTGCCATTGTCTTGATGGCGGCTGCGCTCATCTCCGTCTGGCAGGGCGGCCTGATTTTCAATCTGATTTGGCTCTGCGCGGCCTTGGCGGTCGGCTATGAATGGCAGAATTTGATCGCAGCGCAATATCCCCGCCTCCGGTTCTTCTTCCTTAGCCTTGGCCTCATCCTTGGCACTTTCTTGGTGAATGATTCCCGTTTCGGCCTTGCTTGCGCGATCCTCGCCGTCTGTGGTCTTGCCCTCGCCCTTGCTGCCGGGCCCGGACGCCGGATTTGGGCTTTTAGCGGCATGGCCTATGCGGGTTCGCTGCTCGTTTCTGTCGGTGCTTTGGATGCGTCCGCAGCCGATGGAGCCAGATCAATCGTCTGGCTTTACGCAACCGTCTGGGGCACCGATGTTTTCGCTTATTTCGGCGGGCGCCTGATCGGCGGCCCGAAGCTTTGGCCGAAGATATCGCCGTCGAAGACCTGGTCCGGCACGCTTGTTGGCCTTTTTGCCGGCGCGCTCCTGGGTACCGCAGCCGCCGTCTTTGGCTTTAGCGGTCCCGTCCCGGCCTTTCCTCTTTTTATCCTCGGCCTTGCCACAGCCGCCGTCTCGCAGGGCGGCGACATGTTTGAGTCCTGGGTCAAACGGCATTTTGGCGTCAAGGATTCGAGCCGCCTGATCCCCGGCCATGGGGGCTTCATGGACCGGCTTGACGGATTTATCGCCGCCGCCATTTTCGCAGCCCTTTTTGGAGCTGTGCGCGGGCTTTCATCGGTTGCAGCGGGGTTATTCAGTTGGTTTTAGGATGGACGGCATCTTATCGGGATGCCACAGTGAAGGGGTATGGGATCTCCCGATCTCGCAGAGATGAAGCACGCCAACACGAGGCCAAATTCCTTCCAGCAAATCCGTGCCCGCGGACTTTAATTCCTTTGCAGCCGGCAATGGGCTTGTGCAAAAGCGAACAGGGCGCTTGGAGAAAGTGATGCAATTGCAGCAAGCAGACGCGGCCGGACCCGCCGTGCGCAGCGTGGTCATCCTCGGGGCTACGGGATCGATCGGCAGATCGACCGCGGAGGTTATTTCGGGTGCCAATGGCGCTTTCAGGGTTGAGGCGGTCGCGGGCGGGAGGGATCCAAAAGCATTGGCGCAGGCCGCCCGCAGCACCGGCGCAAAATTTGCCGCTCTTGCCGATCCTGGCGGTTATGCCGAACTGAAGGAAGCCCTTGCAGGAACGGGTGTTGAGCCCGCAGCAGGCGAAGAAGCGGTGATCGAAGCCGCACTCCGGCCGGCGGACATTGTGATGGCGGCAATCGCCGGAACCGCCGGGGTCAGGCCCACGTTTGCGGCGCTTTCCGCAGGCAGGACCATCGCGCTTGCAAACAAGGAATGTTTGGTTTGCGCTGGCGCTCCCTTCATGCGCAAGGCTGCTGCCTTGGGCACAAGGCTGCTGCCCGTCGACAGCGAACATAATGCGATTTTCCAAGCCATGGGCAATGCGAGCCTCGACACGATCGAGAGAATCACCCTGACGGCTTCGGGCGGGCCTTTCCGGACTTGGACGAGCGAGGCCATCGCGAATGCTACGCCCGAACAGGCCCTAAACCATCCGAATTGGCCGATGGGGCCCAAAATCACCGTCGACTCCGCCGGGCTGATGAACAAGGGCCTCGAAGTCATTGAAGCGCATTATCTTTTCGGAATCGAGCCTTCGAAGCTCGATGTCATTGTTCATGCCCAGTCGCTGGTTCATGGTCTTGTCGCCTTCACAGACGGCTCGGTGACTGCCGGGCTTGCGGCGCCCGATATGAAAGTCCCAATTGCCCACTGCCTTT
>Ga0209061_1001003_pt1 | contig 53859 bp, 45 predicted proteins | sample Coa_R1_10_FD_187157 | JGI IMG/M metagenome (GOLD analysis project Ga0209061, IMG submission 187157) | Surface soil microbial communities from Centralia Pennsylvania, which are recovering from an underground coalmine fire - Coalmine... | ecosystem: Environmental > Terrestrial > Soil >... | reverse complement strand
GCTCGCGGGGTGACCATCAACGTTTACCACGCCGAGTACGAGACGGATAAGCGCCACTATGCCCACGTGGACTGCCCCGGTCACGCCGACTACATCAAGAACATGATAACGGGTGCGGCCCAGATGGATGGGGCAATATTGGTGGTTTCTGCCGCCGACGGCCCGATGCCCCAAACGCGGGAGCACATCTTGTTAGCCCGTCAGGTAGGGGTGCCCTACATTGTGGTGTTTTTGAACAAGGTGGATATGGTAGACGACCCGGAGCTTCTGGACTTGGTGGAGATGGAGGTTCGGGAGCTGTTGAGCAAGTACGAGTTTCCTGGGGATGAGGTACCGGTGATTCGGGGTTCGGCGTTGCAGGCGATGTTAAGCGAGGACTTGAGCCGCAACGACAAGTGGAACGGTCGGATATGGGAGTTGTTGGATGCGATAGACGAGTACATTCCGACGCCGCAGCGGGATGTGGACAAGCCGTTCTTGATGCCGATAGAGGACGTGTTCACGATAACGGGTCGTGGGACGGTGGTGACGGGTCGTGTGGAGCGTGGTCAGTTGAAGGTGAACGAGCCTGTGGAGATAGTGGGTTTACGCCCGACGCGCCAGACGGTGGCGACCTCGTTGGAGCAGTTTCACAAGACGTGTGATGTGATCTACGCGGGCGATAACGCGGGGATACTGTTACGTGGTGTGAACCGGACGGATGTGGAGCGGGGTCAGGTGGTGGCCAAGCCTGGGACGATTCGTCCTCACACGAAGTTTCAAGGGGAGATTTATGTGTTGACGAAGGAGGAGGGCGGTCGTCACACGCCGTTTTACAGTGGGTATCGTCCGCAGTTTTACTTTAGGACGACGGATGTAACGGGTTCGATGGAATTGCCTGAGGGTGTAGAGATGGTGATGCCTGGGGACAACGTTCGGATAACGGCGGAGTTAATTCAGCCGGTAGCGTTGGAGGAGGGCTTGCGTTTTGCGGTGCGTGAAGGGGGACATACGGTAGGAGCCGGTGTCGTTACCAAAGTCCTCGAATAGGAGATGCGCTATGAAGGGAGGGCATATGTCGTATCGCCCTCCCTCTATTCTGAACATCGTAAGATAAGCTATTCGGTTTCGACTTTTCTTAAGGGGAGTTTTAGATGCCACAGAAAGAAGCGCGGGTGATTGTTGTGCTGGCTTGCAGCGAGTGCAAGTCGCGCAACTACACGACAACGCGCCGCCGAACGGGGAATAACAACCAACAGTTGCGGTTGGAATTGCGCAAATACTGCCCACAGCCGTCATGCCGCAAACATACGCTTCATCGTGAGGCTCGTTAGCGACGGTGTAAGCGGCAATAGAAAATGCGTAGAGATAGATGAAGGGGTATAGCTCAGTTGGTAGAGCAGCGGTCTCCAAAACCGCAGGTCGGGAGTTCGAGTCTCTCTGCCCCTGTTGTCTCCTTGAGGCACTCGCGATGTGAAGGTGGGTTTACACCGCTCTGTGCTCGTCAACGGTACTAAGATCAAAATAAGAGGGCGTGTGAACCTCGATATAAGGAAAAGAGCGATATAAAGATGGCGATTGAGAAACAGCATCTTTCGGTGGTTAAATCGAGCCAGAACCCCATTGAGTTTATTCGTGAGGTATGGCAAGAGCTAAAGAAAACCACATGGCCTAGCTGGCAGCAGGCGAATCGGCTGACATGGCAAGTGATTGCCGTGGTCGTGGTGATTGGAGCCTATATGTGGATTTTGAATGTCGTGTTTGCGTGGCTCATAAAGCACATTCTACCGCAGTGAGAGGCCGGGAAGCGTTTGAGGGTGACCTTTTTGTGATACAACAGGTGGCTATGCAAAAACAGTGGTACGCGGTGTATGTTTACACCGGACATGAAAACAAGGTGATGACCAATATCTTGCGCCGTGCCGAGTCGATGCACCTCGACGACAAAATAGGTCGAATTCTGGTTCCGACCGAGGTCGAACTTCGCTCGCGGGGCGGAAAGAAGATGGAGGTCAAGCGCAAGCTCTATCCGGGCTATGTGCTGATCGAGATGGTGCTGGATAACGATACCTGGTATCTCGTAAAATCCACAACAGGCGTGATAGATTTCATTCCGCCTGGTGGTAAGCCGGTACCGCTTCAGGAACATGAGGTTCAGGCTCTTTTAAATACTACCGAGGGGGCTGCACCTACGCCGGTGGTGCGTTTTGAAAAGGGTGAGGTGATCCGCGTGGTTTCCGGGCCGTTTACAGACTTTACAGGCACCATCGAAGAGGTTCATCCGGATAAGGAAAAGGTGCGCGTGCTTATCTCTATCTTTGGACGGGATACACCGGTCGAGCTGGATTTTCAGCAGATCGAGCGCTTGGATTAAGTTCATTTTAAACGAGAGTTCTAAAGCGAGGAAGAAGGAATGGCAAAAAAGGTGACCGCTGTGGTGAAGTTGCAGCTGCCGGCAGGAAAGGCTACCCCAGCTCCGCCGGTCGGCTCGACGCTAGGCCACTACGGAATCAATCTAAAAAACTTCATTGATAGCTACAACGAGAAGACTGCGCAATACGCCGGCTCTGTGATTCCCGTTGAGATTACCATTTATGAGGATCGCTCCTTTACCTTTGTCACGAAAACCCCTCCGGCAACCGATCTGCTCAAAAAGGCGGCCGGTATAGAGAAAGGGTCGGGGCGTGCTGGCCATGAGCGGGCCGGTAAGATAACGCGTGAGCAGCTTCTGCAGATCGCACAGACCAAGTTGCCCGATCTTAACGCGGTGGATTTGGAGGGAGCCGTGAAGATCATCGAGGGAACGGCTCGCTCGATGGGGCTAGAGATCGTGGGCTGAGCACAGGAGAGGACTGCCTGGAGAGTTCTGTTATGCATCTACAGCCGTTCGCTTGTTCGATGACCGTGTTATCCATCCTTTCTATATTGTGGGGGATGGTGCGCGAGTGGGTGTGTCGGATAGACCATCATTTGGTCTATCATGTTGGAGTCGATCAGAGGAACAAGCGACGTGCACGGTTCTACTTCTGGTCAGTGTGGGTGGCCCTTTTCACCACTCTGGTGAGCCTTGCCTGCATCGCGCGGGTGGTGGATTGGGAGATACCCCATGAGCCTTGGCAGCCCTACCTGCTCGGAATCTTGTATGGGCTAGGACTTTGGGGGTTGACCGTTGTCGCTCTTATTTGGCTAGCCATCGGGAAGCGCGCCTCAGAGCTGACGTTGGATGGGGAGACCCCTGCAGCCGTCAAACTGGTTTTACCGAAGAAAAAAAAATAGTTGGGAGGGGCCTACGTGGCTCCGTAACTACCACAGGAGGAGATTTATGGCAGATACAGACGTTGTGGTATCCACTACCGAGAGTGCTGAAGAAGAGAAGCACGGACTTTCGACTGCGGCGCGTAGGAAAGCGAGAGCGAGCCGGCCAAGGCGACACAGCCTGCGCTTCCTCGATATTAGCAAGGACATAAAGTCCGGCGAATTGTACTCCCTAGATGAAGCTATAGAACTTGTAAAGAGAAAGGCAACCGCGAAATTTGATGAGACCATAGAGGCCGCCATCAACTTGGGGGTAGACCCCCGTCATGGTGACCAGATGGTGCGCGGCACCACAACATTGCCCTACGGTACGGGCAAATCGCGCGTGGTGTGGGTTTTCGCCCGCGGCGAAAAGGCCGAGGAGGCCAAAGCTGCCGGTGCTGACTTGGTTGGCGCCGAAGACCTCGTAGAGCGTATTCAGAAGGAGGGCGGGGCTAACTGCGATATTTTGGTGGCCGACCCGGACGTGATGCCGCTAGTGTTTCGGTTGGGGCAGATACTCAAACAGCGCATGCCCAATGCAAAGGCAGGAACCGTCTCGCCCAATGTGGCACAGGTCGTTCGAGAGATTAAACAGGCTAAGCGTGTGGAGTACAGGGTGGACAAAAACGGGATTATCCATGCCCCGATAGGGAAGGCAAGCTTTCCTGCCGAGCACATTAAAGCCAACCTCATTGCTTTGGTTTCCGCTCTCCTGAAAGCCCGGCCGGCCTCTGCCAAAGGGAAATATCTGAAACGCATTACGCTCTCTTCTACCATGGGACCCGGCATTCACGTTGACCCGGCAGAAGTGCAGCGTCTGGCCGAGCATGGCTAAAGTTTAAACTAAACCTTTTGAAAAACAACAAAGCCCCCTGTCAAACGACAGGGGGCTTTCTGCACCCTTAAGGGTTATTGTTCCTGGAGCATTTGGGCGACCCGAATGCGATTTTGGGCGCGCTCGATCATTTTGCGTATCTCTTCGGCGCTAAGCTCACCTGGTATCTCAAGCAGTTGGCGGGCCTTCTCTTCGGCGGCACGTGCCCGCTCGATATCAATTTCAGAGGCCAGCTCTGCCGTATCGGCCAGAATAACCACTCGGTCGCGTGTGGCTTGTAGAAAACCGCCGCTAGTCGCCACCAGTTCCACCTGGCCATTGGGGCGCTCGACCCGAATGACACCAATGCCAAGCTCTGCGAGCAGAGGTGCATGACCGGCTAGGATACCAAAAGAGCCCTCGACACCGGGCGCACTGACTAGTCGTACCGGTTCGGAAAGCAGAAGCCTTTCTGGTGTGACGAGATCGAATTGAAACGTCTCTGCCATCATTAGCTCCCTTGCATTTTGCGCGCTTTCTCAACAGCCTCTTCAATGTTGCCGACGTTATAGAAGGCCTGTTCGGGAAGATCGTCGTGTTTGCCTTCAAGAACCTCTTTAAAGGACTGTACCGTCTCTTTCAGGGGCACATATTTTCCTGGAAGGCCGGTGAACTGTTCGGCGACATGGAAGGGTTGGGAAAGGAAACGCTCGATGCGGCGGGCTCGGGCAACAACGAGCTTGTCTTCATCAGAAAGCTCGTCCACGCCGAGAATAGCAATAATGTCTTGAAGCTCTTTATAACGTTGTAGTATCTGCTGTACCCCCCGTGCGACAGCGTAGTGTTCTTCCCCAACGATGTGGGGTTGGAGGATACGGGAAGTAGAGGCAAGCGGGTCAACTGCCGGATAGATGCCTTTTTCGGCAATACGTCTTTCAAGATAGACGTAGGCGTCGAGGTGAGAGAAGGTAGTTGCCGGAGCCGGGTCGGTGGGGTCGTCGGCGGGAACATAGATGGCCTGTACGGAGGTGACGGAGCCGCGTTTTGTGGAGGTGATGCGCTCTTGTAGGGCGCCCATCTCGGTGGAGAGAGTGGGCTGGTACCCAACTGCACTAGGGATGCGCCCGAGAAGCGCCGAAACTTCGGAACCCGCTTGCACGAACCGGAAGATGTTATCAATGAAGAGAAGTACATCCTGGCCTTCTTCCTCACGGAAGTACTCGGCGATGGTAAGTGCAGAGAGAGCAACGCGGAGCCGGGCACCGGGTGGTTCGTTCATTTGGCCGAAGACCATGGCCGTTTTAGAGATGACGCCCGATTCGGACATCTCCAACCAGAGGTCGTTGCCTTCACGAGTGCGCTCTCCAACGCCGGCGAAAACGGAGAAACCTCCGTGTTCGGTGGCGATATTGTAGATAAGCTCTTGGATAAGCACCGTTTTGCCGAGGCCGGCTCCTCCGAAAAGGCCGATCTTTCCTCCCTTTAAGAAGGGGGTAAGGAGGTCTACCACTTTGAGACCTGTTTCGAGAACCTCTTGAGTGCTGCTTTGGTCAATGAAGCCCGGTGCAGGACGATGGATAGACCATCGTAGTTTGGCGTGAACAGGCTCTTTTTCATCAATGGGTTCACCTAGCAGGTTGAAGACACGGCCAAGCGTTTCCCGTCCAACGGGCACGGTAATGGGCTGGCCGGTATCCTCCGCGGCCATGCCGCGGATAAGACCGTCGGTGCTTGACATGGCGATGCAGCGCACCACATTGTTGCCCAAATGTTGGGCGGCCTCCACGGTAAGGTCAATATTACGGGCGGGGTCTTTGATCTTGATGGCATTGTTGATGGCAGGCAACTCATTCGGGGCAAACTCCAGGTCTACGACCGGTCCTTGCACCTGTACGACATGTCCAATAGCCATGCGGAAATTTTGCTCCTTCGGTTTCGCAGAATGGTTGTCGAGTAAGTTTGTGACTCTGTCCACAATCATTGTAGCAGTTTTATAACCGTCATGACAAGAGGGAGGTGGCTTTTATGGGATAATTAGGTAGAGGGTTCTATGGTTGCCAAGGTTGGAGGGATAACCGTGGAGAAGACGAAGGCGCGTTTAGAAGAAACGCCAGAAAAAACGAAGCTTGAGGTGGCTAAAAGCCCTAGCGTGACAGAGGAGGAAGTATTGCGCTGTCCGGTGTGTTATCACCCAATACCTGCCGAGCAAATGGGGGCAAAGCTGCATTGTCGCCGATGTGGTTATCTTGAGAGCTGCTGTAATCCTTACTGATAGTGACCACACCATTGCCTTATTAAAATCGCTTTCGGGTAAAATCTACGCCAAGAAGCGATGCCGTCGGTATAGGGTGTAGCTGAACCAATCTCGGTGCCGCTTTAAAGGAGGTGGAAGGATGATCATATTTTTGATACAACTGAGCACTGCGCTCTTTTGGATACTCTACGGAAGCTTTTTTGAGTGGTATTGGCACTGCTGCTGGATGCACCGCCCGCGTTTTCCTAGGGAGGCCTTCCATAGGCACACGCTTGTCCACCATACACGGTATAAGGGTGATGAGAGCTTTTATGTTCAGGAGACCGGGCATCCCGATCATGTCCTATTGAAGCCCTACGCGCTGCCGGCCATTTTGGCCGCTCATCTGCCAATCGCCTGGCTTGTGGATAGATTTTTTATACACCACACATTATGGGTTGCATTAGGAACGATGCTGATCTATTTTGTTGCCTATGAGTATGTCCACTGGAATATCCATGTTCCTCGTGGCCATTTTGTCGAGCGCTTCCAATGGTTCCAGTTTTTACGAACCCACCATAAACTGCATCACCGATACCACCGTTGGAACTTCTGCGTGCTCTTTCCGTTGGCCGATTTGATGATGGGAACGCTGTTAACCGAGGCGATGTTGGCGCGTCGGAGCGCGAAAAAGGTGGCTTCCAAACTCGAAGAAGCGAAATCGCCTTCGACAAAGCGCCGGCGTCGGCGCTCGTCTACACTGGCCCAGGACAGTATGATGGCAGCACTACCTAGGCAGGGGCGGCGCTTGTCTTTACGTGCTCGACGCGAGCGTTTCTTGGTGCAGAATCGATGGCTTCTCCGTTGGGCCTATTTCAATGATCAGCGTAAGGTGCGCCGGCAAGCAAAAGAGCACTACTCACTTGCCGATCTGAAAGACTTCTTAACGTTGCACCGACAACGAGGAGATCGCTAAAAGCTCCTCGATACTCAAAAGCTCTCTCTCCATGCCAGACGTAGCAAATGAAAGGCGGCACCTCTCATTTCTGGAGGCTCGTGCCTACGCATGGGCTATTGCCGTTTTTGCTATTGCAGTTCGATCGTATGTGTCTTTGAAAACACATTCTACCGGAGAAGATTTCTTCATCACCCTGCGGTATGCACGCGATATCGCGCTGGGAAGAGGGTTTACCTATAATAGCGGTCAGCATGTTTTAGGAACCACAACACCGCTCTACACGCTTATTCTTGCCCTTTTTCTGTGGCTGCACCTGCCCGCGATCTTCTTAGGCAAGCTTCTTAATATCGTAGCGGACGGGATAACCTGCTGGCTTATCTGCAGATTTGCCGATGAGCTGCGCGCACCGACGGCGGGACTGCTTGCCGCCCTCCTGTATGCGGTTGGCGTAACACCGATAAGCGTGAGTATTAGCGGTATGGAGACGGGGCTGGTAACATGCATTGGCATGGCGGCTATAGTGGCCTTTGCACGCTCTCATTCGCTCTCCCTCTGGGTTTTAACCGCAATACTCTTCTTGTTGCGCATTGATGGCTTGGTGTTGGGGGGCTTGCTTTTGGTAGCCCAAACCTATCAGAAGCGACGTTTCGATGTAAGAGGTGCCGTTATCGCCGGTCTTATTGTGCTGCCTTGGCTTCTGTTTGCTCTGTTCTATTTCGGCACGCCGCTGCCCTCTTCTGTTGTAGCAAAGCTAACGGTCTACAAGGTAACCATGGCCGGCTCCCATAGCGCGATACTGGAAGCTTTTCAAACTCAGTTTGACAGAGGGCTATTTCAGGATATATTAACCTTGCTTTTTGGGGTCGGCTTGGGAGAAAGCCTGCTTAAAGGGCGCTGGCAACTGCTCGTTCCGCTCTGGTGGATGGTGATCTATTACGGCACAATGCTTGCTTCACCGGTGCCGGCTTTCAGTTGGTATTTTCTGCCTCCTTGGCCGCTCTATCTGATAACTGCAGCGCTTGGAGGGTGCTTTTTAGCGAGAGCGGGATGTACGTATCTCTCATCAAACCGATTTGCTTCTGCACGTATAGGGCGCTTCATGAAGGCTGGCGGGCTTGTGCTGATCGCCCTCCTGGGGGTGCTCCACTTGCCACGCTTGATCGTTGAAATTCAGCAACCTCAACAAGAAGAGGACGAGGTACTTCGCCCGACAGGTCTTTGGTTTCGACGGCATGCCGCGCCGAACGATCTTATTTTGCTAGAGCCAATTGGCACCATTGGATATTATTCGGAACGACCCATTCTCGACATGATCGGTTTGGTAACACCCCAGGTATTGCCTTGCTATCATACATCGAAGCCGCTGCTTTGTATGGTCACACGCTTTCGCCCAAAGTGGCTCTGTTTACGTCCTAAAGAGGCCGATGCATTGGCGCGGGAGTCCTCACAGGTTTTGGGGGAGGATTATCGGCTTGTGCGGATCGTGCGTTGGCAACAGGCGGCTAGCCCTATCTTTCTCATTTTTCGCAGGCAAGAGCTACCCAGCTCGGATCCAAGAAGGATAAGTCGCTCCGACTGACGAACAGATAGGCGACCTAAACGTCTTTTAGTCAACGAGAGAGAGACTGGTATGCCGATTGAGAGACTGGTGCGCTCGCCGGAGCTTTTGGGGTTTGACCCGGAGCGGCTGAAGGCTGTGGAAAGTATGCTCCATCGGGGTATTGAGGAGCAGCTCTATACCGCTTATGCTTATCTTGTAATGCGTCATGGTAAGGTCGCCGCTATGGGAGCGGGAGGGCTGGCACAGCCGGACGCAACCCCACCCGTTGCCGCACAGATAGATACCATTTTTGATGCCGCTTCTCTCTCCAAAACGATCACGGCCACCCTTCTATTGCAGTGCGTGGAAGCAGGGCAGATCCATCTCGAACAGCCATTACGCTGGACTTTGCCCGAGGCCAAGGAGACCTCGTTGGGTGAGGTGACGCTCAAACAGTTGGCCACTCACACAAGCGGTTTGCCCTCTTGGCGTAATGTAAACGAGACGGGCAACCCTTTGGAGCTGATTCTAGCTACACCACTGGAGGCAGAGCCAGGAACAAGATATGCTTATAGCGACCTTGGCTACATCCTTTTGGGGTTTGTGCTTGAGCGTGAACTGGGCGAGACGTTGCCAAATTTAGCCAAGAAACGAATTTTCGCCCCCCTCGGCATGGAGCGTAGCGGCTATTTCCCTTGTGAAAATTTGAAATCCTGGCTTGCTGTAACCTCTGCACCCTTAGGACAGGTACACGACCCGAACGCACGAGGAATGGGAGGAGCGGCAGGACATGCCGGGCTTTATACTACGGCGCCCGATTTAGCGCGCTACATGCTGGGGCTGCGCCCGCCTGAGGGTGAGATACCTCTTTTTGCTCCACTCATAGGCCCGTTAGCGCGTCGCCTTATGGAGACGAATCAGAATCCGCCTCATCTCAACGCTCATACCATCGGCTGGTTCGCCTATCCGAACGGTTATCTGCCAAAGGGCGATCTTCTTTCGGAGAGAACCTTTGCGCATACGGGATTTACCGGAACGCTTTTGATGATCGATCCGGAGCTAGACCTTGTGCTCATTTTGTTGACGAATCGGGTTTACTATGAAAAACAGAACGACGGATCGGGGGTATTGCGTCTGCGTCGTCTATTTGCCAACGCCGTTTCTGGAGCCTTGCAAAGGCTCTAGGGACGCCTGTTAACTCCGGATAGGAGGGGGGAATAATGTCATCGAAAATGCTATCTAACGATGAATCGGTTGCCACGCACCCGGTGTTGAGGCCAACTTTCATCGGAGTTGCCGTTTTTGCGATACTGGTGGCCTTGATTCTACGCCATCTGCATGAGCAGCCTGTTCTGCCGCCGCTTGATCCCTTACATGGAAACAGCGAGGACGCCTTGCCAGCTCTCATGACGAAACTCAATGGACTGTCGAATAGCCAGCAGTTGCCTTTATTACTGCGGTATGTACACGACCCGAGCGCGGGTTTGCGCTATGCGGCGGTAGACCAGCTTGGTAACTGGAAAACCCCTGAGGCTATCTCTGCAGTGAGACAGGCCTTTCAAGATTGCGACTCGGAGGTTCGCCGAAGGGCGCTTTATGAACTGCCACGTATGGACTTTATGCAGGGGCAGCAGTTGTTGGCAGCCGCCCTACAGGATGAAGACCCCTGGGTGAGGGAAGATGCGGCGACGCAACTCGCCCTTATTACGGAGCGTGGTAAGCAGAGGCTTGATCCGAGTTTGGTGCCTGTGTTAGTGGGAGCGACGGAAGATGCGGATGTTAACGTTGCCCAGATGGCAATGAGTGCCCTTTCACATTGGTTGCATAAACCTTGGCACGTCTCGATGCTGGCACCTCCGACGTTACGCCAGAAGATGGCCGTTCAGTGGATAAAATGGTGGCAGACCGAACAAGCACACTGGCCGGTAAGTCGCCAGTTTGCCGCTATCGGCCCTATAGAGCCTACCCTAACCGCTCCATGCCCGGACTTCACGTTGCGGATGATAGATGGTCGTACCTTGACCCCGAAAACACAACGCGGGCGAATTACCATGCTCACCTTTTGGGGGTTCAACTGCGGCCCTTGTATAGCAGAGCAGCCAGATCTCAATGCCCTTTATGAGCGCTATGTAGGCAAACCAGTAGATATTATCGGGGTAGTAGTGGGGAACAACACAGCCTCCGACATACGCAACTACTGTCGTCGCAATAACGTGATTCCACCGCAGGGTATGGCAACTCCGCTGCTATTGCGTCAATTTGGATGTATTGAGGATGTTCCGGTGAGCGTATTAATAGACCCTCTAGGGCGCATATGTCGTGTCTGGCAGGGGGCACCACGCGATCCGGAGCCTTACAGTAAGGTTATTGACCGGTTACTTACGGAGGTTAAGGGATCGTGAACCAGGCGCTTCGCTTCTGTCTTCTGTGCATTGGGGATGATGTCGTTCAGGGGGCAGAGGAGGCGAAGTTAATAGGAAGCTGGGTAGAGGAGACGTTCCAAACACACGGCTGGGAGCTTGTTGAGAAGCAGGTTGTACCGGACAACCCCGTAGCGATCGCCGAGACGCTGCGTCGTTGGAGCGATGGGCGATGCGATCTGCTGTTGACAATGGGGGGAACCGGCTTTTCTCCACGCGCCTCCGCACCGGAGGCCACGAGGCAAGTGATTCAGAGGGAGGCGCCGGGGTTAATGGAGTGCATACGCCTGCTGGGAGCCATGCAGGCGCCTGCGCTGTTGCTTTCACGAGGGCTTGCGGGCCTAAGAAATCGGGTGCTCGTTGTGAATCTGCCGCTTGCCCTGGATGAGGTTCAGGCTGCCTTAGGAGTTCTCATGCCATTGCTGCCTCGGGCAATGGCAGAGTTGCGCGATGAACCGGCACCGCCCTTATTGAGGGAGGCGTTTCCTTTCATGATAGTCACAGAGCAGAAGGCGATGTCCGTGGCGGCGGGAGTAGAGACACCACAGACCGTGGCGGTGCTAGAGACCAACCTCGACGATTTTTCACCGGAGTTGTATGAGCCGCTTATGGAACGTCTCTTCGCAGCAGGCGCGCTCGATGTCTATTTAACACCCGTCCACATGAAAAAAGGTCGTCCGGCAACTCTACTAACCGTGTTAGGGCCACCGGAAAAAAGGGAAACACTTGCAGAGATAATTTTCACCGAAACGACCACTTTCGGCATTCGTCATACCTTAATGGAGCGCTATGTGCTGGCCCGGCGATGGGAGAGCGTCGAGACGCCATATGGCCCGATTCGCATTAAGATCGGCAGCTGGGGCGGGGTAGAGCGCACGGCTTCGCCGGAGTATGAGGATGTTAAGGCGGCGGCTCAGGCACATAATGTGCCCTTGAAGCAGGTCTATCTCGCCGCACAGCTCGCCTATGCGGCGCTACAAAGCCAACGAGGTATGTCTTCCTAATCAATCTCTTCTGTCCAATACCGATATTTTTATGGAGGAGGATACAGTTTTGTCGTTTCTAGGCAAAGCATCGCGTTCTGGATGTCGTCTCTGCTTCTGTGCCTTTCTGATGTCGCTTTCGTTGAGAACTGCATTCGCAGGCCCTCCTTTCATTACCGACGACCCGGAGCCGGTGGAATGGCATCACTGGGAGGTGTATATCTCTTCTATCTATGAGCATACGAAGGGGGGCACAAGTGGAACACTGCCCCATATCGAGGTAAACAACGGCATCGTTCCCAATGTGCAACTGCATATTATTCTCCCTATGGCTTTTTCGCAGGCGACAGGTGGCCCACTGCTATATGGATTGGGCGATATAGAGCTAGGTGTGAAATATCGTTTCGTGCAAGAGGGGCGTAGGCGCCCGATGATTGGCATTTTTCCGCTGCTCGAGGTGCCTACAGGCGACGCCACGCGCGGATTAGGCTCCGGCCATCTTCAAACCTTTTTGCCCATATGGCTGCAAAAAAGCTGGGGTGCCTGGACGACCTATGGCGGTGGAGGTTACTGGATCAACCCGGGGGCTGGCAATCATGATTACCTCTATTTAGGGTGGCTGTTGCAAAAAGACCTCAATGCTCATCTAACCCTTGGGGGAGAAGTGTATTATAACACCTCGCAGGCGGTAGGGGAGAGCGACATAATGGGCTTTAACTTAGGAGGACAGTACAACTTTGATGATGGGCATCATCTGCTTTTTTCGTTTGGCCGAACTTTCAGTGGCGACACGAGTTTTATGAGTTATATCGGTTTTCAATGGACGTTTGGACCTCATGAAGGTGGGACGCAAGAGGCGCAGTAAGGGATTGGCACGCTTAAACACTTTGTTTTGTAGCCATTTGGGGAGGGGGTGGATCGGTGTTGATGAGAGAGGCGAGTAGTAGTTCGGAGATATCGGCAAGGTGAGTGGCATTCTGCTGGGAGATAGCAAGGCTGTCGCCTAGCATGACCTTGCAGAATGGACAACTGAGCGCTATGGTTTGGGCGCCGGTGGATAGAAGCTCTTGCACCCTTCTGGTGCTAGGTCGCTGGGTGCCAGCCTCTTCCATCCACATGCGGCCTCCTCCTGCCCCGCAACACAGGGTGCGGTCGCCGTAGTGTTCTGGCTCTGTTAGAGGGTGCCCCATAAGCGTTTGTAGCAGGGCACGAGGAGCTTCTACTTCGCCATTAACCCGCGCCAAAAAGCAGGGATCGTGATAGGTGATGGCTGTTTGGGCACCGCGCTCTAGTTTAAGGCGACCGCCCTGCACAAGTTGCTGAAGAAACTGGGTATGGTGTAGTACCTCGTAGTTGCCGCCGAATTGGGGATATTCGTTTTTAAGCGTGTGAAAGCAGTGGGGGCAGGCGGTAAGAATTCGAGAGAAACCAATGCTATTTAGCACAGCGATGTTTTCAGAGGCAAGCTGCTGAAAAAGAAACTCCTCCCCGATACGCCGTGCGGGGTCCCCCGTACACTGTTCTTGCGGGCCGAGCACGGCAAAGCGAACGTCGGCAGCATTGAGGAGCGACACAAGTGCCCGCATGGTGGCTTGGGCACGTGGCTCGAAAGCCCCTGCACATCCTACCCAAAGCAGGATGTCGGTTTTCTGGCCGGGATCAGCGAGTGGAATTTCCAGCCCTTTCGCCCACTCCATTCGTTGGGAGGGCGGAAGACCCCATGGGTTCTTTTGACTTGCTAGCTGGCGCAACATGGTGCCCACAGAGCCGCTTAGGCGTCCTTCTCCAACTCGGTATCTGCGGATGCCGCCAATGAGGTCTACATGACGAATAGCTGCAGGGCATTCTCGCACACATGCATGGCAGTTGGTGCATGCCCAAAGCGATTCATCGTCAATAACGTCGGTAGTGGTCTCTGAGAGATCGGGTGCCCACATCTGTTGTCTTAGGGAGAGCACGATCTGCTTGGGGTCGAGGGGTTTCCCTACGGCATAGGCTGGGCAGGCTTCGGTGCATCTACCGCACTCCATGCAGGCATCGAGGCTCAGGAGAAAGGTGCCGTTGAGATCGGCTAAAGTTCCGACGCCTATGCGGCCGGTTTGCTCTACTTTCTCCATCGTTTCCGGCTCTAAAACGCCCATGGGCCGGCTAGGTTGGAGGAGGATAGAAAGAGGGGCGGTAAATAGATGGAGCCGTCTGCCATAGGGAAGAGCGGCGATGGTGGCAAGCACAAGCGGCGTATGAACCCACCAGATGAGGACATAGCCGGTTGGAGATAGGTGTGGAAAAAGCAGAGCGAACCACCGCCCGATAGGTGAGTAAGTGTTGTAGGCATGTCGTGAGGGATCGGCGGCTAGCCCGGCCCCTTCCAATAGAAAGCCTGTAAGGGTTGCTATGAAGAGGAGCAGCAAAAAACCGGTATCCCATGGAGTGTGGCCGAGTACCTTAGGTCGAAAGAGGAGGCGGCGCAAGAGGGTAAGCAGAATGCCGATAACGAGAGCTAGTCCAAAGATATCGAGAGTAGTTTTGCAGGTTAAGTAGAACCAACCGCGATAGAGCCAATGAGGGCCGAAAAAGAAGGCTCCGTAGTGTTCGATAGCGACGATACAGGTTCCAATAAAGAGGACGAGCATGCCGTAGAAAAGGAGAAGATGGGCTATGCCGGCATAACGTCGCCTTAGAACGCGGCGATGTGCAAACACTTCGCCTGCTAACGATGTGAGGTGTTGAAGGGTTTGCTTTAGGGAGAATGAGAGGCCAGCTCGAAGCCAGATTTGCGCACGGCGCAGGATGGGAAATAGAGCGACAGCAGTGCTGATCAGCGCCAGAATGTAGAAGCATGCCTGCTGGAAGCCACTAATATGAAAAAAGATCGTGCGGGTTGGCATGGTCAGAGTTTTTCAAGTAGTTCTGGGACGGCCTGGTAGAGGTCGGCCACAAGTCCATAGTCGGCCACCTCGAAGATAGGGGCATTGGGATCGTTATTAATGGCTACGATGACTTTAGAATCTTTCATGCCGGCCAGGTGTTGTACACTGCCGGAAATACCCACAGCGATATAGAGGTCTGGTGCAACCACTCGTCCGGTTTGGCCGATCTGCAACTCGTTTGGGGCGATCCCGCTATCCACGGCGGCGCGCGTGGCACCCACAGCACCTCCTAGGCGGTCGGCAAGGCCCCCGATAAGACGCTCGAAGGTAGCGGCATCTTTCAAGGGACGGCCGCCAGAAACGACGACGCGGGCTGCGCTTAGGTCGGGGCGTTTATTTTCGGATTTTTCTTGCCCGATCCATCGGGTCGAGGTGGGTAGTTCAGAGGGATCGATCTTCAGTGTTTCGACCGGACTCTGCGATTCGGTGGTTTCTGCTTGGAATGCGGAGGTGCGTATGCTGAGGACGCCTCTATTGGCTACCGGCCGATAGGTTTCAAGCAGGTTGCCTGCGTAGGCAGGGCGTTGAAAAAGGAAGCCGGCCTCATCTCGTTCCGCGTGGATGATCTCGGAAAGCATCGGGAGGTCTAGTAGTCCGGCCACTCGAGGCAGCAGATCGCGACCGAAGGAGGAGGCAGGGCCAACAAGCCAACTCGCTCCTTCTGTTTGCATGGCCTTGGCGATGACGGGGGCGACCTTATCGGCAGTGGGATGAGCCAACTCGGGGAGAGAGACGATTAGCAGTTTTTCGGCGCCATAGCGGCACCATAGCTCCTGCGAGTCGGGGATAGTTGCTCCTCCGATGATAAGAAGAGAGAAGCTATTAGGCGCCAGCATCTGGGCGAAGCCAATGGCGGACAATGTGGACGGCAGTACGGTTTCGCCATCGGTGTCGGCAAGAACTATCCATTGGGTCATCGTACGTATCTACTTTCAGGTATGTTTATTGGGCAAGACTTTGGCTTCCTCACGAAGGGCGGCGATAAGCTCTTCCACGTTTTGAACTTTGCGGCCTGGTTTGCGTGGCGGGGGTGTTTCGCGTTTTACGAGAAGGAAGCCGGGCGAGACAAGAGGCACCAGTTCGCCGCCGTGAAAGTGTTGAAGCGGTTTTGAACGCGCTTTCAGAATGGCAGGAAGGGCTACATAGCGCGGTTCGTTCAAGCGCAGGTCTGCGGTGATGACGGCGGGAAGTATAAGCTCAAGTATCTCTCTACCGCTATCCACCTCGCGTGTAACCTGAACGGTTTGTCCATCGGATGCCAAATGAACGGAGGAGGCAAAAGTGGCTTGTGGCAGTTGCAGGAGGGCGGCGAGGCGCTGGCCTACTTGGTTGGCATCGTCATCGGTTGCCTGTTTGCCCATCAGAATGAGCTGGGGCTGTTCTCGATGATAGATGGCGGCGAGGAGATGGCTTACTCTTTGAGGGTCTGGAGGGCGCTCTTCAAGAACACAGAGCGCCCGATCTGCCCCCATGGCGAGCGCCATGCGCAGCGTGTCTTCGGTTTCGGGGCCACCGATGCTCACAACGGTAATTTCGGTGACGGTACCCTTCTCACGCAATCGAAGAGCTTCCTCAAGGGCGATGGCGTCGAAGGGGTTCATCGTCCAGCTCAGTCCAGCGGTATCGAGAGCGCCTTGCGGAGTTAGTCGAAGCTTGGCGTAGGGGTCCGGTACCCGCTTGACAGAAACAAGTATCTTCATAATGGATTTCCGAGCTTATGATGCAGACACGTAGATATTCGAATCTCCCTTCTAAATTCGTTATCTTTCTGTCACCTTCCTGCTTTTGGGGTATGGTGGGTGGGTGCGATGACTTATCCCATGTACATCGTGATCAACAGCCACCAAAGCCGATGAGGGCATGGGGAAAATAGGGGGAAACACGCCCCCGGCAGGGATCGAACCTGCGACCGACCGCTTAGAAGGCGGTTGCTCTATCCACTGAGCTACGGGGGCTTACGGTGGGGTAGAGAAATTCTAGCTCGATGCCACCAGCAACCGAGCCTCTCCTGCACCTACTCAGGATGAGTATATCATAATCCTATTAAGCAGAGCAAATGCCGCATCGGCTAAGGAGTACGGCAGGCAACTTCCTAGCTTAGGCGACGTAGCAAGGTAACACGCCCGATAGGCACCCATTCGACCACAAGGATATCACCATTGGAAAGAAACTTTGCCGAATGAGGATGGATAAATTTTCCTGGTGGGAAGTCGGAGCGTGGATGGCCTCGCATCTCCGGCATTCCTCGACCATCACCAAGCTGGACGGCAACCTGGTTTTTACCATCGAGGATGGTCACAACATGGTCGAGATCGGGCACGAGCAACAGCTCTCCTCGCACGTGGAAGTGGCATGGTAGGCGCATGCCATTCGTCACAAAGCCAACATGCTTGCCGTCGAGAGTAAAGTATTGAAGGCGGTTGTTCGCTCTATCGGCAACTATCAGCAGTGGCTCCGATCCGCGCTTATCAACCCAGATGCCATGGGGCTGCTGGAGCTTGCCCGGCTCTGTTCCCGGCCCACCGAAGGTACGAATATATTCGCCTCTTATGTTGTACTGATGAATGTAGCTTGAGCCATAGCCGTCGCTCACATAGAAGTCTCCGTTATCGGCCAGGGCGATGTTCGTGGGATTGAAGGGGGTACCATCCTTGTAGACACCGGCTTCCGTCGGGGTACCCTTTTCCCAAATGAGGTTGCCATCGAGATCGGTTTTGGCAAAGACTTTGCGGTTGATGTCGCAGTGGTAGAGATACTCTCGTCCGTTTTCACGGCGTAGGTCGAGACCGTGTGCTCCTCCGCGAAACCGCTCGCCCCACGATTTGAGAAACCGTCCGTGCCTATCAAAAACGAGGATGGCATCGCCCTTTCGGCTGTTAGGGCCTACCGTATGGGCGATGTAGATGCGCTCATGAGAGTCGATGGCGATGCCATGGGTATCTCCCCATTCTATGTCGGGCGGAGGGGTTAGCCAGTCGTGAACACACTCATAGCGGAAGGCGCCACTTCCTAAAATGATAGGCTTAGGAGGGTTCGCCCTCGCTTCAGCCTCTGTGGCACCGGCAACCGTGGAGGCAACGGCGGCTTCTCCAATTCGGGTTAGAAGCTCGCGTCTACTCAGAGACTTGTTGGTTGGTTTACTGCGATCATTGCGTGTCATGGAAGTATGCTCCTTAGTGTTGGATGTAGTATAGGTAAAGTGTAGGCTATTGTACCTTATTAGGGTGGAGAAGGTTCTTTCTTCGGTGGCGGCTCGGGAGATAGATGTTGAGGGCTTGACGAAAAACGAAATCAGGGCTTTGCGGAAGCGGGAGACGGGAATCGAACCCGCGTCGCCTGCTTGGAAGGCAGGAGCTTTACCATTAAGCTACTCCCGCATGTTGCATTTAATATGACATGAAAGGCGTCTGTTCGTCAAGAGGTAATTTGTTGATTTGCTCGTTATCAAATAGAAACACTGCGCTAACAAGATAGGTGTCGTCAGAACCCCAGTAGGCCTCCCAGCGTTGCGCGTTGAGAGTGGCAAGGCGAGTTTGAGCATGATCGTCGAAGAAAAGTTGCACGGAGGGTTCAAGTTGGAGTGCTCCGAGTGCTGAAAGAGGCAGAGAGGCTGAATGCCCCATGAAAGCACCGACCTTAAGGCCGGTGCCGAGTGCCTTGGAGGCAGCCTCCATCAGAGAGAAATGGGCTGCTACACGGCGGCGTAAAGCCTCTTCATCGTCTTGCCGAGCCGCACATTGAAACCTCTCATACTCTGTAGGCTCCATGAAGCGAGCTGCTAGACGATGCAGGTAGGCCCTGTCTTTGTGTGGGCTGCGCAGGCGTGGTAGGTGAACCACATCAAGCCCAACTCCTACCAGGTTTTCGTGCTTGGCGGCCAGAAGGAGGCGTTGACCACCGTCGTGGGTGTTGGAGATATGTAGCCAGGGAACGGGATATCCTCGCCGGGCAGGGTAGGGTTTGCCAAGAGGATCGCGGCAAAGAGAGAGGCCATCAGGCGATTCACCGAGAAAGGGTGCTGCCAGCAGAAGGGCCTCCTCATCAGCACCGACGGTTTCGGGCAACCAAACCAGGGTTGTGGGGAAGGGCACATGCGATAGCCATCGGATGGCAGATGCATGGAGCTGATTGCCCATACAACTTATTTTGCAAAGTTCGGCAAACCGTTCGGGACTCAGCATGGAGATTAGACCGGCAGATCGGTAGTTCCGAGGGCAAGCTCTGCGGCACGGCGTCCTGCGACGAGCGCCCCATGGATAGAGCTTGAGACGGTTATCTCTCCGGCGAGGATAAGCCCGTCGTAGGGTGTTTGTGCGGGAGGCAGCAGCTCCCAGATGCCCGGCGGTTGGGCAAACTGCGCGTGCGGGATGCGGTAGGTGCGCAGGTATCGCCAGGAGCCTATGTCGGCGTCGGGGAAAGCCGCAGCAAGCTCCTGTTTGGCGCGTTGAACCAGTTCTTCGTCCTCCATGGCCGGATCGCCTACGATGTTGCAGGCGAGGAGATGTTGTCCGGGCGGAGCGTAGGATGGGGCGATGTTCGAGACGAGCGCTGCACTAGTGACAAACCGACCGGTGCCGGGAAATAGAACCACTGCTTTCTCCGGATAGAGGGTTTGGGAAAGAGCAAAATAGACTGTTGTAGTGCTGCGCCATGTGGCCGGCAAATGAAGGCCGGCTAGTTTCGCAGCTTGGTGGAACTCTGTTGCCAGCACCACCTTATCGGCTTCAACACGTTCTCCATTTTCCAGCACAACTCCTTTCACGCGCTCCCCTTCTTTCCAGAGAGCTGTGACGGGACTATTGAGATGAAGGCTGTTAGAAGCTAAGCTGCCGGCAATTTGCTGAGCGATGGCACCCATGCCGTTCTCAGGTAATGCCGCCTGTGATTCGGCCAGCATTTTAAAAACGAACGCGAACATGCGCACACTTGTATGTAGGCGTGTCTCTAAGAAAGTGCTGCCATAGAAGGGACGGATGAAGTGGTTAATGAAGGCATCGGAAAAGCCGTAATCTTTCAGAAACTGCTCAGTGGTTTTGTCGGGCCACCGAAAGAGAGCCTCAACGGAGAGCCTCTGCAACTGTGATTTCAGGCGCAGAACAAGCAAGCGGTCTTTTACAGTGAAGACGGGGGCAAACGCGGTGGCGAGAAGTGTAGATGGTGCCCGGCTGGGATCGACGATCAGATAGAGTTTATCTTGGAGATGAATGAGGGCACCGGGAAGGAAGGAGTGTAGGCGAAGGGCATCGAGATCGATCTCCGTCTGCACGGCGGGATAGGCTGGAAAAAGCACTTGGAATCCCCTATCAAGTTGAAAGCCATCTAGGTAGTCTGTGCGGACGCGACCGCCCACGCCGTCGGAAGCTTCATAGAGATGGGCGTAGTGACCGGCACGTTGAATGATACGCGCACACGCTAGCCCCGAAAGACCGGCTCCGATAACGACCACGCTTTGCCGCTGCATATTTCTCTCCTTAACCACCCTCTTATTTTACCGGACTTACGGCTAAAGGAGAGCGGGGTAGAACCTGATGTATGTTGCCAAACAGGGCAGGAGGAACAAGAACAGGCTTGCATACGATGGGCAGGACGCTAGAGACAGCCTGTTTGGTGACGCTACGACTCCTCGACATTTGTGCCTTCAGCGGCAGGCTGGCGCGTGACGATTTGGAGAATATTTTGCTGTGTTTCAGGGGTTAGTTGGGCGTAATGGCGCACGGCGTTACGCTGTTGTTTGGCGGCATAGAGCGCGATATCGGCTTGGCGTATAAGGTCTTCTGGGCTATTGACCGTTTCGGAAAGGGAGGCCACACCGATGCTGGCCGTAACTCCATCGTTGGCAAAAGTGTGTTCGATGATCGCCCGTAGGCGTTCCGCTTGGGCGACCGCGCCGCTTTGGTCGGTGAAGGGCAGGATAACCGCAAACTCCTCACCTCCATAGCGGGCTACCACGTCGGTAGAGCGCGCGCGCGTTTGAAGCAGTGAGCCGAGGGTATTCAGGAGGGCATCGCCTGCTGCGTGACCGCGCGTGTCGTTAACCCTTTTGAAGTGATCGAGGTCTATGAGCAGAAGCGAAAGAGGCGTTCGGGTATTGCGGGCATGTTGGAAAGCGTGGTTCAAGCGATCGCGGAAGGCACGGTAGTTGCGCAATCCGGTAAGATAGTCGGTCATCGCCATACCGCCGAGGTCTATATTAATACGTTCGAGTTTTTGCAGGCGCTCGTGGAGCCGGCGGTTATGGCGGTGGAGGCGTGCGACATGGTCGGTGATCAGTTTTTCGGCCTGTTTGCGTTCCGATATATCCCGTGCAATGGCCTGAAAGCCAAGAATACGACCATCCCGGGTGAAGAGCTGCACACTCTGTCCGATCCACACCGTTTTTCCAGTTCGGGTGATGATGGGAAACTCACAGTAGGTGGATAGGGTGCGAGATGAGGCCTGGCGTGCATAGAAAGCGAGTATTTCGGCACGGTAGTCCGGGTGAATCAGTTCTGAGAAGTGAACACGACGCAGCTCTTCGAGGGAGTAGTCAAAGAGTTTCATGGCTGCGGGGTTGATGTAGGTGATGTAGCCCGAGGGGTCGGTTCGGTAGATGAGATCGGCAGCCTGTTCGACGATCTGGCGAAAGCGCCGTTCGTTGCGACGGAGGATACGGATGTCGCTTTCGCGTTCGGTGACATCAAAGATCGTATATTGCAGCAGAGGCTGTCCTTCACGGACAATAGGATAAATGAAGACGTCCGCGTCGCGCACTTCGCCTTGTGCGAGACGATAGCGTGCACGAAAGAGGGATGCTGCCTCTCCCGGAGTAGGAAGAGGTGCTCCTTTTTGTGAGAGGAGGTCGAGGTCCGCGATGTGCCGGCCTCGGAGGGCTTCCACGCCATAGCCGAAGAAGCGTACGGCTGCAGGGCTTGCATCTACAATTTGTCCAGTTGCCGGGTCTACGGACAGGCGAATGGTGCCGGCAGCTGCGACCGCTTCAGGGCGTGAGGCTGCAGGGGCAGTTTCCTCTCCCTTTTTCGATGCGACCTGGGCTTGTTGCGCTTGACGTAGAAGAGCATTTTCGCGTTTTAACTCCTCGATCTTCTCTTCAAGCCGCAGTAAGCGTTCCAAAAGCGTATTTGGGTCCATTCTTTCGGCAGTCTTATCAACAACCATTGAGATTTCCACATCAGCAGCTACTACTACAACAACAGCTTGCTTGTCATTATATCACGTCTGAAGGTTTGAGACAACAGGTGTTTTTACTTGGGTTTTGGAGTCAGATGGTAAGTGGTTAACGCTCTTTTGAGATAAGACGCAAGAGGTAAGCCCCGTAGTCGGTATTCTTAAGACGTTCGGCCTGGTTTTGCACCTGCTCGGGGGAGATGTAGCCGAGTTGATAGGCTATCTCTTCGAGGCAGGCGATCTTTAAGCCTTGTCGTTCTTCGATAACGCGAACGAAATTGGAGGCTTCGAGGAGCGCCTCATGGGTGCCGGTGTCGAGCCAAGCGAATCCACGCCCCATGAGTTCGGCGTGCAGTTGCCCCATTTGGAGGTAGCGGTTGTTAACATCGGTGATCTCCAACTCCCCACGCCATGAGGGCTTTACCTGGGCTGCGATCTCGGTAATCTGCGCATCATAGAAGTAAAGGCCTACCACTGCATAGTTGGACTTTGGGATTTTGGGTTTTTCTTCGATGGAGAGGACTCGGCCTTGATGGTCAAACTCCATGACGCCGTACCGTTGTGGGTCTTTCACCCAATAACCGAAGATGGTTGCGCCTGTGGTTCGTGAGGCCGCTGCCCGAAGCATTGCGGGCAGTCCATGCCCATAGAAAATATTGTCGCCTAAGATCAGGCAAGCCGGGGAGCCGTTAAGAAAGTTTTTGCCGATAAGGAACGCTTGGGCAAGCCCTTCCGGGCGTGGTTGCGGGGCATAGCTCAGTGAGATGCCGAATTGGCTGCCGTCGCCCAACAATTCTTGATAGAGAGGGAGATGATGAGGCGTAGATATAAGCAAGATGTCACGAATACCGGCCAACATAAGCGTAGAGAGGGGGTAGTAGATCATGGGTTTATCGTAAACGGGCAGCAACTGCTTTGAGATGGCAAGAGTAGCGGGATATAAGCGTGTTCCCGCGCCTCCGGCCAGAACGATTCCTTTCATCGAAAAGAGGACCTCCAAAGCTAGGTTTCAGTAGCGACGCACTTGTTCCCAATTCCAGGCCGTTTGTACGATCTCCTCCAGCGTTTGAAACTGGGGATGCCAGCCCAGTTCCTGTTTGGCTTTGGTAGAGCTGGCGATGAGCCGTGGCGGATCACCGGCGCGCCTTGGGCCATCGAGCGTTTTAATGGGGCGACCGCTGATCGTTTCGCAGGTACGAATGACCTCACGTACCGAGTAGCCTTGTTCGGTGCCAAGATTATAGCAGGCGCTCGGTAGGCCTTTGCGCAAACGCTCCAGTGCCAGGGCGTGGGCTTGAGCCAGATCGAGAATATGGATGTAGTCGCGGATGCAGGTTCCATCAGGGGTGTCGTAGTCGGTGCCATAGATGGTAATGTGTTCGCGTTTACCGAGTGCGACCTGGAGAGCCAGCGGGATGAGGTGGGTTTCTGGGTCGTGGCTTTCTCCAATGCGTTTTTGCGGGTCGGCCCCGGCGGCGTTGAAGTAGCGCAGGGAGACGAAGCGCATATCATAGGCTCGATCGTAGGCGTGAAGAACACGCTCAACAAAGAGTTTTGACTCGCCGTAGGGATTAATGGGGTTTTGTGGATGCTTTTCGTCTATAGGAATATATTGGGGGTCGCCATAGGTGGCGCATGTGGAGGAGAAAACGAAGTAGCGAACGCCGTGGCGACGCATGGCTTCAAGCACCTGGAAAGTCGCAAGGGCGTTATTCTGATAGTACTTAGCCGGTTGCAGCACCGACTCACCAACATAGGCATAGGCGGCAAAGTGGACGACCGCCTCGATGGGGTAGGTTTGGAAGATGTGATCGAGCAGTGCTGTATCGGCCATATCGCCGGTGACGAGGGGGATGTCTTCCGGTACCGCCTCCTTATGTCCGTAGACCAAGTTGTCGAGTACCACAATCTGTTCGCCCTGTTCCATTGCATACAGAACATAGTGACTACCGATGTAGCCGGCACCTCCGGTTACCAGAATCAAAACCCGTTCTCCTTTATGGTTCAGTCTGTCAAACGATATTTTATTATAGTCCAGATGGCGATAAGTCCGTCTTTCCAGCTCACTTTTTTGCCTTCCGAGTAGTCACGACCGCTATAGGAGATGGGCACTTCGTAGATGCGATAGTGTCGTTTGGCCACTTTGGCTGTAACTTCCGGCTCAAAGTCGAAGCGATTGCAGCGGAGGGGAAGCGACTGGATGATCTCGCGTTTAAAGACTTTGTAGCAGGCCTCCATATCGGTGAGATTGAGGTTTGTAAGCATATTAGAGAGCAGCGTAAGAAAGCCATTGCCCACGCGGTGCCAGAAGTAGAGGACACGATGGGGCCCACCTCCGAGAAATCGGCTGCCGAAGACCACGTCGGCTCTTCCATCGAGGAGGGGTTCGAGGAGGGAAGGATATTCACGGGGATCGTATTCGAGATCGGCATCTTGAATGATCACGTAGTCGCCTGTAGCGTGAGCGATGGCGGTGCGAATGGCAGCCCCTTTCCCTCGATTTTGCTCGTGGTAGATGACGACTACGTCGTCGAATTGGCCTTCTACCTGTGTGCGCAGTAGCTCCTTTGTGCCGTCCGTGCTGCCATCATCTACGATGATGATCTCTTTTGGAATGTTAACCGAGCGCACACGTCGCAAAAGCTCTAAAATCGTTGGTTGCTCGTTGTATACGGGTATGAGCACGGAAAGACGATAGGCGGGTTTCGCCAACTGCGATCCTCCTCAAATTGGACGAAGCGGCTTGTCAGATATTTACGACGGTAAGGGAGCTTTTGAACGATTTGATAGCATTATACCCACTCCTCAGGCAGACCTAGAGGGTTAGCAGGCAAGAGAGGCCATTTCTGATAGAAGTTGGGTAGAATCTATAGCGGCTGCAAGGGAAACATCTATTGACAGCGCATCGTAGAAGGGACTATAATGTTTATAATACAGACCAAGTAAGTCAACATTTCTCATGTTGGCCAACCCGGTCAATCCTCAGTTCAGCCTGCAGCTGAGTACGAGAGTCGTATTAAAAGACCAGAAATTTCGAGGAGGTGATTTCGATGAGTGAGGAAGTTGTAGCACAGCGTTCGCTGCCACGGCTCAACGAGCCTGCGCCGGATTTTACGGCGGAGAGCACGCAAGGCCCAATTACGCTTTCCAGTTTTCGGGGCAAGTGGGTGGTTCTTTTTTCCCATCCGGCGGATTTCACTCCGGTGTGCACCACGGAGCTTGTCGAGTTTGCGCGTCGTTACGAGGAGTTCAAGGCGATTAACACCCAGCTCATCGGTTTGAGCATAGATAGCGTCTACGCTCATTTGGCCTGGATACGCAACATGGAGGAGAACTTCGGCGTCAAGATACCCTATCCGATGATAGCGGACTTGAACACGAACGTGGCGCAACTTTACGGGATGATCCATCCAGGGGCAAGCTCTACGGCCACAGTGCGTGCGGTGTTCGTGATTGATGACAAGGGCATTCTGCGCGCGATGATCTACTACCCGCTCACCACCGGGCGCAATGTAGACGAAATCTTACGGTTGGTGAAGGCGCTGCAGACAACCGATGCCAACAAGGTGTCTACACCGGTTAACTGGCAACCTGGGGATGAGGTGATCGTTCCCGCTCCAACCACATTGGAGGGTGTGGAGAAACGCCTTAGCCATGAGGAGGGCGTAGAAGTTAAGGACTGGTACTTCGCCAAGAAGAAGATTTAGCACCGCCGAAAGGTTAGCGAGAGAGGCAGTGTTATTCTGCCTCTCTTTTTTATTGCTCCCTCCGTAGAAGACGATGGTGGTGAAGTTTGTGAGAGGGTTTATGCGTATACAAGAGGTGACTCTGAAAGGAGAAGAGCACTCTAAATGATCGAGGCCAACAAAAAGAGCGCGGCTTCACTCACCCCGAAAGACATAAAGTTGTCTTTTGCCCCGCGACTGAGGGAGCTAGTACGTGACGCTTTTGGCATGCTACTCATCAACCCTCTGCGTTCGGCCCTTACCATCAGCGGTATCGTTATTGGGGTAGTTGCTATTGTTACCCTCATTGCCATCTTACAGGGGGTACGTGCCGAGATCGCCAGGCAAGTGGATGGTTTGGGAGCCAACTTGGCCATGATCGTGCCCGGCCAGCTTGATGAGAATGGGCAACCCAATCCGGCGGCGTTATTAGGGGTCTCGCCACTCACGGAGAACGATGTAGCCGCTCTGCGCCGTGTGCCAGGAGTGGTGCGGGTCTCTCCGGTCTATTTCGTAAGTGGAACCGTGAAAGGCCCGAACGGAATTGTAGCCTCAGCGTTTGTGGTAGCTACGAATGAGGCAGGCGTTCAGATGAATCGCACGCCGCTGGTCGAGGGGCACTATTTTTCGGATGATGCTGGCTATGTGTGTATTTTAGGAGCTAAGCCGAATGCTGCGCTTTTCGGTAAGAGTTCGGCGGTGGGGAAACAGGTGTTTATTGCTGGGCATCGCTGGACGGTAGTTGGGGTTTTAGGAAAGCCGCCCGGCAGCGATATGCCTGGAGGGCCTGTGCCGGGTTTCGATACCCTTGTCTATTTGCCTGCATCTTTGGTACGCAGAGTGATACCGCACGTGCAGGTCAATCGGATCGTGTTGCAGACCGACTACAGGCATCCACCCGATAAGTTGATACACGCCATAGAAAGCACTCTATTGGTGAACCATCACGGGGTGGAAGATTTTGGGCTTATAACCCAGCGAACCGGGCTTAAGATCGTCTACAAACTGATCAACATGGCGCAAGCTTTGCTCGGGCTTATCGCGACGATCTCCCTGTTTGTGGCCGGAATAGGGATTATGAATATTATGCTGGTGACCGTAACAGAGCGGACTCGCGAGATCGGTATCCGCAAAACCGTAGGGGCCCGTCGCAGCGACATTTTTGTTCAGTTTTTAACGGAGGCCATCGTTTTATCACTGATCGGTGGAGGGATAGGGTTGGTTTTGTCATGGGGTATTTGCGGCGTTATAGGCCACTTTTCTGTGCTTCATCCCCTTATCTCGCCATCGCTCGTCCTATTAGCGCTTTTAGTTTGCACGCTCATTGGCGTGCTTTTTGGGGTGGCGCCGGCCATTCGGGCGGCTCGGCTCGACCCTATTGAGGCTCTTCGTCATGAGTAGCGCTCCGATGTGCTCTTCAAAATATCTCGACTTATGCGATCCGATGTGGGAGAGATTTCCGACAAGACGTCAAGAAGCACGGTAACAGCTGCAAGCATCTCTATCGGAAGATATGGTTGTGCAGGGATTTAAACGTCAGCACTAGATGTAGATTTTATAGGCCTGGAGATGGTTATAGGCTCCGAAGAGTGCCCAGGAAGCGCCCATAACGTAGTCGCCAAGGATGAGGCCCAAGAAGAAGGGGATAGCGGCTTGGTAGGCTTTCATACCGCCTGCGCGCACCAGGAAGAATTTGACAAGCCAGGCGATGAAAAAACAGAACCAGAAGTAGTCCATGGCAAAGGAGACGGCCAGAGCATAGCCGGCAGGGTGGAAGGGCCACCAGAGAAAAGCCCCTCGCATGAGGCGTAGGAACAGAACCAGCAGAAAGCCACCGATAAGGTAGGAGATTTGGCGAATATCCACACGTGCTGGGGTTTGTAGCCACTGTTGCAGGTTGTTGTAGCTTTCTCCACCAACCCACACTTTGAAGCCGATGCACTTTGCGGTGGCGCCGTTGGTGAAGGTGACGTGGATGTTAGCCCAGCAGGCGACTAAGGCGCCCCAAATGAAGGCGATTATGAGGGTGGTGATGATGGCGCTTTGGCGAATACGCGCCATTTCGCCCATGCGCATGGCTTCCAACTGATTGGGCATCGGATGACACCGATAGCCTCGGTTAAACCAGTACATGACGGAGAGATCGGTAAGGTTTTGTGCTCCCAGTGTTTGACTTCCAAAGAGAGTCACCAGGATAAGGCGTGGGTTTACAAAGTAGATTTCGTGTGGGGTGCCCAGCTCGGCTCGGGCGCGGGTGATGGTGATGGCGAGCAGAAAATAGAGGCCGAAAAAGAGAATAGCGACCCAAGGAGATAGGTTGATACGCCAGCTATAGATAGCGAGGATAAGTATGCCGATGCCCAAGCCAAAGAAAGCATCTCTATAATGACGCACCATTCCCGGCTCTTCAAGCGCATTGAGAGGTTCACGCTGAAATGCCACACGCCAAGCATGGCGAAATTGCCCGCGCAAAGCCCAAACTACCGTTAGTCCCCAGGCGATCCAGGCCCCACTCGCCTGTTGGGGGAAGTAGGGAAAGCCGCCACTGCCGGGGCCGTCAAGGCCTGTAAGTGCCCCAAACACTTGAAAAAGCTTACGTGCAACGAAGAAGAACCAGCAAGAGAAGGAGAGATCCAGGGGTACGAAGTAGGCCAAGCCGATGGCAAAGGGATACATGGAGATGTTTGTGTCGCTGATGGCGTTCCACGGCCGGTTGGTAAAGTATTGGCCGATGTTATAGAGTTTGAGTACAGGAATGTAAGGCCAGGAGGGATAGAGATTGTGCATGCCATTGATCAGGTCTAAGACGGCTGCGAGAAGGAAGCCTGCCCACATGGCGCGGCTGGATAGCAGATCGGCAGCCTTCGTTTGGTGCTGGGTGGTAAGGGCGACAGGCAACTCCACGATAGGAAAGGCAAGCCGTTCATGGCCGCTCCATCGGGTACGGATAAGGATGTTAAGGCAGAGGCAGATGCCGATGAGCGTACCGATGAAGAGGAGCCACCAGAACAGGGGGGCGATAAAGGGCATCCAATAGTGTGGGTCGTAGGGGTTAACACTACCACGGTAGAAACCTTTTAACGCCACCGGGTCGCGCACGAGCCAGAAGTTAGGGAGCAGAGGGAAAAAGAGAGTCTGCCAATGGTTTTCGGAGGTGGCAAAATAGGCGGCATGGCCGATGGAACCAAAGAGGTTTTGAAGCATGTCGTGTGCCGCCATAACGGTGCCGACTACGAGAATGATGTAGACGAAGAGCAGCTCCTGTTGAGAGAGTGCCCAACGTGGTTTAAGCGATTTTATGCCTCGATTGAGAAGGACAAGCCAGAAGAGGAAGAATATGGGCATGATGAACAGAGGCAGGCAGGTGCCGTCTAGCGAGTACCAACGCACCTCGATGACGGTAGTCCAAAACGTGGCCGGAATCGTGAGCAAGAGACCTAGGAGGATAGCGCGTAAGGAAAGTCCTTTTTCGGGCACGGCGGCATTGATGTTAACCTTCTCGAAAGGATCGGTTGTTGTTTGCGATGCGGGTACTCTTTCTATGGTCATAGCTTTACATGCTGTTCACGAGATATTCCCGAGGTTTGGTGCGCACCAGGCATCCTATTGTTTGAAGGAAAGACAGAAGCAGTATACCAAAACTTTGCCATAATCTATGCGATGTCAGTCTATTTGCTGAAGGAGAAGAGGCTTTGATTCGGGTTAAAATTTGCGGCATTACGAATAAAGAGGATGCCTGGATTGCCGCCGAGGCAGGCGCCGATGCTTTAGGTTTTATTTTTGTGCCGAACACTCCCCGCTACGTAGGCGATCGGAGCGATTTGGAGGACTTATTGGAGGGCCTTCCGCCGTTTGTGGCGCGGGTAGGAGTTTGCCGCAACCTTTCAGACGCGGCGCGTTTGCGTGGGGTTCCGCTGGATGCAATTCAGCTTTACGAGCCTCCGCGTTTGGAGGAGCGGGGGTTGCTTTCGGTGGTATTGCAGGGGCGAGGGCTGATATTAGCCTGTCGAATGCGCAGTGTGGAGGATGCTTTGGGTATAGAGAGCCGCTTAGAAGGTTTGAGGGTTTCCGGTGTTCTGTTGGATGCCTATAATGAAAAGCGGCTAGGAGGAGGTGGGGTGGTTTTTGATTGGAATTTGGCGTGCCTTGCAAAGAGCCGGGTGTCGGTGCCTGTTGTGCTGGCCGGAGGGTTGACTCCGGAGAATGTGGCGGCTGCGATTCGGCAGGTTAGCCCTTGGGGTGTGGATGTATCGAGTGGGGTTGAGATGGCACCCGGCAAGAAAGACCCACAGAAAATACGGCACTTTGTGGCCAACGCACGTCGTGCCGATATCTGCGAGGCAAGCGGGTAAAATAAAAGAGCCTCCACGTCCAAAGCTAGACGGGAGGCTGTAGCCCAAGCCGTGGCGTTTTTAGGTGCCGAGATACTCCTCTAACGCACGCAGGCGTGCGGCCGCCTTCAGTTTTTTCATAGCCAGTATCTCAATTTGGCGCACGCGCTCTCGCGAAAGATGGAGGGTCTCTCCTATCTTCTGGAGCATCTGTTCGCAGTTTCCCTCGAAGCCAAGCCGCAGGCGCATGACCTCGGCCTCGCGCGGGGTAAGAATAGAGAAGAGGCTATCTATCTGTTGACGCCGTTCCTCTTCGATCACAACCTCTTGGGGGTCTACGGTATCCTGGTCGTTGAGGAGCGCGAGAAGCGGTGTGCTCTCCTCTTCGCCCACCAGCGTGTCGAGAGACAGCGGCTCTTGCGCCGTTTGGAGCAGGAGGCGAACTTTAACCACCGGCATTCCCAAACGCTCGGCGAGTTGTTCGGCGGTAGGCTCTTCCTGAAGTTCGGTGAGAAGCTGCAGACGCGCCTTTTCCAGGCGCCGCAGCGATTCGGCAACATGGGCGGGCACACGAATGGCTTTCGCCTTAGTGTCTATGGCCCGGCTGATGGCTTGGCGTATCCAGGGGGTGGCGTAGGTGCTGAGGCGGCAGCCTCGCTGTGGGTCGAAGCGCTCGACCGCTTTCATGAGACCGATCGCTCCTTCTTGGACGATATCTTCAAAGGAGATAAGAGACGTGTTATAGTGTCGAGCAATGCCGACAACCAGACGCATGTTGGCCTCAACGAGCAGATTACGTGCCTGCTGATCGCCTTGACGCGCGCGGTAGGCCAGCTCGATCTCCTCTTCTGCCGTAAGCAAGCGCCTACGCGTGAGGAATCGCAAGTAGGAGGTCCCCTCTTGAGATGTCTGTTCGCCCTCATGGGCGGATTTCGGCGGAGGGTCTATGCAGTTAACGGACTTCCGTGACGATTCTTTTTTCCGCTCTTTCATCATCTTGCGAACGCCTTTCGTTCAAATCGGATCGAGGTTCTAGAATGAGCGTGTCTCCGGTTAAGAGGTTCCCTATGGTGTGTCCTCTTTATTCATACAGCAGGGTACAACCTATCCTTATGGCGAGGCAGGTAAGAAAAAATTTCTACCTTGTTTTCTTCCATAGGAGGGTTCACCTCATCGCTAGAAACCTACATCACTTGCAAAAAACCGGTAAATACTCGTGTTTTACACCAGATGAGCAAAACACGGGTGTTGAGGTTTTTCCGCGAGTTTCTGTTTCTGCGGCCGTCGAGCGTCATACGATGCGGCGACGGCCTTGGTTACCCCTCCTTTGGCTTCCGGATAAGGGAAGCACGGCGTTCGCGTTCTGCCTATCGCATCCATACAATCTCGTCTCATCATGCTTCCTGAGGCAGTTTCCTCTGATTAGGAAGCTCGCTGAGAACGACGTGCAGACGATAAGGAGATAAATCAATGAGAGCACTTTCTAAATCACCCACTGCACGGTCTTCAGATGCCTTTTTGCAAGACGTCGCGACGCCTCTTACTGCATTAGACGATTTTTTTAGCAAAAATGTTTGCCGATTGGCAGTCAACGCTCGGGGCACGCTATGTATCAGCACGGCACAGGGGATTTTTTACCAAAATCGGCGTCGTGCATATTCTGTTGCCCCCAAAGTCCTAGGCTTTGGGTTTTTGCCGGATAACCGTCTCGTTCAGTTAGGTACTGAGAGTCTCGTTATTGAAGGGGAGGGGGCCGTTCCTCTGCCGCAGGGGATGCATGTCGTTGAGATGTCCATTTCCCCCGAAGGAGACATCTATGTCGCAACCCGTTCGGAGATATGGAGACGGGCGGAGGGAAAGTGGGAGTCTTTTGAGATAGGTGTGCCTCTCTGCTCCTTTGTTGCCGGTGCCTACGCCACGTTTTGGATAGCGGGTAACAAGCGGCTCTATATATATGAGGGCGGTGTGTTGCAAGATGTGGATGCAATAGCCCCTCCGCCGGTTCTTCCTGTGCGCTGCATGGATTTTGGAGCCGATGGAGTTTTGTGGATAGGCACAAGGCACGGCGCTGCCTGCTTGCGCGATGGCACGTGGAGATACTACGCCGGCAGACGCTGGCTGCCGGATGATGAGGTGCTCTCTATTGCGTCGGACCGAAGAGGTGGGGCCTGGATCGCGACGCGCGGTGGGATTGTACACATAGAACGACGCCCTATGACATTACTACAAAAGGCAGAACACTACCAACGGCTGACCGAACAACGTCATGAGCGCAACGGATATGTGGCCGAATGTTTTTTGACCCGGCCGGGCGACCTAGAGAGTGTGCTTCTTCAGGCCACCGATAACGATGGTCTATGGACGGCGCTATATTTGGCGTCACAATGCTTTCGCTATGCGGTGACACGCGAGAAGGACGCGGCAGATCAAGCACGGCGCTCCTTGCGAGCGCTTCTCGACCTAGTTTATGTTACCGGTGTTCCAGGTTTCCCGGCACGTGCGCTTATCCGCCCGGGCGAGCGGGTGTTTCAGTCGGATCCCGGCCCGAATTGGTACCTCTCCCCCACCATGCAGAACACCTTTTTCAAGGGGGATACCTCCTCCGATGAGATCGATGGCCACTATTTGGCATGGTATCTTTACTACAAACTGGTGGCAACTGAAGAGGAGAGGGCGGAGATCACCACCGTGTGCCGTTGCGTGACCGATCATATTCTCGACCACGGTTTCACTTTGGTGGGGCCGGATGGTAGAGTGACCTCATGGGGTGTTTGGTCTCCGGAGAAGATAAACGATGATCCGGAGTGGCAGGACGAGCGTGGATTGAACGCTCTGGAGATTCTCTCGCATTTACGGGTTGCGATGTATCTATGTCCTAGCCCACGCTATGAAGAGGCCTACCGGAACCTTATACAGAGGCATCATTATGCGCTGAACACGCTGCTGCAGAAAGTGTTGCCGCCAATAGGCACCGATAACCATTCCGACGACGAGCTTGCAGCCTGCGCCTACTATCCCTTATTGCAGTTGGAGACCAATCCCTCGCTGCGTGCTCTCTACCGTCTTAGTTTGGAGCGGACGCAACGAATACTGCGGCCACAACGTTCTGCTCTGCACAACATTCTTTATGCGGCCTGTACGGGCAGGAAGGAGGATGTTGCCGCTGCAACTACTTGGTTAGAGGAAAGTCCGTTGGATTTGCGAAATTGGGCTATGAAAAACAGCCATCGCAGGGATGTAAAAATCGCTTTAGAACGCGATAGGTTCGGTCGAGTGCAGTTGGAGGAGGTACTATCTCCGGCAGAGGTGGGGGCCTATAAGTGGAATATGAATCCGTTTGTGGCCGACTCGGTAGGGGAAGGCGAGGTAGAGTTAGACGCAACGCATTGGTTGTTGCCGTACTGGATGGGGCGCTACCATGGCTTGATCGGCGGCTGAGGGCCGATGCGGCGTTATTCGCGTGGCGGAGTATCCGTTAACCCGTTGGGATGACCGCCGTTCCAATTGTAGATATCGTCACCGATACGGCCGTAGAGGGGGTCGTGTGGGCCATCGGCGGGGCCATAGTGTGCCACACGAAGCGATTTTGCATGGCCGTCGGCAGCAACGACGGCCATTTTGCCGAAGTGTGTGGATGGGTAGCACACTAGTCCTTGTACCCGGTCGGTCGTGTCGCCGTAGTCGAGGCGCGCGATAGAGTGCGGTGTTGGCGTTCTGTTGGTTCCACGTCCTGTATGGCTCCACATGGGGCCGGCCTCCACAAGCAGCACGGTTTGTTCGGGCAGTTCCAAATTATCGAGCGAGAAGGGGCCTTTGCTAAAGACGCCAAAGAAACGGCGATTGAGTGCGTAGGATGTGGGGATGCGGTAGCGATGGCTTGGATCGGTAAGCGGATGGGGAGCGGCGCTAACGGGGTTGGCCGGGTTATCGAGTAGCCCTGGGAGTGAGGAGAGGTAGCCTTGTGCACGAACCGGCCATGTGAGGGGAGGTGCTTCTTTACGGAACTCTACCGGCGGCATGAGGCAGCCATCATAGTCTTGGGCATAGAGTTGCAGCGAGTCGGCTAAGCGCCTGAGGTTCGACAGGCTTCTTTCTTGAGCGATCTCGCCCTGTTGCCAATGGAGAAGGGGCATAAGAGCGAGCATGAGGCCTAGAAGAATGAGGGCGATGATCGCTAGAGAAACTGGTTGGCGTGACGTTGGCTCAGTAGGGCCACTCATAGGCCTCCAACCTTCGCGAGCCGATCTCAATGGGGAGGATGACCGCCAGAAGCGAAATGAGAAGAAATAGGCAGATGCCCGTTGGGATAAGCAGCGTTTTTGCGGGTAAATAGTCGGCTGCGGCTAGGGCAGCGAGGGCGAGCGCTGCACCGGCGCTGAGGACATAGAGGGTAGCGGCCACGAAACCCAGGATAAGCGCCCATGGGCTGACCCGCACAGCCGGGTTATCGTGAAGAAATCGGGGAAAAATGGCCGAGAAGCCTACGCCGATACCGCAAAGCCCGGCCGAGATGATGGCGGCAATTCCGAGCAGTAGCATCACCTCCAGAAACCTCCCGTGGAAGCAGATGCCGTCGAGAGTTCCAAGAAGCAGCCCAAAGCCTCCGGAGATGCCGGTACATGTGAGCCACTTAGCAAAAAGATTGGAGCGAATGGTGATGGGGGCCGTGAGAACCAGCCAATATCCTTGTCCCTCCATGCCCAACAGAGAGAGGCTAAGAATAGATGTTTGAGTGTAGAGGATAATGCCAAGCAGCATGGCTGCAAGATAGAAAAGGAGACCTAAGGTGTCGGCGGAGTGATTGGGCAGGGCAAGGACAAAGGGCACCGCAAAGAGAATGGCCGGTACGGCTAGCTGGGAGAGAAGCACCGAGTCGCGCAGGATAAGATGAAGGTCGCGCTCGACAAGCCCGCCGATCGGCTCAGGCAGCAGGCGCCTGAGTAGGGTTTGTCCATTTGTATTGGACGTGCGAACCGTGCGAGAACGCTCATTGGCGAGCGTTTCGGCCGAAATAGTGTGACGGCCGATGAAAAGCACCGTTCCGAAGAGAAGTCCATTGCTCACAAGCAGGGCGAGCGCGGGAGATAGGGCGCTGCTTAAAGGTTGTTGCCCACCGAGGGCAAGCAGCACTGCAGCAAACCAGCTTGAAGGCGCCAAACGGGCGGTGATGGGCACGGTATGCGAAACCACAGGATAGGGAAGCGAATGCGCATTGGCGAGGAGGGCAAAGAGCGGCGAATGAGGTACTGCTACGGCGATGTCGAGGCAGATGAGGGCGCCCATAAGCACATTCAGGAAACTGATGACGGCACGCATGCGCGAAAGGCCTGCGATGCGGAGCAGAACGATGAGGCCTAGGGCAACCAACAGCGCGGGCAGAAGTAGAAAAAGGAAGGTGAGCGGGACCAGCATCAGCCATGCGATGGGAGATAGGGAAAGGGCAAGGCCCGATGCAAGGACGGCCGGCACTCCCAAGGCGGAGAACTGTAGGGAGTTGACGATGGTGGCCTCAATGAGACGGGCTGTGAGGATAGCCCAAGAGGGAAGCGGTGTAGAAAAAAGGAGAGTATAGTCCTCGGCAAGCAACAGGGTCGAGGCCACAAAGGGAACGGAGCCTGCCAGAAGCAGGAGGAAGAGGTAGTAAGAGAGCTGGAACAGGCTTTCCTGGAGGATACCTAGTTTTTGGGCAGCGACTAAAGCCCAGAGAAAGAAGACGCAGGTAAAGCCAAAAGTGGCCAGGCCGGCGACGATAACGGCCATCGCGCCAACCGGTTGATTTTGTAGAGAGGTTCGGCAGCTGTTTTTAAGCGACAGCAGGTGTAGGCGTAGTAGAAAAAAAAGCATCCCGTTTCCGCACTATCTAAAAAATGACCGCTTCCATTTTAGCACAAGTAGGCACGTTCGTTACGACCCCTGCAGTCTTGGAGTGTCCACGCGTGAGAGCGAACCCTCGTTTCGCTAAACAGCCTTTCAACAGTCTCCGATAGAAGGACAGGCGATAGCTCTCTTTGCTGGCAAACCCAATACCGAGTCAGTGTTACCGGTTACCATCTTCAGAAAAGGTATAATGACATAAGAGGGCGAGTAGGGTAAGGGTAGCAGTTATGTGTGCATGAGGTTTGCACAAGCATGTTACCGATGATCTGGAGGTTTTGGCGAAACTGCCGATACTTAGAGAGCGCCCAATCTGCGCGGAGACAGAAGGCTGTGGCCGATAGATGTGTGTGAGAGGAGCGTAAAGTAAGTTGACGGAGGTGAGTGCGGCGCAGGCATCTGCAACAGAATGGCGTAGCCACTGTCTAAAGAAACAGGGGGGATGGTTTCGGCAAGCACGCACGATCCTGATGAAAGACCTGAAGGCGGAGTTGCGCACGCGGGTTGCTCTTTGTGCTGTAGGTGTCTTTACCTTCGCCTCGCTGCTGTTGTTGGCGTTAGCCACGGAAAGTTTAAAGCAAGAGCTGGTGGCCGACCCACGAGGTGTAATGCGGCCAGCCTGGAATGCGCCGGCAAAGATGGGGATGCTATGGGTGCTGCTCTGTTTCGCTGCTTTCTCCGGCCTGTCGCATGCCTTTGTGCATGAGGAAGAGACGGGCACGGCGTTTACGTTGCGACTCTATGCGTCTCCGGAGGCAGTTTACGCGGGAAAGTTATTTTTTAATCTGCTGCTGTTGTGCGGTGTCGCTGTGGTTGTGACGCCGATCTATATGGCGATTACCGGTTTGCCGATGGGCCAGCCATTCGCCTTTCTGATACTTATGTTGAGCGGGTGTTTGGGCTTGGCCAGCACGGCCACCATTATTGCCGCCCTTACATCTAAAGCACGGGGCAGTGGAGCGCTCTATGGGGCGGTGGGACTGCCAACGTTGGTGGTGTTTCTGTTGCTCTTACTGAACGCGGCAGGCTCGCTTTACATGCAGGGGGCGCCGGTGATGTTACACGTAAAGAATATTGGGGGAGTGCTGAGTTTCGGCGTGCTGATCGTGGCGGTTTCGGCACTGCTGTTCAACTATGTCTGGGAAGATTAATAATGACGGCTATACATAATAAAGAGTTGGACGAGCCTCAGGTTCGTCCCGAACGACGTTCGGGAACGATATCGGGCGCCTGGTGGAAGATCGGCACAGGTCTTTTGATGACCTATGTCATTGTAGGAGCTTTCTTCATCGCAAAGGGCGCCGTGGGGTTTGGCAGGCAAGGCGATCCTGCCCGAATCGTCTTTTTTCACGTTCCCTGTGCTGTGCTCTCTTCTATCGCCTACTTTGTAGGGGTTATCTATGCGGTTCTCTGTTTATCGGCCCTACGGCGAGGGGAGCGAAGCAAATCGGCCCTGCACGACATAAAGTCGGCAACGGCGATGGAGCTTGGGTTTCTCTTTTGTCTGTTGGCAACGGTTACCGGCTCCCTGTTCGCCGGCGTGCAGTGGGGCAGTTTTTGGAACTGGGACCCGCGTGAAACCTCGATTGTGATCATGCTGCTGCTCTATGCGTCCTATCTCGTACTGCGGGGGGCCTTAGCGGAGCATTTAGACCGGCGGTTGCGACTTAGCAGCGTGTACGCCCTTGTGGCGCTGGTACCAGCTCAATATCTTATTTGGGCTGTTCCGCGCTTGGTGCAGACGATGCACCCAACTACTACACTCTCTGACCCGTCCAACACGAGCCTGAGCTACAAATTGGTGCTCTACCCGTCCTTTCTAGCATTTACCCTACTGTTCGTGTGGCTATTTCAACTTCGTGTGCGACAAGTGCAACTGAGCCTTCGGCAAGGAATGCAGGAGGCCGTGGGGCATCAACACGTTGCTGAAAAATTTACGGAAAAGGAATAGGAGTTTGTCTTCGATGAGCCACTCAACCGTTCTATTTTTTGTGATGCTGGTGCCGCTGATCGTGTGGCTAGGCCTCTTTAGTTACCTCCTCATGGTGGATCGTGCCATTCGGCGCATGGAGATTCGTATAGAGGAGAAGGAGGTTCTATAACGCCCATGCAGGGTTTAGCAGAAGTGTTAGGTTCATCGCCAACGCGGCGTGGGGCAGGTGGGTTCAAGCTCGGGCCGATCATCGCAGGGTTGATCATCAGTCTCGCCATCGGTTTCACGCTTTGGGCATTTACCAGTTCGATGACGCCGTACGTAGACATCGCCACCGCCCTGCGGAGCACCGGCCCTGTGCAGGTACGTGGAAAAATTCTGCACCAAACCGTGCGCTGGGACTCTCAAATGAAGGCGCTTACCTTTATTTTGCAGGACCCCCACAATCAGACCATTGAGGTTGTCTATAAGGGGGCGAAGCCAGAGAGCTTTGATACCGCACCGGAAACCGCCGTCACGGGCACGGTGCAGCATCTACCAAATGGCCAAACGGTTTTTGTTTCAACGAGCATGGTGGTAAAATGTCCCTCAAAGTACGATGACAGTCGAAAACCCTTGCCCTACGGTAAGGGAGGGATATCTTAGCCCATGACACCGGGGACTATCGGCAGCACTGCCGTTTTTGTGGGGTTGAGTGCCTCTCTGCTGGTCATTATCGCCTACACTGTGGCACTTTGGCTGCGATCTAGCGAGACTTTGTGGCGTTCCATTGCCCGCGCTTTCTATGCCCTAACCTGTGTAAGTGTGCTCACCGCTTTTGGGGCGTTGGCCTATATCGTTTATCATCGCCTCTATCAGTACGACTACGCGGTTCAGCACACGGGCAACGATCTGCACAACCATTGGTTTCGTTTGGCTGCAACTTGGTCGGGGCAAGAAGGCAGTTTCCTTTTATGGGCTTGTTGGACGGCCATTATCGGCTGTGTGGTGATGTTGCGGGCACGGCGTTACGAGGCCCGCGTCATGCCGATCTACACCTCTGTAATCGCCTTTCTGTGCGCTATCCTCATAAAACAGTCGCCCTATACCCTGTTTCTTAAGGCGCATCCGGGAATGCCGGGCGTCCCGCCGGATGGATTTGGTCTGACGCCCTCGCTTCAAAACTATTGGATGACCATCCATCCTCCTACTATCTTCTTCGGTTTTGCGTCATTGGCAGTGCCCTTCAGCTATGCAGCGGCAGCCCTTATTTGGCGAGATTATGAGGGATGGGCGCCCCGTGTTTTTCCCTATGCGCTGCTATCGAGTGCGGTGTTGGGGTTAGGGCTTTTTATGGGCGGGTATTGGGCTTATGAAACGCTAGGTTGGCATGGCTTTTGGGCTTGGGACCCCGTAGAGAATGCCTCGTTCTTTCCCTGGTTGGCGGTTACGGCGTTAGCGCACGGCCTGCTGGCCCAGCGCACACGGCGGACGATGGTGCGTACGAACCTGTTTTTGGGGCTTCTGGCATTCTGGCTTTTCTTGGTAGGCACCTTTTTAACGCGATCCGGAGCGCTGGCCTCGAAGATGCCCAACGGGCAGTTGCTGTCGGTTCATGCCTTCGACAACATCGGCAAAAGCGGCCTGGTGTTAATGGTTACCATGCTGCTGTTTTACGGCATCGGTGGCCTGGCTTTGTGGCTGTGGCGCCTACGGACAATGCCGAAGCGACCCTCTATGGGCGACTCGCTTCTATCTCGTGACTTCGCTCTCATGCTCTCTGTTTTGCTGATGGGTATCGCCTGTGCTATTGTGACGCTAGGCTCTACCACGCCACTCTTCCTTAGTTGGCTGCATCGCCCACCGAGTGCACCGGCACCGGTGTTTTATAACAAGGCGATGTTCCCGGTTGTACTGATCACCGCGTTTGTTATTGCTTGTGTTCCTTGGTTGGCCTGGCGAAGAACCGACCCTGAGAAGTTTAAACAGAAGCTGCTTATCCCTTGGCTGATTATGATCGCCTTTGGGTTTGGGCTTTTCTTTTGGGTATTAAGCTCGCAGCGTGCAATAGCTGCCGTGAGCGATCCGCAGGTGCTGAACGATACATTGCATCAATGGCTGGGGCCGGGCGGACAGCGAGTTTTAGTGATCTCGATGGCCTCGTTGGGCTTTTTGGCTGCTCTATCGAACGCCATGCTGGCCTATCGGGTATTTCGCAAAAAGCCTTTATCCGCCGGGGCCTGGATCGCCCATGTGGGTGTTGGGGTGCTGATTATCGGGGTCATCCTCTCGAATACTTTTGAGCGGACTGCTCTGGTCACCCTCAAGGAGGGGCAGGGGCCGATTAAGGTTTTTGGCTACACCATCTCTTTTGAAGGGATGACCGGCAAGCCACTTCCGGAGCGACCTCTCGATCCGGAGTACGATCCGGAGAACAGGGTGATGTTGCGCATCACCCCGCCCGGTGGAGACAAGATTGATGCTTCGGGCAATAGTCAAACGTTTTTGATGGAGCCACGGTGGTTTGTGCCGCGTCCTTCGGTAGAAGAGGAGGCGCAGGGCAACCCTGATACCATGATATGGCCTTCTATCAAGAAGTACGTCGGACATGATCTCTATATCGCGCTGGCCAGTCAGCCGGGTGTGGAGCTGCCCTATGTAACTATGCGGCCTCGCTCCGTGGCACAGTTGGGGCCCTATCGCATCTACTACTATAAAGCTGTCACACGGCCCCTGCAGTATATGGGAGCTATCATCGGCATCACCGATCCCGAACAACCCTTCAATACACCGGATCATATCGTTGCAGCAGAGCCAGGCATCGAGTTTGTGCATGCACCAGATGGCTCCCTCATGCGTACCCCTCAAGGCATGCCGATGCTGATAAAGACCGGTGAAGCCTTGCCCCAGCTTACCGACTCGCAGGGAAGGCCTGGAGTGGCCATTTTAGATAGCTTAAAGGTTGGAAGCAACGAGGCACGCATTGCGTTTAGCTTGCCCGATTTGCCGGCCAGATGGACGATCCCGCTGTCGGTTACGTATAAGCCCGGAATAAACTTAGTGTGGACGGGCGTGCTTTTGGCGGTAGCCGGAATTCTTTTGGCCATGGTACGGCGTGCCCGCGAAGCCCAGAAGATCGAGGAAACCGGTTTTCTCTTGCCGGTTGAACGCGAGGATGAGGACGAGACAAGCGGTGCAGAACCTAAACGCACTCCACCGACAAAACAAGGCAAACCGACCCGCCCTGAACCGGTCCGTGCAGCTGCTCGAAGACCAAGCCGCCCTTAATAAGAGCTGCATTGTGGTTCTTTCATAGTGGGCAGACCCTCCTATTTGCGAGTAGGGTCTGCCCTTGTCGTTTCGGCAAACAGTTAGATACCGTGCGGAACAGCCAAGGATAGCATACGATGCATGACAAACGGAGCATTCTTCGCAGGCTATTCAACACCGGTAATGCTAAAGAGTATGGGGCCGGCGAATGGGTTCTCCGCGCGAAAAGTGAGCGAGCGGATGACTTTGTGCGGATAGGGATTACGCCAGCGGAAGAGGCGCAGTGCCACGGTATGTGCCCCGATGCTGTAGGGAATGGTGGAGGCAAAATAGGAGCGTGAGGGGATGAGATCGCTCAGTGCCGCTATCTCGTATCCGGAACGCAGCGGGATGGTGATGTTTGTGCCGTCGGTATAGGCGACGATAAGAGAAGCCGCCACTTTGCCTAGCCCAATGTCGCAAGTGAGGGCACTGAGAATGGCAATCGTACGCGCAGGTCGGTCTACAGGAATATCGAGGCTCGTGGGGGTGAGGTGAGAGCCTGCTGTGTAGAGGCCACGCAGCAAAATGCCACGGCCGTCGTTGGCGTAGAGAATGCCCGTCTTGGTGTCGTTTGTACCCGTAGTATTCGCTTGCGACGGGGTAAGAACCGTCTGCCAAGGCAGGCCGTTATCTCCTTCCGCCAGTTGAATGTTCGCAGAGTTTGAAAGTGAGATGAACCAGCCAGGTCGTGCCACCCCGGGTGCGGGCAGATCGCCGTAGAGCCGTGTAAAAAGTTCGGAAGCCGTGTAGGACAAGGTATCTGGGGAGCGAGATTGACCGGTGAGGAGGGGTTTTAGGTTAGTGCCACTCCAAGCGTATTCGGCGGCCAAAACGAAGGCGCTGAACTGCGGAAAATCTTCGGATAACAGGCTCTCGTTGCTATTGTAGCCGGCCCAGGTCGTTTGGAGCGTGCCCAAAGAGCGATTTTGTAGAACCTGTTGAACCCAGCCCCAGATATTCTCCGGCTCGTACCACGCGCTGCCGATGGCCTGAAAACCATCCTTTTGAAAGAGAGCAAGGCCATTTCGCTGTTCGCTGCCTGGGGCGTAGCGCCAATCGCAGATGATGATATCTTTTGGCAAGGCGGCACGCATCGCTTGAGCATCGGCAATTGTGGGAGCGTTGGCTGCGGATAGTGAGGGATTTTGTGGCGTTGGAGTACCTTCTAGCGGGTTGAGCAGCATATCCGACCAGATCATGGTGCGGATGTCGCGCTTAGCTAGCCAATCGTGCAGGCGTTTCGTGTCGGCCACAAATAGTTTGACAAGCCCGTCCTGCTGATTTTTGGGTCGGGCCGGATACTTCCCGAAAAGGGTAACCTCATCGTGTCCGATGTGGAAAAGATGGGGATGAAAGAGGGAGATCGCCTCGTTGAAAATGTCGAAAACGATTCGGTAAGTACGCTGGTCGTTTACGTTATAGGCATAGGGTGTGTTGACATCTTCGGCGAGGTCTTTATGTTGGTTATTTGCGAACAGCCATTGTGCATGCCCCAGCGTTTCAATGAGCGGGATAGGCTCCATAAAATGATCGCGGCAGAAAGCCACCTCCTTGGCGAGATCGTGAGGCGACATGGCAAAAGGAACATGGAGTTCAGGATGGGATTTCCAGGCCGTATATTCGCACTCAATTACCATTCTATTGAGCTTGAGGCGTGAGAAGACTCGATCAATGAGCTTTTCATGGAAAGGAAGCGCCTCTTTGCCTACGAAGAGGTGAGCGCCTCGAAAGGCAAGCGTAGGCCAATCCGAAATGGATACCTGGGGAAGTGTGGGTTGGCCTGCTTTGTTTCGTTGGAGAAGTTGCCGAAGGGTTTGTAGACCATAGAATGCACCGGCTGCATCCCTGCCGACCACCATAACAGCCGTTGGAGTTACCTCAAGTGCGTAGCTTTCGGGGACGACGGGAGGAATGGGTGCTTGGATAGGTAACGGTCTATCGGCTACGGCCACCAAAAGCCCCCGATTTTCCCAGGTGCCGTGAGAGACAGTAAAGTGAATGTCCTCTGAGGCCCACTCATGTGCAAGCTCGTTGAGAGCTTGGTGAACGCGTTCTCCGTCCTTAGTGTGTGGCAGGTAGAGATAAAGGGGTAGTTTTTTAGGGATCGGATAGTCGGATTGGGTGAATTCCACCCGCTTTGGCTGAGGCACGAGGATGGGGTGTCCTTGCGCATCGGTGAGCGGTTGTGGACCTACTTGGGCTTGCTGAGAATCGATTCGCTTTAAGGAGAGCGTTTCGCTTCGCTTGGCGGTCTGTAGAGCAGGCAAAGTTGGGGAAGGAACGACTTTCAACGTTAGCGTTTCGTTGAAGGTCTCTCCAGGGGACAACGTGCTTCCAAGAAGTCCACACCAAAAAACCGGCTCTCCTTCAAGATAGGGGTCGGAGCGGGCATCGAAGCAGACGCCCTCATCTGCTTGATAGGCGAGTTCTATCTCTCCGATAGCCGTGTGTGTGAAGATGGAACGGAGAAAGGGAATTTGGGCACTGCGCCAGGGAACCGGAAAGTAAGAGATAGATTGTTGGCCTTGCTGACCATCACGGGTGACCCAGTTCTGAGTAGAACCGACCAGCAGATAGGCCCAAATTCGGAGTGGATTCCACTCTATAAGCGCCGGGGCTGTGTCTTGCCATTTGGCTTGAAGGGCAGCGCGAATCGTTCCGTTTGGTGAGACCGTGATCTGTTGTACACCGTTGAAACGGCGATTGGTGGCATCATAATGGAAGTCGGCACGATAGGTGAGACTTCCATCGGGCTGGGGCGTTACGGAAACATCTGGGGGATGAGCGGCGGAGCTGTAGTAGCCTTGTGCGTAGTTCGGGGCAAAAAGTTGCAGTTGACCCCCTCGAGCAAACGGAATGCCCTGATAGTCCAACGAGATCGCGCCGTTTTCAAACCAGGCTTTCCACGGGCCGATAGAGGTAGGCGTTGCTGGGTTGGGATTTTGGGCTTGTGCCATTGCTGAAGTACTTAGGGAGAACCAGAGGGTTACAACTAAGAGAACGGACATCACAGAGCGTATCATACTTTCCTATTCGAGACAGGTCGAGCAAAATCCTGCTTGAGGTCTGAGACGGATTGTCTAGCTTGCACCGCGATATACAAAGTTGGAGGCAGGTTAGGCGCGAGCTATCGTCTTTAGATGAGGGTATCTGGCTTCGCTTGACAGAGGGGGTACAAAAATGCTACATTCCCAAATCCTAGCAATGCTGCCGGTTTGGGAGGAAGGATTTTGTGAAGCGTATTACGATTGCTGTAGCCCTTTTCATAGGGTGGTTGCCTACTCTCGTACGATCCTATGGGCAAACGTCTCCTCCTTCTCTTTCTTCCAACAGTACAGCGTTAGAGTTGGCCGAGCCTGAGCGGCCAAATCGGGTGGTCGGCTATACGGGATGGGACGATCAGTATCTCTACATTGGGGTGGTGGTCAATAAGGCCACGCTTCACGGAACAAACTCGACTCCTTTCAGCGACCCTCTCAAAGATGATGCCATCCTTGTGCTTATCCAGACGGACGATGACCACACGATCACCAAGCCAAATGCAAAGACGGTGGTGGTGGCCGCCAGTGCTGTGGGTGGATTGCAACTTTATCGGGGACCCGATTTCAAGCCGTTATTCAATGGGATGGAGGATATCAACGGGCGCCTTAAGCAGATACAAGAGAGCAAGGTAGATGAGAAGCAGCGTGAGGCCGAACGAATCGCCTTGCTTTCGCAGATCATCAAATATGCTGTAGCGCCTCACGGAGCACAACGCCTTACAGGAACCTTTGTATCGGGGTATACGCTAGAAGCGGCGATCCCTTGGGTAGATTTGGGAGTGAAACCGGCGCCCGGGTTGCGTTTGGGCTTCACGGTCGCAACGCAGTCCACCACCCCCGACAGCCCCAAGCTGCTCTGTTTATCTCCAAGAGTTACCGGCCCGTCCGATCTTTATAACCCTTCTTTATGGGGACAGCTTGTGTTGAGTGAGGCTGCAGCGCCTGCCCATATTGACACTTTCGTTTGTCCACGTTTTGCAGCGGCCAAGCCGGTCATTGATGGCACGGTTAGCCCAGGTGAGTGGAATGCCGAATCGGCTTTTGTATTTGGCGGAGAAACAAGCGCCGGTCTAGTAACCCTTAATACGCAGCAGGCTCGTGAGCACCCACCATTCCAACCGCAGGCGCCCCAACCGGTTGTTCCGATAACCTTTTACCCTAGACGGCAGATCGCCCCGCATAAGCCTCAGCCTATTACGCCCGCTTTGATGGCCCTCTACTACTACAACTACCAGGCCGATCCGAGGAAGGAGGCGCCCCCTGAAGGCGTGGTGCATAATGACGGGAGCACCGCTTTGGCCCATCATCCCTTAGACGGCTCTGGGCCGTGGTTCTCTTACGATTGTGCAGATTGGCATTTGCAGCAGATCGTGGCGGCGCGACAGGCGGGCATAGATGTTATTTTGCCGGTGTATCGTCTAACGGCGCGAAATCAATATGCAGATAAAGGGCTAAGCGCGTTAGTGGTGGCTTTGTTAGCCGCAAAAGCCTCACGACAAGACTATCCCCTTGTGGCCCTCTATCTCGATCTAAAGGACGCGCGCGAGCTAACGGAAGAGGCGATTTACAGCGGCATTCGTGACTTTTATCGGCATATCCCACCTGAGTTTCGCTTTAGTGTGCCGTTTGACGCGGCAAATGGGGGCGGCATCGCTTATCCTGTGTTTATCACCCATGCAGACGCGATTGCATCGCCAACGCCCTCGCTTTTTGCCGACCTACGACGTCGGTTTTCTGAGGAGTTTGCAGGTGCCGATCTCCTCTTTATCGGCACCCCTGATTATCATGGAATGCCGTTGGACGGGGCGTTCGAGTTGGCTCGTGACAAGGGCGTAACTGTAGAAGAAGGAGGGTGGATACGACTGGCGACCCTGTCGCCCGGCTATGATCCCACGGTGCGTGACGATAGCGCAGAGGCGCTGAAGCACTACGTGCCCCGGAATGATGGAGCCACTTATCGTGAGCACTGGAACGCAACGCTTTCGGCAGACCCTAATTGGATTTTGGTGGATAGCTGGAATGGCTATACGGATGCGACAGAGGTAGCTCCTTCCTTAGAGGACGGTTACATTACTGTGGATATTACCCGCGAGTACGCGCAGAAGTGGATAGGTCTGCATCGGACATCAGCACGTTTCTTTACGGTTGGGTTGCCACAGCACCTAGAAGCAGGCTCGACGGTGGACACCTTGATTCGGGTGGAGAATACGGGTACGGAGGTTTGGGGCGCAAAACAAACTCCGATCGCATTAGCCTATCGGTGGGTAAAAGACGGCACTCCGGTTGCCTATGGCGAGCCTATTCCCTTGCCCGAATCGGTAGCTCCAGGCCAAAATGTGAGCATTCCACTGCAAATACGTGTGCTTAGTCCAAGTGGGGCACCGCTAGCGCCGGGCACCTATACCCTAGAAATCGGTTTAACCACACTTCAACGCGCTGCGGCAGATACCCCATTCCTCGACACGGATTTGCCAGGGGGAATGATGAAGCTGCCAGAACAGGTGGAGACCGCCTCTGCGTTGCCCGCAATTGCGGCCGAGGTCATTCAATCCGATCTGCGACCTATAATGGAGAGCGGAAGCGTCTATACCGTTCATGCGCTCCTGAGAAATGACGGTGCTGCGACGTGGAAAGCCTCGGAGAGGTTTCGGGTGACATTACGGCTCTATCGGGTAGAGGAAGCCATGTCAGGGCATGAGACAGAGACCCCCGTAGACATGGCCGATGCTTCGATGATGCTCGCTCAGGATGTAGCGCCGGGAAGTGTGGCTTCGGTAACCTTGCAGCTACCTTTGATGTCTCCGGATGGGAAACCGTTGCCGATTTGGCATCAACGTGATGACTGGACTTATCTCGTGAGGTGGGAGGTGGCAGACGGTAAGGGAAATGGGGTCTCGATAGATGCGATGCCGATATGCGTTGTTCCCTACGATTTCGGCCCGCGTTTTCTTTCCACCCAGATACCTGGGGAACTGCCGGCTGTTCACCGGCTGCCGGTGCCCATCTCTTTGATGAACGACGGCCCTCAGATATGGAAGAAGAACCTTGTGCGGGTGGGCTATCACTGGTACTATCTCGATGGCACCGAATATGTTTTTAACGACGAGACAACGCCGGTTCCGCAGGATGTCGCTCCGGGGCAAAAGCTGAACGGATTTCTCGCATGGGTAACGGCGCCTCCGTGTAATGGCCTTTACTACCTTGTTTGGGATTTACAAGTAGGCGATACGTGGGCCTCTACAACGGCTTGCACGCGCGTAGATGACCGTTTGGTGCAGCTTGTGCGAGTGGTAGATGGGAAGTTGCAGTTTGTGGACCTGTCAACGCTCTACAATATCAAGGGCGTTACAAACGAGATGATGCCCGGGATAGGGAGTTTCGATGACCAAGGGCTTTCGTTTCCGAGGGCGTTAATACCGAACTATGCTGTCAGCGGCCCCATCCCCTCGAATATCTGGATGTCGGTAGATCACGGCTGCCCCGACTCGAATCGTCGTATCGCTTTTGTATGGGGTAGCCCCAACGAGAAGGGAGAGGACTTTCTGGCCTGTATGGGGCAGCGGCTTGAGCTAGGAAAGCAGAGTGGGGTCTATCGGTTTATTCACATTTTGGGCGCTAGTGCCTCGAAGTCTCTTCCCACACAGTTGCGGTTAGTCTTTGCCATTCCGGGTGGAGGCGATGCAGCCGACCTATGGGCGCTTACCGTGGCCCCATGGAATGCTTTAGAGGCTAACCTATCAAAGGTAGGGTTCTACTGTCGTTGGCATAACGGCCCGAATGGCCCGCAGCCTGGGGCGGTCGGACTTTATCACTATGTGGTGCCGGTTACCGAGACCAGCAAGCTGATTGCCATTCAGCTACCGAACGCTCCCGATTTCCGTATCGCAGCGATCACGTTAGAGAAATAACGGAGTGCTCCAGTCCTGATATGCCTTAATTGATGGCGGCACGTAGGGAGTCGAGAAACTCGATAGTGCGAAGGGGCCGCTCGGCGCGAAAGCGAATGAAGCTTCTGAGGGCACGCTCGATGTGAGGGACGACCGTCTTTGGCGGCGAATAGTGGAGCAGCGCTTCCGGTGAGGCTGTTTGCAGCGTTTGCAGCGCGGTGAGAGTGTCGGCGGGCAAAGGGAAGGCATCTAGAAAAGTATGCCGACAACGCATGCAAAGTGCCCCTCCGGCAGCCGGACTGAACCCGAAGGGTGGCTCCTGAAGCGGTTCTCCGCAGTGTGCACAGTATTCGATGGCAGGGGCGTAGCCTAAGACCTCCAAGAGGCGAATGTCGTAGGCATGGATAACGGAATCGAGCCACTCGAAGGGTTGTGTTAACAGCAGCAAGGCAGCGCAGGTGAGGTCAAAGACGGCTTCGCTCGATGTTGCATCGTGGTCGTGGGAGAAAACGTCGAGCAGGTCACAAATATAGGCGGCGCGGGAGAGGCGTTCAATATCGGTACGTAAAGCCGGATAGGCGTTGACGATCTCGCATTGGGTGATGATGTCGAGATTGCGCCCGGTAGCCAGCAGGAGCCGGACATGCGTGAACGGCTCCGTTGCACCGACAAGGCGACTGGTGGCGCGTTGCGAGCCTTTCGCGACGGCCGATATTTTTCCATGTTCTTTAGTAAAAAGGGTGAGGACGCGATCGTGCTCACCTAAACTTCGACGATGGAGCACGAGGGCCTGAGCGGTGTAGGTTGGCATAGGTTCCTCATTGAGTAAATGCGTTGAGATAGTGATAAAGCGATACAGAGAGATCGCTGAGCGCAAACCGTATAGCATCTCTTAAAACGGTTTGGACGGCTTGTTGATCGGTGATAAAAGCCGGTATACGCATGGTGTCTACGGAACGATGGTGCCAAAGCACTTGCCCACTGTTACTATCTATAAGATACCCTACGGCTTCGGCGTTACCTTCGAGTTGGGGTTCCGAAGTGTTAGTTGTTGCATCATGATCCGTCCAGTTGCGTAGTTCCAGATCGGTTATACGAAAGCACAGGAGATAGTCCGCTTTCATCTGTTTGGCGACGGTTCGGAGACGCTGGATATCCGGTGTTTCATCATGCCAAAGGGCAAGGGGGGATAGGTGAAGGCCTTTCAGCGCTTCTTCGGTAGCAGCGGGTGTATAGATTTGATGGTTTGAGAGAGGCAAAAGATTTATGGAGAGCAGATTGCTGCGATCGGTTGGGAGGTTTTGGGCACCTATGAGAAGCACATGACCTGAGGATTTAAATAGGATAGCATCTGCTACCTTGGGTGCAGGTACGGGCAAGATAGCCAATTGGACGGAAGGAGGAGCAAACGGCGAGGTCTGCCCGGTTTCTAAAGCATGAATGCCCATTTGAGCGGCCTGCAGTGCTGCCAGGCGGATGGCATCGATCTGAGTAAGTTCGTAGTTGGAATGGAGGAAGACATGGGCGATCTGCGCAGACCCAACAACCGGAATGGGGTCAAGTGAGGTTTCGGATGGAGATGAGATAGAGAGTATGCGCAGCGTAGCATGTAGGATAACGATACGGAAACTTCCATCCTGGACTTTTAGATTGCTTACATGAATGATGAGGGCGTAGTTTGTATGCAGCGCCATGCAGAGCGTGCGGATTTGGGCTGGCTTGAGAGGCCAAGCGAGATTCAGGTTCAGGGTCTTGGTCGCTTGTTCGAGAACAGTAGGCGATGGGGTTGCGATGGCGAATCGTTGTTTCAGCAACATCCGCAGTGCATCCTCCAAAAGCGCCTGTGCCGTCGGCATTTGCAAAGAGGGTGGCAGCTTATCTAGGGGTGCTGGCTGCGGAGTACCGAAGAGTGGGAGATTATGTACAAGCGAGTCGTCTTTATGGGGTGCATTTGGTAGGCGAATACCGATAGAGTCGGCAAGAAGCTGTTTTTGGTGCTCAAGCTCCTTTTGTACCGCTGGTGGTAGGATGGGAGTGGTGGGGCCAATCACCACAATTTGGCGTGCTATAGACAGCAACGAGGAGGGTGGGACGGCTTTTATGGGCAAGGTTAATAGCATCAGCCCGATGAAGCCGAAGGCGCTTCCAACTCGCATGGCCATTTGCCTATTGACAACTCTACTCCGCATTCGTATACTTTACCTTAATCGAGGCGTACTTAATAGCAAATGCGCCGTTTATCTCGAAACTTGTTTTAAGGATCGTGATGGATGTCTAGTGAAGAGAGAGAGCTTTATACGGTTGCCCAAGCGGCAGACTATCTTCAATTGACTCCCGCAAGCATTCGATCTTATATACGACAAGGGAGGATAAAAGCCTTTCGTGTGGCTGGCGGGCGTAAGATACTTATCCCTCGTGAAGAGCTTCGCGGACTGTTAGAGCCTGCGGTGTTGAGCGCTCGGCACACGGAATCGGACAAAACCATAAAAGATGCTTGAAGAACTCAGAGAGCTTTGGCGATATCGTTATCTACTCTATATGCTTGTTCGGCGCGAGTTGAAGGTACGCTACAAAAACTCTGTGCTCGGCTTTTTATGGTCTGGTATTCCGCTTTTACTACAAGTGTTTGTCTACACCTTTCTTTTTCGGAATGTGGTTGGGGTGCGCGCTCCAAACTACAGCGCCTATTTGTTAACCGGCATCATACCATGGACTTTCTTCTCCACAGCTATATTAGATGCCAGCCAGTCCCTTTTGATCAACTATCCGATCATTCGGAAGGTCTATTTACCGCGTGAGGTCATTCCACTGGCGAGCGTTCTAAGCAACTTCGTGCATTTTTTATTGAGTTGGGCGCTCTATTTCATCGTTTTTTTAGGCGTTGCCCCCCTCTTTGGTTTAGGGACACCGCTGCTTGGAAGCATGGTATGGTTTCCCTTCATCACGGTGATAGAGCTGTTGCTGGTGATTGGGTGTGCGCTTGTTGTGGCGTCGCTGAACGTTTTTTACGAGGACGTCAAGTTCATCGTTCAAACCGTATTTCAACTCGGTTTCTTTCTTTTACCTGTGCTGTACCCTGCCGATCAGATATACTATACATCACATCTCATTCGGGCGCATCCATGGCTCTATAAGGTGTACCTCCTCGATCCGATCGCGGCCATTATCACGGCTTACCGGTGCATGCTTTTACAGCCGATAAGCCCTAGCGCGTTCAATGCTTCGTTAAAGGGAGCAAAACCACTGCCGTTTGATTGGACGCTTTGGTTCGGGGCGTGTTTGCTTTCGTTTCTCATCGCGTGGGCAGGGTATGCCTATTTCAACCGGCGCAAGTGGCTTTTTGTGGAGCGGCCATGACAGAGACGATAATGGTTACAGGCCTCGATGAGGTCGGAGAGGGGAAACAGTATGCTGTGGTGGTATCCCATTTAACAAAAGAGTTTCGTGTTCGTTATAGAACATCCGTTAAGCGGCGACTAATTAGCCTTTTCGGCGGCTCGGAGCCGACGGTGAAACGTTTCACGGCGTTGAGTGACGTGTCGTTTTGTGTGCCTCATGGGCAGACCGTGGCGATCATCGGGCGCAATGGCTCGGGTAAATCCACGTTGATGGGGCTTTTGGCGCGGGTTTACAGGAAGACATCAGGCGATATCCGCCTTTATGGAGTAGATGGAGGAGCAGCACGGATCGCACCTCTACTGGAGTTAGGGGCGGGATTTCATATAGACCTGACCGGCGAGGAGAACATCGAGTTTTACGGGGCTATTTTGGGAATGTCGGCCCGTGAAATGCGCCAGAAGTTCGACCGTATTGTCGAGTTTGCGGAGCTTGGCGATAAGGTTCGAACGGCGGTGCGAAACTGGAACGACGGCGCACGGCTGAGATTGGGGTTCGCCATCGCGATCCATACCGACCCGGATATTCTATTAATTGACGAGGTGTTGGCGGTTGGGGATGAGGCCTTTCAGACCAAATGTTATCGGAAGGTAGAGGAGTTGCAGCGCCAAGGTAAGACGATACTGTTTGTGTCGCATGACCTTGCGAAGGTGGAGCGGGTAGCTCAGCGGGTTATATGGCTTATGGATGGGCAGATTCACATGGACGGTGAGGTGAAGACGGTTTTGGAGGCCTATCGTCTCTACAGCGCCACGCAGGCAGGTTCATGACAGTGGGTGAGCGAATGCGTTTATACTTAGGCATAGATGGTGGGGGCACGAAAACGGCGGCGACAATCATCACCGATGCAAAGGCCGTTGTCGGTGAAGGGACGGGGGGGCCGGGCAACATTGCGGTTACTGCCGAGCCGGTGTTGCGCCGTTCGGTGTTGGAGGGAGTAGGCCAGGCCTGTGCAGTAGCCGGTTTAGAGATCGCCAATGCCCATTTTGCCGGTGTTTGTGCCGCAATGGCGGGATATTCTGATGAGGAGAAGAGACTGCGGTTTTTTGAGCTGTTGAAAGGGCTTGTGAGGGCCGATCGGTATCGCATAGAGCCAGACTATGTGGCAGCCTATTGGGGGGCCACTCTGGGCGAACCGGGCATCGTGGTGATTGCCGGTACCGGGGCTGTGGCTTATGGACGGAATGCAGAAGGCGAGAGCTACCGTGAAGATGGGCTTGGATATCTGCTTGGGGATCGGGGAAGCGGATTTAATTTAGGACTTCATGCATTGCGTTATACGTTAGACCGAATGAAGGAAGGGAATATCGATCGGTTAGCGGCGGCCGTTTTGGAGTTTACCGGGGCGCAATCACAGAGCGAGATCGTTCGGTGGTTATACGGTGATTTTGTGCCGACGAAAGTAGCCGAACTGGCGCCGGTGGTGGGAGCGTTGGCAGAAGAGGGAGATAGGGCGGCAAGGGATTTGGTGGCAAAGATGGCTCGCTGTTTGCGTCATTCGGTGCGACAGGTTCGGCATAAGCTTTGGTTGCCAAGGGATGTGCCTGTTTATATGTTAGGGGGCTTGTGGAATATCGGGTCGTTTTTCCGTTCGGAGTTTATTCAGCCATCATGGCCTTTAGAAGAGGATAGCGATGATGCGGCCTCAGGGGGACGCTTTCTGATTGGAACACCGCGTGCCGACGCCGCCTATGGTGCCGCTTTATTGGCGATGGAGACACTGTAGGAAATGGCGCATCGTTCGGGTGTTGTCGAGGGCTGGTTTCGCGTCGAGTAGTTTAACCTGTTAAAGAAGCGGTGGCGGCACTATTGGAAGGTTCGATAAGGAGGAATCTGCTTCTGGAGGGAAGTAGGGGCTTAAGAGACTGTAATGTGGGGTGGTTCGTGAGAAGCAGAGGGCCTGTAAGCCGGGTTCTGTCTTTGTGTGGCCATCTCTCTGGGAAGTCGGTTACCCGACTCCTCTAGCGATCCACCGGGAGGGTCCGCGGGCCGCCTCATCCCCTCCCTTTGATCTTGCTCCCGATGGGGTTTGCCAGGCCGGTGTGTTACCACACCGCCGGTGC
>Ga0209061_1001001_pt1 | contig 53936 bp, 43 predicted proteins | sample Coa_R1_10_FD_187157 | JGI IMG/M metagenome (GOLD analysis project Ga0209061, IMG submission 187157) | Surface soil microbial communities from Centralia Pennsylvania, which are recovering from an underground coalmine fire - Coalmine... | ecosystem: Environmental > Terrestrial > Soil >... | reverse complement strand
GTCAACACGCTCGTCTCCGGCAATTTCCACGTCGACAGCTTTGCCTGGTCTCCTGATGGCACCGAACTGGCCTGTATTGTGCGTAAGGCTCCCAGCCTTGAGTATATGGCGCGGGATGTCTCTCTCTGGCGCGTACCTGTAGCCGGCGGTGAGCCGCGTCAGGTCTGCCGTCTTTCCGCCTCGATGAATGCGCTTACCTGGTCAAAGGATGGGCAGACGCTGCTCTTTGGCGCGTCGGTCTCGCTCAAAAGCCAGTCTTCGCAGACGGTCTATACCGTTCCGGCGCAGGGAGGCGAGCCGCGTCGGCTGACGCAGTACGATGACGGCTGTATCTTCAGCGTCACGCGCTCTCCCCACGCCCAACAGGCGGCGGTAATTGTCTGTGAAGGTTTAGAGAGCCGTATCTGCTGGCTGGACACGGAAACAGGCGCGCTGGCTCCGCTCTCGGCTACAGAGCCTGAAGACCGGACGAGCGATATGTTTGACTGGACGATGCGCGCTCTCAATGATGGCTCAACCGTACTGGCTGCCGTGCGCGAGTCCGCTGCTCAGCCGGGTGAAATCTGGGCCGGGCAGGCGGCAGCCGGTGAGGTTGTGAAGCTGCATCAACTCACACAGCATCAAAGCGCGCTGAGCGGTTTGACCTTCGGGCCGCAGGAGGCGTTCACCTGGACAGCGCCCGATGGCTGGCAGATGGATGGCATCCTTGTGCGCCCGCCCGACGCGCCGACAGATCGCCCGCTGCCCGCGATTGTGCTGGTGCATGGTGGCCCCTATGGGCGCTGGGGGCATGGCTTCCATCTTAGCTGGGCCGACTGGGCGCAGTGGCTGGCGCTGGCCGGTTATGTCGTTCTCATGCCCAATCCACGCGGCGGCTACGGGCATGGCGAACGCTTTGCAGGCGCGGCTCGCGGCGACGTGGGCGGTGCCGATTATGCTGATGTGATGTCGGCGCTGGACGCGGCCATCGAACGCGGCATCGCCGACCTGGAGCGGCTCGGCATTGGCGGTTGGAGCCAGGGCGGTTTCATGACTGCCTGGGCCGTCACGCAAACAAGACGTTTCAAAGCCGCCATCATGGGCGCAGGCGTCAGCGACTGGGGCATGATGGCCATGACCAGCGATATCCCCGATTTCGAGCGCGAACTGGGCGGCAGCGTCCCCTGGGACGGCCTGGAGTACCAGAATCACCTGCGACTCAGCCCGATCTCCTTTGCCCGCGAGACGAAAACGCCCGTACTGATCCTGCACGGCGAGAAAGATGCGCGGGTGCCGCTTACCCAGGCCATCGGCTTTCATCGCGCCCTGCGCGAATACGGAGTTCCCTCCGAACTGGTCGTCTATCCCCGTGAAGGGCATCCCATTCGCGAACGCATGCACCAGCTCGATCTGCTACGCCGCGTCCGCTCCTGGTACGACCGCTGGCTGCGGAGCTGATGCACCTTGCTGCGAATTTCAAGCCAGGTAAAAAGTGTAGAAAATACGCTTGCTTTTTCGTATTTTTCCGGGTATACTTTCTGATAAAGGTTGTTAGTGTACGTTAGACACCAAGATATGGTCAGGCACTTTACAGCTTTTCTTTTTTATCGGCTTAGTAAGTGTAAAAGTTACACTAAGTGGAATGGCTCTTGTACCTGTCTGAAAGGAGAGTGCGATGAGCAAGGTTCGTTCGTCTGAGAATGAGGTAGAGACGGGTGGTGAATACCGGGGGCAGGTGTTGACGGTTGAGCCGCATGGCATCGAGCAGGTCTCGGCCAGCGAGCGGCATGGCAGTCCTCGTACATTGTTTACGCTCTGGCTCTCGGCCAATATGGGCTTGCCCGTCTGGCTGGTCGGGGCGCTGGCGGTCGTCTTCGGGCTTGGTTTTGCCGATGGCGTGGCCGCTATTATCGTCGGCAATATCATCGGCTGCGCGCTGCTGGCGATCACAGCCAGCATGGGGCCGCAGATTGGCATGCCGCAGCTTTCGTTTACGCGCCACAGTTTCGGCGCGCGCGGTGCGTATCTGCCCGCCCTCTTGAACTGGGTCAGCGCCAGTGGGTGGTACGCGGTGAATAGTATCGTGGGGGCGCTGGCCATTGAGCGACTGACCGCCCTGCCGTTCTGGGTCTCGCTGCTCATTTTGACGGCGGCGCAGATGCTGCTTGGTGTCTACGGCTATAACCTCATCCACCGCTTTGAGGCCATCAGTGCGGCGCTGCTGGCGATCATCTTCCTGTTAATGTCGGTCATCGGCCTGCCGCAGGCGCACTTCGGCCTGGCCTCGAAACTCCCGCTTGCCGACCATATTGGCCTGTTTGTGCTGATGACCACCGCCGTTGCCTCTTACGTCTTTAGCTGGTCGCCCTACGCCTCGGACTATGCGCGCTACCTTCCGGCGGAGACGCCAGCATGGCGTGTCTTCACTGCCGTGTTCCTTGGTTCCTTCATCGGCTGCGTCTGGTTGCAGGTGCTTGGCGCTGCCGTCGCCACCATCGGCCTCAACCTGGCCCCGATTGATCTGGTCGTCAAGGTCATGGGTCCCATCTGGGTACCTGCGCTGATCGCCGTCATTCTCGGCACGATTGCCGCCAACGCCCTCAACATCTACACGGGTGCGCTCTCGCTGCTCACGCTGGATGTGCCGATCAAACGCTGGGTTTCGGTCATTGCTGTTGGCATCCTCGGCGGCGCGCTCGCCCTCTATGGCTCAAGCGGGCTGTCCGCCAAATACGAAAACTTCTTGCTGCTGATCTCCTACTGGATCGGCCCCTGGCTGGCCGTCGTCCTCGTCGACTTCTTCCTGCACCCCGGCCAGCCCACGCGGCCTGAGAAGGGATGGCGCGCCGCGTTCCGTAAGGCGGTCGAATGGCCCGGCCTCGTCGCCTTCCTCGTCGGCCTCGCCGTTTCTGTGCCATTTATGAACTCCGCGCTTTACGTTGGCCCGATGGCGAACCTGTTGCATGGCGCGGATATTGCCTACTATGTTGGCATACTGGTGGCCGGTGTTCTCTACTACGCCCTGCGTAGCGTTGTGAAGCCGCGTGCAGAGGTGGAGGAAGCGTAAGCAAGGGGAATATTCCACATTCCAGGCCACCCGCCAGGGGTGGCCCTACTATATACGGAGCATATCATATAAATAATGGATTGTATAGTAGGGCCACCCCTGGCGGGTGGCCTGGGTCGGATGTGCTTGTGGGTAGTCTGACGATCACAGCGAGCCGGGCCAGCCAAGTCCCCAGTCTGTCCAGGGCAGGCCCTTGATGTACCAGTCGGTGGTGGTGAGTCCTTCGGGGTAGTGGACGGTCCGCTGCACCATGCCGGGCGGAACTTTGAAGTTCGTGGGTTTGCTGTTATGTTCTTGCTCGGCCAGCAACATGCCTTCGTGCCAGATGGGACCGGCACCCGTTACGCCGATGACGTTAATCATCGGTGAGTTGTCGTTATTACCGGCCCACACGCCCATCACATAATCGGTCGTGTAGCCGATGGTCCAGTTGTCCGCGAAGTTCTGTGAGGTGCCGGTTTTGACGGCTGACGGGTAGACCGTGCCGGGGTCGCCCGCGTAGCACTGCGACTGCGTGTTGCTGAAGAGGTAGAGCATGCTGCACGCCCCGAACTCGTAGGTACGCGCCTGGTTGTCACTCAACACGTTGGTCATCAGGTAGGCCACCTGGGGACTGATGACGCGCTTTCCAGTAGAGGCGAACTGGTAGACCAGCTTGCCCTGCGTATCATAGACGCTGTTGATGGAGTGAGCGGGAACACGCACGCCCCCGTTGGCAAAGACGCCGTAGGCCGAAGTCATGTCCAGCAGATGGACGCCCAGCGTGCCGAGCACCATTGTATAGTTCGGGATGCCGTTGTAGCTGGTAATGCCCATGTTCTGGGCAGTAGCCAGGGAAGCATCAACGCCGGTTTTATACAATACCTTAACGGCTGGCACGTTGAACGAGTTTTGCAGCGCGGCCCGAACGCTAATCAAACCGTGATAGCTCAGGTCGTAGTTACTTGGTGAGTAGGGCGGCAGGCCGCAGCACATGGGAATAGCGATCCGCTCGTCCAGCACTGGCATGCCTGGACTGAGACCTTGCTCGAAAGCTGTGGCGTAGACGAACGGCTTGAAGGCTGAACCCGGCTGGCGATAGCCCTGCGTTGCCACGTCAAATTGTCCATATTGTGGATTATTGGGGTCGATATTGCCGAGCAGCACGCGAATATCCCCGTTGTGGAAATCGATCAGCACCTCGGCGGCGTCCGTCAGATTGTGCGCTGCTGACAGGGCTGCCACGTTCTCACGGGCAACCTGGAGAATTTTATTTTGCAGAGGCAGATCGAGCGTAGTGGAGACGATCAGCCCTGAGCGCGACAGGTCGGAGATTTTAACATGCAGGATACCGGCCAGCTCGTTCAGGGCGTAAGCCGTGAAATGTGGCGCGAGGTCGTTATTGACGATCCCTGGCTTCAAGAAATGCGGATTTTGCGCCTCCACAATGGCCTGCGTTTCCTGCTGCGCCGTGATATAGCCCTGCAAGTACATTTGCTCAAGCACACTCTCCATACGCGCAAGGGTTGCTTGCGGATGCAGGAAGGGATTATACAGCGTCGGATCCTGTGGAATACCGGCCAGCATGGCGGACTGCGCGAGGTCGAGTTGAGAAGCAGCCGTTGCTTTGGGAGTATCTTGCAAATCAAAGTACACGAACGCGGCAGCCTCTGCGCCATAGGCCTGGTTGCCATAGTAGGTCGTATTCAGATACATGTCCATGATTTGCTGCTTTGTATAATAGCGCGTCACCTGTGGGGCCAGTATCACTTCTTCCAGCTTGCGAATAATCGTATCGCGATTGCCGACGATAGTATTTTTGATTAATTGTTGGGTGATAGTGCTGCCACCGGCAACGACGCGCCCATGTGTCAGGTCGGAGAGGGCGGCGCGCACAACGCCGGTGATGTCATAGCCGGGATTGGTCCAGAAATACTGATCTTCGATGGAGATCTCTGCGTGAACAAGATTGGGTGAAATCTTGTTAAAAGGCTCTGAAATTTGCAATCCCTGGTCGATAGCCTCATAGATCTGTGTACCATTAGCATCATACATACGCAGACTGTCTTTAGGGAGAATATCGGCCAGTGTGACGATATCTTGCTGGTAGCGCTGATCAACTGCCGTAGAGAAGGCCGCGTAACCTGTCAACAGGCTGGCGATGGTGACGATGAAAGCCAGAATGGCAAAGGCCAGCGGGAGCAGCGACCAGAATGTGCCAACACGGTCGACCGCTTTGTAGAGTTCGTTGCTACGCTGGAGATTCTTTCGTTTCAAGTGTTTGCGCAGATGCCAGCCCTTTGGATGAACCGGGTGATTGGGAATAGAACGATAGGGGCCGCGCGGAACGGGTAATGACCGCTCATCCAGGCGTTGCGCGGCGGCAGCGCGACTATGTGGTGACAACTTTGCCGGGGTTTCTGGTCGGCGTTCAGTGTTCATATCAGTCTCCCACCTACGTCCATAGCTGAGGAAACGGTTTCTGAATCCTCTATTGAGATTATATACCGGACACAAAGACAAATGTATAGAGCAACATTGAGTGATAAAAATCGGCTTTTCACCTGCCATCAGCAGTGATATCGAGGTGAAAGCAAAAAACAGAACACCATAGACTCTGCTTTACATCCAGAGAAGCTATACTATCATACGGGCTGGTGTTGTTGCTGGTAACAGGCTTTCCCGGCATTCTGTTTGCCGACTTCCCAGATGAATCTTCCATAGAAGAGGATAAGCACAATATCATTGTGGTAAGATTATTGCAGCCAGTTCTGGGGTGGAGATGTCTGTGTATAATACTGTATCGCACACCCCGTTTTTGTCAGAGGAAAAAACATGACCACTACGAAAAGACGAACAGGGACGGAGCCGGGACAGGAATCTGTGATGACGGAAGCGCGCGTTGAACGCAATCCAGGTATGCCGTTGGATATGGATTGGGTACGCGAGGTACATATCAATCGTAGCGCGGTTGAGCGGCGAGCGGCCACAATGAATACGCGGCGCACCGTCAAGAAGGAGTGGCAGGCGGCGTGGCTCTTGCGCGCCATCACCTGCATCGACCTGACGACGCTGGCGGGCGACGACACGCCGGGCAACGTGCGGCGGCTCTGTGCCAAAGCGCGTCAGCCCGTGCGCCAGGACTTGCTGGAAGCGATCGGCTGGCACGGGCCGTTGCACGTCGGGGCCGTTTGCGTCTATCACAATCTCGTGCCAACGGCGGTTGAGGCCCTGCGCGGCACCGATATTCCCGTCGCCGCCGTCTCCACCGGCTTTCCCGCCGGGCAGAATCCCTTTGAGCAGAAGCTGGGCGAGATCGAGGCTTCGGTCAGGGCCGGGGCCAGAGAGATCGATATCGTCATTTCGCGGGCGCACGTGCTGACCGGCAACTGGCAGGCCCTTTATGACGAGGTGAAAGCTTTTCGTGAAACCTGCGGCGAGGCGCACATGAAGACCATCCTTGCCACGCACGAACTCGCCACCCTGCGCAACGTCGGCATGGCCAGCCTCGTCTGCATGATGGCCGGGGCCGATTTTATCAAAACCTCGACCGGCAAGGAGGTCGTCAATGCAACGCTGCCGGTGGGTATCGTCATGGTGCGCGCCATTCGCGACTACTATGAACGCACGGGCTACAAAGTCGGCTTCAAACCGGCGGGCGGCATACGTACTGCGAAAGAATCATTGGATTGGCTGATCTTGATGAAGGAGGAACTGGGCAACGACTGGCTGAACAGCACCCTGTTCCGCATCGGCGCCAGCAGTTTGCTCGGTGATATCGAACGCCAGTTGTCATATTTCGTCACCGGCCATTACGCGGCGGCGCACCACAACCCGATGGCTTAGGGGAGGCGTACAATGAAGAATGTGATGGACATTTTCGAGACAATGGAGTACGGCCCGGCCCCCGAATCGCCCACGCCCGCGCTGGCCTGGATTCAGGAGCACCAGCCTTTCGGCCTCTTCATCAACAATCAATGGGTCAGGCCGACCAGCGGTGAGTATCTTGAGAGCATCAATCCAGCCAACGGCAAGCCCCTTGCGAAGATCTCCTCCGCCAACAGCGCGGATGTCGATGCCGCCGTAGCCGCAGCACGTGCCGCTTTCGAGACATGGGGGAAGACGCCGGGCCATGTACGCGCTCGCTACCTCTACGCCATTGCCCGCCACATCCAGAAGCACTCGCGCCTGCTCGCCGTGCTGGAATCGCTGGACAACGGCAAGCCCATCCGTGAGACCCGCGATATCGATATCCCGCTCGTCGCCCGCCATTTCTACTATCATGCCGGGTGGGCGCAGTTGATGTCAGGTGAATTGCCCGGCTACGAGCCGCTTGGCGTCGTGGGGCAGATCATCCCCTGGAACTTTCCTCTGCTCATGCTGGCCTGGAAGATCGCGCCCGCGCTGGCAATGGGCAACACCGTTGTCCTCAAACCGGCACGCTACACCTCGCTGACCGCGCTCAAATTCGCTGAGATCATGCAGGAGATTGGCTTGCCGTCGGGTGTGGTCAATATCGTGACGGGCGAGGCTTCACAGGTGGGTGAGGCGCTGGTGCGCCATCCCGATGTCAACAAGATTGCCTTCACTGGCTCGACAGAGGTGGGCCGCAGTATTCGCCGCGCAACAGCAGGCTCCGGCAAGAAGCTCTCGCTCGAACTCGGCGGCAAATCCCCCTTCATCGTTTTTGACGACGCCGATCTCGATAGCGTCGTCGAGGGTGTGGTGGATGCCATCTGGTTCAATCAGGGCCAGGTCTGCTGTGCCGGGTCGCGCCTGCTCGTGCAGGAAGATATTGCCGATCAGCTCATCACGAAGCTGCGGGCGCGCATGGAGAAGCTGCGTCTCGGGGATCCGCTGGACAAAGCCGTCGATATCGGGGCCATTGTCTCACCGGGGCAACTCAAAGAGATTCAGCGGCTCGTTGCCACCGGCGTCGAAGAGGGCGCGCACATCTTCCAACCCTCCTGGGCCTGCCCGACCGAGGGCTACTTCTTCCCGCCCACGCTCTTCACCAACGTTTCCCCGGCCACAACCATCGCGCAGGTCGAAATCTTCGGCCCCGTCCTGGTGACAATGACCTTCCGCACCCCAGCCGAGGCTGTTGCGCTGGCGAACAACACTCGCTACGGCCTTGCCGCCAGTGTGTGGAGCGAAAATATCAACCTCGCGCTCGATGTCGCGCCGAAGATCAAGGCAGGAACGGTCTGGATCAACAGCACTAACATGTTTGATGCCTCCAGCGGCTTCGGGGGCTACCGCGAAAGCGGCTTCGGGCGCGAAGGCGGCAAAGAGGGCCTTTACGAATATATCCGTCCTTCGTGGGAAGCGCGAAAGCCAGCCTCTTCTGAATTTCCTATAGCCATAGGCTCTGCATCTTCCAACGGGGCCGCGCAGCAGGGACAGCATGCGTCCGGGGAAGTGGTGAGTGAGAACGAGGGAGCCGAGGATATTGCGCTCTCCTCCAACGGCTACCATGTTGGCTTTGATGGTCTGCCGTCTATCGACCGCACGCCGAAAATGTTCATCAAGGGCAAGCAGGTACGGCCCGATTCGGGCTACAGCCGCGAGGTCTACGGGCCGCGAGGAGAGGTCGTTGGTCAGGTGGGCGAGGGTAATCGTAAGGATATCCGCAACGCGGTTGAAGCGGCACACGGGGCCAGTGGATGGGCCACCGGTACAACCTTTAACAAATCCCAGATTCTCTACTACATTGCCGAAAATCTCTCGGCGCGTGAAGACGAGTTTGCCCACCGTATTGTACAGCAGACGGGCCGCACGCTGGACGACGCAATGGCGGAGGTGCGGGCGACCATCTCACGTCTCTTCTCCTACGCCGCATGGTCCGACAAATACGAGGGTGACGTGCATCGCCCGCCCCTGCGCGGCGTCACGCTGGCGATGAAGGAACCTATCGGCGTCATCGGCGTGGCCGCGCCCGACGACTATCCTCTGCTCGGCTTCGTCTCGCTCATCGCCCCGGCCATCGCGATGGGCAACACTGTAATCGCCGTCCCATCCGAGAAAGCGCCCCTGAGCGCCACCGATTTCTATCAAATCCTGGAAACGTCCGATGTACCGCCCGGCGTCGTCAACATTGTCACCGGCGAGCGCGATCTGCTCACGCAGGTGCTGGCTGACCACGACGACGTTGATGCTATGTGGTACTTCGGCAGCGCCGAAGGCTCAAAGCGTGTCGAACTCGCCTCCGCAGGCAACATGAAACGCACCTGGGTCAACTACGGCCACCCCCGCAACTGGCTCGATACTCTCCAGGGCGAAGGCGAAGAGTTCCTACGCGAAGCTACCCAGGTCAAAAACATCTGGGTTCCTTATGGAGAGTGAGTTCAAGGTAGCATAGCGCGGTGTTTGAGCAGCGTGCGCAGGTGATTGGGAACGACCATTGGGCGTTCCCAGGCGATGCCCTGTTGAGTAAAGCTCAGTTGGGCATAGAAAAGCGCACGCTGCAAGATGCTGGATAAGAAAATAGCACCCGCGTTCTGGTGTCTGGATCATGCAAGAACTCTTCCTCAGTTTCATCTGGGTGAACTGGCTGTGAGTTACATGATAGCTCACGAATGAACTATATCATAGCAGGCTACTTGTCTACCTGTTAGAGTTTGCATAAAGCAACACTATTCAGAACAGAGGAGCATGCTATGGACCAGTCACACTACCCGAATGCCGAACCAGGAAACGGCGGGCAAAATCCTGTGGGCTACAATGCACGACAACCACAGGCCCCCTATAACCCATATGGCGCGCCCCGGTCACAGCAGAACATGTATGGCTACGGTTATGGGAATCCGAATCCCGTGCCATATGCTGCACCGGCATATCAGCCAGCACATACAGGCGGGTCGGTGGCGCGCCGCCCGTATGCGCTGGCTGGCTGGCGATTTTCACGCTGCTTGTTCCGTTGGCGCTATTAGCAGGGTTGCTGTCATATGCCTGGGGAAGAGTGCCGCGCTTAACGCAGGCAGTGCAGACGCTCAGCCTCGGCCATGTCACAGCACATCCCCTCTCACTTACTGTCTCTGAGATTCTGGCAGTAATCTCGCCGCTCGTCTTCCTGATGCTGATAGGGGTGATGCACTGGTTCGCTAAACCGGTGGGATTCTCTCGCTATTCACCTGTAAACACCCTATCACCCGCTTGCACAAGCGCTGGTCCGTGATCTTCGCCGCCAATAAACGTCGCATAGAAGCCGCGCCTGCCCTCGTGAAGGAATTGCAGCGTGGCCTTTTGCTCTTCAGGAGGAAGCGGCATGCCGAAGTTTGCTGCAAACCGGCTGAACTCGACACAGGGTGCGGCAACTTGCAGGTCGGTGAGGTAGACAAACTCTCCTGTTGCCTGCGCAAGGATGGCTATCTGGTTGCCGAGGTCAGACAGAGTAAAAATGCGGCCTCTCTCCACCTCAATCAGGATATTTTCGCCTGCGCAGCCGTCCCATAGATGGTCACCATACTGTGCGCGTATACTCTCATAGTGGCTGCTGAAGCCAATGGAGACGCCATTGTCCTCTCGATTTTTCGACTGAGGGTGATCTGCGTTATGCACATCGATGATTTCATCACCCTCGGCTGTGATCCCTATTACGCCTGCTGGTGATAGCCGCAGTTGTTCCACTACCAGTAACGGCGTAGGGTCGTAGTAACGTTCCGGTTTCTGGCCTGCCTTCAATGAAGAACGCTGCACCTGTACCTGTTTGATTTTGCCGATTTCTTGCATAAAGTCCCCATTTCTTATAGCCATAAAAGCTATATATCAAGATAACCATCATGTCATTGTGAGCGCGCGCCCAGAATCTCACGTGGACTTGACCGAACGATTGGTCGCTGAGATTCTGGGCGCGCGCTCACAATGACATGGCTTGGAACCTCGTTAGATTCTATCTCAAGGATTGTTCGTGGTAAAGACGGCGAGGTCGTGCCGACAGACCGGGCAATCACAGTTATTCTCGGCAATTGGTTGGCGACCGCCGAGCGGTTCCAGGATATGATCGATGATGGCTGACCAGCAGGCGAATTTGGGCTGGACTTCGCAGGTGGTCACGAATTGCTCGACCAGCCGCGCAAGGGGAAGGTCCCAGGAACGCAGGTCTGCAAGCAGTCTTTTGCTGCTGACCCACCAGCGTTGATGAATTTGATAGTGGTAGTGCAGGAAGTCGTTGAGGCCGATGTGCATAGCCAGCAGGGCTGTGAGCGGGTCAGCTTCCAGATTCCTCACTACTTTGTCGTCACCGTGGAAGAAACATGAACTGGAGAAATTGCGCATCTTCAGGGCGTGTTTTCATCGGCTGCGCCTGTCTGGCTTGCTCTTGCAGAGTGTGGAGTTGGCCGGTTTTGTCAAACACAATCAGGGATTGCGCGATCCAGGGAATGCGTTCGCGCTGCTCCATTTGCTGTTGCGTTCGCGCCTGCAATCAGGTTTATCATTGGTATGTTGTATAATAGCTGATAAGTTGGAATTTGTCTGTATTATCCATCTCTCCTGTTGTTCTGGGGGTGACAAACGAGTGCTGCTGATTGTGCAGCGGGGAGAGACAACGTGGTACTTTTTGGTAAACGATGATACTGCTACTTGCCTGAACCGTCCCTGATTATCGAAGACTGTGATATGATAGCAACACTCTACTATATGTCCTTTCTTGAATATGGGGCGGAACATTGTACCGCGTATTTTGTAGGTGGCAGCACATGAAGGCGTCGAGCGGCAAATTTTCAACAGTAGAAGTGAACTATAGAAGCAGGGAGCTTATGTCGATGGAGTCTCACGACCATCAGCAATCAATCAACCCTGAGCGTGGCGCGGGTGGGCAGAGGAGAAGCAGGCAGGAAAGACCACAGGCACCGCAGCCGTCGTCTCCGGTGACCCAGATGTCCCCGGTATCTGAGGTAGCGACGGGGGCATCTTTACAGCGGCTCTCGATTAATGATCTCTCGCGTTGTTGCGCGGAGGAGACGAGCAAATTTCTCAAGCAGAGCGTATCGAACGATCGCTATTGTTTAGAGCTGTTTCGGCGTGCTATTGTCAACCGTGATGATGATGCCTGGGCCTGTATTTACCAGCAATACGCGCCGCTTGTCCTCACCTGGGTGACGCAGCATCAAAGCGCCGCGCCCCTGCTTGGTCAGGATGGAGGCGCGCCACTGGTCAACGCCGCCTTTGCCAAGTTCTCTCAGGCCCTCACGCCCGCCAAAATGGATAACTTCGATTCGCTGGCTGCCATGTTGAAATATCTCAAGATGTGCGTTCACAGTGTCGTCGCCGACGAGGTACGGGCGCGTCAGACCCGCCAGTATGAAGAGACTCTGGAATTGATCGAGCAAGAACCGGCCTCCGACGACCCTGCCGATGATGTGGTCTCCAATCTTTCCGCGCAGTCCCTCTGGCAAGTAATCCAGGAGGAACTCAACGGGGAAGATGAGCGTCTTTTGATCTATCTGGCCTATGTTCACGGCATGAAGCCCAGTGAAATCAGCAGCCAGCATCGCCGCTTCTTCCCCACCGTCGACGATGTCTATCGCATCAAGCGCAATGTGCTGGAACGCCTGCGCCGCAATCGCCGTTTACAAATGATGTTCAAACACGGGCGATTGTAAGTTTCAAGCTCAATTTCGAGCTCAAACGGGAGGTCGGGGAAGAGTCTGGTTCTGGCTGCCGTCCCTTAGAGGAAGTATATCATCAAGCCCGCAAAGGTTACGGGCAAAGGCAATAGGGACACTAAAACGGGAAAGAGCCTCGTTTATTGAGGTAAAGAGGACGGAAGAATCTCGTATGTAGCATGTAGTCTGGCACGGTCTGGGGAGAGTCGTGGAAAGACTGCAAAAAGATGCTACTTATGGATATGTTTTAGAAAATGAAGGAAACGCTCATGGAGTGTAGTGAACCTGGCGCTATTCGCGATGAAGAACTGCTGGCCTATCTCGCAGGAGAACCGGTGCGGGCTGCCGTAAAAGAGCACCTTGTGCGCTGCCAGTCCTGCTCGGACCGTTTAGCAGAATACCAGCGAATGGAGCTAACCTTAACCAGCAAACTCTACCGGTGGGATTGTCCACCTGCTCAGATACTTGGTGAATATCAGTTGGGAATGCTCAGTAACGATATTGCTGCTGCTGTCCAGCGCCATCTTGGCATATGCGTGCATTGTGCCACCGAGGTGGCAGCACTCAACGAGTTCCTCGCAGTCGACACGAGTCCGGTGGGGCGTGTTGTGCCTGTCGCTCAAGCGCAAAATCACCATCGCCGCAGTCCTGCGCCTGTGCAGGGGGCGAAGGCTGCTTTTGAGCGGCTGGTCGATGCTTCAGAGACCGGCGTCAGGCGTGTGATCGCGACCCTGCTGCCCCCGTCTCCACGCCTGGCCTTCCAGCGTGGTGCGGCAAATGAAGTATGGCCGCGCCGCTACACGGCTGAAGACCTGAGCATCTCAATCCAGGTCGAGCCAGGGGCGAGTCGGAGAGATTCGATCCAGCTTATCGGCTTTGTGACGCGCTCCGGTTCCGCGCTGGAAGCATTGAAGGGCATCCCCGTGCTTCTCTCCTCGTCAGCCAATACTGTCTACACCCAGAACGTCGATGAGCTTGGCAACTTTGTCTTTACCTCAATTGCGCCCGCAACCTACACTCTTGAGTTGCGGTTGCCCGAAAGCACCATAGTAATCGACGCCCTTCCGGTCACCATTCAAGACTGAAAACTGCATGTTGAGCTGAGGAAGGCAGAGATTCGCGGACGCAAATTTGCGTCCGCGAATCTCTGCCTTCCTCAGCTCAACATGCGCTACAAAAATCTTTTCTGTGATTTCTGCTATGTCAAAACGTATAATAATACAGTATTGTATCGATCATCGCGCATCTGTTTGTTAGAAACAAAACGGCCTATGACACCTCAGGAACTGGTTGATCTGTTGCTGGTTAAGAACGAGGAGCAGGGGTTACACCTTGTCAAGACACAGTTGCCTCTGCTCAACGAGTCGGAGCAACTGCGGCTTGTCTATCTTCTCAAATATGAGGCCGACCGGCAGTGGAATAAAGACCCCAGAATATCACATCTGCTTTCGGGCTATCTTCTCTTTATTGGCATACAGACGCAAGATAGAGGATATCACGCGCTGGGTCTGCTGGCGCGGGGTGACGCGCTGCGGAGAATGGATTATTACCAGGAAGCTCTGCAATTCCTCGACGCGGCAGCGAAAGAATTTCTGGAGATTGGCGATGAGGTAAGCTGGGCGCGGGTGCAGCTTCCCCGTGTCAGTACCTGCCTGCAACTCAATCGTCCTGATGAGGCGCTGCGTGATGCCGCGACGGCCCGTGAGATTTTCATGCGTCATAACAAGCTGCTGCGCGCCGGGCAGATCGATGTCAATGCTGCTATCATCAACCTGGAACTGGGGCGGTACGAGCAGGCTCTGCGTCTCTTCGACCGGGCCATCGAGACATACTCGCTCATGGAAGAGGGAGTTGACCTCTATATTGCCCGCGCTCGCGGCAACAAGGCGATCACGCTGACGCGGCTCGGAAAGTTTCGTGAGGCTGTTGCTCTCCACGAGCAGGCCCGGGCCACTTTTGCTGCGCACCCGAAGCAGGGAATTTCCGTGGCGCGTGAAGAACTGAACATCGCCATGATTTATGCTTCTCAGGGTCACTATAGCCACGCGCTCCTGCTTTTTAATAAGAGCCGCGAGGCGTTCCAGAAGGAAAACTTGCACTTCCAGGCGGCGGAAGTAGCGCAGCATATCTGTGATTGTCTCGTGCGTTTGAACCGCGCTCGCGAAGCTTACGAACTGGCCGGTGAGGCGGTTGCCTTCTTCCGTACCTCACCCGGCCCTCGCGTCAACCTTGCTCACTCGTTGATGCACCAGGCTGCGGCGGCCATGCTGGAGGGAAATTTCGTAGATGCCGATGGCATGTTGCGCGAGGCCCGTGCCATTCTGGAAGACCTGGGCTTTATGGCTCTTGCCGCCATCGTGCGCCTGCAACAGGCCGAACTCTACTTTGCCCACGGGCAGCTTGCCGAGAGCCAGCGAGAGGCTCAGCTCGTCGCCGACGCTTTTGCCGAGCAGGAGGCGCTGCCGCAACTGGCTCGTGCCGGGCTACTGCAGGCCAGTATCGCTAATGCTACCGGCGATATCGAGACGGCTGAATATCTCTGCAACCATGCGCTGGATATCGCGCAGGGCCAGGGCCTGCTTGATCTGAAGTATCGCTGTGATTTCCTGCTGGGGCAGATTGCCGAGAAGCGCCAGAACTTTGATGCTGCCGCCCACTACTATGACCGGGCTGTGCGGGGCATAGATGATCTGCAAAGCCATCTGGTGATGGACGAGCGCACCAGTTTCCTGGAGGATAAAGAGGCCCTTTACCAGCGAGCCGTCGCGCTGGCCCTCAAGCGGGGCAATTCCGAACAGGCCCTGACCTATGTCGAGAAAGCGAAATCACGCGTACTGGGCGATTACCTGCGCAACAACATCGATATTCGCCTGCGTGCCGGCGATGTGGCGGGCGAGGCTATCCTTGACGAGCTGGCGAAGTTGCGCGAGGAACAGGCATTTTACAGCACGCTTGTCTACGAGGCCGAGAATGAGGTCAATCTGAGCGATACGGCCTTCATACGCATACACGGTGTTGGCCTGGGACAGGCCCGGCAGGAGATGCAGAAGCGTGAGCGCGGCATCGAGCAACTATTGGAACAGATGCAGTTGCGCCTGGTCGGTGACCTGGTGGCGAGGCAGCAGCCGCGCTGGTCAGACAGTATTGTGACCTCGATCTGGCCCAAACTTGAGCGCAACATGCTGGTGCTCGAATACTATCTCAGCGGCAAAGACCTCTACATTTTCCAGTTGAGTCGCGAGGGTGTTGAAGTAGAGGTGGTTAAGGAGGCCGTTCCCAGACTGGAGCGTCTGCTTTCCCTCTGGCGCGTCAACCTCGATCTCGCCTCGCAGGCTGCCGGGTCGGAGGATCGCATGTCGGCCTTCGCGGGCTTGCAGGAAAACAGCCTCGGCCTGTTGCAGCGTCTTTACGACCTGCTGCTCAAGCCCGTCTCAGCCGCTCTCTCTGGCTGCGAGCACCTGATCATCGTTCCTTACGGCATGCTGCACTACCTGCCTTTCCATTGCCTCTTCGACGGCGTGCAATTCGTCATTGAACGCTTGCAAATTTCCTACCTGCCAGCGGCGGCGCTGCTGGATATTTGCCGCCAGCGCGGGCAGCGCATCAAATTTCGCGGCATTTCCCTGCCGGATGCGCTCGTGCTCGGCCTCTCCGATGGTGGCCGCCTGCCCTATGCTGTGCAGGAGGCGCAGTCTGTTGCCAACCTGCTTGGCGCGCACTGTGCCTTGAATGAGGCCGCCGCTACCGACCTGCTCTGGAAGGGAGCGGCGCGTAGCCCTATCTTGCATATCGCCGCGCATGGCCTCTTCCGCCTGGACGCGCCCAACTTCTCGTACATCAAACTGGCTGACGGGCAGCTTGACACCATCGATGTCTTCAATCTTGATCTTTCCAACTGTTCCCTTGTCACGCTCAGCGCCTGTGAGACAGGCCGGGCCGTCGTGGGCGGTGTGGACGAAGTGATCGGCCTCGGACGCGGCTTCCTCTACGCAGGCGCGGCCTCCCTTCTGTCCACGCTCTGGAAAGTCGACGATGCCAGCAGCGCGGAACAGATGACAGTCTTCTATCAGGCTTTGCTCAACGGCCACAGCAAAGCCGCCGCGCTCGCCAGCGCGCAGCGCGCCTTTCTCGCCCGCGCCCGCACGTCTGTCCGCCCTTACCGCGTCCATCCCTACTTCTGGGCCGCCTTCCACCTCATCGGTGACCCCGGCATGTTATGAAGAACTGGTTCAAACGTGTCATTCTGAGCGAAAGGCAGCTCTGTGTGAAAAGCGAGTAATATGAAATAACTGAGGAATATACTATGCAATATGTGGCACCCGAATATGTTTACACTCCTACCGGTTTGCAGGCTAACACAGTCATCTCCATTGACGAGTCTGGCCGTATTGCCGCTCTCACGCCTGTCGGGCAATTCCATGCGCCTGCTGACACAGTTGTTGAGTCGCTGCCGGACGTGGCGTTGCTGCCGGGCTTTGTGAACACCCATAGCCACGTCTTCCAGCGAGCGTTGCGCGGGCATACGCATCGTCCATTATCGGAGAAAGACACATTCTGGACATGGCGCGCGGCCATGTATGCGGAGGCGCAGAGGCTGACCCCTGAAAACCTCTACGAGTCCGCTTGTCGCACCTATCGCGAGATGCTGGCGGCAGGCTACACGACGGTTGGCGAATTTCACTATGTGCATCACCAGCCTGACGGGCAGCCCTATGCCGAACCGAATGCCATGTCAGAAGCTGTCCTGCAAGCCGGGTGGGACGTCGGCATTCGCGTTGTCCTGCTTATGACGGCCTATGCGCAGGCTGGTTTTGGCTTGCCGCCGCAGGAGGGCCAGCGCCGTTTCTGTGACGCCTCAGTCGAGGCCTACCTCGCTCGTGTTGAAGCACTGCACCAGCGCGACCTCCCTGTTGGCGTTGCCCCACATTCTGTGCGCGCCGTGCCCGAAAACTGGTTGCGTGCCATCGCCGACTACAGTCGCGCCTACGACTTGCCCCTGCATGTTCATGCCGATGAGCAGGTGGCCGAGATAGAGCAATGCCTTGCCGCTACCGGTCTGCGTCCTATCGAACTACTCGAACGCTGCGGCGCGCTCAGCCCTCGCGCCACCATCATTCATGCCACGCATGCCAACGAACACGAACTTGCCTTGCTCGCGCGACATGGCTGCACCGTCTGCGTCTGCCCCACCACCGAAGGCGATCTCGGCGACGGCATCGCTCCCTACGCCGATCTCATCTCCAGAAACATCCCCTTAGCCATCGGAGCCGACAGCAACACGCGCCTCGACCCTATCGAAGAGCTGCGCTGGGCCGAATACACGGCTCGCATGCGCTACCAGCGCCGTCGCATCCTCATCCCCAACGAACCCGACTCGCCCGGCCCCCTCCTGCTTGCCTGCGGCACCTGGCACGGAGCCGCTGCCCTCAACATCGATACCGGCGCAATCGCCCCCGGCAAACTCGCCGATTTCGTCGCCATCGACCTCAATTCTCCCTCGCTCACAGGCTGGACAGAGGAAGATTTGCTGAATGTGCTGTTCTTTGGTGCGTCAGCCGAGGTGATTACAGCGGTGTGGGTTGAGGGGAAGCTCGTTTGGAACCGGTAATCACTGAGCAATGGATATCGGTCTTACTCAATGATAAGTGGTTCAACGGCCCTGCATATCGTCTCTGCATTGATGTGGTTGGAGTTAAAAAGCAGGATGATACTCACTTTTTGCATGCTTGACATCCCCTGTCGTGATCCTGTGAGGATGATCGTCTGGAAAGTTGTTTTTAACAACTGCTGGGTTTGTTGGTCTGGGCGCTCTTCGCTGAAGAGAGAGGGTTGTATTTGCCGCTGCGAGCGTCTTTGCCCCTCTCCCTGCAAAAGTATGTTTGGCCGGGAGCGTCTATAGGCCTGCTGGTGTCTGCATTCTGGATGATAAGGTAGCAAGCATAGCAGGAGAGAAATACAGTATCGAACTTGCGTTTTGCCCCCTGTCGAGGGAGGCGACCAGAATACGCGCACCGTAACACGTATCATTCATTCGGAGGCTCCTTTCAGGGCTGAGCATTCGTTACGCGCGCCAGCAGTCTCTTGCGGTAGCGGCGCTGGTGCCAGATGAGCCAGGCGATGCCGAGCAGGGGGGTGAGGGCGATGAGCCAGCCAAGCCAGATGGGAATGGCGCCCGGCGCGGCTACGACGATGGGGAAGCTGGCCTGCCCCGCTCCCTGTGGGCCATTGAGCTGGATCACGATATTCCATGCCCCTCGCACTGGCATACGAATGCTGCCAACCAGCGTGCCAGATGGTCCCGATGGTGAGAGATGCGAACGCAATTCTACCGCGTCGGTCCCCAGGCCCGGTTCCATGAGAATGAGTCCAGAAAGATGCAGGTTGCCTTGCTGAGGCACGACTGTCACCTCGTCCGACTGATCGGTCCACGGCGGGTACTGGTAGAGGTTGACATTGACGAGGTAAGGCCCGGCCATCAGCGTCTCGGTATGGGCCGGTCCGCTCGCCTGCGCTACTCCCGGCAACATGAAAAGGCTAAGAGTGAGTAATGCCAGGGCGAAGGGGCTACAAATGAGCAGTAGTCTATTTCCACGCACAGGTCTTCTCCTTCCCACGTACCTCTCAGCTTTTGTTCCAGCGCCAGATGTCGCCGAAGTTTGCGCCCGCTAGCCCGCCTATGGCGCCAAATGCGAGGATGACCGGCACCGCGATCAGCGCAGCCTGCAATTTCAGGTCGGTGGGGATAGTGACACCAGGTTGATCGAGAAAGACGGCGGGGAGATTGAGCGAACCTATGAGCAGACATGGGGCAGTGATGAGCTGGGGAATGGTGATGATGATGCCCAGTAACCAGCTATTGCGGAGAGACCCATTGAGCTTCTGATTGTGACGAAGCCGCCACAGGGCCACGCCATCGACGATCAGGGCGGAAACGAGGAAGATCAGCGGCAGCAGGGCATCGGTCATGTTGAAGTATGGGACGGCCTGAACGCGATATTGCAGGCCTTGCAGGGAAACAGCCGTGCGAATGGCCCAGGGAACAAAAAGTTCCTCAAGGAATGTATGGATGAGCACCAGAGGAATAATGAGTGTGGCTGTTCCGGGGAGATGAGTAAATCGTACTGCGCCTATCAGGGCAAAGCCACCACACAGGGCCAGTGGGAGGGCATAGGTGGGAATGCGCAACAGGCCGAAGGTGGCGATGGGAAACTGTAGAAATCCGATGAAGGTGAAATTGATCATGCCTGCGATGATGAAAAGCACGCCCCATTCGAGCAGGCTCAAGCCGAGGGGGCGCTGGTATGGGTGTCCAGACACACGTTGAATAGTGGCCTCGGACGCGAAGACATAAATCATGCCCAGGATGCCAATGGCGCCGCCCGTGACGCCCATCATGTGGAAGGGTGCCCAGAGGGTAATATCTATCCCGTACAGATTATGCCAGTAGTTATCAAGAGGGGCAGCAGCCAGCGTAACCAGCGCGCCAAAGCCCGCGATGACGAAACCGAGGGGAGCATGAAATATGCCAAAGACGGGTACGGTTGAGTTGTCGTCAACTCCCGGCGCGCCTTTGCGGTAGCGGATCGTATCCGTGAGTACCATTACCAGTGCGACAAGCCCGGCGCCGGAGACGCAGGAGTAGATCAGCGTATGCGGTGGCGTCCAGAACCAGTCGCGGCCAACGAAGAAATGCCATTCTCGATCCCATATTGCCCCAAGCTGTCCCTGCAAGAGAAACACGAGCATCACCCAGGCTGCTGTGCGCCGCAGGTAGCGTTCTACCCTGTCGGGCCTGTCTGCTCGTGCTCCTGTGTCTACAAGCGACGAGGTTGATCCGGCAACGTGAATGTCTGGCTGTGCCATAAGGCGAAACTTCCTCTCTAGCTACCAACGAGTTCCTATGTAACAATCTATCACAATCTGACAGCGAAACGGAAAAGCCCTGGGTCACTATCGACTCAGGGCTTTTTCTATTCGTCTAACAGCTCTTTTGTGTGAAAGGATGCGGGCCGTGACGCTATCGGAATCCGGGACTACATGTACTTATTACTGTTCGCAGCGAGTTAACCGTTCATTGAAACCGGTTAAACTACCATCTGCCTCTCGCGCTGTAAATGTCCCTATCCTACCACTGCGCCACAGCCCGCGCAGTCTGCAACTATCGTGCGCTGGCATTTGCTCCTTTCTTCTCTCCCGCTCTCCATTGTTCCCTGTCCACCTCACGCTAAGAGCATACTCCTTTCGCTTCACATCGGCATCACAAAAGACCGGAAAAATATCACGCAGAGATCACGAAATGCTTAGAAAGTGTGCAGGAACAAAAAAGCGGCCTGAATATTGCCGTTCAAGTCGCTTTCTTAACCTTCGCTTTGCCGTAGTTCCTGCTATGACAGCGGGAACATGCGCACTTTTTTCGGGCGCTCTTCCGGGTTGGGTTCGAGGCCGGGACGCTCTTCGAGGAGGCGCAGGGCCTCGACGATGGCGCGATCCAGCTGCGGGTCTTTGTTGTTGACGTAGTCCTGTGGGGCGATGTCGACCTCGATATCGGGGTCGGTGCCGTAGTTTTCGACATTCCAGCCGACATCTTTGAACCAGAAGGCATATTCTGGCTGCGTGGTGCGCGTACCATCGACGAGGAAGTGGCTGGGCGAGATGCCGATGACGCCGCCCCACGTGCGCATACCGATCAATGGCCCCAGGCCCATGAGCTTGAAGCTGTGGCTGAAGATGTCGCCATCGGAACCGGCCTGCTCGTTGGTGAGGGCAACCATGGGGCCGCGAGGCGATTCGCCGGGGTAGGGAACGGGCTTGCCCCAGCGCGGGAAATCGTAGCCAATGCGCTTGCGGGCCAACTTCTCCAGCAGCAGACCGGAGACGTGGCCGCCGCCGTTGTAGCGCACGTCGACGAGCAGAGCCGGATAATCATACTCGGCAAGGTAGCTGCGGTGGAACTCGGCATAGCCGTTTCCTCCCATATCCGGGATGTGGATGTAGCCGACCTTGCCATCGCTATGCTCGTGGACGTAGCGGCGGTTGTTCTCAACCCACTCACGGTAACGCGCCGAACGTTCTTCGAAGAGCGCCTTGACCGAGATGATATGCACTTCCCCGCTCTCCGCCGATTCGATGGTGAGTTGCACATCATTATCGGCCTGATTGACCAGCAGTTCCTGCGGGCTGCGTTTCGGCCCCACACGCTGCCCGTTGATGGCGAGCACCGCATCCCCCTCGGCGACATTCAGTCCCGGCAGCGTGAGCGGTGAAGTCTCCTGGCTGTTCGAGGGATCGCCGCGCACGATATGCGCGATACGATAGCGATTCTTTTCCGCGTCGTAGCTCCAGTCCACTCCCAGGAAGCCCTGCGAGTAATGCGGGCGCTGGCGATATTCACCGCCGCCCTCGTAGGCGTGTGAGGTGCCGAGTTCGCCTTGCAGTTCCCAGAAAAGATCAGACAGCTCCGAGCGCGAGGTGACACGATCGACGAGTGGAGCGTACTGGTCGTAGATGGCCTGCCAGTCGATGCCGGACATATCCTCTGTCCAGAACTGCTCGCGCTGCAAGCGCCAGGCCTCGGCAAACATCTGCTGCCACTCGGCGGCCGGCTGCACCGAAACCTTTACGCGGTGCAGGTCTATCCAGCCGTTTTCGCGGTTCGGCTCGTCATCGTGATCTCCCTTTGGTTTCTCGCCCGCCTTGACGACACGCAGCCTGTGGTACGATCTGTAGATTAACGTCTTCGCGTCTCGTGAAAGATCGAAACTGCCGACGCCGCTAATCAGCCACTCGTTTTTTTGCTTCTCAAAGTCATAGCAGTCGATATGACCCTTCGGTTCGTGATCGTGGTTATCAATTGGCTGGCGCAGTGTCCCCTCGATTGGGAAGATCAGGAAGAGCACTTTCCCTTTGATGCCGCATACGGCCCGGTAGCGAGCTTCCGGCACCGGGAAAGGCAGTGCCCGTGATGTGATGCCATCAAGATCAATGACCATTGCCTCCGTTTCTCCGGCCTCGGGAGCCTTTCCCTGCTCTGCTGCAACCTCACCGTTTTTCTCTTCATCGTCGGAGGGCTGCACTGCCTCGTCTACGGCTTCATCCTGCTCCTCTTCTTTCGGCCCCTTAAGTTTCTCTTTCTCCTTTTCCTTATCGTCAGGGGCTTTCGGTTCTGGAATGAAGGGGGAGCGCAGGTCTTTGCGCAGCATGATGGCGTAGGGTTTGGTACCGCGAGGGAAGCCCAGGTCAAAGTGCAGGTTGTCGTAGACCGGGTTGAAGATGCGGTCACCCAGGAAGTAGAGATACTTGCCTTCGGGATCGAAGGATGGGCTGAAATCCCTGAGCACGGGGTCGGTTGCGAAGTGCGTTTCCCCGCTTTCCACGTTGCCGAGCTTGATGGCGCGTTTCTGACTGGTATGCGCGAAGCTATAGGCCAGCCATTTGCCATCTGGCGACCATGTAGCTCCGGTAATACGCTCGTACTCGCTGCGATCAAGCACCTGAGATGTGCTGCTTTCCAGGTCGACGACGATCAGTTCGTTGCGATGGTTCGTAATGGCAACCTTATCGTTCGTGGGCGAGACCGTCAGGTTGGTGGCGCGGCCAAACTCGATATCCTCATAGATTTTTGGCTCGTCGGCGCTTTCAGGGTCGAAAACGATAAGTGATTCCCGCCCCAGGCCATCGTTGATAGCGACCAGGCGCTTGCCGTCATTGAGCCATTCCAGGAAGCGGTAGCGCACGCCATCCGGCTCGCCGTGCTGGATGACCGCTCCCTCCCAGTTGCCCATCGTAAAGGCTTTGCCGCGTGTTGTCAGTGCGACGGCGTAGCCCTGGGGGTGCAGCGCGTAGGTATCGAGGTAGTGGGAGGCGGAGACAAATTTGCGATTGCGCTGCGTGCGCACGCTGGGCAGTTCCACGCTCACCTTGTTCGCAGTGCCGGTTTCCGGGTCGAACAGGAAAAGGTCCCCACCGGCATGATAGACGAGCCGCGTACCGTCGGTGGAGAGGTTGCGGGCGTAGAAATCCTGCTGGTTAGTGTGGCGCCGCACATCTTCGCCGCGTGGGGTGCAGGAGTAGATATTGCCGACGCCTTCGTGGTCGGAGATGAAGTAGATACGGTCCCCAACCCAGCAGGGGCTGGCGATATTGCCCTGGTGGTTCAACAGGCGCTGGAAGGTGCCGCTGTCATCCGCGTCGCACCAGAGGTGTCCAACAGTGCCACCACGATAGCGTTTCCAGTACGCCGGTTCGCGAATATTGCGTCCGAGGACTACACCACCGCGAGGGCCGTAGGAGATAGCATTGGCGACGCCCACCGGAAGCTGGCGTGGCTGCCCGCCGTTGGGGCTGATGGAATAGATCACCTGCGCCCCGCGATTTGCCTGTCCATAACTGCTCGCGTAGAGGATGCTATCCCCGGAGGGAGACCAGCCCAGGACGCGGCAAGGAGAAGACTGAAAGGTCAATCGCTGTGCGGGGCCACCGGCAGCGGGCATGACGTAGACCTCGCTGGGGCCTTCCTCCTGGCCCACGAAGGCCAGAAGTTGCCCATCGGGCGAAAAGAAGGGGTAGCTTACCTCGCCCACGGCGGCGGTAAGCCGTTCGGCCCGTCCTCCTTCGCCCGGCACTTCCCATAGGTCGTCTTCCGCTACAAAAACAATGGAATTGTGATGAATGGTTGGATAGCGCACATATCCTGGTGTTGGCATTTATAGCTCCTTTATAGCCTGGAGGACTTTCGCATGCATTTTCCCTGCATCTTTCAGTGTGTTCATGGATTCCGGTATTTACGGAGATGGCCGTTCTCGCTATCAGAAAGCCCGAACAATAGTATACTATGTAGCGTATTGTAACACAGCTATTGTTTAGATGTCGAGTTTATGCAAAAATCGTGGGAAATGCCAGCGCACTTGTTTCTGCCAGGCTGCAATCCTCAGCAAAAACTACGGAAAGAGTCCCAAAACCTCTTGTCATAATGCCCCGGTAATGGTACTCTCTGCTTGCATAATTTTCCGCCATAAATTCATGAAGCATGGAAGAGGAGAGAATATATCAATGACGCAGACTGTGAAAGGAAATAATAATACACAGCCACTAAAGCAGAGACAGACGATGCCTCAGAAATCGCGCCGTCCGGGGCAGCGCCAGCAACAGCGCCTCTTGCGCCAGCAGCGTCGCCGTCGTCGCCAACTTATCTGGACGAGTACCATTGCTGCTGTAGTGCTCATCGCTCTGGCGAGCCTGGGTTTCTGGCAGTACCAGCGTATCCAGACGGAGCAGGCCAGCGCGAAGGCGACCGCAGCCGCCAAAGCGAAGGCGCATGCAACCGCTACAGCGCAGGCACATGCAACGGCTACAGTCCTGGCGGAAGCGCCTGCCACGCCACCACCTGTCACCGGAAAAACGGTCACTCTGCCTGATGGGTTGAAGTATATCGATATCAAAGTCGGCAGCGGAACCGCCGCCAAAACCGGCAGCACTGTCGAGGTCCAGTATACTGGTTGGCTGGCGAGCAACGGCAAGAGGTTTGATAGCTCTTATACTGATGGAGGCAAGCCTTTCTCGGTCACACTGGGCAAGGGACAGGTTATCAAAGGCTGGGATGAGGGCCTTGTCGGTATGAAGCCCGGAGGTGAGCGCCGCCTGATCATTCCTCCCAGCCTCGCCTATGGTGCCAATGGTCAGCCTCCCACCATTCCGGGCAACGCTACCCTGATTTTTGATGTGACGATGGTTAGTGTGAAATAAATTTGTAGGCGCACGATCAATCGCGCGCCTACAAGATTTCCTTTGCTTCTCACAACAGTTCCTGCTCAATTCTTGCCCGAATCTCGTCGCGCACGCGCCGGTAGACGGCTAGCTGCTCCTCCGCGTTGCCCGTTGCCTTTGAGGGGTCTTCGAATGACCAGTGGCGGCGGTGGGCGGCGCCGGGAAAGATGGGGCAGGTCTCCGCCGCCGTGTCGCAGACGGTGATGACTTCGTCAAATGGCTCGTCCAGATAACGGCCAAGCGCCTTGGACTGCTGCCGCGAGATATCGATGCCGATTTCTGCCATCGCCTCAATGGCGAGAGGGCGCACGAACGTTGCTTCGGTTCCCGCGCTGAACACCTCAAACCGCCCGTTCCCCAGCGTTCGCAGCAGCCCCTCAGCCATCTGCGAGCGAGCAGAATTATGTGTACAAATGAAGAGGATACGTTTTTTCATCCTGGTCGCTTGCTCCTCGTTTTTCTCATGGCTTGCGCGCGCGGATGAACGCGCTCGCAAACTTCCCTTCAAGATTGGACCGTTCAGCTTCCGAGAGCGCGGCAACCGGGGCGCTGGCTCCGCTGTCGGCGACATCCTGCACAGAGTAGTGGCGTGTGACTTCGACCTCGATATTCACGAAACCCGCCTCGGCGAGCAGTCGCCGGTAGGTTGATTCTTCGAGCGCACCAGCGATGCAGCCTGCCCATGCCTCAAGGTCGCGCTGAATCGGCTCTGGAAGCTCGCCTTGAATGACGATATCCGAGACGGCGAAACGACCGCCAGGGGCGAGCACGCGGTAGGCTTCACGCAGCACCTGCCCTTTGTCAGCCGAGAGGTTGATGACGCAGTTGGAGATGACGACATCTACGGCGCCATCAGGCAGAGGAATAGCCTCGATAACACCTTTGAGGAAGCGTGCGTTTTCCACGCCTGCCTCAAGGCGATTACGCTCGGCCAGTTCCAGCATCGCATCGGTCATATCCAGCCCATAGGCAAAGCCGGTTGGTCCCACGCGCTTCGCCGAGAGCAGGACATCGATACCACCGCCGCTGCCGAGATCAAGCACCTTCTCGCCCGGCTTCAGTTCTGCCAGCGCTGTAGGGTTGCCGCAGCCAAGCGAGGCCAGCGCCGCCGCAACGGGCAATGTTCCCAGTTCCTCGCTGCTATACAAATTACTGGTAATCGCATCACCCGAAGCCGTTGTACAACATCCGTCGCTGCTCGCGCCAGTTCCACAACAGCCAGGGCCACAACAGGCGTCAGCCTCAGTCTGATTTCCACTCAGAACTTGCAATGCGGCCTGCCCGTAACGTTCGCGTACAGCTTCGCGTAACTGCTCACCATCCTGCGTAGGTTGTGTCATTTGTCTTGTCCTTTCCTTATGATCAGGAGATAGATACTATCATCTAACCACCAACAGGTTGTCTAGCGCAATCGTTCATTGCTGTCTTATAGACGGGAAATTTTCAGAAAGGACGCAATTCATGAAAATGAATTCTTACAGGTTCTAGAGAACTTTGACCATCGTGTAATATTTGCTGCCGGGAGGATAATTTTCTACTACGCCAACGACTTTGTAACCATGACGCTCATAGAAGGTACGGGTCTGTTTACTCATTCATCTTACCTCAGACAGGCCGGAGAAAAAAGATTGTATTTACGGTTATTACATGCAAAACAAATATTTGCGAAACCCTTGACTTTTGGGCAATCTGCGGGTATACTTCTAACAATTTGAGAACTGTTTGTGGACGTTCCGTGTAGTGGAAAAGGTGTAATAGGCGTGGCTTATATGGCTCTTCGGCATCAGAAAATAGGATTCTCGCAGCGGTGGGTACGCCGCCTCTTCCATCCCATCGATGGACCCGGTCTCCTTTTTCCCGAAGAGTGTTTCTTCCTCCCCCATTGATTCAGGGGTGAGGAATTTTTTTTGCCCTGTTTCTCGTGGCATTGTAAATATGGTCGTCAACTGTTGCATGCTGGCTCTGGCTTCGCTTCAGGACTCGATAGAAACTCCCTGCTCTATTGAGGTAGCACAGAAGCAGCGGATGACCTGTCGACAGGTTGTCCTATACCAGAATTTGGCAACGGAATCGTAGTTAAGGCTTCGTATGGTAGGCATCATTTGTAGTTTCTAGTTGGAGGATACCTGTGCTTCAAGTTACAACGCATGCTCAAGATCAGTTTGAAGTGGTGAGTCGGGAAATTGGGATGATTGATGGCAAATTCAGGGGGAAAGATATCATTACGTTCGATCAGTTTTCGGCGCATGATCTACGTATCCTCTTCGCGCTGACCAACAAGATGAAGCGTATCGCGGTCAATAACGAGCCATCGTACTTACTGGCGGGCCAGCTCGTCTCGCTGCTCTTCTTTGAGCCTTCCAGCAGGACATTCAGTTCGTTCGCGGCGGCGGTGAAAAGGCTTGGCGGGCAGACGATTGAGGTGCAGAACCCGGAAACTGTCTCCTCTATCTCCAAGGGCGAGACGTTCGAGGATACTATCCGCACGTTTGAAGCATATTCGAATGCTATCGTGCTGCGTCACAGTATCTCCGGTGCGGCCAGGATGGCGGCGCAAGCAGCCGAGTTCATTCCCGTGATTAACGCGGGCGATGGTAATAACGAACATCCAACGCAGACGCTGCTCGATCTGTATACGCTCTATGAAAAATTTGGTCGCCTGCATAATCTGACGGGTCTGCTGGCCGGTGATCCACTCAATAGCCGCACCATCCACTCGCTGCTACGCGGCCTCTCTCTCTTTGAGAACAATACCGTTTACCTGCTCTCTCCGCGCCGGTTGCGGCTCTCGAAGGAAGACTACATCTACTGGATGCGGCGTGGGTTGAAGCTGGTTGAGATCACGAGCGAGGGCGAGATTCCGGGCGATTGTGACTTCTGGTACTGGACGCGCATCCAGAAAGAGCGCTTTGCCTCGCTCGAAGAGTACGAGGATGTCGTGAAAGACAAATTCGTGGTGACGCCGCAACTCCTGGCAGAGTACGCGAGCAAAGACATGATCTTGATGGACCCGCTGCCCAGAGTTGGCACCATCGACCCGGCGGTTGACCGGGACGAGCGAGCCGTCTACCTGCGCTCGCAGATCAGAAATGGCCTCTACACGCGCATGGCGCTGCTGGCCCTGTTACTTGGCAAAGGCGAATCACTCTTACCCGACGGCGAATCATAAGGATTAGGACCAGGAATGCACAAAAACACTCTAGAGAATGACCTGCTTATCGAAACCGGTATTGAAGAGCAATTCCAGGATGTCGAGATAGAAGCTGCCCCCAGGCGCGGAGCGCTGGTGCTGGAAGATGGCACCGAATTTGAGGGAACCTCGTTTGGATACATGGGAGAAACTGCCGGTGAGGTAGTCTTTAGCACAGGCATGGTTGGCTATCCAGAGGCACTGACCGATGCCTCCTTTGGCGGCCAGATTCTGACCATGACCTATCCCCTCGTTGGCAACTACGGTGTGCCTGAGAGCGGCCTGTGGGAGAGCGAGCGTATTCACGTTGCCGGGCTGGTTGTTTCCAGCTACATTGCGCAGCCCTCGCACTATCAGAGCACGATGAACCTGGGGACGTGGCTGCGGCGCGAGCGCGTGCCCGCCCTGGAGATCAAGGACACGCGCCTGCTCACGCAGCACATCCGCGAGCATGGCACGCTGCTCGGCAAGATCGTTTTTGAGCACAATCTTCCCTTCTATGACCCCAATACCCGCAACCTGGTGGCGCGTGTCTCCACGACTGATGTGCAGGAGCAGGGCAGTGGCGAAAAAACGATTGCCCTCATCGATTGTGGGGCCAAGCGCAATATTGCGCGCAGTCTGCTGGCAAGAAATGTGCGCGTGATTACGCTGCCCTGGGATTATGACCTCTTTGCGGGCGACCTCGTCTTCGATGGCATCGTTGTCTCTAACGGGCCGGGCAATCCAAAGATGGTGGGGGAGACTATTCGCACCATTCGTGAGGCGCTTGAGCGTAGGATACCCACGCTCGGCATCTGTCTGGGCCACCAGTTGCTGGCGCTGGCGGCGGGCGGAGATACGTATAAACTGAAGTTTGGACATAGAAGCCAGAACCAGCCCTGCCTGCTGTACGAGCAAGGTCAGGCAACGCGGCGCTGCTACATCACTACCCAGAATCACGGCTTCGCGGTCGGCACGCTGCCGCCGGATTTCATGCCGTGGTTTGTCAATGCCAATGACGGCAGCAACGAGGGGATGCGACATAGAGAACTGCCCTTCCTCTCGGTGCAATTTCATCCAGAGGCGACGCCGGGGCCGATGGATACGGAATGGATCTTCGATTACTTTCTGGAAAAGGTAAGACACGGTGAACATGCCCTGTAAAGTACGGAAAGTGCTGGTGCTGGGGGCGGGCGCGCTCAAGATCGGGCAGTCGGGTGAGTTCGATTATTCCGGCTCTCAGGCGCTCAAAGCCCTGCGCGAAGAGGGCATCAGCACCGTCCTGGTCAATCCCAACATCGCCACCATTCAGACCTCGAAACTGCTCGCCGACAGCGTGTACTTCCTGCCGGTCACGCCCTTCTTCGTCGAGAAGATTATCGAGAAGGAGCGGCCCGACGGCATTCTGCTCTCCTTTGGCGGGCAGACGGCGCTCAACTGTGGCGTTGAGCTGTTCCGTTCGGGCGTCCTGGAAAAATACGATGTGCGCATCCTCGGTACGCCCATCTCAGCCATCATGCTCACCGAGGACCGGCAGGCGTTCGCGCAGCACCTGCGCGAACTGGATATTCCCACCCCGCGCAGCCGGAGCGCCGGGACACTGGCCGAGGCCATCGAGATTGGCAAAGAGATCGGCTTTCCGGTGATGGTGCGCGCCGGTTTCGCCCTCGGCGGCCAGGGTTCGGGCATCGCGAAGGATGTGAAAGACCTGGAACGCATCGTAAGCGGTGCGCTGGCCTTCGCGCCGCAGGTGCTGATCGAACAGTACCTGCACCACTATAAAGAGGTCGAGTACGAGGTGGTGCGCGACGCTTACGATAACTGCATTACCGTCTGTAACATGGAAAACATGGACCCGCTGGGCATCCATACCGGCGAATCCATCGTCATCGCCCCCAGCCAGACGCTCACCAACTACGAATATCACCTGCTGCGCGCAGCCGCTATCACGATTGTGCGCAGCCTGGGTATCGTCGGCGAGTGCAATGTCCAGTTCGCGCTTGATCCCCGCACTGCGGCCTACTACGTCATCGAGGTCAATGCCCGCCTCTCGCGCAGTTCGGCCCTTGCCAGCAAAGCGACGGGCTATCCACTGGCCTACGTCGCCGCCCGCCTCGCGCTTGGCTACAGCCTGACCGAACTGACCAACGAGGTCACGGGCGTCACGCGGGCCTGCTTCGAGCCGAGCCTGGACTACGTGGTGGTCAAGATACCGCGCTGGGACCTGGAGAAGTTCAAGGGCGTGGATGAAACCATCGGCACGGGCATGAAGTCGGTGGGCGAGGTCATGGGCATTGGCCGCACCTTCGAGGAAGCCTATCAGAAAGCCATTCGCATGCTCGACCAGGGCTTCGAGGGCGTGACCTCCGAGAAAGCCTTTGCCGACAGCGAGACCATTGAAGAGGTGCTGGAACAATATCTCTACCGACCCACGCCCAGACGCATGTTTGCCCTGGCGCTGGCCCTGCGCAACAACTTTTCGGTGCAAGAGCTTGTCGCAATTACCGGCATCGACGCCTGGTTTTTGCAGCGTATCGAGCACATCGTGGACGTGGAGCAGCGCTTGCAGGAGACGCAGAATCTCTCAGCCGACCAGCTTTTGCGGCTCAAGCAGTCAGGCGTCTCGGATAGGCGCATCGGGGAACTGACGGGCAAGACGGAACTGGAAATCCGGGCTCTGCGCCAGCAACAGGGCGTGCTGCCTTCCGTCTTCCAGATTGACACGCTGGCGGCGGAGTTTCCCTCGGACACCAACTACCTCTATATGACCTACAACGGCCAGCATCACGACGTCGACCCCATCGGCGACGCGGGCATCGTCGTCTTAGGCTCTGGCTGCTACAGAATCGGTTCCTCGGTTGAGTTCGACTGGACGAGCGTGAGCACGGTGCAGGCGCTGAAAAAGCACGGCAAACGCTCCATTGTTGTCAACTGCAATCCTGAAACCGTCTCGACCGACTATGATACCTCGGACAGGCTCTACTTCGAAGAACTGACCTTCGAGCGTATCGCCGACATCTGCGAGTTCGAAGCTCCCTATGGCGTGATCGTTTCCGTTGGTGGGCAGACGCCCAATAACCGGGCGCAGGCGCTGCACCGCTACGGCATCCCCATTCTGGGAACGTCTGTCGAGCATATTGATCAGGCCGAGGATCGGCACAGGTTCTCCCAACTGCTGGACACTTTGGGTATTCACCAGCCAGAGTGGAACGCCTTCAGCAGCGTCGCGGAACTGGAGGAGTTTGCCGAGCAGGTGGGCTATCCAGTACTGGTGCGGCCATCTTATGTTCTTTCAGGCAGCGCCATGAACGTGTGCTACAGCCAGGAGGAGTTGGAGCGGTGCTGCCGGGAGGCCGCTGCTGTTTCGCCGGAGCACCCCGTCACCGTCTCGAAGTTTTTTGAGAAGGTGAAGGAGATCGAACTGGACGCGGTAGCCCGGCGCGGCGAGATCAAAGCCTTTGTCATCTCAGAGCACATCGAAAACGCGGGCGTCCATTCTGGCGACGCGACGATTGTGCTGCCGCCGCAGGACATCAACGAGGAGACGCGGGGCAAGATAGAGGTGGTGGGACGCGCCATCGCCAGAGCCTTAGCGATTACCGGCCCCTTCAACATCCAGTTCCTGGCGCGGGATAACGCGGTCTATGTGATCGAGACGAATGTGCGAGCGTCGCGCACTTTCCCTTTCATCTCGAAGGTCACGGGCGTCAACTTCATTGAACTGTTCGTGGACGCGCTCTTTGGTGAGGTGCCAGCGGTCTCCATGCCTGAACTGAACTTCGTGGCCGTCAAAGCGCCGCAGTTCTCATTCTCACGCCTGACGGGCGCTGACCCCATCCTGCATGTCGAGATGGCCTCAACGGGAGAGGTGGCCTGCTTCGGTGATGATGTCGAGGAGGCCTATCTCAAGGCCATTCTTGCCACGGGTGGTGGCATTCCCCGCAAGGGCGTTTTCATCAGTCTGGGCGGCGAGGAGAAGAAGGCGAAATTTCTGGAAAGCGCGCAACTGCTGGTGGCGCTGGGCCTGCCGCTCTACGCCACAGAGAAGACATGTGCCTTCTTGCGGGCGCACGGCATCGCGGCAACGATGCTCTACAAAATTCACGAGCAGCAGGAACCCAACGTGCTGACCTGTTTCCGCGAGCACAGGGTTGACCTGGCGATCAACGTGGTGGATCGCTTCGTGCAGAAAGAGGTGGATGACGACTACGCCATGCGCCGCTACGCCGTTGACTACAACATCCCCCTCATCACGAAAATCAAGCAGGCGCGGCTGCTTGTCAAGGCGATGATGGAAAAAGACCTGAACGCGCTGCCGATCAAGTCGTGGAACGAGTACGTGTAGATTGCTGGATAATGGAGCGTGGCATGCTGATACGCAATGGGCTGCTTGTGCTGCCGGAGAGTTCGGTGCGCCTGGATATTCGTACCTCCGGCGAGAAAATAGTCGCGCTGACCAAACATCTCACGCCTGAAGCGGGGGAACAGGTGATTGATGCGAGTGGGCGTCTTGTGCTGCCCGGTTTTATCGATTCGCACGTCCATTTTCGCGAACCGGGTGCTACGCACAAAGAGGACTTCTTGACCGGCACCCAGGCGGCCCTTGCCGGAGGGGTGACGACGATCCTGGATATGCCCAATACGCAGCCGTCGACTACGAGCCGGGAGCGGCTGGCGGGAAAAGCCGCTCTGGCAGCCGGGAAAGCTGTTGTAGATTACGGCTTTTACCTGGGCGCGACCGATAGCAACGTCGAGGAAGCCGCAGCCGCCGCAGATTCAGTTGTGGCGCTGAAGCTATATATGGGGTCCTCTACCGGCCCGCTGCTGGTGACAGAGTTTGCGTCACTCTACCGGCATTTCTCGACGTTCCCACTGCACAGGCCTATCGTTGTCCATGCGGAGGATGAACAGTCGCTCAAATACTTTGGCTCTCTTCACCCGCAAGACCACAATCAGGCTCGTCCGCCCCTCAGCGCCCAGATCGCGGTAAGTCGGGCGCTGGCAATTGCGGAGAAGACGGGTCGGGCTTTGCATATCGCGCATACAACGACGGCAAGAGAGCTTGAACTGATACGCGCAGCGAAACAGAAAGGTGTTCGCGTGACCTGTGAGGTGACGCCCTTGCATCTCTTTTTAAACGAAGATGACCAGCGTCGACTGGGAAACTTTGGCAAAGTCAACCCGCCCTTGCGCGCTGAAAGCGACCGCGAGGCGCTCTGGACGTATTTTGACACGATTGATACCATCGCGACAGACCATGCGCCGCACACACGAGCCGAGAAAAATCAGCCCTATGAGCAGGCCCCCTCCGGCATGCCCGGTGTGCAAACGATGCTGCCACTCCTGCTGACTGCGGCCAGTGAGGGCAAAGTGACACTGAACGAGCTCGTGAAATGCTGCGTGGTGAATCCTGCTCGTATCTTTGGCCTGAAAGCGAAAGGTGGCCTTGAGGTTGGCAAGGATGCGGATATTGTGCTGGTAAACCCGGCTGTGGAATATGAAATTACGAATGAGCAAATGCTCTCGAAATGTGGATGGACACCGTTCGCGGGCCGGAAAGTCAAGGGGCGTATAGAGCAGGTCTTTGTGCGGGGTACTCTCGCCTATGATAAAGGTGAGTGTTTCGCCAGAGCGGGCAGTGGCAGGCCTGTTTTGCTGGAAGCTTGAGGGGAAGAGAGCAATGCTGTTTAAATCGGTTATTCGTCCAGCACTTTTTCGCGCATCCACGCACGATCCTGAAATTGCCCATCATCTGGTGATGAACGGGCTGGCGTTTGCTTCTCGCTATCAGCTCCTGCTCAAAATGCTCGCGGTCGCAAACGCCTATAAAGCGCCTGCACTGGAACGTACTCTCTTTGACCTGCGCTTCCCTAATCCGTTAGGGCTGGCAGGAGGATTTGACAAAAATGGGCTTGCGCTGCCAGCACTGGCCGCTCTCGGTTTTGGCTTTCTCGAAGCCGGTACTGTCACGCGCTACCGGCAGCCGGGCAATGACAGACCGCGCATCTTTCGTTTGCCAGAAGATAATGCCCTGATAAACCGCATGGGCTTCCCAAACGATGGGGCCGACGCCATTGCTGAGCGACTGGCCCGACGTCCGAAACCGAACATTCCGGTTGGTTGGAGCATAGGGAAATCAAAAGTCACGCCGCAGGAGGAGGCTGTAGACGATTATCTCTATTCGCTGCGCAAGCTCTATGACTACGCCGACTTCTTCACGATCAATGTCAGTTCGCCCAATACACCCGGCCTGCGCGAACTGCAGGAGAAAGAGCCGTTGCAGCACCTGCTGCGATCAATCGTGCAGGAGGCAGAGGCGCTGGCAAGACAGATGGGCAGAGAAACGGCCAGACCGGTGCTTGTGAAAATCTCTCCCGACCTGAGCAAAGGACAATTAGACGATATGATCGAAGTCTGTCTGGCCTGCCGTATTCGTGGTATCATTGCCACAAACACCACTCTTTCTCGCGAGGGATTGAGCGAGGGAAGTGAGCATGTGACCGAGACGGGAGGACTGAGCGGTCGCCCTCTCTTCTCAGGTTCGCTCGCGACTGTGCGCTATCTCTGCCAGAAACTTGATGGCCGGATACCGGTCATTGGCGTTGGCGGCATCTCCAGCCCCGATGATGCTCAACGCATGTTTGATGCCGGTGCGAGTCTGATTCAAATATATACTGGCTTTATCTATGAGGGGCCTGAGATCATTAAGCGGATAAATAAGATGTCGGCAATGAATAGAAAGGGTATAACAGATGAACGATACAGAGATCATGCAGACTTTTGCCGGCGTGGGGGCTATTCTCAGCGATAGCCATTTCGTCTACAGTTCTGGTCGGCACAGTTCTGTCTACATCAACAAGGACGCGCTTTACCTGCATCCGGGCGTTATCTCGAAACTTTGCGAGCAGATGGCTGAGCCGTATGATGCCGATCAGATCGATGTTGTCGTTGGTCCAGTGCTCGGTGGTATTTTGCTTTCACAGTGGGTGGCCTACTCTCTCAATCAGAGGCGCACAACCGGCGAGACGCTGGCGGTCTACGCGGAAAAAGAGGGCGATGGCCCTGACAAAAAGTTCTTTTTCGGGCGTGGCTATGATACACACATTCCCGGCAAAAATGTGCTGGTCGTCGAGGACGTGCTGACGACAGGCGGCTCGGCCCGGCAGGTGATCGAACTGGTGCGCGGGCATGGTGGGCATGTGGTCGGCCTGAGCGCGCTCTGCAATCGTGGCAATGTGCAGTCCGAAGACGTGGGCGGTGTCCCTCTCTCCACGCTCATCGCCATCACCCTGCGAACCTATGCCGAAGAAGAATGCCCTTTCTGCCTGCAACACGTGCCGATCAACACAACAGTCGGCAAGGGGAGAGCGTTTCTGGCACGACAAAAATCGTAGTGGGAGGAACAATGACTTTATCGTACGAAGACGCAACGGATACGTTTGTCTCTATGCTGGAACGGCAATGGAGACAGGGAAATTTTGTCTGTGTCGGCCTGGATTCTGACTACCATCGCATTCCTGCGTCGCTGAAGGAGAATGTTCCGGTTGAGGACGCCGTGTTCGCCTTCAACCGGGCTATTATCGATGCCACGCACGATCTGGCCTGCGCCTATAAGCCCAACACGGCCTTCTACGAGGCACAGGGAGACGCGGGGTGGCGTGCTTTGCAGCGCACTGTGCGCTATGTCAAGGAAACCTACCCGCGCATTCTGGTCATTCTGGATGCCAAGCGGGCCGATATTGGCAGCACCAACCTGGGATATGTGGAGGCTGCCTTCGACTGGCTGGGTGTGGACGCGATTACTGTTCATCCCTATCTCGGTCAGGAAGCGCTGGCCCCATTTCTCGCTCGCAAAGAGAAAGGCATCCTCGTCTTAGCCAAAAATTCAAACCCTGGTGCGGGCGAGTTTCAAGACTTGCTGGTTGGCGAGGCGCGGGAGCCGCTCTATCAGGTAGTGGCCCGTCATGTCGCGACAGGCTGGAACGCGAACGGCAACTGTGCTCTGGTCGTCGGAGCGCCCTATGCAGCCGAATTGAAGCAGGTGCGCTCCATTGTTGGCGACATGCCCATCCTCATCCCAGGTATAGGCACGCAGGGCGGCGATGTCGAAGCAACAGTCAAGGCCGGAAAAGATAGTCGCGGCTGGGGCATGATTATCAATGCCTCACGCTCCATCATCTTTGCCTCATCAAGCGACGATTTCGCTCAGGCCGCCAGAAGCGCAACGGAGGAGCTGAGAGCGGAGATTGACCGGTATCGGTAGGTCTTTTGCTAATCCAGTAACCAGCTTCTCGTTGGCGTTTTCGTCTTCATAGCTCACGATATTGCCAGCCACCTGTTTCTCGAAGGATGGTCTTAATGATGACGTTCTCGTCGCCTGTACATGTCAGGAGCTTTGGCCTGCTCTGGCACTGCACATCCTCTTTTTGTTATCATAGAGTAGCCCATCAAAAGAACGAGATGCAGCGATGAGGCAGGGTCCATTACAGTTACAGGAGGATACACTATGAGCGTTCTGGGTCGTCTCATGAGTTGGTGGATGCATCTACCACCGACTGAAACGCACGATATCGTGATTACACGCGACATCGAGGTTCCTATGCCTGACGGGGTGATCTTGCTCGCCGATCATTACGCGCCGCGCACGGGTCCAAAGCTTCCAACGCTTCTAATCCGCTCCCCTTACGGCAGGAGAAGCATGGGCATGATGGCCCTTCCCTACGCTGAACGCGGCTATCAGGTGCTCGTTCAAAGCTGTCGTGGCACAGCGGGTTCGGGGGGCCAGTTTGCCTATGCCCGCAATGAGCGCGATGACGGACTGGCTACGATTGAATGGGTCAAGCAGCAGGGATGGTTCTCAGGCGAACTGGCTACGATCGGAGGCAGCTATCTCGGTTTTGTGCAATGGGCCATCGCTGCCGAGGCCGGACCAGAATTGAAAGCTATGGTGCCTCAGATCACGACCGCCGATTTCAACCATTTCCGCTACCAGGGCGGGTCGTTCAATCTGGAGGCTCATCTGGGGTGGTCCACGATGATGACTACTCATGCCGCCAGGGGGCTAACCCTCCGGTCGCAGCTCGCGCAGCTCTGGCAGGCTGGTAGACTGGAGCGAGCTTTTAGACACCTGCCACCTGGCGAAGCCGACCAGGTTGTGATTCACCAGCCATCCCAGCATTACCAGAACGCTCTGCTGCACGGGCCTGAGGACGACTACTGGAAACCGGTCGATTTCAGCCATCGCATTGCAGAGGTGAACACGCCTGTGTATTTGATGGGTGGCTGGTACGATATCTTCCTGGACTGGCAACTCAAGGATTATCAGGCCCTGCGTGCGGCGGGCAAGCAGCCATATTTGCTGGTTGGTCCCTGGACGCATCTTTCATTCTCCGGCGGTGCAATGACTGTGCAGGAGGCGCTGGCCTGGCTCGATACGCATGTCAAAGGCAGGCCAGGCAGATTGCACGAGGCTCCTGTTCGGCTGTATATCATGGGTGAAGACAAATGGCGCGATTTTGCGGATTGGCCCCCACCTGCCCGTAGCGAACGCTGGTACCTTCAGCCCGGTGGCGCGCTTGCTCCTACAGTCCCGCCCGACTCGGAACCGGACCACTATCGCTATGACCCGGCTGATCCAACGCCTGCGTTGGGTGGAAATTCGCTTGGTTCCAGGAAGCGTATGGGGCCGAAAGATAATCGTTCGCTGGAAGCTCGCCCGGATGTGCTGGTGTATACAAGCGCCGTGTTAGAGCAAGATATGGAAGTTATCGGCCCGGTCACTGCCGAGTTATATGTTCGTTCAAGTCTGGAGCACACAGATTTCTTTGCCAGATTGTGTGTCGTAGAGGAGTCGGGCAAATCCATAAATCTCTGCGACGGCATCCTGCGCCTGACGCCGGGCAGTATCACCCCCGAACCTGATGGCAGCTTGCGCATCTCAATCGAGGTCTGGCCTACTGCTTACCATTTCCGCAAAGGTCAGCGTATTCGCGTCCAGGTGTCCAGCGGCGCGCATCCGCGCTTCGCACGAAACCTGGGCGGTGGCGAACCGCTGGCCACCGGAACGAAGCTCTGTGTTGCCGAGCAGACCGTCTATCACGACCCACTGCATCCCTCCGCTATCGTGCTACCGGTTCTGGAGCCACAGCGCTAGAGCAACCATGTTCAGCGTTTCGCCAGAACGAAGCATGTGTGCAGAGAACAGGTCGACCGCGCATGCTCAAGCCGGTTTCGGCTAGAGGTCCTTGTCTCTTGCCATTGCCATGTGTCACAAACACAAACACTCTTTCGTCTCGTTTGCGTAAATGTTCCATTGGAGAAAGTCAGGAAGGAGATACCAATGCAATCGGAATTTGCGCAGACAGATGTGATCGTCGTCGGCGGCGGATTGGCCGGACTTGCTACCGCTAGCTATCTGTCCCGTGTCGGCGTAGATGTGACGTTGTTTGAGAAGTCGGAGAACGTGGGAGGCCGTGCAGTCACGCAGCACTATGATGGCTACTACTTCAATCGCGGCATACACGCGCTATACGGTGGTGGCGCGCTTGAGGAGGTATTGCGGGAACTGGGCATCAGCTATGGCTCAGGTGAAGCGCGAGATATCTTCGTGTTGGATCAAGGCAAACTGTATCCCTTTCCCGCCAACCTGCCTGCGTTATTGAGTACCGCTTTTCTGGATGTGGGCGACAAGCTGGAAATGGCCCGTCTTTTCGCCACAGTGCCCCGGCTCAAGCCGCAGGAATTGGCAAAGATGAGCGTTCAGGAGTGGCTGCAGCGCACGGTGAAACGACCGCGAGTGCGTCAGTTCATAGAAACCTTCGCCTGCACCGTTGTCTACAGTGCCGCCCTCGATCTGGTCAGCGCGGAGGTGCTGGTGAAAAAGCTGCAACTGCTGTTAAAGCATCCCGTCCTCTACATCGATGGCGGCTGGCAGGCGCTGGTAGACGGGTTACGCGGCGCGGCAGAACAGGCCGGAGCGCACATTGTGAGCGGCGCGCGCGTGGAGAGCATCGTCTACCAGGGCGAGTATACGCAGGGAGTGCGCCTGCGCGATGGTCGCATCATACGCGCCTCAGCCGTCATTATCGCGACGCCGCCGCACGATGCTGTAAAGCTGCTGGACGATGGAGCCTATCAACCTTTGCGGCGGATTGTCGATTCGCTCGTCCCGGCGCAGGTGGCCTGCCTCGATGTGGCGTTGAGCCGCTTACCCGATGCGCGCTATCCCATCGTGCAGGACATGGAACACCCGCGCTTCCTGTCGGTTCAATCGGTCTATTCGCGTGTGGCTCCATCAGGCGGCGCGTTGATCTATGTTTTCAAGCAGCTTGACCCCGCGCAGATTACCGACCCGCGTGAGGACGAGCGCGAACTGGAAGATATGCTTGACGCGGTACAGCCGGGCTGGCGCGATGTCCTGGTCAAACGCATCTACCTGCCGCGCATCGAAGCTATCAGCGCCCTTCCCACTGCCAGCACTGGAGGTTATGCCGGGCGACCGGGGCCGCGAGTTCCTGGCATCGCCAACCTCTACCTGGCAGGCGACTGGATCGGCGAAGGCTTCTTAGCCGACGCCAGCATGGGCAGCGCCCGCGAAGTCGCGCAACTGGTGCTGCGGGAACAGTCAACTTCGCAGGCAAAGAAGGAGACTGTCGGCTCGGGGCGATAGCCTCCTATAGCATGCCGCCGCAGGCCAGCCATGCCGCCGCAGGCCAGCCATGCCGCCGCAGGCCACCCGCGAGGGGTGGCCCTACCATACACGGCCCATTCGCTTGCTTTGCGAGTAATGGCGCGAGGGTGCAGGGAATGAGCGTCTATAGTAGGGCCACCTCTTGCGGGTGGCCCGGAGGTGTTGTGGAGAGGGCTTGCGGGAAGAGGGAAGGTCAGCGGTAGGCTAGAATAAGATCAAAAATAGAGGAGCATGTGCTGGAGTCATACTATCTCGTGAAAAATCAAGAAAATACTACGCAGATCTTCAATCAGTACCGGGTGCTGCTCTTTTCTATCGCCTATCGCATGCTGGGTAGTGCCACGGATGCCGAAGATATTGTGCAGGAAGCCTTTGTGCGCTGGCTGCAGGCCAGTGACGAAGATATCCAGTCGCCCAAAGCCTTTCTTTCCACTGTAGTGACACGCCTCTGTATCGACCAGTTGCGCTCTGCCAGGACACAGCGCGAACTCTACGTTGGCCCCTGGCTGCCTGAGCCTATCTCGACAGGTCAGCGTCAGGATCTGACCGAGACGGCCATCCTGGCTGAGTCGCTTTCCTTCGCCTTCCTGGTGATGCTGGAGAATCTGGGGCCGATGGAACGCGCCGTCTTCTTGCTGCGCGAGGTCTTCGATTACGACTATGCTGAAATCGCGGCCATTGTCGGCAAAAGCGAGGCGAATTGCCGCCAGGTGTTTCATCGCGCGCACCAGCACCTTAAGCAGCGCCGCCCACGTTTTGAGGTCTCGCGCGAGCAGCAGGAACGTATTACCGCTCAATTCTTGCATGCCAGCCTCGGCGGCGACATGCAGGGCCTGCTAAATCTTCTCGCCGAGGATGTCGTTTTCGCGGCGGACAGTGGCGGCAAAGCCTGGGCCGGTCTCAAACCCGTTCACGGTGCCGACAAAGTGGCTCGCGGCGTGCTTGGCGGTCGCCGCTTCCTGCCGCCCGGCATCCAGGGCAGCATCGAAGAGGTCAACGGCCAGCCAGCGATTGTGGGCTACGTCGATGGTCGCCCTACCATCGTTGTACTCTTCTACATCGAAGATGGGCTTATTCGCAGCGTCTATCACGTCGTGAACCCGGACAAACTGCACTGGTTGAGCAGGCAGCACTATTGATATGCAATCTGGCTTGCTGCGTACAGGTCTTTCTGGCGGTCGATAGCCGCTCCCACCCGGTAAGCGATACGCTCTCCGGCGTCTTTCCCTGTATCGTGCCAGGCTTTCTGGTGCTGATGTGGATTGCTTCCAGAACGAGTAGGGCGAGTTAAGAGAAGGCAAAAGCCAAACGCCGTGTGATACCATAAAGCGTGATCTATTTCTGACTTGAAACAGGATCAGGAAAATGAGAGATTGAGAGAGGAAACTGATGAAACTCAGCTTTGGTATCAAAACAGCACAGCAGTTCACCGACTACGAGAGTATTGTTCGTGTCTGGAAAGAGGCCGATAGCATTCCGGTTATCGAACATGCCTGGGCCTTTGACCACTTCATCCCGCTTGGCCCCGACCCGACAGGCCCTCAATTAGAGGGATGGACGCTGCTGGGGGCGCTGGCGGCGCAGACGGAACGCCTGCGTGTGGGTCTCATGGTCACAGGCAATACCTACCGCCATCCGGCCGTGCTTGCCAACATGGGCGCGACTGTTGATGTGATCTCGCATGGACGGCTCGACTTCGGCATCGGTGCGGGCTGGAACGAGCTTGAGAGCAATATGTACGGCATTCCGCTCTACACGCCGGGCGAGCGTATTCGGCGCCTGGGTGAGGCGTGCGAAGTGATCAAATTGCTGTGGACAGAAACCGTTGCGAATTTCGATGGCAAATATTACCAGTTGAAGAATGCGCGCTGCGAGCCGAAGCCTGTGCAGAAGCCGTATCCGCCCTTTGTGATCGGCGGCAGCGGCGAGCAATTGACGCTGCGCGTCGTGGCAAAATACGCCAATGTCTGGAACTTTTCTGGTGGCAGCGTTGATCTCTTCAAGCACAAGCAAGAAGTGCTGGATGGCTATTGCAAAGAGATTGGCCGCGACCCCGCCAGCATCCAACGCTCTATTCAGATAAGGATGAACTACGACGACCTGGGTTCGAGCATTGAGAGTATTCGCCCTTACATTGAGGCAGGCGCCACGCATATCATCCTCAATCTGACCGCCCCGTACCCGGAACACATCGTTCACAGACTGGCGGAGCAGGTGGTTGCGCCGCTGAACGCTGAATTTGAGGGTAAGTAGGAGGGTCTTCATACATGTTCTAAGAAGGGAACAGCGCGCTGCAGCGCGCTGTTCCCTTCCTCATTATGCAGAAGGCTTCGAGCAACGGTACTGCCATTACATACTGTTCGTGTACTGATCGGTGCCTAGATCATTGGTCGGCCCCTGGTGAGCGTAGTCTCCTGTGCCGATGTTCGTATCCGCGCCTGGTCCTTTGCCCCAGCCGGGATGTTCTTTGACATCGCGGTCAATGCGCTCCTTGATCTCATCCGCTCGTTTGCGATCCTCTTCGGTAATTTCCGGTAATCCCTGACCCTCCAGATAAGACTCCTGACCAGGAGTTGCTGGCTGTTGCGTGGTGGGCTGCTGATTCTGATCCAGCGGCTGAAGCTCCTGTTCAGGAGTTTTTGGTTGTGCCATATTGATCTGCTGATCGTTTTGCTGTGCCATGTTTGATGCACTCCTTTCCCATCAAGCACAAAGCGTGCCTTTCAGAGGCGAAACACAGTTCTTCTGCCTCCGGGAGATGGACGAACATACCTGTATACTGGTTTCATTCTGGCCTGATAAGCTCTGATGTCTTGCTATGAAAAACTGATCCAGGCATGTCATTCTGAGCGACGGCGCAGAATGACATGGGAAAAACTCTTTTTCAGAGCTTACCAGTATACTCTATACGTTCGCAGTATCGCTGAGCGTTTCACCTGCTAGATGCGCTCAAGCGGGATAAAACCCAGGACGCGCAGGGCGTTGCCGAGCGTTTGCATAGTGGCTTGCACGAGCCAGGCGCGGAAAGCTTTGACACGCTCATCAGCCTCCCTGACGATGGGCGGCGTGTGCTCGTAGAAGTCGCTGAAGTGCGCGGCAAGGTCGTAGGTGTAGGCGGCGAGGGCGCTGGCGGAGAGATTGACTGTGGCGTCGGCCAGCGTGCGCGGGTAGGCGTCGATGTGGCGCAGCAGTTCCCACTCGCTTTGCTCCAACTGTGCGGGCAGTTCGCTCAGTTGTGCGGGCAGTTCGTAGTTTGACTCTTGCAGGCGGCGCAGAATACTGTTGGCGCGGGCATAGGCGTACTGGAGGTAGACGCCGGTATCGCCATTGGCGCGCAGGACTTCGTCCATGTCCAGCGTGATGATCTGCTGCAGGCCGTAGCGGATCATGAAGTAGCGAATAGCCGATGCCGCCAGGATGGCAGCCGTCTCCTCGGAGAGATCGGGCTTTGCCTCCATCATGCGCGCCGCCGCTGCGTTGATCAGGTCGTCCGCTTTGATCTCGATGCCTTTGCGACCCGACATGGCATAGGACTCGCGGCCATCAGAGGTATCGATGCCCAGCCGTGCGGCAGTGGCAGCCGAAAGGGTCACAACCTCGTAAGCCAGGTGCATCAGGTTATCCGCCTGCTCGACATAGCCCAGCCTGCGCAGGCTTTCGCGTACCACCTGCTGCGGATAAGACTGGCGCACGTCAATCACATTGATGACTCTGTTGGCGTGGCCGAAGCGTTTGGGATTTTCTTCCCGCCCGCTCAGGCCGGTTTCCTCCGGCGTGCGCATTGTCCAGAGCATGCGCCCATCCTGCTGGATGCCCCAGGGAACGAAGTGAAACTCCACGCCCAGATCGTCCGTCAGGCCAAATTTCCAGAGGTGGTTGGCGATATCTTTGCCGGTGTAGGTAGCGGTGCCGTTGCTTTTGACCAGTACCTTGTCACTGGTGCGCTCGCCCTCTTCGGTCTGTACCTCTCCTTCACCGAAGGGGAGTATCCAGGTACCTGCCAGGGGCCCGCTTTCGGGATGCTCAAGCACGCCTCGCTCGCGCAGCATCTCGAACGTGCGCTGCCAGAGGCCGGCGTGGACGATGGCGGATTCCCACGTCAGCAGGTTGTAGGAGATGTTGAGTCGCGCCATCGTCTTGAGATGCGCCTGCACTATGCGGTGCGACAGGTCTGAGGCCAGCACGGCGTAGTCTGGTCCCTGCTCCGGTTCCTCACCGTGTTCGATGGCGTGTAGCACCGTGTTGCGCAACTCCTTCAGCTCTGGCTGCTCCTCGTATGCTCTGCCGACGGCGACGTAGACGCGAGAGCAAAAGTAATCGAACGATTCGCCGGGTCGTTGCTCGTTGCCGCCAGGAACCTGCAATTTGCCTTGATTAAGCAGTGTGAGGCCCACGACGACATCCGCGACCTGCACACCTGTGTCATCGATATAGTTCTGCGCCTCGACATTGTAACCCTGCGTGCGCAGCATGCGCACGACGGTATCACCGAGGGCCGCGTTGCGTAGATGGCCTACGTGCGCCGCTTTGTTGCTATTGATGGCGGTGTGCTCGACCACTACCTTTGTGCCTGCACCGATAGTGTTCTGCCCGAAGTCTGCCCCGGCTTCCAGCACGCGCTCCATGATGGAATGGCCCGCTACAGGGCGGTTCAGCCGGAAATTGAGATAGCCGGGTTTCGTAACGGTAATTTGCTCAATGATAGGATTGCGTCTTTCGCGCAGAATATTCGCCAGCCCTTCCGCGATGACCATAGGCGGGCGACCGAGCAACTTTTTGCCAGCCCACGGCATGACCGGCATGGAATAGTCGCCAAAGCTGGCTTGCGCGGAGAAATCCAGCCTGATCGGCAACTGTTCAACATCGATATCCAGCTTTTCCTGTGCAATATAGGCTGCTGCTGCCTCTTTGATAAGCGTTGTCAGATATTCATGTAAGTCCTTCGGCATCGATTCTGACTGCGATTCCTCGTTTATCACTCCCAATAATTCCTCTTTTCAATGTATTCTCTTGTCGCGTTGATGCGAACCTCTTATAATTCTATGATTCCAGTGCCCACTATAACGCAGTATAGCTCTGTGGTCAAGCCTTTTGTGCCTTTAGCTCTTCCAGAAATTGTCTGGCCTCAGCCGGATTGTGCAGGGTAATGATGGTGCGCCCGGCACTATATTGCTCAAGCTTTTGCAGGGCTTGCGGGTATGCGGTAGAAGGATAGGACCAGATCCATTGAATGTACGGCCAGTCTATTTTCTCAGGGCAACCAGGAATATATCAAGCTGAGGGGCAGACGGAACAAAACGAGCCTGAAAACCTCCAGGTCTCTCTTTGAGCGTGGAAGCTTTCAGGCCAAAGTTATGAAAACCAGTTAGTCTGTTGATGAGATTATCCTATGGGCCAGGTCGGTAGAGTGAATGCACTCCTGCCGGATGTAAGGATACCCGCCAGGGCGGTATACCAGGCCGCCAGGGCAGTGAGGATGCCGAGATAGCCGCCGATTGTGTTCATGCTGGTCGAGTTGCCTAATGCGCCGATGGCCAGGAAGAGGTAGGTCAGGAACAGAAGCCCGAAAACTGCGATGAGTGCGCCGTTGCTTCTGAGCGTGCCGAGGAACATCAAGCCAGTGAAGATTGTCCAGCCGAGCAGGAAGAAGCCAAAGGCAGTGCCGTTGGGGATCAATTTCCACTGGAGGGTTGCGCCGACGGCAATCCAGAAAGCACCGTAGGAGGTGAAGGCAGTGGCACCGAAGGTATTGCCCGCTCTAAATTCCCACATACCGGCCAGCATCTGTGCCAGGCCACCATAGAAGAAAGCCAGGCCAATTACAATAGTGGGGCCGGTAAACCAGCCAGCATTAGCCGCGCTGAGGACGAATGTAGTAAGTGCGAAAGCGCAGAGGCCAAGAGGTGCGGGGTTGGCGGTTGCAACCGCCGGTGCTTCGCTGCGTTCTGCTGCGATTTGTGCCATGAAGGTTCCCACCTTTCTGAAAGACTACAATACATGTACGTTCGTTTGTACATACCCAGGTAAACACAGAGTTTGAACCCGATGCGTCTTGTACAGGCAACGCTGCCTGCCGGTTAAGGTAAGATGATGAGGCACGTCATCCACACCGGTTTGTGGATGGCTTCAAGGTCGTCTGGGGAAGACGACGGACAGGTAAAAGAGCACAAATTTACATGTGAGTGAAGTACTCCCTGCGGATGGACCTCCTTCCCGGTGCAACCGCTACTCGCGGTTCCCCAGATTGCCCAATCAAGGATGGGTCTATATCGACATTATAACATACAAAATGTTAGTTGACCACTATTTTTCTGATAGAATTGCCTTGCGCCGTTTACGGGTTAGATGCTAGACTGTTAGCAACAAAACTACGGGACACAGTTGTTTCTTCCGTTCAATCGCAGGAGATAGCTAATCATGCAGGACATCTATATTCTTGAGGGGGCCAGGACGCCGGTGGGCGTTTTGCAAGGCTCGCTTTCCGATGTGAGCGCCATTGATCTGGGCGTGATCGCCGCCAGAGGCGCACTGGAGCGCAGCGGGATAGGGCCGCATTTGATCGACCAGGTAGTGATGGGAAATGTCATTCAGACCAGTAAGGATGCCATCTACTTTGCCCGGCACGTCGCCTTGAAGGCCGGTCTGCCCATTGAGACGCCCGCGCTGACCGTGAATCGACTGTGCGGGTCGGGCTTGCAGGCGATTGTGAGCGCGGCGCAGATGCTGCAACTGGGTGAAGGGGAGGTCGCGCTGGCCGGTGGGGCTGAGAATATGACGCAGGCCCCACACGTCATTCGCGGTGCGCGAGCTGGCTTTAAACTGGGACAGGCCCCGCAACTGGAGGACAGCCTGTGGGAGGCTCTGGTAGACAGCTACGTTGGCTGTGGCATGGCGATCACGGCGGAGAATCTGGCTGAGAAGTACGGCATTTCCCGCGAAGAGGTGGATTCCTACGCGCTGCGCAGCCAGCAGGCGGCACGTCGTGCTCAGCAAGCAGGCTTGCTTGCCGAGGAGATTGTGCCTGTTACCATCAAAGACCGCAAGGGCAACCCTGTTGAATTTAGCCAGGATGAGGGTATCCGCGACACCTCGCTGGAAGCGCTGGCAAAACTTCCGGCCCGTTTCCGCAAAGGTGGCGTCGTCACGCCGGGCAACGCGAGCGGGATCAACGACGCGGGCGCGGCTGTCGTGCTGGCAACCGGCGTTGCGGTGAGCAAATACAACCTGAAGCCGGTGGCGCGGCTGGTTTCCTGGGGCATCGTTGGCGTGCCGCCTGAAATTATGGGCATCGGCCCGGCTCCGGCTATTCGGCAGGCGCTCAAACGAGCCGATTTGCAGTTGTCGGATATGGATCGCGTCGAAGTCAACGAGGCATTCTCGCCGCAGTACCTTGCTGTGGAGAAAGAGCTGGGGTTAGACCGTGAGAAGACCAACGTGAACGGCGGGGCCATCTCCATCGGCCATCCCCTGGCTGCTAGCGGTGCGCGCCTCGTGCTGACGCTCATGTACGAACTGCGCCGCCACAACCTGAAATATGGCGCGGCCTCGCTCTGCATCGGCGGTGGTCAGGGCATCGCTGCCGTCATCGAAAACGTCGCATAATCGATGCTGTCAGCGAGCAGGAGGGTAGTATGCCAAAGGATACTCGTTCCCCCGGCGAAATTCTCGATCACCTCAACAATGCACGGCTCGCGCTCACCTCGTCCATCTATGGACTGAGCGAGGCCGATTTGACGCGGCCCGGTGTGGTTGGCTCCTGGTCGGTCAAGGATGTCATGGCCCACGTGGGGCGCTGGGAGGAGGCGGCTTTCCAGGTGCTCTCGGCCTATCTGGGTGGGGAGCAGATCCTGGAAGATTATCGTGACGCCGATGCCTACAACGATAAATGGGCAGCGGAATTGCAGGCGCTTTCCTTGCAGGACGCGATCAGGCTTTTTGAGATGGCCCACTACCAGTTTTACGGTCTGCTGGCCTCGCTCGCACCGGAACAATGGACTGGCTTCGTGCGCGCCTGGGTGCGCGGTTCCACCTGGCACCACTTTGAGGAACACTCCGAACAGATTCGTAACTGGCGCGAAACGAAGTAGAGGGGGAAGGCTTTTCACAGCAAGCCGACCGTCCCAGGCCACCCGCAAGGGGTGGCCCTACTATATATGTCCCCGTTCGCCCGTGAGCGAGAGAACCGATCGTGTATAGTAGGGCCACCCCTTGCGGGTGGCCTGCGTGGCGGGGTGGAGTCAGCTTTGGTCGCGGGCAGGACTGAAACACTAGCTGGCTGTCCAGCCGCAGTCGATGGTGAGGGCGCTCCCGGTGACGCCGCTGGCATCGTTGGAGCAGAGGTAAGCAGCCATTTTCGCTACCTCGTCCGGCTCCAGCAGGCGGTGAATAGCTGCTTCCGCCAGCATGATCTTCTCCACGACCTCGGATTCGGGGATGCCATGCACCTGTGCCTGGCTGCTGATCTGCTTCTCGACTAGCGGCGTGCGCACATACGAGGGGCAGATGGCGTTGCAGGTGACACCATAGGGTGCGCCTTCTAATGCTGTGACGCGGGTCAGACCGAGCAGCCCATGCTTGGCGGAAACATAGGCCGATTTGTAGGCGGAGGCGACGAGGGCATGGACAGAGGCGATGTTGACGATGCGCCCCCATTTCTGCTCATACATGCCGGGCAGCACTGCTTTTGTCAGCAGGAAAGGTGCCGTGAGCATGAGGTCGATAATCTGCCGCCATTTTGCTTCGGGAAACTCGTGAATGGGCGCGACATGCTGGATGCCCGCGTTATTCACCAGGATATCCACCTTGCCCTCGGCGCTGATGGTCTTTTCCACGAGCTGCTTGCAATCTTCTTCCCTCAGCATATTCGCTGCTATGAAGCGCGCACCCGGCAATTCCGACGCCACAGCTTTCCCGTGTTCCTCCTCGATGTCGGAGATCACGACATGCGCGCCGCGTCTCGCCAACTCGCGTGCTACCGCCAGCCCGATGCCGCTGGCCGCGCCCGTGACGATAGCTACTCTTCCATCCAGTTCTGCCATAAGCCAATCCTTTCCAGGTTGCATGACCGTTCGCACAAATATATCGACTTCCTCCATTGTACATCCTGAGAAGCATTGTTTGCCATTTCGCGGGTGCTTCAAATATGGGCAAAGCCGCGCAGCAAGATGGCGATCAGGATGATGAGGGCTGCTTCGAGGTTGCTGTTCAAGTTGGTTGCCATCAGTTTGAGATAGTTTTTCAGGCTACCAGTTGCCTGGGAGAGCGCCGTGAAGACAGGGATGACGGTGAGGGCGGCGATGGCGCTGTACCAGGGGAAGACCTGCAGGACGGCGGCGATGAGAATGGTGAACGCGATCAGGGCGAGCAGGATGCCGCCTGCTATGCGTGCCTTGCGCTCGCCGAGGGCCACCACGGGCGTGATCTTTCCCACCTCCTTGTCGGCGCGCCAGTGCAGGAAGTGGTGAAAGTAGAGCACCGCCGTGGTGTACAGGCCGATGGGCAGCGAAGCTAGCAGCGCATTTGTTGTGACCAGCCCCGCCTGCACATAATAGGAGCCGACCAGTGGGAGAATGCCGAAGGAGATCAGGATATCCAGTTCGCCCAGGCCGCGCCCGATATAGGCCAGGCGCAGCGGCGGTGCCACGTAGAAGAAGGCGAGCAGGAAACCGGTAATGCCGAAGAGAATAGCCCAGGGCCGGAAGATCGTCAGGATAAGGCCGCACATCAGGGCCAGTGCAAAAAGGGCAATTGCCAGTTTGCGGTACGCTTTAAGCGAATATTTGCCGCTCATCAACGCCTGCGAGCCGGTCGCCAGGGTGGTTCCTTCCGTTACCAACTTCTGTGCCGCCTGGTCAGTGCCTTCCCCGAAATCAAATACATCGTTGGTCACGTTGGCGGCGAGATGGGCGGCGAGCGCACCGATCAATGCTAGCAAGAACAGACCCCATCTGAATGTCGCACCCTCTTGCCAGGCCAGGACAGCGCCAAGCACCACCGGTGAGAGCATCACAGGCAGCGTGCGGGCGCGAGTTACCTGTAACAGTAGCTTCAGCCGGTTCATAGGCTTTTTGTCTCCTTCTCAAGCGGGAAGGTGGCTTCGGTATAGACCTGCCCACCCTCTAGATTGGTGAGACGCAGCCAGTTGATGTGCAGTTCAACGGCGACGGTTGGTACGCGAGCCAGGAAGGTGGCGGCAACGGGTGATTTTTTCCCCAACCACTCTTTCACCGCTCTATATTCGTTCTCGTCCGTTACGATGCTCGCCACCGCTGTTGCTTCCAGCCATGTTGTAGGCTGGTGCGGGCCGATAAACAGGCCCACGCGAGGATTTGCGCGCAGGTTTGCCAGCTTGCGCGAAGTTGTAATGTAGGTGGCGTAGAGCGTCAATCCGTTCTCACGCATTGGCTGCTCGACGAAAAAGGTGTAGGTCACGTAGGGCTGTCCACCGTGTTCGGTGGCAATTGCCAGTGTGTCATATTGCGCCAGGAAGGCATCGATGCGCTCGCGGTCCGTATTGTGCATTGAGTGATTTCTCCGTCTTGTGGTATCCCGTCAACTGAGCTATAGAAAAATTATTACCATACATACCATAGCACCCGCAAACCAGCTTTTTCTAGAGGTTTTGACTGTTGGCGCGAAGTCCTTTTTGTTTGTATGAGAGGCCGCGAGGAGAAAGTGTAACAGCGGTTTTCTCCTCGCGGCTTGCCGTGGCCTGAAGGTTAGATACAGTTATGTTAGCAGGCTATTCTCTATTTCCTCGTTTTGCTTGACTTTATAAGTACAGAGGAGTAACATACTGGCAGAGAGTAACGGGTGTTACTGCCATTTCCTCAATACTGCCAGGGGTGAGAAGATATGTTTGAGCGCGAGGCGATGCGCTGGTTGCAATTAACGTATAAGGTTCCCAGCGAACCTTCACAGAAGCGTGTGTGGGTATGGAGGCGTTTGCAGAATCTGGGGGCGTATGCCCTGCAAAATTCGGTCTATTTGCTGCCTTTCTCGGAGGATGTTGAGAAGCAATTTCGCCAGTTGGCCCAGGATATTCATGACATGGGAGGTGAGGCCAGTATCTTCTCCGTAATTGCGCTGGATGCCGCCGATGAGCGGCGCATTTTGCAGACGTTGGTTGAGGCCCGCACAGACGAGTACAATACAGTCATCAAAGTGTGCTCGCGTTTCCTTGCGAAAGCAGCTCTCATCGTGGAGAAACAGAGCTGGAATGACCAGGCACATGCGGAATTCACCGAAGTGTTGGAGAAGGTTCATGTCCTTTTCCGCACCGCCAAACGTCACGATATGCTTGGTTCGCTCACCGCCTCAAAACGAGCCGACGCGGCGGAGGCCCTGAACGCTTGCGAGCAGATTTTCCGCGTGCTGCTCGACCAGGAGTATAGCCGGGCGCGCCGCTTACTGGATCAGCAAAGCGACCTTCTCGCGACCGCAACCTCTGTCCCGGACACAAGAACTACCGATAGAGCTTCATCGCTCGTCGCGGGCCAGAGCGGGCCATCTGAACCGTCGCTTCTAAAGAGAGATAACAATAGCAGCAGTTCGGGCGACCTGAATCCGCCCGAACTACCAATCTGATCTTGCTCAATACTCGCTATTGTAGAGAGCTTGCTAGTAGCGACGGTAGTAATAGCGGCGGCGGCGGCGCCAGGCACGATAGGTGAGCAGGTGCCAGATGGCGACGAGGATGATTGCGCCAATTAGCGCCCGCAGAAGAGGAACCCCGGCCACATAGATATCCCCGATGCCATTGATGACGAGCAGGTTCGTCATCAGCCAGATTCCGATGAGAGCAGCGATGATCGCCCCAATGATGCCGAATGGCAAGCGCCAGCCCACGATGGTTTCCGCAACCAGCCCAACAATCGCCGCGACGATCAGGTAGATGATGAGACCTGCGCTAATCGTAATAGCAGCACTCATGGCTATGGTCATGTGAGTTAAAAATTGGAACATAAAGAACCTCCTTGTCTCGTGTTCTATAGCTGCAAGATAGCAGTTCTTTGCAATTGTCCTATCAATAAAAACCACTTCCATTATAGGAAACGGGACAGGAAGCTCTAGAGTGACAACTTTGCCCCTTGTTTCGGCTTTCTCAGCAATAATTAATCTTGATAAGACGTGATACCCTCTACTACCTCGGCTCTGGTTGCTCTCTCTCCACCGGCTGTTTCCAGGTAATGACGGAGATTTTCTAACTTTACTTCGTTAGCGGCAAATGAGCCTTCCCCGGTTTGGTAGAGTCAGCAAAGCTGAGATATACTGTAGCAAACCAGGAAAGGAATGAGCATGGCAAAAGTTCAAAAAACCTACACGAGAGAATTCAAAGAGGAAGCTGTGCGACTGGCCCAGAGCAGTGGCAAGGCTATCACGCAAGTAGCCCGTGAGCCAGGCGTCTCTGATACGTCCATTCACCAATGGCGCAAGGAGCTAGCACAGCATGGCAAAGAAGCGTTTCCAGGCAGCGGGCATCAGACGGCGCTCGAAGAAGAGAATCGTCGGCTCAAACGCGAGCTGGAGCGAGTCCAACAGGAGCGTGACATCCTAAAAAAAGTAGTGAGCATCTTCTCACGGGATTCCAGATGAAATATGAGTTTATCGAACAACACAAGCACGAATTTGCGATCGTGGTCATGTGCCAAGTCCTCGGAGTCTCGGAAAGTGGCTTTTATGCCTGGCGCAAGCGTCCTGTCAGCCAGCGCAAACGAGAAGATGCTCTCCTCACCCAAGAGATTGAGCAGGTCTTTGACAAGCATCAAGGCAGATATGGCAGTCCCCGCATCCATCGGGAGCTGCGCGAGCAGGGCAGAAACATCGCCCGCAAACGAGTGGCGCGCTTGATGGCTGAGGCCGAACTAGCAGCGCGCCGCAAACATCGTCGGGTGCTCACGACCAAACGAGATGCCAGCCATCCCGTCGCTGCCAATGTCTTAAATCGGGAATTTACGGCAACAGAACCCAACACCAAATGGGTCACCGATATCACGTATATTCCCACAACAGCCGGATGGCTCTACCTCGCCGTGATCCTGGACTTGTATTCGAGAGCGGTTGTGGGGTGGTCCATGTCGGAGCGCTGCGACGAAGCATTAGCGGAAAACGCTTTGAATATGGCCGTGTCTCGACGTTGTCCCAAAGCCGGACTGCTGCATCACAGTGATCGCGGATGTCAATACAGCAGCCGGGCCTATCAAAAACGGCTTGAGCAGATGGCAGCGGTGGTCAGCATGTCACGCAAAGGCAATTGTTGGGACAATGCAGCAATGGAGAGTTTCTTCGGATCTCTCAAAGAAGAATGTGTGGGAAACACGATCTATCCCTCTCATGAACAAGCCCGCCGCGCGCTCTTTGAGTACCTTGAAATCTATTACAACCGCATCCGACGCCATTCGACGCTTGGATACGTGAGCCCGCTTGTCTATGAGCAGTTGGCAAAGGAGGCAGCCGAAGAAAAATGCTTGACGTAGTACGTTCTCTGTATTATAATACAAGCGTTAACGTTACGTGACGTAGAAACGCTTTCCATCGTCCTCAGCTCCAACTTCTGAAGACTCTACGAAAACGGGGCAAGCTCAATCAAGACAGTGTGTTTGCTCAGGGCGAAAGATGCGAGCCCTCGCCTGAGGATAGTGCTTGGCTGTTCTCATACGCTTTTCCTTCCCTATTTTCCGT
>Ga0209061_1001000_pt1 | contig 54159 bp, 37 predicted proteins | sample Coa_R1_10_FD_187157 | JGI IMG/M metagenome (GOLD analysis project Ga0209061, IMG submission 187157) | Surface soil microbial communities from Centralia Pennsylvania, which are recovering from an underground coalmine fire - Coalmine... | ecosystem: Environmental > Terrestrial > Soil >... | reverse complement strand
TCGGCGGTCTTCTTCTCGCCCATGCAGCGACCTCCCGCGACCGAATCTTGCTGCGCGGAGACGGCCAGCCGTGCGCTCCCCGTCTCGCGCCTGTGCCGAAGACAGTACGAGCCGGCAGCTCGCACCGGGCACAAACTGGTCTTACAGTACAGATCGTCGGCGAGAAAGGGAAGAGGTTTGACGGGGAAATGTCATAAACGTGCGAGGTTCTGCGTCTGCACGCCTACCGAATGTCAACAGGCTGACGCGCGAGCGTGGCCTCCAGGCACCCCGCATCGGGGACGCGGCGACTTCGGCTCCGGTTCGGAGCGAATCGTGTACTGCCTTCTTCTCCGCAAGAAGGTTGCAGGAAGGTAGCGATCCGAGAGGCAGCCCAGAGAAACGGGGATCGTGGCGGCGCCGTTGTCGGCGCTGTCGTGTAGCAAAGGTGACAAACGCGGTGCCCCCGCCAGGACTCGAACCTGGAACCAACTGATTAAGAGTCATCGGCAGACGGCCCACGACCATCCACGACCGGCCACAACGCCCCATTTTCACGCTCAATTCGGCCCGAAAGCGTCCGGCGGTGTCCACCATTGTTTCCCCCATTGGCTAGCAGACAGGCTAGCAGACAGGCTAGCAGTGGCATGCCCCGGACGCCGCCCGGTGCGCAACGATCGGGCATGTACCTGCCCGCCGTCACCGGGGCGCTGGTGAGGAGGACCGGGCGCGGCAGCCAGAGCGCAGCACCACCGCAGCCCCATGACCGCTACGGTGGATCGGATGTCCGGGCGACACGTGACGCTGGACATCGACAGCCAGACGCTGGCGCCCGACGCCCAGGCAGCCGCGGCCGTGGGTCGCGGCGTACGGCACCTGCTGCGGCCATTCGATGAGCGGGTCCACCTGTCAGAGGCTCACCATCGCGCACGGCGGCATGCTCTGCGCCCGCAGCACGGCGCGGCCACATGCTGTCCAGGTCCACATCCTGAACCATTCTTTACACTACTTGACGAATGATCAGAGAGCGCGCTTGATTGACACGGAGCGGAGCATGAGCGTCAGCACGATCGGGACGTTCGGGCAGCCTGCTGCTGGTGTGATCATGGGCACGTGTGTTCTGTCTGATACCCTGGGAGACGATTACACTGCCGTACTTTCGGTGCGTGTTATCTCCTGCTCATGACGGAGGGCGGTTAGCATCGGACCACGGTCTGGATGAGCAGGTAACCCTCATCGGGCAGTAGGTGGTCAGCACGTTCCGCCCTCCAGCGCACCTTGCAGGCAGCCGAACTAGGCAGGATCGACGCCACCACCCGCTTCTCCTTCCTCTACTACTACCGCTGGGCTGACAACCACGCCCGTGTACACGTCGACGAGGCGCGCAAGCTGGCCCAGGGCGTGGGCGTGGAGCTGACGAGCCTGTGGGGGCCGGGCGGGCTCGTCGAGAAGCAGCAGGAGTACGTCCGGGTGCCAGGTCCGCTGGAGCGCGCCCACGATGAGCGGTTCCTCAAGAAGACGTCCTTCACCACCATGGTCGATGCGCTCCAGTACGCGGCCTGGCTCTGGCATGAGAACCAGCAGCAGCGGTTAAAGGAGCACTTGGCCTTGACCTACGGTGAGCAGGAGGTCTTCTGGCAGGTAGCGCAGGCGATCGCCGAGGCGCTGCCCGAGGGCGACAAGGAGCGCCAGCTGCTCCAGGGGCTACTCTACGGCCGACGCGGATACACCAGCGCGGGCCGGCAGGAACGGTTGCTATGATGGTAGGCAGCCGGTGTGGATGAGAAACGATGACGCACGCTCCTCTTGTCGAGCACGAGCTCCCACGGCAGGTTGTCGAGGCGCTGCGGGCGGGCCTAGGCGAACGCCTGGTCGCAGTGGTCCTGTTCGGCTCGCGGGCACGCGGCGATCATCGGCCCACGAGCGATTGGGATCTCCTGGTCATCACGCACCAGCTCCCAGACGACCCCCTGGACCGGCTACGCGCCCTCAAACGGCTCCTTCCTGCTGGCTGTCGTGGCACCGTGGCCCTGGTCGCCCGGACACCCGCGGAGTTCGAGGACCACGTGCCCTCGCTCTACCTGGACATCGCGCTCGATGGCCAGATCCTGTACGACCCCACCGGCTACGCTGCGCAGCGTCTTGCTCAGCTCCGACGTTTGATTGAGCAGGCGGGGCTCTATCGGGAACGGACGCCCGCGGGCGACGTCTGGCGGTGGCAAGCACCTCCGCGCGGCCCCTGGGTGATGTCGTGGGAACGCATCGGGGCAGCCGGATGACAACCCCCGAGGCAACCTACCGTCTGCAACTCGCCGTGGGGTATCTCGAGGAGGCGCGCGACGCCGCGGCGACTGCGCACTGGCGCTCCTGCGCCGACAACAGCCAGATGGCGACCGAGAACGCGGCCAAGGCCGTGCTGGCGCTCATCGGTCCTGTCGGCCGTACCCATGCACCGGGCGCCATCCTCCTGGACGAACTGACGAGGGGCCGCTTCTCACAAACGCTCGCGGGGCAGGTCAGGCGCATCGCCGAGTGCGCCGAGCAGCTGGGACCCGAGGTTCACCTCGAAACGGCCTACGGCGATGAGGCAGCGCGGCGGACACCCTGGGAGATCTTCGATGAGAGGAAAGCGCGGGATGCTCTCGAGATCGCCGAGGAGGCGGTGGCGCTCGCGCAGCAGGTCATCGCGGGAGGGCAGCAGCTCTGAAGCCGTGGTCTGAGGCGGTGGCGCCGCACCCGGACATCCAGGCCGGGACGGTCGATGACGCGGTCTTCGCCGCCGCTCTGGCCGATGTGGTGGCGGACCGCGGGCCGTGGCGACAGGGGTAGAGAGCGCCGTGTCGTGGTCGGGTTCGCGCTCACGACGCTGCAACGCCGCCTGCGCCGTCTCGAGCAGCGCCTGCGCGAGGCACAGCAGAGCCAGCGCGTCGCCGTCCTGGCTCCCGACCTCCTCGCCCGCCTGCACGGCGAGCTCGAGGAGGACCTCGAGGATCAGCCCGAGGGCGAAACGCAGGAGATCGTCGACCTCGCCACCGCCTCACGCACCGTCCAGGAGCTCAGGGCGGAGATCGACACGCTGAAACAACTGACCGCGCTCGCCAAACGCATCTGCGACTCTGGTACCGACCGCAAGTGGGAGCAGCTGCGCGCCGTGCTCAACTACCCTGAGATGTTCGATGCGCAGGGCCAGCGCCGCAAACTGGTGATCTTCACCGAGCATCGCGACACGCTCGACTACCTGGTCGCACGCATCACCTCTCAACGACCCGCGCGTGCTGATCCTCGTCGCGACCGATGCCCCACGCATCCACGCTCCTCGGCATCTCCACGCGCCGGTGCATCCAGCGCTCATTCACGTTCCCCGGCACGTTCCACACATTCACGCTCCTCGGCATGCTCACGTCGCGTGGTTGTGCCGCCGTGGTGTGGCTCGCCGTGGTGGCGGCTGGCGTGCCCAGGGCGACATCGTGTCCACCTACCAGCGCCCCGATGGTCAGACCGGCTCCCAGGATGATGGAGAACAGTGACCGTCGCGTGACCATGATCGTTCCCCCTCTCTTCCTCTACAGCATGGGGGCTGCGCTGCCGCTGGTCGCGCCGCCGCGGACCGCACGCCGCTACGGCAGCGCCGGCGCTCGCGGTGGGGGGGAGCGCGCGCAGCGCCAGGAGTGCGAGCACCGCCATGAGGAGCAGCTCGAGCAGCTGCCGGCTCTGCGCGGCGCAGGCCGCATCCCAGGGCGCAGCGCGGCCTCCAAGCACCCCCAGGCCGAGCAAGATGGCGCCGAGCCCGAGCAGGCGAGCGGTGAGCGAACGACGAGCGACCGACAGCATCGTGGTCCTCCTGCCAACGAGGTGGGCAGGGAGCAGGGCGCTCCATCCACGACGCTACGCCAGGCAGCACCCCCTGCTATCCGGCATCTCCCCCAGCGCTCCCCTAGGGGTTGGCAAGCGGCGCTGGCCAGCGGGCGGGCAGACAGGCAGACGGGCGCTTGGGCACCTGCCACCCTGCCGAGCGGTCGGCGGCCACGCTCACTGTCCCCGCCGAGCGTTCAGCGATACCAACGTGCCGCCTCCCCTGCCGGAGCCTCCGACGTGCGCCGCAGTACACGGTCAGCGACGGCACGCCGTGCCAGCGGTGAAAATTTTGGCGCGCAGCGGGACAGGCAGGCGGCAGCCCCGCCCACAGCGCGCTCCCACCTGGAGCACTTGTGAAACGTGGCACAACCTGACGCAGAAGGTTCCCGCTCTGGGCATGGCACGCACCATCGTGGAGCTGGCGAGCCGGTATCGGGAAGCCGAGGAGCAGGAGAAACGCCTGCTAGCTCTAGAGGAAGCGGCGGCGGTGCAGCGATCCCCAGCTGCGCCATAGCACAAAGCTCGCCTGGCCAAGAGTAGAGCGAGAACGCTAAGGCCGAGGACCGAGGCGACGTGTTAGACACGCAGTCCCAGGACGTTGCCATGCTGTGGCAGATGACGCGGAAAAGGGCGGTGGCGGGATGGCGTCGGTCAGAACCGCCCACTCAGGGTGCTTCATGTCTCTCTCGGAGACGACCGGTTGCTCCCCTTCGCTAGCCCGTCTTTTTCTGGATAGCGGCCCAGATCTCGTCCGCTCAGAATCGATCGAGTCCTGGCAGGATGCCCCGCCGCTTGAAGCCCTTCAGCAGGCTGTCGAGTTGGATCTTGGACTCGATCTCGGAGAGGTCCTCCCAACTGTCCGCCACCGATTGGCTCAGCGAGTTACCGGTGTGCGGATGGCTAGCACGGACAACTTGCTCGGAAACCAGCTATTCGTGATCCCAAGTATCGCCGCGCAGACCTCCTTGCTGCACGGTCGCGTGTGTGCGTTGGGGCTCACCGTGCTAGTGCGCGGCGTTCCGGCTGATCAGGACGGTGATAGAGGCGACGCATGCTTGTGTCAGGCATTGTCTTGGCAGGGCCCTTTGCACTGTTGTCTGTCTACCGAGACTCCGTGTACGCCCTTGGTCGCCGTTGCGAGCTTGTGCTGACCATACGCGGCCACTGGCCCGCGCCCTATCGCCCGGAGTGAATGCGTACCCATCTGTGTTTGTTGACATCGAACGACAATTGCCTTAGAGTTTACCAAAACCTCAAGCCGATCTCGAAAAAAATAGCGGAGAGAATAACCATGGTCGATATCAATACGATGTATGAGCGCTTAGAAAAAGCCATCGCTCTCGAGAGCGATGACGCGGCGATCCGCATGCGGGCCAGGTATGCACCGCAGGCAGGGCCGGACGCGAAGGTCTTCCCACCCACCTACTACTTGCCACCCAACAACACCTGCTACCACTTCGAGCATCGGTGGACAGCTGACGGGCGCGACGTAGAGGTCGTCGTGCTCGACGCATACCAGTCCCAGGCGAATCGCTGCGAAGCTGCCCTGGCGCGCCAAGCTACTAAGCTTGGCCTGCCCCGTATCGTGCTGCGTGACACTGTTTCCGCAAGGACAATTGAGATCTCCAGTCTAGAAGCGCCTCACCGTAGCCGCGACGCCTACTTCCGTGACAGCTACCTCAATGGCACGCCATTTGACAAGACACCTATCGGTAAGGCACTCGACGAGGCGACGTTGGATGACCTGACCGCCTTTCTCCGGTACGTGCCAACAGATCTGGTCTACGGCGTGTGGGATTCACACCGCGGCAAGCGCATCCCCCTAAAGTTTCCGCGCTCATATACGTCAGAGATGATTGGTTGGGAACCTCTGCGCGGGCAACGCGCAGCAACAAAGGGTGATCCGCTCAATCTGCCTGGAGGCGATCAGGTACCGGCGAGCGAGTGGCGCGCTGTGGAGACAGCAGCAAAAAGCAAACAAGAGGAAAAGAAATTGAGCGAGCTCGGGCACGGGATGGTCCCTGGAGCGCCTGATCCTACAAATGGCGGCGTCACGGTGCGTGGGATCACCCGGCTCGGCGTGCTCTCTCTCACGGCGATTGCCGGCCTTAACTTCGGGGGAAGTAACTATGAACGCACAGGGCGCGTCATGGTCGCCACGCTCGGGCTACTGGGTGACCGCCTTGCCTTTGGTCGCGCGGGGCTTCACCTTCGTTCTGGATGCGATCTCGTGCTGCAGGATGAAACCCTCGAATGGGTACAACGTGGCGGCGCAACAGAACCACTGTCACTTTCAGTCGAGGACGCACGGCAGCTTTTCGACCTCGCGAAAGAGCGTCTGGAGCAGGCGGGCATCATTTGGAGCGCTGAGCCGGTGGTTCTGGCGCCAATTCCACGGCTGCACAAGGTGATCGAAAGTGTGCTGCTGGAGCGAGATGTAGCTTATGTAGCTGAGGAGGACTAAAATGCTTGCGCTGCGCTGTACCCTCCTCCGGGATACCTTCGAAGGGGGCGAACCGGAAGTACGCACGCGAGCAGAGTGGCCACCGTCATGGATGCGGCTCTTCTCAGCGCTGGTGGCGGTTGCCAACCACAAAGCGTCTCAAGAACGCAGGCTACTCGAGCGGCTTGAAACCTGGCCGCCCCCGTATATCTACGCCACCCCGCTTTCGAGCGACGGCGTAGAGTTTCTGCGTACAGCCTGGGTGCCCATCAATAGCATTCCAGCGCCGAATAAGGCAGGCTCTACGGCGCTCGTGGGACGGCAGAATCTTGAACGCGCCTGGGCGCGAGCCGTGCCACGATCGCCGGTCGTCATGTACACCTGGCCCGACGTTGCTCTTGAAAACCACGAGCAGGCGCTTCTCAATGCGCTCTGCCGGCGGGTGCCTTACCTCGGCCGGTCGACATGCCCTGTTGTCGTTGAGGTAGTTAGCGATCCCGATCTCTCGGGAGAGTGCCTCGTGCCTGCTTCTGCTGTTCGGGAGAACGAGGCTTTTACGGTTTTGTGCAGCAGACGGGCGCCGTACGAGGGAGCTCTTCAGGCTCTGGAGAGGGCCTACAATCAGAAGAATCAGGGCAAGATTGGCGATCCATGGGCGATCGGAACCTACGTCGACTACGGACTAGTCGAGCGCCCAACCGCGTCGGATGTCGCGCACGGGCCCTATCGTGATCTGGTTATCCTTGCTCTCGAAGGGCCTATACGCGACGGGCGACACGCCGTCTATTTCACCGACCTGCTGCGAAAAGCGCTTATCGCGAACGCGTCGCGGTCGATCGCTGCAGTGCATGGGCATCAACAGGGTAACGTTGTCCAGTGCGCCTTTCTTGCGCTTCCTTTCGTCGGTCACCCCCATGCTGATGGCCATATCGTTGGACTAGCCATTGCGGTTCCAGAGTTACCAGCAGACGATCTCGCCGTTATCAACATGGCGATTGAGAGAACCACTCATCGTGGGCTTTCTTCACCTGCCCTCGGTCAATTCGGGTTGCGTCGTCTCTCAGCGCTTGAGTTGAGGCGGGCACGACTCGCGTTGCAGCCGGGGCGTTGGAATCGGGCTGCGCGGCGTTGGGTGACAGTCTATCCCGCCGTGCTCGACCGTTATCTCAAGCGACGCGACGATCCTGAGCAACTGGCTCGTCACACGATCGTCAACGCAGGCTACCCCGAACCCGAGCACGTTGAGCTGTCGCTGCGCCCCTTTACTGCGCTTGTACCAGGCGCGGTCGATTTAGCACCGGAAGAGACGCTTCGCCCCGGACATCGCGAAGGATTCCGTCCGTACCGTCATCTGCTCATCACCTTTCCCTTCCCTGTCCGAGGGCCGCTCGTGGTGGGGGCCATGCGGCATTACGGCCTTGGCCTCTGTCTCCCTCTCCAAGACTGATGACGGAGCGGCATATGGTTGATGCCTCCATGACCCTTGATGACCAACACTTCACGACGTTCTTCCGTGAGGTGACGGGGTTCGAGCCCTTCGCATGGCAAATGGACCTGGTCCGGCGGCTCCTGAAGGGAGAGATCCCCGCAACCATCGAGGTACCAACCGGCTTGGGCAAGACAAGCGTCCTGCATGCTTGGACCTATGCTCTGGCAGCCTCACTCGCTGTATCAGAAAACACAATGCGACGGCTGCCGCTGCGCCTCTTCATTGTGGTCGACCGTCGTCTAATCGTTGATAGCACTCACGATCGGGCGCGGCATCTCGCAGAGGTGCTTGCCTCACCACCGACTGGCGCCGTTGCCATTCCACGAGTAGCCGCTGCTTTGAAAAAAGCAACCGGCGGTGCAGGAGCGCCGCTTGCTGCCGTACGCATGCGCGGTGGGGTAACCTGGGATGCTCGCTGGCTTGATCGCCCTGACCAGCCTGCCATTGTTGCAAGCACAGTTGACCAGTTCGGTTCCCGGCTGCTGTTCCGGGGATACGGAGTAAGTACGTCCCTGCTACCCATCAACGCGGCGTTGTGCGGCACCGATGCCTGGGTTGTCATCGATGAGGCGCATATCGTCATCCCACTGGTCGAAACGGTGGAGCGTGTCCACCGCCTTCAGCAGGCTGAACAGCAAGAGCAACTGCGGCCCATCTACGTCACCACGATGTCAGCCACGCTTCTTGCGCAAAAGGGCGACGTTTCTGCTGACCAACTCGCGTCCGAGCTCTCTGCCACCTCTAGGCCTGCCGCCGTGGAGAGTGGCAGGCTCGTAGCCGAGCCTGAACGCGAACAGAACGCCCCTTCTTCTGCAGCAGCGATAGCCATGCGGCGGCTCGCCGCCCGCAAGCCTGCTCGGCTCAAAAAGATCGAGGTGGCTGGCAAAGGGGTCGAACGTTACCGGCGGTTGGGCACGCAGCTTGCCAATTTCATCACGTCACAGATGGCGCAAACGTCCCACCGGCTGGCAGTGCTCTGCAACACCGTACAAACCGCGCGGGCGGCCTTCAACGACATCGTTGAGAAAATCGGTGGTAATCACAGTGTCTATCTTCTGACCGGACGCATGCGCGAATACGAACGATCGTGGCTCACGGATGAGGTGCTCAAGCGCTTTGGCGCAGAGGCGCAGCGGCGTCCGGAAACGAGCATCCTCGTCGCAACACAGACAATCGAGGTGGGTGCCGATCTCGACTTCGACGCGATCATCACCGAGTGCGCTCCGCTTTCGACACTCATCCAGCGTTTTGGTCGTGTGCGACGCCTGGGTAACGACCCGCCGAACGGCAAGGAGGAGGAGTCGGTCGTAGTATACGCCCCGAGCGTGCACGGTTCTAACGACCCGATTTATGGCAACGCAACCACAGGAACATGGACGTTCCTTTGTCAGCATACACAAGAAAATAGAATCGATTTTAGCTATGATTCCATACGGAGCTGGCGCGCTCTACCACCGCCCGCAGAATGCGAGCCCGCTCAGCCGTTCGTGCCGGTGTTGCTCGGAGCGCACGTAGAGCGCTGGGCGCACACTTCTCCCGTGCCGTCACCAGACCAGGCTGTTGCACCCTTCCTGCACGGGTTCCAGGAGCGATCTCTGCCGATCGTCTTTATAGCATGGCGCGCTGTTCCTCCGAGCATGAAGCCCGAGGAGGAGACGGACGAGGAGGAGCTATGGCGTCGCTGGCTTACGCTTGCTCCGCTTACGGACTGGGAGCGCGTGCAGGTACCATTACCCGAGGTGCTGGCCTTCCTTGCTTCGCAAGAGTCAAAGGTGGCAACTTCCGACCTCGAGACGTTCGAAGGTACGGCAGAGGATCAGGCAAACAACTTCCAGCAGGGTACCCGGGCGGTCATCCTCGATGATGAAGGCGCGCCGCACTGCATCCGATCGCTTGATGACGTGCGGCCATTCGCAACGATCGTGCTGGAGTCGTCGCTGGGTGGGTACGATCGCTGGGGCTGGAATGGGCAGCGCGCGACACCCGAGCAGCCTTCCGTTGTTCCCGATGTCGCTGACCTCGCCCCCTCACGCAAGCGCCGGTCGCTCCGCTTTGCACCGATCATCGCTGCCTCCTTTGCGCCTGAAAAGGCAGCAGACCTGTATGCCACCTGGAAGCATCTCGATCCGGACGATCCAGTTACGACAGCTGCCGACGTGCTCGACGCTTTTGCCCAGATCAGCTCTGGTCCCATAAGCGATCTCTATCGAGAGGCAGCCGAGGGCCTGCGAACTGGAACCTGGGAGGGGTTCCCGCCGAAACGGGAGGACGACGGTCGCTGGTCGATCGAGGAAGACGACCGCCCTGTGCTCCGCATCGTCGAGCGACAGCCCCAGGGTGATGTCGAATTTGCTGACCAGTCGGACGATGATGTTGTCTCGACCTCGCTCTTTGGCCGCGTCGCTATAGGTCTCGAGGATCACGGCGAGGCCGTCGGGCAGCTCGCTCAGGAGTTCGCTGAACACCTTGGTCTTCCAGAGACGCTCGTCCGGGCGGTGACGCTAGCAGGCCGTTTCCACGATCTCGGCAAGGCCGACCCTCGCTTCCAGGCACTGCTGTACGACGGCGATGCGCTCGCAGCAGCATCGGGTGCGTTGCGGGCGAAGTCAGGACGCGATCCACGCGACTCTGTAGCGCGCGACGCCTGGCGGATCGTCGGCTTGCCCGAAGGGTTCCGTCACGAAGCGACTTCCGGCCGCCTCCTGCGCGAGCTGGCGCAACGACGGGTAGAAGCGTTCTCGAATGTCGATCTCGAGCTCGTCCACCATCTGGTGGTTGCACATCACGGCCATGCCCGGCCTTTGTTGCCAGCCGTGATGGATCGGTCCGCGCCCTCGGTGCAGCTCCCGATTGAGGGCCTTTCGCTGAAGATCGATCCGGTAGCGCGTCAGGTGGATTGGGAGCATCCGGCGATCTTCGAGCGGCTGTGCCAGAGATACGGCTGGTGGGGTTTAGCGATGCTCGAAGCGATTGTGCGTCTTGCAGACATGAAGGCTTCAGAGGAATGGCGCGGGCTAGAGAAGAGCTAACACTACGCGTCATTCACATGGTTGCTGAGCGTCACGTCTCTAGGAGAGAGCGATGTATCAGGTGATTGCACCCGCACTGCGCGGCAACGACGCGCTCGGTTTCCTCGCGGCGCTTGGCGTTGTTGCGCTCGCCGAGCAAGGTGAATTGCAACCTGTCCGTCTACAGTGGCAGCACGGACTAACCCCTGTGGCCGCCTTTCTCTCGGACACATACCGTTGCGTCGCGGATCTCGCGCAGGAACTTTCTGCGGTTGTACAACGGCTAACAGAGAAGAATGCTGCTATTCCCGGTGTCCCCGTCGAGTTCCCATACGCGCAACGGCGGCATGATGACACAGCTGTAGGGGCTGATCCGATGCGGATGTCGCGCGAGGCGGCGCGGGGTACCTACCTCGACGCCGAGAGAGACTGGCATAGTGGCCAGCCATGGTTCTCGCGCTGGGTAATCGCCCTCCTCGCACTGACATCGCAAAACAATAAAGGGATATGCTTGACACCTTTCAATGCCCCTTTTGGTCAGATGAAATTACGTGATTCGTATTACGACCAAGCACGTGAGGCTATCCAGAAGGAAGTACAGATGCCAGGCGATGCTTTCACGAGCTGGATACGGACAGAAAGGTACACGGGTGCGAACCTGGACGAACGCGCCATCCGCGACGCATCGGTTGCAACGGACGGCAATCCCAACAACGCAGGCGCACCCTCGCCAACGTGGCTTGCGGTGATGGCGCTGCGCTTTTTTCCGATGGTCGATGATGGCCAGCGGGTGCAAGCCGTTGGCTGGCACGATCTCAATCTCGACCCCTACGCAACGAAACGCACGCTCGTATGGCCAGTCTGGGAACCAGCGCTCGATGCTCCGGCGATTCGCACCCTGCTCGCGCATCCTGATCTCGACATTGAGCAGCAAGGCATGAAAGCTCGGGCCAGGTTCCCTGCTAAAGTCCGAGCACTGGGGGTGACGGCGCTTTATGGCGCATCAAGGCGAACGCGCACCCAGGGCGACGGGCCGCTAGGGCCCGCCAGGCGGATCTGGCCGTAACTTCTTTCTGCCCAAAGATGAGCGACGACCCTTCCGAACGTGCTGCATCCCTGGGTAACCAGCCTCCAGAACTGCTCTCGGCCGAGAGCGCTCCGCCGTTGCTGCCAGCGCGCATGGTCAACGAGTTTGCCTATTGCCCTCGACTTTTCTATCTCGAGTGGGTGCGTGGGTTGTGGGCCGAGAACACGTTCACCATCGAGGGAAGCGACGTCCATCACCGCGTCGATACGCCTGCGGGTATCGCACCCACGCCGGACGCAAGTGCAAAGAGCGTGACGCGCGGCATGGAACTCTCCTCAGAGCGGCTGGGGGTTGTTGCGAAGATCGATCTTGTTGAGTACGACGGGCAGTTAGCCCGTCCGGTGGATTACAAACGCGGTCGCCCAGCACCAGTGGAGGGTCGCGTGTGGGAGCCAGAGCGTGTTCAAGTTTGCCTGCAGGGCCTGCTACTTCGCGAGGCTGGCTACACGGTACGAGAAGGGGCGATCTACTTCGCTGCAACGAACGAACGCGTGATCGTTCCGTTCACACCTGAACTAGAGGCACGCACGCTCGAACTCATCCAGCAAGCGCGCGCCACCGCTCTGGCACCAACCGCGCCGCCGCCGTTGGTCGACAGTCCGAAGTGCCCGGCCTGCGCGCTGGTATCGGTGTGCATGCCCGACGAACTCAATCTGCTCTACCACCGCCGGTACAATCGGCCACGTACTCTCATCACACGCGACCCACCTGCCCGTCCGCTGTATCTGGTAGGGCATGGCACGATGTTGCGGAAGGAGGGGAACCACCTCGTTGTGCAGCCACGTGAGGGAGAACCCGTGCGTATCCGCTGCATAGACGTCAGCCACGTTGCTGCGTTTGGGATGGTATCAGTAACGACGAGCGCCCTCCAGGCGTTGCTGGCGCAAGGTTCACCCGTAGTCTGGCTCACGCGCAGCGGGCGGTTTCTGGGGATGGCAACAGGTTTTCCGGGGAAGAATATTGAGCTGCGTCGCCGGCAGTTCACCGTACCGGAGTCTCAGCGGCTAGCATATGCTAAAGAGTTTGTCATCACGAAGATCCGCAATCAGCGCACACTGCTGCGGCGCAATGCGCGTTTACCCATCGAGTCTGCGCTTAATGCCCTTCGCGAGGCGGCGATTCGCGCGCAAACCGCGCCAAGCATCGATGTCTTGCGCGGCATCGAAGGGTTCGCAGCACGCATCTACTTCCAGTGCTTTAGCACGATGCTGCGTCCTGACGTGCCATTTTCGGATAGCGACCTCTTTCGCGGGCGAAATCGTCGTCCACCGCGCGACCCAGTGAACGCATTGCTGTCCTTTCTCTATACGCTGCTTACGAAAGATCTGGGCGTGCAGGCGCACGTGGTGGGCTTCGACCCGTACGAGGGTTTTTTCCACCAGCTAAAATTCGGGCGTCCCGCGCTTGCGCTTGACCTGGCAGAGGAATTCCGGCCGCTGATCGCCGACTCAGTTGTGCTCACGATGATGAACACCGGCGAGGTGGGGCCAACCGATTTCCGGCGGCTTGGCGTGGCGGTGGTGCTTACTGATGACGCTCGCAAGAAGGTTGTGCAAGCTTATGAGCGCCGCTTGGAGACCGAGATCCGACATCCGCGTTTCGGGTACCGGTTGACCTACCGGCGCGTGCTCGACCTGCAAGTGCGACTGCTCGCTGCGACAGTGCTTGGCGAGCTCACTGACTACGAAGGCTTCGAGACGCGGTGAGAGCAATAATGGAGCGCCACCGGTATCTGGTTGCCTACGATATCAGCGAGCCGAGGCGGCTGCAGCGGGTCTACCAGGAGATGTTGGGGTGGGGCACACGGCTGCAAGATTCGGTCTATCTCTGCGACCTCACACGCGGCGAGCTCGTGCGGTTACGGAGACGGCTACTCGACCTTATCGACCGCCAGGAGGACAGCGTCGCCATTCTGGACCTTGGCATCCCCGAAACGCGCCGTGCTGCGACGATCGAAACCCTTGGCAAGAAAACACATCTCCCTGACAATGGTCCTGCGATTTACTGAGCCGCGTTTCGAGCGGCAGCTTAACAAGGCCCCACACGAGGAGCGCTCGAGCGCTTTAAGAGACGTCTACGAGGACCGAGACACGCGTGGACGAGACGCCTTGCGCATGTCATGGGCGTTCTGCTGATATTCAGGCAGCCAGCAGGAGTAGCGACGCAGCATGCGATAGCGGAGGCGCTCGAACAAACTGGTGTAACAGTCACCGAGGGCGGGTTTTCAGGCACGTTTTCTGGCACTGTCCAAGGGTGCGGACCAGAGCTGTTTCCACCATCGAAAGATGGTGGCTTCATTGAGGGTGCTCGGTTTGCTGCTCGCCCGGCATCCCGTGGGCGAGTTTCCACCATCGAAAGATGGTGGCTTCATTGAGGGGACTACGTGATCCTTGGGCATTTCCATAATTTTGCGGGTTTCCACCATCGAAAGATGGTGGCTTCATTGAGGGAACCACTGTGCACGCCTCTGAAAAGGGCAGAACCAGCAGGTTTCCACCATCGAAAGATGGTGGCTTCATTGAGGGCGATCAAACTCACGTAGCACCGAGTCGGGAACACCCTGGTTTCCACCATCGAAAGATGGTGGCTTCATTGAGGGGGACAAGATCTCGACCGCCGCCTCGACGGTCTTGGGTTTCCACCATCGAAAGATGGTGGCTTCATTGAGGGTCCGTCACATCGTATTCCTCAAGAAACCGGTGCAGGAGTTTCCACCATCGAAAGATGGTGGCTTCATTGAGGGTTGCGGGGCCATCGGGCACCAACCTCTCGGTGCTGCAGTTTCCACCATCGAAAGATGGTGGCTTCATTGAGGGGATGCTCGTCGGCGTGGCGTTGAACGTCTCGGGATGGTTTCCACCATCGAAAGATGGTGGCTTCATTGAGGGGTGTTGATCGCGGGCGCACCGCTCCCCGGCGTCCCCTGTTTCCACCATCGAAAGATGGTGGCTTCATTGAGGGGGTGCGGACGCAGAGCGGCAACGCCACGCCGGTGCTGGTTTCCACCATCGAAAGATGGTGGCTTCATTGAGGGGGCCGGCGTCTCCAGCGTGCTCGCGATAAGCTGCACCTGTTTCCACCATCGAAAGATGGTGGCTTCATTGAGGGGCTACGTCGAAGGCATGCGCCCGGACCCCCGCGCCGGTTTCCACCATCGAAAGATGGTGGCTTCATTGAGGGTTCCGGGGGCTTAGGGAAGGCCGGAAGGTGGGCTTCCCTCGTTTCCACCATCGAAAGATGGTGGCTTCATTGAGGGGCGGGAGCTGCTTGCAGAAGGGCCGCAGCTTACACCGCGTTTCCACCATCGAAAGATGGTGGCTTCATTGAGGGGATTCGGCGCAGCGGCCGCTCATCTGCACGAACGCGGGTTTCCACCATCGAAAGATGGTGGCTTCATTGAGGGCCGGTTTTCCCGGTTTTCCCCGCATAAGACCCCCATAGTTTCCACCATCGAAAGATGGTGGCTTCATTGAGGGCCGAGCGGCGGTATGGCGAAGGCCGTCGTTGGTTCAGCTAGTTTCCACCATCGAAAGATGGTGGCTTCATTGAGGGTAAGAGCCGCGATATTAATGTTCAAAACTGGCTCGTAGTTTCCACCATCGAAAGATGGTGGCTTCATTGAGGGTTCGTAGAGAGCCCGAATCCGCGAGAGCAGCGCCTGTTTCCACCATCGAAAGATGGTGGCTTCATTGAGGGGACCTCCGCCGGGAATTGCCAAATAAACCGGTCACCCGTTTCCACCATCGAAAGATGGTGGCTTCATTGAGGGGCTGGGTCGCAAGCGATGGGGAGCTTTCCGCAGACGCTCGTTTCCACCATCGAAAGATGGTGGCTTCATTGAGGGAGCACGTCGAGCGCGTCTTTGAGTGCACCGATCGCCGGTTTCCACCATCGAAAGATGGTGGCTTCATTGAGGGGAGGCGCTGTTTGGCCAGGAGCTGCGACGGGAAGCACGTTTCCACCATCGAAAGATGGTGGCTTCATTGAGGGTACCAACGTTCTCTTCGCTCCAGACCGACAAGCCATGTTTCCACCATCGAAAGATGGTGGCTTCATTGAGGGATCGCCTCGACGACGTCGTTCAAGACCGGCGTCAGTTGTTTCCACCATCGAAAGATGGTGGCTTCATTGAGGGGACGTCTGCAGCGCCCATTGCTGTTGCGACACCCACTGCGGTTTCCACCATCGAAAGATGGTGGCTTCATTGAGGGGGTAACCGGCTCGACGGCACGCCGTGGAAGCTGGGCAGTTTCCACCATCGAAAGATGGTGGCTTCATTGAGGGTGGATCACACGCACGTACATGTACGTGCACGGCGAGTTTCCACCATCGAAAGATGGTGGCTTCATTGAGGGGCCAGTGGCGCTGGTATACGCGCCAAGACGCCCAAGTTTCCACCATCGAAAGATGGTGGCTTCATTGAGGGGACTTAGTGGGGTGTGGTCTTTAGCTCGAGGATACCCGTTTCCACCATCGAAAGATGGTGGCTTCATTGAGGGGAAGTTGTCCAGTGCGGCTGGCGCTGGACTTTCCACGTTTCCACCATCGAAAGATGGTGGCTTCATTGAGGGGTCTGGCGTGGCTAGGGTTGGGCGATGGCACGGGTTGTTTCCACCATCGAAAGATGGTGGCTTCATTGAGGGTTGTCGAGGCCACAGGGCACGCAGTGCCCGACGAATGTTTCCACCATCGAAAGATGGTGGCTTCATTGAGGGGGTCTGTGACCGGTCTGTGACCGGTTTTTGCGCTGCGGTTTCCACCATCGAAAGATGGTGGCTTCATTGAGGGTTGTGATCATTGCCTGCACTCCTTGTGTGTTCTGCGGTTTCCACCATCGAAAGATGGTGGCTTCATTGAGGGCGTTTTTCCTCGCCAGCGGTCCAACCGGTGCGGCGTTGTTTCCACCATCGAAAGATGGTGGCTTCATTGAGGGTGGTTGACCTTGGGGCACGTCAGTCGGCGCCGGGTCGTTTCCACCATCGAAAGATGGTGGCTTCATTGAGGGAAGGCGCAAACAAGGTTATTGACGCATCGATACCTGGTTTCCACCATCGAAAGATGGTGGCTTCATTGAGGGTAAGGTTAGTCTAGCCTTCTGCCGGTGTCCGGACAAGTTTCCACCATCGAAAGATGGTGGCTTCATTGAGGGTCGTGGTGGCTGATCGCCGCCCGCACATGCGCGTGTTTCCACCATCGAAAGATGGTGGCTTCATTGAGGGTGTAGTTGGTTTACTCGTTCCTGATCGGCCTGAATCTGGTTTCCACCATCGAAAGATGGTGGCTTCATTGAGGGACGAGGTAAGCAGTCCAGTCTCCAGAATTGGGGATGTCGTTTCCACCATCGAAAGATGGTGGCTTCATTGAGGGAATGCGGCGGGACAGGAATGCTGTCGCATCTGTGGTGTTTCCACCATCGAAAGATGGTGGCTTCATTGAGGGGCGTTGGGGTAACTCGCAGCACGCAGCACCACCGCAGACGTTTCCACCATCGAAAGATGGTGGCTTCATTGAGGGCCGCCGCGTGGTGGGCATGACATCGATTACCCTGGCGTTTCCACCATCGAAAGGTGGTGGCTTCATTGAGGGTCCGATGCTTTGTGTCGGCTGGCGACGGGCGGCGGCCTGTTTCCACCATCGAAAGATGGTGGCTTCATTGAGGGTTTGATGGTTTGCAGCCCTAAAACAGGGTTGAACTGCCTACCTGTGCACGCGTCGGGCTCGCTGGCAAGCCTGCACCAGCCCATAGCAGGGCCGGACGTGCGTGATCACATCAGTAGCTACATCGTCGGTTGCTAAGACTAGGGAAGTTGGTCGGGGTGGGCGGATTCGAACCGCTGGCCTCTACATCTCGGACGAGATCGCAGGTCCACATGTTGCGCCGCCTGGGTTGGCTGAGCCGAATTCGCAACACGGCCTCCACGTGCGTGGTCAGTATCGTTTCTGATGGCGACTGGTACACGGCTCTCTCCCGCCTTCCGCTAGTTCGGATCAGTGGCCAGTGAAATGTGGTGGGCGCCGCTCTCGGAACGCTGCGATTCTTCGGCTTGATCCTCGATGGCGGTCGTCGCCCGGAGCGCTAGCGAGTGCCGCATGGCCTCTCGGTATGGTAAGTCCACTTGCTCCTTGATAACGGCCAGCGACCGTGTCGCCGCGTGGGCGAATCGCTCGACCACAGCTGCGACCGCTTCGGCGAAGTGAGGCTCCGGCACTGCACGGTAGACCAAGCCCATGCGCTCGGCCTTCACACCGGTGATGCGCTCCGCCAGGAGCAGCATTTCTAGTGCACGGCCGTACCCCACGATCCGCGGCAGCTGGTATGCGATGCCCGTCGCAGCGTGGAGCGCGCGCTCCGCCCGGTGATCGCCTAAGATGGCGGTGTCCGTGCATAACTGAACGTCGCACGCCAGCGCTATGTCCAGCCCCATTCCCAAGGCGTAGCCGTGCACCGCAGCCACCACGGGCTTGGGGAGCGTCCTCAGGGTCTCAATGAGCACCTGCTGCGGCACAGGCAAACCCGATGTCTTGTAGCCGCGCCACCGCGGCCCGGTTGGCTCGCCCATCCCCTTCAGGTCGTCGCCGGCACAGAACGCGCGGCCATTCCCGCTGAGCACCACGACGCGGCAGCCGTCGTCATGGGCCGCCGCCTCGAGCGCATCCAAGACCTGGTCAATCATCGTGTAGTCCAGAGCGTTCAGCCGCTCCGATCGGTTGAGTCGAATGCACAGCACTGTCCCTTCACTTTCGTTATCACCTCTGCCATCAGGCGCCTCCCTTGGTCTTGAACTCGAAATCCCCTTCACCCATGGGTGTCGGCCCCTCACCAGTGATCCCCACCCGCTTGAGCGCTGTGATCCCCTTGTCTGTCAGCCCCGCGCATGCACTCAGGACCCGGCGCCGGTCCGCTCCTAGTCGCGGCGCTGGCCGACTGCTTCCCCGCGCCCACGCTGATGTCCGCACGGCCAGCCCCGGGTATGGATACCGTTTCCCTGGCCCGTCGTCAGGTGTCAGGAAAAACCGTCGGCTCCACAGGCGCTGATCTTCCACGAGATCATGGGCGTCGTTCACGGGCGCGGCGGGGGTGCCAGCTGCTTGCAGCACATGCACCACCTCTTCTCGGCTGCGCCCACTCGTCCACGCTGTGAGCGCCTCATCGAGGTCGGAGCGCCGTGCTAGTCGGCCCGGGACGGTTGCCAGCTCGGCTGTGCCGCCGAGGTCGTGCCGCTCCATGACCCGGCAGAGCGTTCGCCACTCTTCGTCGGTTCGCACCGCGATGGCCACCCAGCGATCGTGGCCGGCGCAGGTTGGCGCGTCAGGGACCGGCGCGTGCCGAAGCGCTAGTTACTATACGGTCATAAACGTGGCGTGATCAATCGCCGGGAACAGGCGTTAGGCCCAGGATACCAGACCCGGCTGCAGGTGCGCGTGCGGCAGGCGCGCACTGTGCCATGGTAGGTGTGCGCGTCAGGTCGCTGGCTCGTGCACGCGGGCATGTGCGTGCGCGCGATGCGCACCGACACGGGCGCATTGCACGGCGTTTGGAAGGAGCAGCCGGCAGGTTCTTAGTGCGTTGCTGCGGTAGGGTCCAGGCAGGGATAGCGTCCGACGACACGGTGCTGGCAGGCACGCAGGGCGCGCCACTATGCCGGCCAGCGCTGATTGGGTGAACATGGAGCGGCGAACTTCGGTATGGATAATACGATCGAACCTACAGAATCGCGCACTTGGATTGCAAGAATCTCAAATCGGTGCAAGCGTCAACACTACGTCCGGCGAGAAGCGGCCTGCGATCGAGGCGTGGTGAAGCGCGCGGTTAGGCTTGCTCGCTGCATGGGTGCGGTTCATGTCGCGATCGTTACTAGCAGATCGCCTTTCTGAACTGCCATACCGGGGGAAACGTGCACATCTTGCACGATACCGCTAGCAGGCGCATACACAGGTATCTCCATCTTCATCGACTCGATAATGATCAATTCATCTTGCGAGGCCACGCGTGTACCTGGCTCTGCGACGATCTCGACGACTTTGCCAACCATCGGTGCGCGTACCTCGATCATGGCGTGTCTTCACCTTTTACCTTCTGGATGTATATGTATCGGTCAAGGCCGCATACCCGTGCGCACGCGTGGCCCTACAAGCGATGGCATCAGGCGCTGCACAGTATCGAGCCAGCGACAGAGCAGCGGTCGCGTCTCGCGCGGATCGATGATCTCTTCGATGCCGAACGCTTCTGCGGTACGTAGTGGGGAACGCAGTGCCGTCAAACGTGCTTCGATCTCGCGACGGCGGGCATCGGGATCAGGCGCGGCTTCGATCTCACGGCGATACGCGGCATCAACACCCCCCTCAATGGGTAAGGAACCCCATTCTGCTGATGGCCAGGCATAGCGCACTGTCAGGCTGCTCCGGCGCTGATGCGCGCCGCCTGCCACCCCATAACACTTGCGGACGATCACGGCGATCCAGGGCATCGTCGATTCCTCGATGGCACAGATGGCGCGCATGCCCTTGCGAATGGTGCCCGCGCCTTCGGCCTCCTGACCTATCATGAAACCCGGCTGATCGACAAAGTTCACCACAGGCAAATGGAACGTATCGCAAAAGTCGACGAAGCGCGTGAGCTTCTCAGCGGCGGCAGCGTCGAGCGCGCCGCCAAGGTGATGTGGATCGTTCGCGAGCACGCCCACACTGTATCCGTTCAGGCGTGCCAGCGCCGTGATGAGTGAAGGGCCGTAGTCGGGGCTCAACTCGAACAACGAATCGTGGTCAAGGATGAGGCGCAGCAGGCGTCGGGCATCGTAAGGACGGCGACGGTTGCGCGGGATAATGCGCAGCAGCTCTTCTTCCCGCCGCTGTGGGTCATCATCCGGCGGTACTCGTGGCGGCAGTTCCCAAACGTTCGCTGGAAGGTAAGAGAGGAACCGCCGGATCTGGCGAAAGCAGTCGACTTCATCAAGAGCGAGGTTGTCGACGACACCGCTGCGCAGGTGAACCCGGTACCCGCCGAGCTCTTCCTTGCTTACCTCTTCGCCCAGGCTGCGCTGCACAACCGGTGGCCCTGCCACGAACACCTGGCTGGTGTCTTTCACCATGATCGTCCAGTGTGCAGCGACCGCTTTGGCAGCAGGGAGGCCCGCCACCGAACCAACCACAGCACTGATGACGGGGGCAATGCCTAAGAGTCGCGTCATTGTGACGATACCGGGATTATCGGGGACATACGTGCGCCCGATCTGTTCGAGCGTACGTACACTGCCACCCGCACCATCAATCAGGCGCACGAGTGGTAAGCGCCACTCAGCGGCAAGGGCCTCGGAAAACTGCCACTTGCTCCCACCGCCACCATCAGCGGCTCCGCCCCGAACCGTAAAGTCTTCCCCTCCAACGACGATCATGCGCCCATCGATTGTGCCCGTGCCCATAACGAAGTTAGCAGGGCGAAAGGCGGTAAGTGTCTCTTGATGGTACTCGGCAGTACCGACAAGCGAGCCGAACTCCAGAAAGGATCCGGGGTCGAGCAAACGTTCGATCCGCTCGCGAACGGTGAGTTTGCCTGCCGCATGCTGGCGAGCAATCGCCTCATCGCCGCCCATCCTGGCGGCGAGTTGGCGTCGAGACGCGATCTCACGTATTTCGGGCTCCCAGCCCTCGAGATCTGCGCGCGTAGACATGTGTGGCTTCTCCATTTCACTGCTTTCTCAGGAGACAGACGGTTTCGGGACACGCAGGTTGGATTGGTGACGTTTATATCGCTGAAGGCGGGTGCTCAGGGACGGGCGCCGTCTTGCTCAACGTTGAGAGGATAGGCTGCGCGGCCGCATTGCCTTCGCGTAACACGCTGGCGAGGACCTGGCGGGTTACGTGAAGCGCAATCACGTCTGGCGCCAGCTCGCCATTGGGCGCGTACCAGCTCGCGACGCCGAGGGTGGCGCGCAGTACGGTGAATGTCATCAGCCGAGGGATGCCAGGAAAGAAAACACCGCTCTCGATGCCGCGGACGATGATCCCCTCCATGATGCGCTCGTAGCGACGGCTGAGATCACGCACGCGCTGGCGGTTCTCTGGTCCGAGCGCATGAGGTTCGTGCAGCACGTTAGCGTACTGATCAAGCCCGAGGAAGATGTGCTCAACCAGATCGTGGATCGCACAGGCGAGCACGTGCTCCGGTGGGCCTCCTGCTGCGACGATCGCCTCGAGACGCTGTATCGCATCTCTGATCGCCGTTGCGCGGATCTCGGCGTAGACCTCTTCCTTTTTAGAAAAGTAATAGTAAATAAGACCTTTCGTTGTACCCATCTCCTCGGCGATGTGATCAAGCGTTGTCGCGTCGTAACCATTGCGAGCAAAGCACCGGGCGGCGGCTAGAAGCACTTCACGGCGTCGCGCCTCGGCATGCTCCGGATCCTGAACGCGGTGTCCACGAAGGCCGATCTGCTGCTGCACGAAATAATCCCCTTCGCATATCTTTGTCGCATCGGATGGTGTCAGTGACGATCGCGCTATGCTCCGCGACCGACCGCTAGCTTTCTTGATAGCACCTCTTGGTAATGATACTCTGCAGTAGCAACTGATGGGAAGGTCATGGAGAGAGGCAGATAGAAATGGAGGAGAGCACCTACTGGGCACAGTTCTCGCGCCGGCGGTTGGGGCGGCGGGCGTTTCTTGGCGTTGTAGCCGCTGGTCTTGGAGGTCTTGCGACCGCGTGTGGCGGCAAAAACAAAGCGAACAACACCTCCTCGGCAGGTACGACGAGTGCGTCCCCTACTGCGGCAAGCGCGAGTACCCAATCAGCCACACCGCGTGGCGGCACCCCACTGCCGAGTGCGACCAAACCGAAGATCGGGGGCAGCGCGACGTTCGGTTACGGCTTGAATCCGTCGTCGCTCGATCCGCATCTGGGCAACAGCGGTGGGGACGGCTACTACTGGCGTGCCATCTTCGATACTCTTGTCGGTACGGACCGCAACTACCAGCCAACTCCCGATCTTTCGCTAGCGCGCACCTGGGAAACCCCCGATCCGACAACGCTGATCTTTCATCTTCGTGATGGCGTTACTTTGCACGATGGCACCCCGCTAACCAGTGATCTTGTGAGCTGGAATATTCAACGCGTGCAGAACCCGCAGCTGAAATCAACTGCGGCGGCGTCCTTCGCTACTGTTGATCGTGTCGAGACACCTGATTCTCTAACCGCACGTTTTGTGCTCAAAAGCCCAGATTCTGCTCTCCTTGGCCTGCTCGCAGACCGTGGAGGGGCTATCATTTCACGGCAGGCAGCTGAGAAGTTCGGTGACAAGTTTGGTGCAAACCCTGTTGGTGCCGGCCCCTTCATGTTCGAAGAGTGGGTGCCAAACAACTACGTCAAAATCAAGGCCTTCCCTAACTATTGGCGCAAAGATGCCAGTGGCAATCGTTTACCCTACCTCGATGAACTTACGATCCGTATTGTGCCCGATCCAACCGCTGCCCTTGCTTCGGTACGTGCTGGTGAGCTGTTGCTCGCAGGCTTGGCTGCCAAGGATGTCAGCTCAGTCCAGAACGATAGTTCTCTCACATTGCTGCGGTTCGAAGGTGGTTCGGTGGCCAGTGTCCTGGTTTTCAATCTCGACAAGCCCGATGTGCAGGATCCACGCGTACGCTTGGCCATCTGTTATGGAGTCGATCCGGAGGCAGTCAACAAAGCCGTGTACTTCGGGCAGAACACTGTTGCACAAGGTGGTATGTGGCCAATCAACACCTGGGTTTATCAGCCCGTTTCCGGTAGACCAACCTACGATCCGAACAAAGCGAGGCAGCTGCTGGCCCAAGCTGGACACAGCAACGGCGTCAGTGTCAAGCTAATCACTTGGACAGACGATCCGACGCAAGTCCAACAGGCTACGCAATATCAATCACAACTGAAGCAGATCGGCGTGAATGTGCAGATTGAACAATTCACCGTGGGCGTAGCTACGGCCAATTTCTATAGCAATGGCCAGGACGATCTCTATTCGACGGGTTGGAGCAGGTATCCAGAACCAGACTGGAATGCCTCATTGATGTATACCCCCAACGGTTTTTATAATCCAATGAAACGTGAAATCGATCCTCAGCTTACAAAGCTCGTCGAACAGGGGCGACAGGAGTATGATCAGGAGAAGCGCAAGCAGATCTATGCCCAGATCAACGATCTCGTGATCAACAAGTACGCATACTATGTGCCGATGCTTTACGGCACCAATCTTGTAGTCGCAACGAAGAAGATCCTCGGTACGGATACTCTTTTCACTGGTGATGGTAAGTGGCAGTATCCGTATCTCTCGCTTGCATCATAGCCAAGCAGATGAGGATTTGAACTGATGGTGCGCTATATTCTCGTGCGGTTAGTGCACGCTCTTCCGATCGTGCTACTGGTCACGTTCGCAACCTACAGCCTGCTGCTGATGCTGCCAGGTGATCCGGTCACCGTCATGTTCGCCCAAGGTGGAGCGCTGACCCCGCAGCAGCAAGCGAATCTGCGCCATCAGCTCAACCTCGATAAACCGATTCCTGTTCAGTGGCTTCTATGGGTGAAGGATGTCGCCACTGGGGACTTCGGCCGTTCAACGCAAACTCGTTTACCTGTATCACGCCTACTTCGCACCAGTTTGCCAGTTACACTACAGCTTGGTACATTCGCACTGGTACTCTCGTTGATTCTAGCTATACCCGCAGGTGTCCTCAGTGCCGTACGTGCTAATAGCTGGTTCGATCGCATCGCGACCGTCGTAGCCATTGGCGGCGTTGCCATGCCTGATTTCTTTCTCGCGATTGTGTTGATCATCATCTTTGCTTCACGCCTGCACTGGCTCCCGGCGACTGGCTGGATTAGCCTTGGAACAAACCCGACACGTGCGCTGAAGTATATGCTGCTGCCGGGTATTGTCGTTGGATTCGCGTTGGCACCGCTTACAATGCGCCAGATCCGCTCCTCCTTACTCGAGGTGCTACGTCAGGATTACGTGCGCACAGCACGGGCGAAGGGGTTACGCGAACAGAGAGTCGTCCTCGTGCATGCGCTGCGTAACGCATTGCTACCGACACTGACGGTTTTGAGTCTTGTGATCGGGCGTCTACTGGCGGGACAAGTGATCGTGGAACAGATTTTTGGTATCCCAGGCATGGGACGTGTATTCGTCGGTGCAATCCTCTCACGCGACTTTCCTGTTGTGCAGGCAACGGTGCTACTCATTGCCTTGATGGTGATTGTCGCTAACCTCGCGGCCGATATCTGCTATGCTGTGCTCGATCCACGCATTAGGTACTGAACTCCATGAACGCACCGCCACAGCAAGAGATACCGCCTTTGCTGAGTGCGCATGATATTCTGATACAGAATAACTTACGGTCTAATTTGTATATTTTTATTCAACGTTTATTACGTGTGCGTCTGGCCAGTTTTGCGCTTGCTATTATTGTTGTGACATCCGTTCTGGCGATCTTCGCACCCTTGCTTTCTCCGTATGACCCGAGCTTCACTGGCCCCGATCCACTCGCCGGGCCTTCTGCTAGACATCTGCTTGGTACTGACCAACTCGGACGCGATGAGCTCAGCCAGTTGATTTATGGTGCGCGGATTACGCTGTGGATCAGTGCGATCGCTGTCATCGCTGGAGGTACTGTTGGTGGCTTGCTCGGGGTGACGAGCGGCTACGTACGTGGCTTTTTCGATACGGCAGTGATGCGCTGCATGGATGCCCTGGTTGCTTTTCCTAGCCTGATTCTGGCGCTGGCACTCGCATCAGCACTTGGACCAAACGCACGCGATCTTGTCATCGCGATCGGCGTGGCTAATGTTCCCTGGGTTGCGCGTATTGCGCGAAGTCAGGCACTACAGGTGCGCGAATTACCGTTTATCGAGGCGGCACGAGCACTTGGCGCGTCACCCATGCGTATCATTCTGCGCCATGTTCTAGCCAACACCCTTTCACCAATTGTAGTGCAAGTGACGCTCGGTATGGGATATGCTGTCCTCGCCATCGCTGCATTGAGTTTTCTGGGTGCAGGTGTACCGCCACCGGCTACCAGTTGGGGTACTATGCTCCAGCTCTCATTTGGTCTGGTTAACCAGGCTCCTATGCTCTCGATCATTCCAGGTATAGCAATCTTCTTGCTTGTTCTCGCCTTTAACATACTGGGCGATGGACTTCGGGAGGCCTTAGATCCCCGGCTTTCCGGCACCAGGTAAGAAACGAAGCGGGCTCCATAGTAGCCCTCGATAGAGGGGGTGGTATGACGATAGCTCCACTCAAGGGTATTCGCGTGCTCGATCTCAGCAACGGCGTCGGCGGGGCTTACTGCGGTAAGCTACTCGCTTGCTATGGTGCAACAGTGACGCGGATCGAAGCGTCTAGCGGCTCTGCTTTGCGCAGAGAGGGACCGTTCCGCGACGATCGACCTGATCCCAATACCAGCGCGTTGCAGCTCTATCTCGACACGAGCAAGCGGGCTATGACGCTCAACCTCGAGCACCCTGATGGCCAGCGGCTTCTACGCCAACTTGTGACAACTGTCGATGTTCTAGTTGAAGACGCGGGTCAGCAGCGGATGACTGAACTTGGCCTGGATTACTCGCGGATCGCTGCAATTGCACCAGATCTCATCTATGTATCGGTCACACCCTTTGGTAACGACGGCCCCTACGCGACCTACCAGGCTACCGAACTGACGCTCTACGCCCTCGGTGGTTATATGGCGCTCACCGGCGATCCAGACCGCGAACCGTTGCAAGGCCCGGGGGCGCAACCCTCTTACCTGGCTGGCGTATACGCTTTTGTAGGCGTTATGGCCGCGCTCTGGGCACGAGCGGATGGCCATGGTGGCCAGTTTCTGGATATTAGCGCATTCGAGGCTATCGCTGCCTCGCATCAGTGGACGATCAGCCGGTACTCCTATTCCGGCATGGTGCAGCGTCGCATTGGCAATCGCTATGACTCCGGCCATCCGATCACGATCTACCCGACGGCAGACGGTTATATCTCTATTGGCATATCAACTGATGAACAGGCGCAGCGCTTCTTCGTTCTCATTAACCGTCCAGATCTCGGCGAAGATCCTCGCTTTGCAACCAACCTTGCCCGGCTTGAACATGCCGACGAACTTGATGCCATCATCAGCCCGTGGTTCGCGGTGCGTACATCGGCAGAGGTCGTCGCCTTATGCCAGGAGATGCGTGTTCCCTGTGCACGTGTGGCAACCATCGCGGATTTACTCGCCGATCCGCATCTGCAGCAGCGCGGTTTCTGGCAAGAGATCGCCCATCCATACGCTGGGCGATTGCTCTATCCGGGCCTTCCTTTCCACCTGCCTGCTGCGGACGGCTCAATCCAACGTGCGCCGTTGCTCTCGGAGCACAGCGTTGAAACCCTGGAAGAAGCAGGAGAGGCTCACACCGATCTCGGCCGCCTTCGCGCACTGGGCGGGATCTAACTCCTTGCTGCATGGAGAGAGCGATGCAAACAGCGCTCCAGGGTATACGTATTCTCGACCTCACGCGCGTCTGGTCTGGGCCGCTCGCGGTACGGATTCTCACCGACCTAGGCGCCGAAGCGATCCGCATCGAAAGCAGGGGCCAGCGCGGCCCGGCAGCGGTACCAGACTGGCAGGTGAAGCGTAGCGGTTTCTACCCCAACAATGAACGGGGTGAACGCGGATGGAATCGCAATGCGTTCATCAACGAGATGAATCGCAATAAGCTTGGCATCACGCTCGAACTGAACCGCCCGGAGGGAGTCGAGATCTTCCGGCAGCTCGTAGCAATCAGCGACGTTGTCATTGAGAACTATAGCCCACGTGTGCTGAACAATCTCGGGATCGATTACGGGCATCTGCGTGCAGTGCGCCCTGATATCATTCTCGTCTCAATGCCAGGCTATGGCCTCTCGGGGCCATACCGCGACCGTGTGGCCTACGGGACGACGCTCGAACCCGAAGCTGGGCTGTCATATCTGATGGGCTATCCCGATCGGGGACCGCAGCGGCTTGGGGTTGCCTACCCCGATCCTGTGGCTGGTATACATGCCGCGGGGGCTGTCCTGCTTGCCCTTTGGCACCGGCGACGCACAGGCGAAGGGCAACATGTCGAACTCGCGCAGATCGAGAGCGCCGTTGCGATGATCGGGGAATTCGTGCTTGCGTATCAGCTGACCGGTACATTACCACCACGGCTCGGCAACCGCCATCCCTGGATGGCGCCGCATGGGTGTTACCCATGTCGTGGCGAGGATCGCTGGATCACGATTGCAGTGCGATCTAACAACGAATGGCAAGCCTTGTGCGGCGTGCTCGGCCAGCCGTGGCTCAACACTGACAAGCGGTTTGCCACGCCACTGGCACGCTGGTATCACCAGGATGAGCTTGATGCGATCATTGCCGCGTGGACGCGCGAGCGCGACGCTTTCGACGTGATGGATGAGCTGCAACAGGTCGGTGTGCCCGCAGGGGTCGTGTGCGACGGACGTGACCTTGCCACGAACCCTCATCTCGTGGCGCGCGGTTTTTTCCCACGCCTGGAGCATCCCGATGCTGGCACGCATTTCTACCCAGGGTTGCCGATTCATCTCTCGAGGACCCCTGCCAGCTACCGAGCCGATGCGCCCGCTCTAGGCCAGCACAATCGCTTCGTGCTTGCGGAGCTGCTTGGCCTGACAGGAGCAAGGATCGATGCGCTGGCTAGCGCAGGCATCATCGGCGACCGCCCGCTCGCCTGAGCGCCCGTGATCATATGGGGCGCGGTGAGGGCAGGTTGCTCGTGGTGGCCTCTGGATGATACACACTCGCGCGGTTATCCCTCCGCCAGGTGGGCCAGGTAGCCCGCCAGGACCTGGCCCACGTCCGCTTCCTGCCGCAAGCCGCTCCATCCCCAGCGCTTGCAGCTGGTAGGTCAGCAGCGCCACCAACCGGTCACCGCCCACCCCTGCCCGGCGAGCACTGCCGGCCAGAGCGCCGCGATCGCCGCATCCGTGCGGATGAGATCCTCCGCAGCGACCTGCTCACTGGCGCTCCTGCGCCGACAACAGCCGGATGGCGACCGAGACGGCGCAGACGGTCACCGAGGTGATGACCGACAACAAGTTCTCGGTCACGGCAATGACGGTCAAAGTCGGCCAGCCGCTCACCATTAACGCCAAGAACAATGGCCAGGCGATCCACAACTGGGACCTGCTCGATAAGAACGGCGTCAGCGGCACCACGAAGACCGAATCTGCTGCAGCCCGGCCAATCGGCCTCGATTACAATGACGTTCTCGCAGGCCGGCAAGTATAAGTTCCAGTGCGACGTGCATCCGACCGAGATGGTCGGCACGGTGACCGTCACGCAGTAACCGACAGCGAGGGCCGCACGACGAGAGCGCGGGGAGCGACGACTTCCCGCGCTCTCGCATTTCGCGCTGAACGGAGTAGACTGAGGGCGTTCGCCAGACGTCGCGCTGCACTGATTGCTGCTCTCCTCCCCCGCTCTTGACGAGCCGTATTCGTAACGTCACACTAGTCATCACGACGTTTGCGGACCGCAGCGCCCGCAATGAGATGACGTCTTATGACAAGTGCGACGTCCCCCTATACTCCGGGCAACCTTGTGCGCGCTCGCGGGCGCGACTGGGTGGTATTACCCTCGCGCGAGCCGTTGATCCTCCGTCTCCGTCCGCTGACAGGCGGCGACGATGAAAGCGTTGAACTGTTTCTCCCGCTTGAAGACCGCGACCTCGCGCCAAGCACCTTCCCCGAGCCAGATCCCACGCGGGCTGGCGACGCCGTCGGTGTGCGCTTGCTGTTCAATGCCGCTCGTCTCGGCCTGCGCTCCACGGTTGCGCCCTTCCGTGCTCTCGCTCGGATCGGCGTCGTCCCTCGTCCGTATCAGTTCGTCCCGTTGCTCATGGCGCTGCGCCAGCGCATTGTGCGCCTGCTGATCGCCGACGACGTTGGCGTGGGCAAGACGATCGAGGCGGCGCTCGTTGCCCGCGAGTTGCTCGACCGCGGCCTCGCCCGCCGCTTGCTTGTGCTCTGCCCGCCCCACCTGTGCGCCCAGTGGAAAAGCGAGTTGCGCGAAAAGTTTGGCATCGAGGCAGTCGTGGTCCAGCCAGCGACCATTGGCGCCCTGGAGCGCCAGCTCCCGCGTCCCGACCTCAACGTCTACGCATACTACCCGTACATCGTTGCCAGCATCGACTACGTGAAAAATGAGCGCGTCAAGCGCCTACTCCTGCCACAAGCGCCCGACCTGGTGATCGTCGATGAGGCGCACGCTGCGGCTCGCCCGCCAGGCCAGCGCGGGCGCGATCAGCAACTGCGCTACACCCTGCTGCGCGATCTCATGCGCGATGGCCGTCGCCACCTTATCCTTGTCACGGCAACGCCGCACAGCGGGATCGAGGAGAGCTTTCGCTCGCTGCTCGGTCTGCTTGATGAGCGGTTCGATCCCCCGCCCGGAGCCGGCGACGCCGATCTCCCACCGCTCGACCCCGGCGTGCTAGCGAACTACATCGTCCAGCGCCGCCGCGCCGATCTCGTCTCCTGGCTGGGCCAGACGCGCTTCCCCGAACGGCGAACCGAAGAGCGGTTTTACAAGCTGCGCCCCAGGTACCAGCACCTTTTCGAGAGCGTGCTGCGCTACTGCCACGAGAGCGTCGCCGACGAGCGTGGGCTGACCATCCAGAAGCAGCGCGTGCGCTACTGGGCCGCCCTGGCGTTGCTGCGATGCGTCCTCTCCAGCCCCGCCGCGGCCGTTGCCGTGCTCGAGAGCCGCGCCGTCAAGCACGCCGCCGCCGACGACGACGAAGCAGACGACAATCCGGCCGCGATCGATGCCCGCTACCGCCAGCAGGTTCCCGATCCGGCCGACGACGCGCCCACCACGGACAGCGTGCCCGCCGCGCCGCTCGACGATCCGCTGGCAGATTACACCTCGACAGAGCTGCGCCGGCTGCAGGAGTTCTGCCGGGAGGCCCGCGCGCTTTTCGGCGCCGAACATGATGCCAAACTCGTTGCCGCGGCGGACGCGCTGCGCTCCCTACTCGCCGAGCATTTCCGGCCGATCGTCTTCTGCCGCTACATCGATACCGCAACTTATCTAGCCGAGCAGCTGCCCCGGCTGCTCGCGGAACGCGGCTATCCCGAGGTCAGCGTCGTTGCTGTCACCGGCGAACAAACCGAAGAGGTGCGTGCCGAACGCGTGCGTGAGCTGGCCGCGCAGCCATGCCGCGTGCTTGTCGCCACCGATTGCCTGAGCGAGGGCATCAATCTACAGGATGATTTCGACGCCGTCCTGCACTACGACCTACCCTGGAACCCGAACCGCCTCGAACAGCGCGAAGGCCGTGTCGACCGCTTCGGCCAAACGCGCGACGAGGTTCGCGCTGTCGTCCTCTACGGCGACGATAACCCCCTCGACATCACCGTGCTCAATGTCCTCGTCCGCAAGGCGCGCGCCATTCGCGAACAGCTCGGTATCACCGTGCCCGTACCGCTTGCGACCGAAGACTTGCTGGACGTGCTCGTCGAGAAAGCGCGCATCTGGCTGCGCAGCGGCGCGCCGCGTGAACAGGGCTGGTTGATCCCCCCGGATGAACCGCATCGCGAGGCTTTCGAGCGCGAGATCGACCGCGCCGCCGCCCTCGAGCGCGAGGCGCGCACGCGCTTCGCCCAGCGCGCCATCCCGCCCGATGTGGTCGAGCGGGAGTTGCAGGATGTCGATCTTGCGCTGGGCAGCCCCGACGACGTGCACCACTTCCTCGCCAATGTGCTGAAGCGGCTGGAGAGCGACCTGGTGCCTACCAGGCCCGAAGGCTCGTACGCGCTCGAGATCGGGGGACGGGCGCGCAAGGTTCTCAAAGATCACGGCGGCCCCGACGCGCTGCCCGAGCGCATCACGTTCGTCGCGCCCCCGCCGCAGGGCGTCAGCGTGATCAGCCGCACCAGCCCGCTCATCGCCGCCCTGGCCGATTACGTTGTTGCCGCGGCGTTCCGCGCCGAGCCGGGATCGCTCTTCTCGCGCTGCGGCGCCATGATCACGTCAGCGGTCTCGCGCCGCACCATTGTGCTGCTGCTGCGGCTGCGGTACTGGCTGCGCGAGAGAGGCGATCCCGACGCCAGCGCGCTCGACGAGTACGGCGAGGAGGTACGCCTGACCGCCTGCGTGCCTGAGATCGGCGCCCTCGCCTGGCTCACCGAGCCCCAGGCACGCGAGCTATTCGAGACTGCGCAGCCCGTGCAGAACCCGAGCGGCGACGCGCGCGCCGGCTATGTCCGTTGGGCGCTCGACCTGCTGAAGAAGACGCCCGCCTGGCACCGAGCCATCGTCGAGGAGCGACGCGGCGCACTGATCCAGGCACACGCGCGCGTACGCGCCCGTTTCGGCGCGCCGCCGCTCGAGATCGAGGCTCACCCGCCTGATATCCTCGCCTGTTTCGTGCTGGTTCCTCCTGGAGACGCTTCATGACGTACGTCGGCGTGCGCATCGAGGGCGGGTTGCTGCCCGCCAGCCTGCTCGAAACGATCGTCGAGCGCGAAGCCGGACAACAACGCGCCGCGATCCAGCAAGCCTTCAGCGACGCGCTGGGCGACTGGCAGCGGTTTCGCACGCGGCTCAGATCGGCGCGCGAGCCGAGCGCGGCGGCGCGTGTCACGGCGAACGAGTGGATCCGGCCGCTTTTCCGTCGACTTGGATACGAGATCGTCCGTGCGAACACCGAGCTCATCCACGGGGAAAGCTTCCGTATCAGCCACCGCCTCGGCGCCAACGAGGGTGCGCCACCGCTGCATGTGGTGGCGTTTCCCCCGCCCGAGAACGAAGCAGCGCCCGACCATCTCGACCGCCCCGCCGAGCCCGCCGGCGGCCGACGCAGACTCCGCAGCCCGCACGCGCTGCTGCAGGAGTTCCTCAACCGCACCGATAACCTCTGGGGCATCGTCACCGATGGCGCCCGCCTGCGGCTCCTGCGCAACAGCGCTCGCGTTGCTCGTCCCGTCTACCTCGAATTCGACGTGCGCGCGATCATGGACGACCAGGTCTACCCCTCTTTCGTCGCGCTCTATGCGCTGCTGCATGCCGGCCGCTTGCCCGCCGATGTCGCCCAAGCGCCCGAGTGCCCCATAGAAAAGGATTACCAGCTCGGCCTGGAGGAAGGTGGCCGCGTCCGCGAGCGTCTGCGCGACGGCGTTAAAGAGGCGATCGAGATTCTCGGCCAGGCCTTGCTCACCTATCGCGAGAACGACTCGCTGCGATGCGCGCTCGCCACGCACCAGCTCTCCAGCGTGGGGTACTATCAGGAGCTGCTGCGCCTCGTCTACCGCCTGCTTTTTCTGATGGTGATCGAGGAGCGCCGCCTTGTCTATCCCGACGACGCGCCCGCTGGGATCGGCCCCGAGGCCTACGCCCGCTGCTACAGCATCACCCGGCTGCGCGAGCGCTGCGACAAGCGCATCCCTCCCGACCCGCACGTCGACCTTTGGTCCACGCTCCTGATCACCTTCCGCCTCTTCCGCGATGCGGACCTCGCCCGCAAGCTCGACCTCAAGCCCCTTGGTGGTATCTTCACCGAGGATGCGTGCCCGCACATCGAAGCCGCGCTCTGCCGCAACGATGAACTCTTGCGTGCCATGCGTGCGCTCTCGACCTTCGTCGACGAGAGCGGCAGAGGCAGGACGGGCGTGCGTCGGCCCGTCAACTACGCCGCGCTGGATACCGAGGAGCTGGGCTCCGTCTACGAGAGCCTGCTCGACTACGAACCGCAGATCGACAGCGATCAGCAACCGGGTAGCTTCAAGCTCGCCGCGAGCGGGCAACGCAAGTCGACCGGCTCGTACTACACGCCCGACGTGCTGGTCCGCGAGCTGGTCGAAAGCGCGCTGAAGCCGGTGCTGGAAGCGCGTCTGGCAAAGGCGCACACCAAAGACGAACGCGAGCGCGCCGTGCTCGACCTGCGCGTATGCGACCCCGCGTCTGGCTCGGGCCATTTCTTGCTGGCCGCCGCCCGCTATCTCGCCCGCGAGTTGGCCCGCGCCCGCACCGAGGAGGAGGATCCCGCCCCTGCCGCGTATCGCCGCGCCCTGCGCGATGTGATCCGGGTGTGCCTCTACGCCGTGGACCGCAATCCCCTGGCGGTGGAGCTGTGCAAAGTTGCCCTCTGGCTGGAAGGACACTGCGCGGGCGAGCCGCTCTCCTTCCTCGATGCGCACGTCAAATGCGGCGATAGCCTCGTCGGCGTGAGGAACCTCACTGTCCTTACGCAAGGGATCCCCGACGAGGCCTACGACCCGCTGGAGGACGACGACCGCAAGGTGGCGCGCGACCTCAAGCAGCGCAACGCGCGCGAGCGGCGGGGCCAGCTCACGCTGGACGAGGTCGGCGCGCTGGCCGTGCGCAACGCCCGCGAGGTGGCCGAACTATCGCACCTCGTCGAGCGCAACGTGGCCGAGGCGCAGGCGAAGCAGGAGCTCTACCGTGACCTGACCGAACGCGACCCGAACTGGTGGACCCTCAAGGTGGCCTGCGACCTGTGGACCGCCGCGTTCTTTCTGCCGAAGCGGGCAGCAACGGGAAACGGCGCAACGCTTGTGCCCACCAGCGCCGATGTGCGCGCCGCCTATGCTGGCCGACCCAATCACCACGGGCAGATGGTGGGCGCGGCGCAAGAGCGTGCCACAACTTTGCGCTTCTTCCACTGGCCGCTCGAGTTTCCCGATATCTTCGCCGCCAACGGCCACAGCGGCTTCGACGTGGTGCTGGCCAACCCGCCGTGGGAGCGGATCAAGCTGCAGGAACAAGAGTTCTTCGCGACGCGCGACCCCGCGATCGCAAACGCCCGCAACAAGGCCGAGCGGGAGCAACTCATCAAACGTCTAGCGACGGAGAAGCCACAGCTGTGGCACGAGTTCAAGCAGGCGTTGCGCGATGCCGATGGCGTCAGCCTTTTTCTGCGTGCCAGCGGACGCTACCCGCTTTGCGGGCGCGGCGATATCAACACCTACAGCGTCTTCACCGAGTTGGCCCGCACCCTGCTCGCCACGGGCGGCCGCGCCGGGTTGATCGTCCCCTCTGGCATCGCGACCGATGCCACCACCAGTCCCTTCTTCCGCGACCTCGTGCAGACGGGCGCGCTCATCAGCCTGTTCGACTTTCAAAATGGGAAGGTTTTCTTTCCCAACGTGGACAGTAGAGTCAAGTTCTGCCTGGTGACGCTAGCAAACGAGCGCGTGCCCAACCGGCGGATCGCCTGCGCCTTCTACCTGCACGCCGTGGAGGAGCTGCGCGACTCCGATCGCCGCCTCGAGCTGGAGCAGAGCGATTTCGCGCGCTTCAACCCCAACACGCTCACCTGCCCGATCTTCCGCACGCGGCGCGATCTGGTCCTGGCCCGCAGGCTCTACAGCCGTGGCGTGCTCGTGCGCAAGCCAAACGATGGCCATCCCGGCGCCAACCCGTGGGGTATCAGGTTTTTGGCCATGTTCCATATGGCCAACGATTCAGGCCTCTTCGGCACGCGCGAGCAGTTGGAGGGCCAGGGATACCGGCTGGAGGGGAACATCTTCACGAACGGCGAGGAGCGGTGGCTGCCGCTGTACGAAGCGAAGCTATTCCACCAGTTCGACCACCGCTACGCGACGTTCGCCGATGTGACGGCGGAGGATAACAAGAAGGGCAACGCGCGCGACGTGAGCGTAAGAGAGCACGAAGACGCCGACTACTTCGTGATCCCGCGCTATTGGGTAAGAGAAGCAGAGGTGCTCATGAGGACAGAGAGACGTTCTGAAGATGCCAGAACGATCAAAAGTGCTAATTTGAACCGCGAACCGCGAGCATTTTATCGGAGCGACTTACGGCTAACAAGTGGCCTTTCGTCAATTCGCGCGATCAACAGACATGAGGACAGTCATCGTGACAATCATTCCGCGAATCGCTCCAGGGGAGACAGCATTGTTGCTTATCCCTCTGCAGGCTGGTACCTCGTCTTCCGCGATATTGTTCGCTCAACAGATGAGCGCACAGCGGTCGGCAGCGTGCTGCCTCTAGGCCCCGTGGGTCACTCCGCGCCCGTAATCGAGCACGCGCTACAACGTGCCGTTGTCTCTGCACTGCTCGCGGCCAATCTCAACAGCTTCGTCTTCGATTGGGTCGCGCGCTTGAAGGTCGGTGGCACGAATCTGAGCTTCTTCATCGTTGAGCAACTGCCCGTGCTGCCGCCCGCGGCGTTTCTGGAAGAGGTCTGGCCGGGCGAGCCAGCGGCCGCCTTCATCGTCCCGCGTGCGCTCGAACTCACCTACACGGCCGGGGACCTCGCCTCCTTCGCCCGCGACCTCGGCTACGATGGCCCACCTTTCCGCTGGGATGAGGAACGGCGCTTCCTCATCCGCTGCGAGCTGGATGCGCTCTTCTTCCACCTCTACCTGCGCCCCGCACCCGATGGCGGCTGGCAGGCCGACGATCTCTCCGCGCAAGCGCTCGCAGAGCTGCGGCACGCCTTCCCCACCCCACGCGATGCCGTTGCCTACGTCATGGACGGCTTCCCGATTGTGGAGAAGAACGACAATAAACGCTGGGGCGAGTACCGCACCAAACGGGTGGTGCTGGAGCGGTTCGACGCCATGCAAGAGGCACGCGCGCTGGGAGCGGCGTACCGCTCGCCGCTCGATCCGCCGCCCGCCGACCAGCGCGCCGCGCACCCTTTCAGCGCTCTGTGAGGTACCGCGATGACGATCGATGTCTTCGAGCTGCGCGACCGCGTGGTGGAGGAATACCGCGAGTACGTCAAAAGCTTCATCACCATCGCCGATGAGCGGTTGGCGGCATTCGCACGCGAGCAACTGGAGCGGGGCACGCTCTGGCCCGACGCGATTCTGCAGCTCAACCCCGCCTTCGCACCGGACTGCACGCTCGGCGAGCTGGCGCGAGACGGCGTGATCCTCGAGGAGACGGCAGCGTTTTTCGGCCGCAATCTGCGGCTGTACCGGCACCAGCGCGAGGCGCTGGAGGCGGCGAAACGCGGGAAGTCGTACGTCGTCTCCACCGGCACGGGGTCAGGCAAAAGCCTCACCTATCTGCTGCCGATCGTGGACGAGATCCTGCGCGACGGTCCTGAAGCAGAGGGCGTGCGCGCGATCATCGTCTACCCGATGAACGCGCTGATCAACAGCCAGCTCGAGGCACTGAAGCGCTATCAGAAGCAAGCGCCGCAGGTGCCGGTGCGTTTTGCGCGCTATACGGGGCAGGAGGAGCAAGCAGAGCGCGAGAACGTGCGCCAGCACCTGCCGCATATCCTGCTCACCAACTATGCAATGCTGGAGTACATCCTCGTGCGCCCGTACGAGCGCACGCTGCTCGAGCAGGCGACGGAGGCGCTGCGCTTCATCGTGCTCGACGAGATGCACGTCTACCGCGGGCGGCAGGGCGCCGATGTGGCGATGCTGCTACGTCGTCTACGGCAGCGCGCGGGCCATCGGCCGCGGATGATCGGCACCAGCGCCACGCTGGCAACCGAGGGTACGCGCGCGGAGCGCCGCGCCGCCATCGCGCGCGGCGCCACCACCCTGTTCGGCGTCGAGGTACAGCCGGAGGACGTGATCGACGAGACGCTGGAGCGGGTGAGCCTGGCACCGACGCCACGCGGCCGTGTCGCCGTGCGCGCCGCCGTGGAAGCGCCACCACCAGCTGCCGACCCCGAGGCAGTGCGCGCGCATCCGTTGGTGGCATGGATCGAGGAGGCGTTTGGGATCGCCGAGGAGGATGGACGGCTGGTGCGCCGCCCACCCGAGACGTTCGCCGGAGGCGTGCGCCGCCTCGCCGAGGAGAGCGGTCTCGACGAAGCGTTCTGCCGCGAGCGGCTCCAGGCAACGCTGGAGGCCGGCAACGCGGCACTCTTGCCCTCGGGCGAGCCGGTGTTCGCCTTCCGGTTGCATCAGTTTCTCAGCTCGGGTGGCAATATCTACGCAACGCTGCACCGGCCAACGGAACGCACCTTCTCGTCCGAAGGGATCAATCGTGATGCCGAGGGAAACGTCTACTACCCGCTCATGTTCTGCCGCGAGTGCGGGCAGGAGTTCTACCGCGTCTGGCGTACCACCAAAACCACGGGCCAAGAGCACCTCGAGCCGCGCGACCCGCTCGACAGCGACGACCAGGACGAGCAGGATGTCGCGGGCTATCTGACGCTCGATCCCGCCGATTTCGCCCTCTGGTCCGATACCGATGACCTCTTCGACAACGTGCCTGATAGCTGGGTCGAGATACGCAAAAACGGCCCGCGCGTGAAGAAGACGTACGAGGATGCCGTACCCCGACGCGTCTGGGTGTGGCCGGACGGCCGCCTGCTGGCAGAGCCGAAGGCTGGGGCCGCCCCCGGCTGGTGGCAGAGCGACCCGCTGCTGCTCTGCCCGCGGTGCCGCACCGTGTGGGACCGGCGTGGCAGCGAGTACCGGCGGCTGGCCAGCTTCGGCCAGGCAGGCCGCTCGACCGCGACCACCGTCGCGCTCGCTGCGACGATCGCGGGGCTGACGCGGACGGCGGTGGACCCATCCGCCCGCAAGGTGCTGAGCTTCACTGATAATCGCCAGGACGCGGCGCTGCAAGCCGGTCATCTCAACGATTTTGTGCAGATGGTGCGTCTGCGTGCCGCGCTCACGCAAGCGCTGGCGGCGGCGGGGGGACAGCTGGGTATCGACGCGCTCGGTGCGGCGATCGTCGCGGCGTTGGCGCTCCGGCCGGAGGAGTTCATGCGCGATCCGGTTCCCGCGGGGCCGGGGTACGAGCGCGCACGCGAGGCGCTGACCAGGCTGCTCACGCACCAGGCGCTCATGGACCTGGGCCGGAGCCTGCGGGTGACGCAGCCGACGCTGGAGCAGACCGGGCTGTTGCGGATCGACTACGACGGTCTTGACCGGCTAGCCGCCGACGATGACGCGTGGCGCGACCTGCCGCCGATGGACGCTGAACCGCCGGCACGTCGGTACGAGGTGCTGCGTGCCATCCTCGACTATCTGCGACGGCGACGTGCGCTCGACGATCCGAACATCCTCAACGGCGATGCACCACGACGGATCGCCGATGCCGCCCGCCGCGAATTATGCGACCCCTGGCCGCCTGAAGAGCGGGAGCAACTGCCTGGCGGCGTACCGGCGCTTTGGCCCGGTGTGGAGATTAGCAACGACGCTGGCGATGCCATTAGCCTCGGGAGCCGCTCGGCGGTGCTGCGCTATCTGCGCAACCCACGTACCTGGAATCCAGAGGGTGGCGAGCGGCTCTCCGAGGAGGCGGGACTCACGCTGATTCGCGGCATTCTGGAGAGGCTGAGCGGGCATATCCTCACCGTCGAGCGGACGGGCAACAACACCCCCCGCAGCGTGAAGATCAAGAGTGCGGCGCTGATCTGGCGGCAAGGAGATGGCCAGCCGGTGCCGCCCGACCCGATTACGACTCCTGCGCTGTACCTGCGCCGCGAAGGCCAGCGGCGCGCGCCCAACACTTACTTCTACCGCCTCTACACACAGCCGCCTGAGACGTTGCGCGGGCTGCGCGCCCGCGAGCATACCGGCCAGGTGGACAAGGAAGACCGTGAAACACGCGAGGAGGAATTTCGCCTCGGTCGGCTGCCCGCGCTTTGCTGCTCGCCCACAATGGAGCTGGGGATCGATATCCGCGATCTGTACGTCGTTCACCTGCGCAACATCCCACCGCTGCCGTCGAACTACGCGCAACGAAGCGGTCGCGCTGGGCGCGGTGGGCAGCCGGCGCTGATCCTCGCCTTCGCCGCGCAGGGTAACGCCCACGACCAGTATTTCTTTCTGCGTCGTACCGAGATGGTGGCCGGGGCGGTGCCGCCGGCGAACATCGACCTGCGCAACAGGGAGCTGGTCGAAGCGCATCTGCACGCCGTCTGGCTGGCGCGCGTCGGGCTGAACCTCCGCAAATCGATCGCCGACATCCTCGATGTCCAGGTCGAGAGCGGCAAGGACCACCCGCTGCTGCCCGAGGTTCGAGAGCAGATCAACGTCTCGCCGCGCGTGCTGGAGGATGTGCGCACGGCGTGCGTCGAGATCATCAATGCATCCCCCGAGCTACGCGAAGCCAATTGGTACACCGACCAGTGGTTGGAAGACCTGCTTAGAAAAGCGCCGCAGGCGTTCGACGAAGCGTTCAGGAGCTGGCGTGATCTATACAACTCCGCGAGGCAACTCCAGAAGGAAGCGCGGAGAATCCTCGACAGTCCGAAATCGACGAAGCAGGACCGTGAACGGGCGAAACAGCAGGACGAGGCGGCCGGGCGCGAGATCAACCTGCTGCTCAATCTTGGCGATAGCGAGGAGACAGACTTCTACCCCTATCGCTATCTCGCCACGCAAGGGTTTCTGCCCGGCTACAACTTCCCCCGCCTACCGGTGCGCGCTCTGGTGACCGTTGGTAACCAGACGCAGGTGATCAACCGTGCGCGCTTCCTCGCTCTACGAGAGTTCGGTCCGCGCAACATCATCTATCACGAGGGGCGCCGTCGTCGGGTGGATCAGATCGTGGTCCCGGCGGAGGGGATCGCCGGACGTCTGCGCAAGGCCCGTCTCTGCAAATCCTGTGGCGCCATCTACCCCGACGATCACCACGACGCCGCTGCCGATCGTGACCTCTGCGATGAGTGCCACGTCGTCTTCGATGCCCTAACAGCGGAGTACCCGCAATCGCTGCTCGAGCAGCCAGCGGTGCGCGCTCGCGCTGTCGCGCGGATCTCCGCCGACGAGGAGGAGCGGCTGCAGCGCGGTTATCGCATCATGACCTACCTTGAACCCTCGCCGCAGCCAAACACGGCGACGCAACGCGTCGTTGTCGACGAGAAGGGAGGGCTGCTCGACGTTGAGTTCCGCCCGGCGGCGTGGGTCTGGCGTATCAATCACGGCTGGACGCGGGATGGTGGTCGCAAGGGCTTCACGCTCGACAGCACCACCGGACGCTGGGCAAGGAGCACCAGCGAAGACGACGACGACCAGGATGATGCCGCCTCGGCGACGTTGAGCAGCGTCAAACCATTCGTGCGCGATCGGCGCAACGTGCTACTGCTGCGGCTGCACGACCAGGCGCTGCCGACGAGCAGCGCCTTTGTCGACACGGTCTACACGCTGCTGTATGCGCTGCGACGCGGTGTGCAGATCGCCTTCGGCGTCGAGACAAACGAAGTCGCTGTGGACCTGCTCGGCGAAGGGGAGCGGCCGCGGCTGCTACTCTGGGAAGCAGCGGAGGGTGGAATCGGCGTCTGGGAGCGGCTGGTGCACGACCCCGAGGCATTCGCTGCTGTGGCGCGCGCAGCACTACGCGCCTGCCATTACGATCCCGACAGCGGCGAGACCGACCCGACCTACACGGGCTCGTGTCGGAGCGCTTGCTATACCTGCCTCCTTGCCTACGATAACCAATCTCAGCACCTCCGGCTCAACCGCGAGCTGGTGCGCGACTTTTTGCTGCGGCTGGCGCGGGCGCGCACGTTCGTGGAAAGAGATCGCGACGACCAGTACCAACGGCTGCGCAAGCGTGCCGACTCAGCCTGCGAACGCGACTTTCTCGAGTGGCTGTGGCTGAATGGCTACGTCTTGCCCGATCGCGCTCAAGTGCGCCCCCCCGAGGACCTCCCCGTCCAGCCAGACTTCTTCTACGAGATCCCCGGAGAGAAAGGTGCGTGTGTGTTCGTGGACGGTCCATCCCACGATCAGCCTCACCAACGAGAGCGGGATACCGAGGTGCGGGAAGGCTTGAAGCAGCGTGGCTACCAGGTGATCGAGATGCGCTGCGACCAGCCGTTCGCTGCGCAGGTGCAGAGATGGCCTCACATTTTTGGGGAAGGGCAGCGATCGTCACCGTAAACGGTAGATGCTTCTTCGCTGCCGGAAGGATGGCCACGCAAAGATTCTTGGTAAGCCGCTGCTCCGTGCACGATGGTTCTAGCACGACGACGGGCTCAGTCAACCCGAGCCTGCATCGACGACGCAACTGGCGGTTGCCCGGGCATCACGTGTACCCGTGCGCGAGATAACGCGCTGGCGCAGGTTCAGGTCTGGACAGATGACGTGCTTAACGCGGCTTGTGTCCGAGCCTGGCGCAGCTCACAACCGGAGAAAAGATCGCGTACTAGGGACAGCCAGGACGCAACGCCGCTGCGGCGGGTAAGGGATGACAGAGGCCGTATCACGCGTGCGCGCGTGGAGACAGACCTACATTGTGAAAGGATCCGCACAACGCATCTAAATTTCCCTCGTTATACTACCGTGCTATCGGTGTCCGGAGCACTGTCTATACTACTCGCTCAGGCTAGTGGCGCTTATAGAAGCACACGTGCAGATGTTCGCGCGCTTCTTCCAAGGACACTGTACTGGTGACTTGCTCACCAGATATGTCTCGTGTGTCACCTGTATTGCACCATGCGCGTGCTTGCTTTGATCATGAACAGACACTCTAGATTTATCGACCTGCCAGAGATAGTAGTTAACATGAATTGCATAGTACAACGGGACTCGCTTACATATCCTGTTCGATGAGGTCGAGCAGTTCCATCTCGGTCTCGGCAAAGCGCCGCCCGATCGCCCCCGGCTCCACGTCCCGCGTCTGCCCCCCGAGAAACGGCGCCGCGATCGCCAGAATGGAGATGCCGGGGATGGGAGAGCCCCTCCGCACGACGGGACGCATGGCAGCACCGTGCGCACCGGCGCCTGCACGGCGGTGATCACCGGGGTGACAGGCATGCTCGTCCCACCACGCCTGCCGCCGGGCGACGCCGGGCTGCGCTTCTTCTGTGTCGTGTCTTTGGGGAATGAGCGACGTTTCTCGGTCAGCGCTGCGGAGTCAGCAGCACACCGGGACGCTCAGGGTGGCGATGGGATCGCGCGGGCGTCCTCACTCCTCTGCATGCCGGACTGGCCACCTTCCAGCCGCTGTCGCGCCTCGGCTAGCCGGAGCTACGCCGCGGCCCGCCGCTGCGGCGCCGCACGCACGGCAAGGCGACGCGGTCGGTCGCACACTCAAGTTCCCGCTGCGCTACCACCATGGCTCTGGCCGCCCTGTCGACGTCCAGACGGTGCCGCACGAACGCCACGAACGGCGACACGGGCTCAGGTGACTCCCTGTCCTCGCGGCGCCAGTGCGCCAGGGCGTCTTTGGCTCGCTCGGGAGTACTGCGCCCACCGCTCGTGCAACAGGCACTCCTGAGCGCTGCCAGACCCAACGCAGCAGGGCCTGCGTATCACTCAGGGTGATGTCCTTCCTGGGCGCCGCGGCGCAGCACGTGCGCGTCCAGCTCCGCGCGGTCGACGAGCAACCGCCACCCGCTGCGGTGGGCAGGCACGTGCCCGCGTGTGACCCACGCCCGCAGTATGCGCTCGCCGGCGTGCACCAGCCGCACCGCTTGCGGGAGCGTCAGCAACGTGGGCGCTGACATGGAGTGCAGCCTCCTCTAGGTAGCAACCCTCCTACCTGGCTATCGGCAGGAGACGGCCAGGGCGGGCACAAGGCGGCTCGGTCCTGCACTGCCCGACACAGGAGAGAGTCCGCGGCAGCCCCGGCGCACTCAGAGTCAAACGCGCGAGGAGAAAATTTCTCTGTTGCTTGACAGAATGTCACGAGTCCAGAGGTATTTTCGCCGCCGTTGTGATGCACAGTGCATCACTCGCACCACGTACCAAACCCTACCAAAGAACACAAAAGCAGCATTGAGATGGCCAAGAATGCAGACATCTAACGCTGATCATCAAAAAACAAGCTCCAGCTTGGCGGTGAATAGTGATGCAAAGTGCATCTTTGGATAAACGACAAATTCGGTGCTAAGATCGTCTTGCAAGCAATGCATCGAAGGAGGGACGAGATGGGTACACGGACGGACAGCAGAAACACAGGAACGGACGAGAAGGACAGATGGCAGGACGAGACCTGCATGGTGTTATGGACAGCGCGGCGACTGGCGTGTGCCGCCGAACTCTCGCCCTCGCTGGTGGGGCTGATGGTGTGCACAGGGAAGATCGCCTCGGTGCAGCCGCATCGGCGGCGGTATATCCCCGAGGCCGAGGCACGCCGGTTTCTCCAGCGGCTCGGTGTCACCGCCCCTGCTCCGGAGACGCTCTCACCACCGCCGGCCGCATAAAAAGCCGATCGCCCGGCAGCCCGTAATGCACGCCAGGCGATCGTCCCGAGCACAGGAACGGCTCATGCCCACTCTAACAACCCGCCCTCGCCAGGGCAACCACTCGATCGCACCGCAGCACCGCCCCAAGCGCGCGCCCGGCGCCGCTGCGGGCATTCAGCCGTCACGTCCAGACCGCGCTACGGCGGTCTCACCACAGTGTTTTCAGCCTTGCCGACAACCTACCGACGGCCAGAAACACACACATCCGGCTGTCGATGGGAGGTTCTGTGTTATGGACGCCGATACCCCGTTTCTGACGCTCGAGGAAGCGGCGCGGCTGCTGCGCGTTGCCCCCCGCTCGCTGCGCCGCTGGTGCGTGCAGCGGCGCATCCCCGCGCGGCGCATCGGGCGGCGGTGGCTGTTCGATGCCGCGGAGTTGCGCACGTTCGTGCTCGCGCAGAGCACGCAGGAGGGAAGCCATGGCCGCCACGCCTGAGCCCTCCCCCACCACGCTCGCGGCGGCGCTCGCCTGTGGACACCCCGGCTGCCCCTGTGCCAGCACCGCCCGCCGCGGCCACGGCAACACGCACTGCCCCGCGCACGACGATCAGCATCCGAGTTTGAGCGTGGACGGGCGCAGGGGCACCGTGCTGTGGTACTGCCTGGCCGGCTGCAGCCAGCAGGCGGTGCTGGAGGCGCTGCGCCGGCGCGGTCTCTGGCCCGAACCTCCGCGCAGCCCCACCCGTGAGCTGGCCTACGAGATTCGCGATCCCGACGGGCGGCTGGTGGCCCTGCACATCCGTCACGAGTCACCCGACGGCGGCAAGCGTTTCAGCTGGTGCCTGCCGGATGGCACGCCGCATCTCGGGGGGCGACGCGTGGTCGACCTGCCGCTCTACGGTAGCGAACGGGCACGGGACTGGCCCGCCACGGCGACGGTCGTGCTGTGTGAAGGCGAAAAAGCGACCGACGCCCTCCTCCAGCAGGGGATCGCGGCCGTGGGCACGGTCACGGGCGCGCACACGACGCCCAGCGACGCCAGCCTGCGCCCGCTGCTGCGGTTCGCGACGGTCATTTTGTGGCCCGATAACGACGCGCCCGGTGAGCAGCACATGCAGCGCATCGCGCAGCGGCTGCGCGCCCTCGGCCACCGCGCGGTGCGCCAGGTGGTGTGGCCGGACGCCCCGCCAGGGGGCGACGCCGCCGACGTAGCGGACGCCGATCTGATCCAGCGGCTCATCGCCGACGCCGTGCCGTGGCAGGATGCGCCGGATGCACCACCAGCGGACGGCCGCGCCCCCGGCAAACCCCCGTCGCAGGCGAGTATCCTGGTGCAGTTGGCCCACGCGCGCTTCGAGCTGGCGCGCACGGAGAACGGTGTGCCGATTGCGGTGCCCCGGCAGGGGCCGCCAATCGCGCTCTCCCTGCGGGGCGAGCGAAAGGACCCGCGCTCCCTGCGTGGCGCGCTGGCCGCCGCGTACCGCGAGGTGACCGGGGGGCGGACCGCGACGAACACGGCGCTGAGCGATGCTATGCAGACGCTCAGCGGGGAGGCGCTCGCGGCGCCCCAGATCGCGCCCGCCCTGCGCGTGGCGCGCTGGGAGGACGGCATTGTGCTCGACCTCGGGCGGGACGATGGGCAGGTGGTCCTCATCCAGCCCAGCCGCTGGACAGTGGGGTCGACGCCGCCGGGTGTCGTCTGGCGGCGCACCCCCCTCACCGGCACGCTCCCTGAGCCCGTGCCCGGCGGCGATCTCCGCGGGCTGCGTGCATTGCTGAACCTCAGCGACGACAGCTGGGACTTGTTCATCGGCACGCTCGTCGCGAGCCTGGTGCCCGATATTCCGCATTGCATCGAATTCTTCCGCGGCCCCCCGGGCGCGGGGAAGAGCACGGCCGCCCGGCTGCGCGTCCAGCTGGTCGACCCCTCGCCGGTGCCGCTGCGCCAGCCGCCGGCCTCGCTTGATGACTGGTGCGTGGGCGCGAATGGCTCGTGGGTGGTGTTTCTGGACAACGTCTCGGCGGTGTCGGCGCCGCTCGCGGATGCGTTGTGCCGAGCCGCCACAGGCGATGGGCTGGTGCGGCGCGCGCTGTACACGGATGACGAGCCGGCGGTGATCAGTTTCCGTCGCGTTGTGGGCATCACATCGATCGACATCGCGGCGCTCCCGGGCGACCTGGCGGACCGGCTGATCTTTTTCGAGCTGCAGCGCATCCCGGATGAGCAGCGCCGTGAAGAGGCCGCGATCTGGGCCGCCTTTCGGCAGCACCACGCGGCCTGGGTGGGCGCGCTCTGTGAGCTGCTGGCGCAGGTGCTGGCGGTCTGGCCCACGGTGCGGCCGACGCGCCTGCCGCGCATGGCCGACTACGCACGGGTGCTGGCCGCGGTCGACGCGGTGGCTGGGACGCGGGCGCTCGCGACGTACCTGGCGCAGCAAGGGATGCTCGCGGCGGACGTGGTCGAAGCCGATGCGGTCGCGGCGGCGGTGGAGCACTTTGCACACCAGCACGGGACGTGGAGTGGCACGGCGAGCGAGCTGTGGGCGGCGCTGACCCCGGAGCGGCCGCCGCGGGGCTGGCCGGCCGACGCGGCGCGGCTGTCGCACCGGCTGCACCTGGCCGCCGAGCCGCTGCGGCGGGTGGGCGTGACGGTCACCTTCAGCACCAGCCGCCGGCGCGGCCGGAGGATCACGATCACGACCCAGCAAGATTTGTTGGGAAATTCAGTGTCCCCAGCGTCCCCGCCGGCCTCTCCCACGCGTGCCGCAGCGGGGGAGACGGGGACGGTCGCGTCCTCGCTGAGCGGCGCTAGCGTCCCCGCTCAGGGAGTTACCGTCCCCGCTCAGGGGCCGCAGCCACGCGTGCACGACGCCCTGGGGGACGGTGGGACGCTCGGGGACGCTAAAATTCCGCCCTTATCGTGTCGTTCCACCGCCGCCCCAGGACCAGCGGCGGACGTGGCGCCGGTGGCCCTGGTCCCCGCGACCTGTGCGGGCTGTGGCACGGACGCCCGCCGGATGCTGCTGCGCCTCGCGGCGGATGGGGGCGTGCTGTGCGGGCGCTGCAGCGCGCGGCTGGGGACGCTCACAGCCCCAGCGCCGCAGGGCGGTGCGGCCCTGCAGCTGATCGTGGCGCGCGAGGGCCAGGACGCCCACGGGCGGCGGATGCTCCTGGTGGCGGCGGCGCCGGTGCGCTGCCCGCGCTGCGCGGCGGATCTCCTGCACGCCGAGCTGGCGTGGGTGGATGAGCAGACGCTGTGCTGCGGGGCGTGCGACGCGGTGGTGGCCGTGCTGCCGCCCGGGGACGACCTCGGCGCTGAGGCTGCCCCCGGTCCGGCACGAGGGTAAGCGGCGCGTGCCGATCGTGGTGGACGCGATGGACCCCAGCCCGAGTAGGGCGGGCGACTGAGCAGCGTGACAGCAAGGCAGCGCGGCGGCCGCGGCGCCCAGGAGCAGACGCTAGGCCGCCCTTGCTCGCATGGGCCTGCGCGGACGTGTGCGGAGACGCTTTGACAACCGGGCGTGGTGGGGGGAGGCTCAGGGCACAGCACGCCTGGTAGCGGATAGCAGTGTCGTCGGGTGCCAGAGAGGGACCGCCCCGGGTTAGGCTGCGGTCAAAGCGCCGCGATCCACCGTGGTCTATGCACACCCCACTGAGCCGCGCGAGGACCCTGCCAGGCCGACCCGGGGGAGGCGGCGCCGATCTCCTCGGGCGGGCTCACGACGTCACGGCGCACGCTCGACCGGCACTGACTGCTCGGCCGCATAGGCGTCGATGTAGCGACGCAGTTCGTGGTGCGTGAACCGCACCGCCGTCCCGATCTTGAGCGGACGGAGGCGGCCCTGCTGGATCTCGGCGTAGAGTTTCGAGCGCGACAGGGACAGCAGCGCGGCTGCCTCGTTGACGGTGTACAGGAGCTTTTCCACCTTGGCCTCCCGCTAGAACTTAATACTATTATTCGATGAATACCATTTGCTTGCAACGGAGTTATCCCGTAAGCTGTCTCGTGTACGTAGAGTATCCGTCTGGGAGGACCGCGCGGTGCCAGACCGCGTCCTGCGCCATGTGCCGCCGCCGTGGCTTCGCGGCCCCGCCTGCCTGGATCGCGGTGACGTCGTCTTGGACCGAACGCGTGCTGAGGAATACCACCCGTCGGTGGTGCCAGGCCTGGCCTGCGACCTCGCTGCCATCACCCGGCCGTCCGACGTGCTCCCCTTCGTGCGCCGCTGGGGACTCCTGTGGCACGGCCCGCAGGCTACCACGTGGCGGGAGGCGTACCGCGACTGGGAGCGTGAGGCACTCACGCTGCGCGATATCCTGCACCTGCACCTCTATCTGCAGCGGGCGCTGCGGGGCGATGCCAGCGCCCGACAGGAGCTGTGGCGCCGGTGGGCGCGCGCCTGGGGGCCGTCATCCGTCGCACGTGTCACAACCGAGGGGGAGCTGTACGCTCAGGTAAGCCAGGCCCTTGCCAGGGCGATCAGTGAGCGCCTCGAAGGTGTCCAGGAGATGGTCACCGCCGCCGTGGAGTGGGAGTCTGACGGCAGGCCTAGAGCACCGGGGACGTTTCTGTTCACTGCCCACGCACCGCACCTGCTCGGTTACGCCTACCACGATCTTGCCCTGCAGATCGTCACCCGTACGCCCATGAGCACGTGCATCGAGTGCGGCCGGGTCTTCGTCATCAAGGATCAGCGCCAGCAGTACTGTAGCGCCCCCTGCGGAGGGCGCGCGCGCTATCGCCGCTGGGCTGAGAAGCACCGCGCGAGCAACCGGGAGGTGAGCGATGCCACGTCGCGGGAAGGGTGAGGGCTCGGTGTTCTACCACGAGGCACGCCAGCGCTGGGTCGCCCAGGCCACCTACTGGCAGGACGGCCAGCGGAAGCGTCTGTGGAAGACCGCCCGCACGCGGGCCGAGGCAGTCCAGATCTTACGCCAGGCGCTCGCCCAGCTTGACCGGGGCGTCCCACCCCCACCCGAACGGGAGACGGTCGCGCGGTTCTTGGAGCGCTGGCTGGAGGACGTGGTCCGCCCCACGGTGCGGCCCAAGACCTATGCCAGCTATCGGCAGCTCGTGCGTCTGTACCTGTTGCCGGGACTCGGCTCCCTGCGCCTGGCCCAGCTCACCCCGGCAGACGTGCAGCGCTTCCTCAATGCCCAGCTCGCCCGTGGCCTCGCCCCCCGCACCGTCGCCTACCTCCATGCCATCCTCCGCCGGGCGCTCGGCCAGGCAGAGAAGTGGGGCCTCGTCGCGCGCAACGTGGCCCGGCTCGTCACGCCCCCGCACGTCCAGCGCACCGAGGTGCAGCCCCTCACCGTCGCGCAGGTGCGCCGCCTCCTCGCCACCGCCCAGGACGACCGGCTCGCCGCCCTGTACATCCTGGCCGTGAGCCTGGGCCTCCGCCAGGGCGAGCTGCTGGGCCTGCGCTGGCAGGACGTCGACCTGGAGCGCGGCACGCTGAGCGTCCAGTACCAGCTTCAACGGGTCGACGGCCGCCTGCAGCTCATCGCCCCGAAGACGGCGCGGAGCAGGCGCACCCTCGAGCTCCCCGCCCCGGTCGTCGCAGCGTTGCGTGCGCATCAGCGCCGCCAGCACGCCGAGCGCCTCGCCGCCGGGCCCGCCTGGCAGGAGAGCGGGCTGGTCTTCACCAGCGCGCACGGCACGCCGCTGGACCCGCGCAACGTCGTGCGCCACTTCCATGGTCTGCTGGCACAGGCGGGTCTGCCGCCCAAACGCTTCCACGACCTGCGGCACACCGCCGCGAGCCTGTTGCTGGCAGAAGGGGTGGACATACGGGTGGTCCAGCAGATACTGGGGCACAGCCAGATTGCGCTGACGGCCAACCTGTACGCGCATGTCATGCCGGTGCTGCTCAAGGACGCGGCGCGCAAGATGGAGGCCACGCTGTGGGGGTGACAGGCTAGCAGACAGGCTAGCAGCGCACGGCGACGACCGGCTTGACCCCCCCAATCAGCCCGAATTCACGCGTGGATCGCGGTGCCCCCGCCAGGACTCGAACCTGGAACCAACTGATTAAGAGTCAGCTGCTCTGCCAATTGAGCTACGGAGGCCGGTTCTTAGTATCCAGCCTCGCTGCGCCTGAGGCAAGCGCCGGATTCCGCCGTCCTTCCCGCCGCACCTCTGCCTCTTCGGCGCTAAGCTCCCGCCACTACCGGCGAAGCAGAGCGATACAACGTCGTGCTGCTTGCGTATCAGCCATCACAGGATCTCTGGCAGCAAGCGCTCTACCCGGCCACGCACGCCCTGCTCCGTCTCAGGGGCAACGCCCGTCGTCGCCAGGCATCTCCCCCGGAACGTTGAGGCACGCGGCGCTCCCAGCACCCGTATCGATGGTGAAGCAACCCGCAGGCGGCCATGCGGGCGCGCAGCGGGCCGCCGCTTCCGCTGCAGCAGCCCAGCACGAGCAAGAGCTCGCTAGCGCACGGCTTGGCCAGCGTCGCCATCCACGCCCTTGGGACGACGCGCAATCGCCGGGCGGTCTAGCCCCAGCGTCTGATCGCCGTCCACGCGCTCGAACGATGCTGCTCCCCATCCCGCACGCTACTATGCCCGGTCCGTCCAGGCGCTTTGTCCGCGAGCAGAACCCGCACGTACCGACCGCTGCTCTCCGCCGCACCGCGCACTTTTGCTCCGTGCTAGCGTCAGCGATGACGCTGCATCTGCGCAAAGCTGATCTCGCTCCTGCCGCCCTTGTTTTATCCTGGGTTGCGCATCAGGATCTCAGCGAGCGGTGGGAGGAGGCAGGGATGTGGCGCTTTCCTCTATTCCGGCACGGTCACGACCATGCATCCGCGCAGCATGAGCCAGCAGCAACGCGCACCGGTGCCAGGCAGGGCTCGCCGTGGGGTGTGTCCATTGCGCTGGAGCGGCGTGGCTTCGCCCGTCATCTCACCCCGACCAGCCTGGAGCGACAGTTCCTGCTCAGCGAAGATCCCTGGCACTTCGCCACCTCTTCCTACGAACGACGGCGTTTCGCGATCATGCTCGCCCTCGTGCAGAGCGTTCCTCACGCTCGTATCCTCGAGGTCGGCTGCGCGGAAGGACACTTCACGCAGCACTTGCTCCGGCTCGGCGAGGTGACGGCGATCGATCTCTCGCCAACGGCGCTCGCGCGGGCGCGGCAGCGTGCCTCCAGCGCAACGTATCTCTGCCTGCGCCTCGAAGATCTGCCCGCCGTCGAAGCGCGTTACGACGTGATCGTCTGTGGAGAAGTGCTGTACTACGTCGCCGACCTCGATGCAACGCTCACCCTGCTCGAACGTCGTGGGCGTTACCTTGTCGCGAGCAACTGCTACCCCTCGGCCCTGCGCATCGATTGGGCGCTGCGCCGCTACCCGCGTCTCGCGTGGCGGTTCCTCGTGCGCCCGCTCGAGCTGAAAGCCGCCTCGATCGGATTGTGGGAGCTGAACCGGGGCTGACAGGCGTCGATCGTACGCTTTCGCGCGCAAGAAGCCTCGCCACCGCGCGCTCAGCACACCCCCGCTGACAGGCACGTGCAGTGCTCTACCCAGAACACGCTCGGCCCGAAGCTCCACCACATCTTCACGCAGGTGCGCCCAGGGGCATTCTTGCCAACCATGCGAGATGTTGGCCCTATCATCGTATACTGCCGACAATGAGAGGCCACAGGGCGCGGACGCAAGAGAGGCTTGCTGGTCGACCATGACCGCAACGAACACACATCGCGAGGGCACTCCGGCGCGCATCATCGCCCTCCGTAACCGCCTCGGGCTCAGCCAGCGGCGCCTAGCGGCGCTGCTCGGCGTCTCCGAGTTAACGGTGCGCCGCTGGGAGCGCGGTCGCAGCCGTCCCTCGCAGCGTACCTGGCAGCACCTCCATCAGGTCGAGCGACGCGGCCCCACTTCCGTACCGCCAACCAATCTCGCGGTGGATCGCATCCGCCTGATCGGCCGCGAGCGCGAGCTATCTAGTATCACGAACGCGCTCGCGTCTGCCCGGCTGGTGACCCTCACCGGCGCGGGCGGCGTAGGCAAAACGCGGCTTGCGCGCGCCACGGCCGCAACCATCGCCTCGAGCTTTCCTGGTAGCATGTGGTTCGTCGACCTTGCGCCATCTGCAGAGCCGGGCTTTGTGGTCCAAGCGGTAGCCACGGTCCTGGGCGTGCGCGAGCGGACCGGTCAGCCGTTGATCGAGACCTTGATCTCCACTCTCGCCGCGCGCTCTACCCTCATCGTGCTCGATAACTGCGAGCACCTGGTGGAGGCCGTCGCGACGCTCGCGGATCGGCTGCTCGACGGATGTCCGCGCGTGCGTCTACTCGCCACCAGCCGCGAACCGCTCGGCGTAGCGGGCGAGCGCGTGCTGACAGTGCCACCCCTCTCCACCGAAGCAGCGGTGGCACTCTTCGCCGAGCGAGCGCGAGAGCAAAATCCGGCCTTCGCTCTCACGGAGGCGAACGCAGGAGCCATCGAACGTATTTGCCAGCGCCTGGATGGTCTACCGCTTGCCATCGAACTCGCCGCGGCCCGCGTTCGCCTGCTCGCGGTCGAGCAGATCGAAGCGCACCTCGATGATCGGCTGAACTTGCTCAGCAGTGGCAGACGGACAGGGCCGTTGCGCCACCGTTCGCTCGCCGCCGCAATGAGCTGGAGCATTGACCTCCTGAGCGCAGCAGAGCGACGTTTGTTCCTGCGTCTCTCCGTCTTTGCTGGTTATTTCTCGCTCGCCGCCGCGCGGTGGCTCAACGATGAGGCTACGCAAAGCGACGACGGCACTGATACCACGCTCGATCTGCTTGCCCGATTGGTAGACAAGTCGCTGGTCGTGACCGAGCCGCATGGCGCTGCTATGCGACATCGTCTGCTGGAAACGCTGCGAGTCTATGGGCGTGAGCAGCTTGCGAAGAGCAACGATCTCGAGAGCGCGCTGCGCCGCCACGCCGCGTTCTGCCTCCAGTCCGCGCGCGTGGTCGACCCCCAGCGCGGGCTCGACCAGCCGGCCGCGCTCGCACAGCTGGACGAGCGGATCGATGACATCCGCGCGGCGCTTGCCTGGAGCACGAGCGCAACCGGAGAGACGGAAACGGCGCAGCAGTTTGCCCTGGCGATGGGGCCATACTGGCTGGCTCGCGGGTATATCAGCGAGGGGCGCATGTGGACCGAGCGCGCGCTGGCCAGGGAAAGCCACCCGGCGCTGCGCGCAACGCTGCTGCGGCTTGCCGCCCACCTCGCTCGCCGGCAGACCGATTTCGCGACCGCGCACCGCGCGCTGGAGGAAGCGCTCACACTGGAGCGCGAGCGGGACGACAAGCGCGGTATTGCCCGCACCTTGAGCGAACTCTCCGCTCTGCTCTTCGCGGAAGGTGACTTCACCGGCAGCAGGGCGATCGAGGCAGAAACTCTCCCCATGTTACGCGCCCTCGGCGACGAAGAGGGCTTGATCCAACTACTGACCGCCATAGGGCTGCGGGCGCTTGCAGAGCGGGATATACCCACCGCCCGCTCCGCGCTGGAAGAAGTTGTTGCTATCGCCCGCCACCTGAACCGGCGAGACGTGCTCGGACAAGCGCTCCACAACCGGGGCATTGTCGAGCTGGAGGCCGGGCATCCACACGACGCCCGCCGCTGGTTGGAAGAGTGCTTGGCCGTGGCGCGCAACCTCGGCGACCGTCTTGTCACCGCCTACGCGCTTTGCAACCTTGGCCTCCTGCAATACGACCTGGGCGCTTTCGCTCAGGCCTGGGAGTACTTGCTCGCCGCGCTCGACATCGCGGTAACGCTGGAGCTGCCCTGGGAGATCGCCTCGTTGCTGGATGCCTTCGGCATCGTCGCGGCCGCCGCTGGAAACAACGCGCGTGCAGCCCGCTTGTTCGGTGCAGCGGATACGTTGCTGGCTACGCTCGGTCACCCGCCGCTGCGGTTCCTGCAGGAGAAGCGCCCCGCTATCCGCGCCGCCGTGCGCGACGCGCTCGGCCCGGCCGCGTACCTCGCTGCCTACGCGCAGGGGGCGACGCTGCCCCGCGCGGCCATCGTGGACGACGTGCGCCAGGATCCCGTGCTAGCGCCCACGTCGCACATCTTCCCCACCCACGCCGCTCCACCCGTGGTGCCCCGGCTGACTCCACGCGAGACGGAGATCTTGTACGGACTCACCCAGGGCTGGAGCACCTCCACGATCGCGCGCACGCTGGTGCTGAGCCCGCGGACGGTTGAACGCCATCT
>Ga0209061_1000999_pt1 | contig 54165 bp, 46 predicted proteins | sample Coa_R1_10_FD_187157 | JGI IMG/M metagenome (GOLD analysis project Ga0209061, IMG submission 187157) | Surface soil microbial communities from Centralia Pennsylvania, which are recovering from an underground coalmine fire - Coalmine... | ecosystem: Environmental > Terrestrial > Soil >... | reverse complement strand
CGGGGATCATCCACGGCGACCAGGACTTGAAGTTCTGGATGCGGAGCACCCGCACGCCCGGCTGGTGAATGTAGATCCAGTTGTCGTCGAACGGGTCCTCGACGTCGATCACGAGCAGGACAGTGAGGAACTCCCGGTAGCGCAGGCCGCGGGCCGCGTCGCGCACCTCGCCCGGCGCCTCGGGCGAGGCGATCCCGACCGTCGTGCGCAGCGGCAGCGAGGAGATCACGTACGAGGGCTCGATCGTCTCGCCGCCGGCGATCACCTCGGTCACCCGGCTGCCGTCGGTGACGAGCCTGGTGACGGGCGCGCCCAGCCGGATCTCGCCGCCATTGGCCTTGATGTCCTCGGCCATCTGCTCCCACATCTGGCCGGGGCCGAAGCGCGGGTAGTTGAACTCGGAGATGAGCGACTTGATCTTGTTGCCCTCGTTGCCGAAGAACGCCGCCTTCGCGGCGGAGAAGAACGACAGCCCCTTGATCCTCTGGGCGGCCCACTCGGCGCGGATCTCGGTCGCCGACACGCCCCACAGCTTCTCGGTGTAGGTCTTGAAGAAGTGCTGGTAGAGCCGCTTGCCGAAGCGGTTGGAGACCCAGGCCTCGAACGTGTCCTCACGGCCCTTGGGCTTGATCGCCGCCCAGGCGTAGGAGAGCAGGCAGCGGGTGAGCTCGACCGGGCCGAGCTTCTTGATGACGTCCATCCCCTGCAACGGGTACTCGAGGAACTTGTCGTTCCAGTAGATCCGGCTCTTGCGCGGACGCCTGAGGAACTCCTCCTTCATGATCTCGTGCCAGAGGTCGTCGACCTCCTTGACCTTCGTGAAGAAGCGATGGCCGCCGAGGTCGAAGCGGTACCCGTCGCGCACCTGCGTGCGGGCGATCCCGCCGAGATGCTCGGAGGATTCGAGCACGACGACCGGATGACCCTGCTTGGAGAGCAGGTAGGCCGCGGTGAGGCCGGCCGGCCCCGCGCCGAGCACGGCGACGGGGTGCTCCGGGGTGATCGGGGGGGTGAGCGCCTGAGGCGATGTGGTGGTGTCGGGCATCTCGCTTTGCGTGATCGGGGGGCCGAGAGGGGCTTTGCGTGATCGGGGCCGGGAGGAAGCGGCGCTGTGGGTGTTCCGGTGGACGGGGGGCTTCCGGTCGGGGCTGATCAGGACCTGCGGTAGAGAACGGCGCTGGCGGCCACGCAACAGTCGCCCGGATAGTTTTCTGGGGCCGATCCGACCTCGGTGAGCATTCCGCGGGCGACGTCAGCGGTGAGCAGCTGTCCCCACTGGGCTGCGCGCAGTTGGACGAGCGAGGACCACGGCGCCTCCCAGTTCTTCGCGCCCTCGGTGAGAGGGCGGATGAAGAGCAGCTGCTGGCCGGGCCTGAGGCTAGCAACGAGCCGTCCCACGACCGCTCCGGGCGCGGCGTGGCGCAGGCGCGCGAGTGCGTCGTCCCAATTCATGTAGCGCGGGTCGCGCACCGGGCCGAGCGTCGACTCCCAGCGCAGCCCGCGGTCGAGGTAGTACCACGCGAGCGGCGAGGCCTCGGGCTGGGCGACGGCGACGACGTCGCCGGGATGCAGGCGCCCGCCGAGCTGCCCGGCGACCTCGTTCATGTTGCTCGGGTGCGAGCTTGCGAACGCGGCCGGGTCGGCGCAGAAGACGATGACGAGGGCGACCGCGACGAGCCCGACGATCTTCGTGCGGGCGGCGCAGAGCGTCGCCAGGAGCAGGATCGCCGCGGTCGTCATCGCGAAGTAGCGGTAGAGCAGCACGGGGGCGGCGAGGTTGGCGACGAGGCCGAACAGGAGCGCCGCCACGGTCATCGTCAACAGCGCGTAGAGGGCAACCGCCTCGGGCTCGCGCCGGCGCCCGCGCGCGAGCAGGAACGGCCCGATCCCCATCACGAGGATCACGAGCAGGTCGGCGTCGACGCGGTCGCCGCCGACGAGATCGCTCGGCACGTAGCTCTGGATCACCGGCGCGTAGTGCCAGGGATACGTCGCGTGGGCGATCTGGTGGATCGTCGCCGGGATCCACGGGATGAAGAGGACGATGATCGCGATCGCGCACAGGAGCGCGTCACGGAGGATCGCGCGCCGCTCGGCCGGCGGCGCGCAGCCGACCACGACGCCCAGCGCCGCCACCGCGCCGAACAGGTAGATGCCGGTCGAGCCCTGCGTGTAGAGCGCGGCGACGACCGCGCCGACGAACAGCCACAGGTGGCGGCGCCGGCGATGAACGAACCCGTGCACGAACGCCGTCGAGGCGAGCAGCCCGAACAGCACGAGCAGCGCGTAGGGCTGCGCCTGCTGGCCGTAGGCGGTGAGGAACGAGCTGAACGCGAACAGGATCGCCCCGTAGAGCGCGCCGCGCTCACCCGCGAGCGACCATCCGGCCCAACCGCCGAGCGGGACGCAGGCGAGCGCGAACACGAGCGACAGGTCGCGCGCCGCGCCCGGCGTGTTGCCGATCGCGTCGATCCAGAAGTGCAGCAGCAGGTAGTAGAGCGGTGCGCCGCCGCCCACGAAGGTGGCGTGCAGGACGCCGCCGACCGGCTGGCTGGCGGTCCCGATCGCGTCTGCCTCGGCCCACCAGAGCGTGCCGCCGATCTCGACGGTGCGGATCGTCGCGGAGACCGCGAGCAGCACCGCGAGCACGACCCCCGCCACGAGCCACCGCGGCCGGCGGGCGATGAAGCCCGGAGCACGGACGTCGGCGAGCTCGGGCAGTCCGAGCCCGTCGGTGAGCGATCGGGGCCGCCGCGCGGTCGGGTGGGTCGGGGTGCTCGTGGACATGCTCAGGTCGGCTCAGGCGGTCAGCGCTTGCGGTAGAGAATCGCGCTGTCCGCGACGCAGCACGCCTCCCGGTAGGTGGCCGGCGCCGTCGCCCGGACGGAGAGCGCGCCGTTCGCGACCTCAGCGGTGAGCGCCGCGCCCCACTGGGCGGAGCGCAGGTGGATGGCGTACGTCCACGGCGCCTTCCAGTTCTGGACCCCCTCGGTGAGCGGACGGATGAACAGCAGCTGCTGGCCGGGGCGCAGCTCGCCGACGAGGCGGTCGACGGAGGCCACCGGACGCGTCGTGCGGATCTGGTGCAGGGCGTCGACCCAGTTCATGTAGCGCGGGTCGGCGAGGATCCGGCCGTGGCTGGCGGTGTTCGTGAAGCGCAGTCCCGCGGGCAGGTAGTACCAGGCGAGCGGCGTCTGCTCGGGCTGTCCGACGATGACGAGGTCGCCGCGGTGCAGGTCCGGGGCGAGCTCGGCGGCGAGGACTTTCATGTTGCTCTTGCGCTGGGGCGCGAACGCCGAGGGGGTGTGCAGGAACCAGACCGCGAGGAGCATCGCGGCCACGCCCAGCACCCGGGCGCGCGCGCACCCCCAGGCGATGAGGAAGAGCATCGCGGGGATGACGGGCGCGAAGTAGCGCGGCGACCAGGCGGGCGTCACCTGGGACCCGATCCACGCGATCGCGAGCACCGCGATCGGCAGCACGATCAGCGTCCACAGCGTCGTCCCCTCGCGGGTGCGGCGGTGACGCCGGGTGAACAGCGGACCGAGGCCGACGACCGCGGCGAACACGAGGATCACCGTGATCCGGTCGCCGCCGATCACGTTGCGCGAGATCTGGATCGGCGCGCCGAACCGCGGCGGGCGATCCCAGGGGGCGGCGGTGTGAGCGGCCTGGAAGAGCAACGTCGGCAGCCACGGCAGGTAGAGGATCCCGGCCACGAGGTAGGTGAAGAACGCGTCGCGGAAGAACGCCCGGCGCTCCTCGGAGGCGAGCAGCGCCGGCACGAGCGCGATCGCCGAGCCGACGAAGAAGAACGTGCCCCACGAGTGCGTGTAGAGCATCGCGGTGAGCATCGCCCCGAACACCGGCAGCCACCGGCGGCGCCGTTGCACGAACGCGAGCACCATCGCCGTCGTGGCGATCGCGCCCTCGAGCGCGACGAGCTCGTACATGCGCGTCTCCTGCGCGTAGGAGGTGAGCCACGCGTTGAGCGCGAACAGCACGGCGGCGTAGATGCCGGTGCGCCGACCGAACAGCTTCGCGCCGCCGAGGCCCGCGACGGGCACCGTGAGCACCCCGAACAGGAGCGAGAGCGAGTGGGTCGCCGTCTCCGAGTCTCCAAACCACGAGACCCAGATGTGGAGCAGCATGTAGAAGAGCGGCGGGTTGCCGTCGAAGCGCAGGATGTGCGGGATCGAGAGCAGCGGGTGGGTGGCGATCCCCGTCGTGATCGCCTCGTCCATCCAGAACTGGTTGGCGAGGTAGCGCGAGCGGATGTACGCCGAGGCCGCCATCAACAGCAGCAGCCCGGCGCCGCACCAGAGCCACGTCGGCACCGCGGCGGCGCGCGCCCGCAGGCGGTCGAGCCGCTCCGCGAGCCGCTCCTCGCGGGACGGGGCGGAGGGCGTCGGGGCGGTCGTCGGGGGCGCGACCCCGATCGCCATCAGGCTGTCTCCTCGCGGCTCATGTTCCGCTCGCACACCGACGGGTGAACGTATTCCATGGCCCGGCGCTCCCGCGGTACGTGTAGTCGGCGGGATTCCAGTCGCGCACCCGCGGCAGCAGCCTCGAGGACTGCGTCGCCCGGGTCTGCAGGATGGTGTCGGGCTCCGGTCCGGGGCGCAGCGGCGAGGCCGGCGGAGCGAGCACGCGCGTGGTCGGCACATCGAGAGCGTAGGCGACCATCGGCACCTGGAAGCCCTCGACCATGACGCTGCCGCACGACAGCAGCCGGCGGCGGCCGCCGACGAGGGCGATCGCCTGGCCGAGATCCTCCCGCAGCTTCGCCTGATAGAGCAGCGCGCGGTGGACCTTCGGCAGCGCGACGAAGTCGCTGCCCTGGATCCATGCCGGCAGCAGCGCGAACGCGGCGGCGGCGGCCGCGCTCCCGGCGAGGGCGGCTCGTCCGACCGTGCGGGCCGGTCCCCGCCCGCGGCCGGTCGTCCCGGCCCGGCGGACCCGCGTGGCGCGGGCGATCCGTGCCCCCACGACCCCCAGCTCGACCGCGAGCCAGCCGAAGCCGACCGCACCGCACACGTCGACGAGCGCCGCGCCGAGTACGAGATAGCGGTTGTTGCCCGAGAAGCCGATCTGGGTCATGAGCGCGATCACGACGAACCAGGCGAGGCCGCCGAGCCCGATGATCGCCGCCGTCGTGAGCGCCGGGCCCGACGACGCGCGGCCCGCCGGGTCCGCCGCGCGGGAGGGGCGCCGCAGCCACCGCTTCGCGACGACCGCCGCGACGAGCAGCGCCGCCATCAGCTTGACCCGAAGCATGACCGTCGGCAGCGCCGCGCGGGTGAGCTCGGCCCAGAACGGGTCCGACGCGTAGGCGAGGCTGTTCGCGCGCGGATGGGTGGCGCGCGCGACGCTCGAGCCGAGGTGGCCGGAGCCGAGGTAGACCGGCAAAAACCAGGCGACCGGCTGAGCGGCGAGGCAGGCGGCGACGAGCGGGCGCATCGAGCGCTCACGCCGCGCCAGCCACAGGCCGTAGGGCACCCAGACGAGCCAGATCTCCGGGCGGTCGAGCGCGACCAGGAAGCCGGCGAGGAACGCCGCGCGGTGCCGGCCGTCGAGCAGGCAGTCGACGGCGACGAGGAGCAGGCAGGCGGCCAGCGCCTCGGAGTAGCCGAGGCCGTTGTCGGTGATGTAGGCGCCGCGCGCGGCGAATCCGAGCGCGACGAGCGCGAGCAGCCCGGCGAGCGCCGCGGGAGCACGCGCAGCGTGGCCCAGCCGCGCGGCGGCGACGTCCGCGACGAGCCGGTAGGCGACCCGGAACGCCATCAGGACGGCACCGATCGCGCCCGCCCGCGCGACCACGAGCCACAGGTCGGGCGCGACCCGAGGCCCGAACAGCGCGAACGGGATCGTGAAGAGCATCGGCAGCGGCTTCCACGACGTGCCGGTCGTCGTGATCACGAGATGGCCGTGGACGATCTCCCGCGCCCACAGCGTCCAGGACCACGGGTCGTAGCTCGGGGTCGAGGGCGCGAGCAGCGACAGCGCGCCGAGCGCGAGCGTGAGCGCGGCCAGCCCGGCGTAGAGGCGCCCCGGCGTCGGCCGCGGCGCAGGACGCTCAGGGGACGAGAGCGGTGTCTGGGCCGCCGGGGGCGCGGACGCGTCCACCGTCGACGGGGCCGCCACCGCGGGCGCGTGTGCGGTGGAGGCGGAGAACATCAGGAGCCGAGGATTCTAGATGCGGTCCGCCGCGGCTCGACCGTCCTCACCGTCTGCTAATCGGCGCGCAACCTCAGCCCGAAACACCCTCGTCCATGCAGGCGATGACCTTCGTCATCAGCGTGTCGGGCGCCTGGTTGGGGAAGACGAGCGCCGAGCCGATCACCATGAAACCCTGGTTCTTGGCCTGCATCTGGGCGTACTGGGCGGCCCCGGGCGTCGGCGCGAACTCCGCGAGCGGGCCGGACGGCGCCTTGCCGATCTGGATCGAGGGATACCCCTGCGGGCCCGAGCCGGGACCGCGCACTGTCTCCTCCGAGTACGGAATGCGGTCGGCCTTCAGGCACTTCGCGTGCCGGGTCCGGGGATCGGCCTTCTCCTGATGGGCGACGGTCACCGCCTGCGCCGAGCCGGCCACCGGCTTGGAGGCCACCCCGCACCCTGACAGCGACACCGCGGCCAGCGCACACGCGGCCGCGATCTTCGCGGAGGACATGCCGGGAGAGGGTAGTGGATGATTGGCGGGTGCTCGCCATCGCCTCCCTCACCGGACCGGCGCCGAAGGTCTGGCTCGTGATCGTCACGGTGCTCGCCGGCTGCATGCTCGTGCTCACGAACCGCAGACGGCGCGCGGCGGCGATGGTGGGAGCGCTCGTGCTCGCCCCGGCGCTGCTCGTGGCGAGCGTGTGGGACGAGTCGCGGCTGCGCGTCGTGCGCGACCATCCGCTCGAGGGGGTGATCGCGCTGCTCGTCGCGCTTGCCGTGCTCGTGGCGGCGGGGCTGTGGCTGCGCCGCCGCTGGCCGCTGTTCGGCCTGCTCGCGGTGTTCGCGATGCCGTTCCGGGTGCCGCTCTCGCTGAGCGGCGGCACGGCCAACCTGCTCGTCCCGCTCTACCTCGTGGTCGGAGTTGGCGCCGCCGCGTACGTCCTCACCGTGTTCGCGCGGGAGCGCTCGCCGTACCGCTCGCGCCGGGACGAGGCGGCCGCGCTCGCCGCCGAGCGCGCGGCCCAGGCCGCCCGCGCCGCGCGCGCCGCCCAGGAGGGCATGCCGCTCCGCGAGCGACCGCCCCGCGCCGGCGATCCGGCGCTGCTGCGCTGGCTCGCGTGGCTGCTCGCGGTCTCGCTCGTCGTGTACGCGATCCAGGCGAGCTACTCGCCCGACTTCCAGCAGGCGCTGCAGAACACGGTCTTCTTCTACATCCCGTTCGCGGTGCTCTACGTGCTCATGCGGGAAATCCGCTGGACGGCGGCGATGCTCCGCTCGGCGCTGCTCGTGGCGGTCGGGTTGGGGATCGCGTTCTCACTCGTCGGCTTCGTCGAGTACGCGACGAGGACGATCTTCCTCAACCCGAAGCTGATCACGACGAACAACACGCACGTCTACTTCACGGTCAATTCGCTCTTCTACGACCCGAACATCTTCGGCCGCTACCTGTCGCTGACGATGATCCTGCTCGTCGCGGGGCTGCTCTACGGCCGCGCCGGTCGGGCGCTGTGGTGGTCGCTGGCGGCGCTCGCGGTCATGTGGGCGTGTCTGCTGCTCACGCTCTCGCGGACGAGCCTCGCGGCGCTGCTGCTGGGGATGGCGGTGCTGGCGGCGCTGCGCTGGAAGCCCTCGCGCGCGCTCGTCGCGGCGGTCGTCGTGATCGTCGTCGGCGCCGCCGCGGTCGCCGCCAGCCCGCACACGTTCGGCCTCGAGCAGGGGTTCCAGGGTGTCTCGGGCGGCCGTGGCGGCCTCATCTCCGGCGGCGTCTCGCTGTTCGCCGACCGGCCCGGCTGGGGCTGGGGCTCCGGCTCGTTCGTGCACGAGTACAGGGCCCACAACCCGAACCTCGACACGACGCTCGCCGCCTCGCACACGATCCCGATCACGGTCGCCGCCGAACAGGGCCTGATCGGCCTCGCCGTCTACGTCGCGCTCGTCGTCTGCGCGTTCACGGTCGTGCTCCGCCGCAGCCGCGGCGACCCGGTGCATTCGGCGATCGCCGCGGCGTTCACCGCGCTCGTCTTCCACACGATGCTCTACGCGAACTTCCTCGAGGATCCGACGACCTGGGCGCTGCTCGCGGTCGGCGCGGCGCTCGCGGCGACGCCGCGCCGCGCCGCCGCCGCGGGCGAACCGCTGTCGCTGCGGACGCTTGCCTGATCGGCGGCCGGAGACTGGGGGCGCCGGGCATGTCCGGTCGCGTGGGGCGACCAAAGATGCCCGGCACTCCCCGCCGACCGTCAGGCGCGCGGGTCGAGCAGCAGCTTGCCGGTCGTCGTGCGGGCGGCGAGGTCGCGGTGCGCCCGCTCGGCGTCCGCCAGCGGGTAGGTCTCGCCGATCAGCGGTCGCAGGCGACCCTCGGCGACGAGTGCGAACAGCCGCGCGAGTACCTCGCCGCTCATCGCCGGGTCGCCGAGGCAGTGCACGAGCCAGAAGCCGACGACCGCGGTCGAGCCGTGCATCAGCTCGCCCGCGCTGATCTGCGCGGGCTCGCCTGAGGCCATCCCGTAGGTGACGAGCCGCCCGAACGGCGCGAGCGCCCGCAGCGACTGGCGAAGCGCCTCGCCGCCGGCCATCTCGAAGACGACGTCGACCTTGTGTGCCTCGTTTGCCTCGACGAGCCGCTCGGCCATCCCCCCGGGGGCCGAATCGACCGCCGCGTCGGCCCCGAGCTCAAGGCAGAGCGCGCGCTTCTCCTCGCTGGAGGCGGTCGCGATCAGCCGCCCGACCTCGAACATCCGGCCGAGCTGCAGCGCGAGCGTCCCGACGCCGCCCGCGCCCGCGTGAACGACGACCGACTCGCCCGGCCGGGTCCGCGCGGAGGTGGCGTACAGGTGGTGGGCCGTGAGCCCCTGGACGAGCAGCGCGAGCGCGACCCCGTCGTCGATCCCGTCCGGCACCGGGAACGTGAGCGTGGCCGGCGCAACCGCGTACTCGGCGTAGCCGCCGGAGCCGGTGAGCGCGATCACCCGCTCGCCGGTGTCGACGCGGACGCCGGCGACCTCGGTGCCCGGTACGAGCGGCAGCGTCGCCGGTGCGAGGTACGTGTTCGTGCGGTTGTGGGTGTCGGCGAAGTTGACGCCGGCCCGGCTCACCTCGATCAGGACGTCCGAGGGACCGGGCTCCGGGCGGGGGAGATCGGCCTCACGCAGCACCTCCGGGCCGCCGAACTCGGTGATCTGGATCGCGCGCATGAAAACACCGTATTTCACGACGGGATCCCTTGGCGCGGCGGACGGATCCCTCTACGATGTGGGATCCGTTGACTTCGTCGATCTGGCTGATCCTCGCGGTCAAGGTGCCGCTCGTCGTTCTTCTCGGACTGCTCGTCTGGTGGGCGATGCGTGGTCGCCCCGACGAGCCCTCCTCGTCTGACGACGATGGCGGGATCCGGCGGCTGTCGGGCCCCCACCCGCGCCGCCCGACGCCGCGTCCGCCGCGGCGAGGCCCGCACGGCGGCCCCTCGCCGGCGCCGCCGCCGCGCGTGCGCACGACCCGCGCCCGCGCGACCCGCAGGGTCCACGCGGGGCGACACGGCTGACAGCCGAGCGCCGCCCGGCCGTCGGCGATGGCAGACTTGCGCGCCATGAGCGCCGAGCCGCCAGCATCCCGCGAGCCCGGGTCGAGCCCCGATCCCGCGTCGAGTACCGGTCCCGGGTCGAGCCCCGGTCCCGGGTCGAGCCCCGATCCCGGCCCCCCGCCCGGTCCGGTCACCTCCGTCCTCTCCGACGCAACGATCGTCGAGCTCGTCGAGCGCGGGCGGATCCGCATTGACCCGTGGAGCCCGAAGCACGTGCAGCCGGCGAGCGTCGACCTGCGACTCGGCGACTCGTTCCGCGTGTTCACGAACCACCGTGTCGCCGCGATCGACCTCCGGGACGTCCCGGATAACCTCACCGAGGAGGTCGTCGTGCCCGAGGACGGCTCGTTCGTCATCCACCCCGGGGAGTTCTGCCTCGGCCGCACGCTCGAGTGGGTCGAGCTCCCCGACGACGTTGTGGCTCGCATCGAAGGAAAGTCGAGTCTGGGCCGCCTCGGGCTGATCGTGCACGCGACCGCCGGCTTCTGCGACCCCGGATGGAGGGGGACGCTCACCCTCGAGCTCAACAACCTGACGCGCGTGCCGATCGTCCTGCATCCGGGGCTGGAGATCGCGCAGCTGTCGTTCATGACGCTCGATCGGCCGGCGCTTCGGCCGTACGGCAGCCCGGAGCTCGGCAGCCACTACCAGGGCCAGCGGGCGGCGACCGCAAGCCGCTACCGCGCGCCCCGGTCCGCTGGCTGACCCGCTGGCGCCTCGGCGTGTTCAGTCGGACGCGGCGTGTCGGCCGCGGCCGGCTCCGGGTAATACAGTGGCGAGTGAGACGGGTCGTCCACTCCGACCGGGCGGCCTCCCCCCGCTTTCGATAGGAGTGAGATGAGCACCGAGACACAGACCTCAAATGGGGTTGGCGTAGCGACCGGCAGCAACACGCTCACCATCACCGACAACCGCACGGGCAAGCAGTACGAGATCCCGATCGAGGACGAGACGATCCGCGCGACCGAGCTGCGCAAGATCAAGGTGCAGGAGGACGACTTCGGCCTCATGACCTACGACCCCGCGTACATGGCGACCGCGTCGTGTCGCTCGGGAATCACGTACATCGACGGCGACAAGGGGATCCTCGAGTACCGCGGCTATCCGATCGAGCAGCTCGCGGAGAAGTCGAACTACCTCGAGGTCGCCTACCTGCTGATCCACGGCAAGCTGCCGACGGCCAGGGAGCTCGAGGAGTGGGATCACCTGATCACGATTCACACCTTCGTGCACGAGAACGTCAAGGAGTTCATGCAGGGCTTCCGCTACGACGCCCACCCGATGGGGATGCTGCTCGCCTCCGTCGGCGCGCTCTCGACGTTCTATCCCGAGGCGGCCAACATCAAGGATCCGGAGGCCCGTTACATCCAGGTCATCCGGCTCCTGGCGAAGATGCCGACGCTCGCTGCGTTCGCCTACCGCCACAACCGCGGGATGCCGTACGTCTATCCGGACAACGACCTCAGCTACGCCGGCAACTTCCTGTCGATGATCTACAAGATCGCCGAGCTGAAGTACGAGCCGGATCCTCGCCTCGAGCGCGCGCTCGACGTGCTCTTCATCCTCCACGCCGACCACGAGCAGAACTGCTCGGCCAGCGCGGTCCGCTCGGTTGGCTCCTCGCAGGTCGACCCCTACTCGGCGGTGGCCGCCGGGGTGGCGGCGCTCTACGGCCCGCTGCACGGCGGCGCCAACGAGGCCGTGCTCCGCATGCTGCGGCGGATCGAGACCCAGGAGAACATCCCCGACTTCATCAAGGGGGTGAAGGAGGGCAACGAGCGGCTGATGGGCTTCGGTCACCGCGTCTACAAGAACTTCGACCCGCGGGCGAAGATCATCAAGAGAGCCGTCGAGGACGTGTTCGAGGTGACGGGCAAGAACCCGCTGCTCGACATCGCGACCGAGCTGGAGAAGATCGCGCTCGAGGACGACTACTTCGTCAGCCGCAAGCTCTACCCGAACGTCGACTTCTACTCGGGCCTCATCTACGAGGCGCTCGGCATGCCGGTCGAGATGTTCCCGGTGCTGTTCGCGATCGGGCGCACGAGCGGCTGGATCGCCCAGTGGCTGGAGATGATCCAGGACCCGGAGCAGAAGATCTCCCGCCCGCGCCAGATCTACACGGGCGAGCACGACCTCGCCTACGTGCCGATCGGCGAGCGCTCCTGACGCGGGACGCTCCGGGCGCGGTGCCGCGGCGTTCCCGTGGGCGCGGACGCGCCGCCCGGGCGCGTCGAAACCCGTGGCACACCATCGGTCCGGCCCCGGACCGACGGTGATCACGGCCACACAGAGAGGCGCCGGACGGTTCTTACGTCGGCGATGTGAACGACCGTCCTCAGCGCGACACTCCGATCCGCATCCGGCCGATCGGCCCCGACGACAGCGAGCGGCTGCGCGAGTCGCACGAGCGGCTCTCGCCCGAGACGCGCTACCGGCGGTTCCTCGCCGTGAAGCCGCACCTCACGAGCGCCGACGTGCGCTACTTCGTCGACATCGACGGCCACGACCACGTTGCGCTCGTCGCCACGCTGCCCGACTGCGACGAGGAGCCGATCGTGGGCGTCGCGCGCTTCATCCGGATCCCCGAGGAGCCCGAGGTTGCGGAGGTCGCGATCGTCGTCGCCGACGCGCTCCAGGGCCGGGGGGTCGGCACGGAGCTCATCGCCCGCCTCGCCGAGGAGGCGGTCGGGCGTGGCGTACGCCGCTTCCGCGCGACGATGCTCGCCGACAACCTGCCCGTCCACCGGCTGTTCGAGTCGCTCGCGGCCGGCCCGGTCGACCGGCGGCGCGTCGGCGAGATCTCCGAGATGGAGTTCCCGCTGCCCGTCGGGGACCGCGCGCCCGCAACCGCCGAAGGTCCCGCCGCGCTCGCGGCCTGAGGCCGCCGTCGGCGACGGCTGCGCTCGCGGCCTGAGGCCGCCGTCGGCGACCGCTGCGCTCGCGGCCTGAGGCCGCCGTCGGCGACCGCTGCGCTCGCGGCCTGAGGCCGCCGTCGGCGACGGCTGCGCTCGCGGCCTGAGGCCGCCGTCAGCGACCGCGGCGCTCGCCCCTGAGCGCGCCGTCAGAGAGCGCTGAGCGTGGGAGCTGCGCTCGCTCCGGTGCTCATTCTCGCGCCGCGCCCCGCTCGTATGTTGTGATCAGGGCGCCGGTGCTCGTCGGCTCGCAGTCGACGAGCCGCAGCGGCGCGTACGTGTCGCCGGCGAACATCCGGCGCCCGGCCCCGAGCACGACCGGCGCGATCATCAGCAGGTACACATCGATCAGATCCGCGGCCATCAGCGATCCGATCAGGACCCCGCTGCCCATGATCACGAGGTTCGGGCCGGCGCCGCGACCGAGCTCCGCGACCGCCGCGGGGGCGTCGCCGTGGAGCAGCGTCGAGTGCGGCCAGCGCAACGCCGCGTCCGGATCGCTCGAGGCGACGTACTTCGGGATGTTGTTCAGCCCGTCCTTGAACGGTCCGCCCTGCGCGTTCCAGTAGGCGAGCATCTCCTCGTAGCTGCGCCGGCCGAACAGCCAGGCAAAACGCCCGTCCGTCAGCTCCATCAACCGCCTCTGCGCCGCTGCGACGGTCGCCTCGTCGCTGTAGGCGGCCGCCCAGCCGCCGTGCGCGAAGCCGTCCCGCGGGTCCTCGCCGGCGCGCCCCGGACTCTGCATGACTCCGTCGAGGCTGAGCCAGTTCATCACGATCACATCGCCCATCCGTCCTCCCTTCGATCGTCGGTCTCCGGTCGGCCGCAGCGACCTACAGCACGAGTGTCTGCCCGTTGCGCCGCAGCCACTCCTTGTGGGCCCGGTAGTCCGGGCACCAGCGTTCCAGCAGCGCCCAGAACCGCGGCGAGTGGTCCATCACCTGCAGGTGGCAGACCTCGTGCCAGACGACGTAATCGAGCACCGCGGCGGGCGCCAGCAGCAGGCGCCAGTTGAACGACATCGAGCGCTCCGCCGAGCAGCTCGCCCAGCGCGTCCGCTGGCCGCGGATCGTCAGGCCCTCGTAGGCGAGGCCGGCCTGCGCGCACGCGCGGTCGAGCCGGGCGCCGATCTCCTCGCGTGCCGCCCGCCGGTACCAGCGCTCGATCGCCGCCTCGCGCTCCGGGCCGGCCGGGACGTGGAGCTCACCGGCGCGTCGGTGGGCGCGGCTGCGGCCGTCCTGCTCGACGACGACGAGCGTCTCGTCGAGGTAGGGGAGCGTGCCGGCGCGTGCGTCGACGAGCTCCTGGGCGCGGCGCAGCTCCCCGACCCGGCGGCGGATCCACGGCCCGAGCTCGCGGACCGCCGCCGCCGCCTCGCGCTCGGCGGCGCGGCGGGGCAGCACGACCTGGACGCCGCCCACCGGATCGACGGTCACCCGCACGCGCCGCGCCCGCGGCGAGCGGCGGACGGTGTACTCGATCTCGCCGCGGTCGCTCGTCACGGGCTTCACGATACGGTCCCGCGCTGACATGCTCGCGTTCCCCGAGCCGCCGCCGACGCTCGCCGACCGGACGGCCGCGCTGCGCCTGGCGGCCGAGCGCGACATTCCCGAGACGCTGATCGCCCACCAGGACGACCCGGCACTCGCCCGGGCGCTCGGTCTGCGCCGGCCGCCGAGCGCGTCCGAGCTCGGGCGACGCGCCGAGCGCTCCGCCGCGGAGCGGGCCGCGGGGCGGGAGCTGTGGCTCACCGTGCTCGCGGCGGGCGCAACCGACGAGTGCCTTGGGCAGCTCGACGTCCACGACGTCGAGCCCGAGGACGCGCGCGCGTCGCTCACGATCTGGATCGCGCCCGGGCGCCGCCGGCGGGGTCTCGGCTCGGCGGCGCTCGCGCTCGCCGGGCGCTGGCTGATCGAGGAGGTCGGGCTCGCGCGGCTGCAGATGTTCGCCGACCCGAGGGATCGGGCGATCCGCGGCGCCGCGCTCAGGGCCGGCTTCAGGCCGGAGGGGGTGCTTCGCGGCTACCGGGCGGGGCTCGGGCGTGCCGGGTTCCGCGTCGACGCCGCGGTCTTCTCGCTCGTCGCCGCGGACCTCGGCGCGCGGTGAGCCTTGACGGTTCGCAGGGGCCCTCAGGCGACCGCGCGGACCGCGGGCCGCCCGCCGTCCTCGCGCGCGGCGAGCGCCGGCCGCGGCTCCCACGGGCGGTGCAGCTGGAGCGCCGACAGGATCGCGCGCGTGGCGGGCGAGCGGTTCTGCGTGTAGAAGTGGATCCCGGGCGCGCCCGCCGCCAGCAGCTCGGCGCACTGCAGCGTCGCGTAGGAGACTCCGAGCTGGAGCACCGCGTCCGGGTCGTGCGAGCGCCATTCGAGCGCCTCGCGCAGCGGCGGCGGGATGCTCGCGCCGCACAGCTCGGTCATCGTCGTCAGCTGACGCAGGTTCGTCACCGGCATGATTCCGGGGATGATCGGGATCTCGATCCCGACCGCGCGCGCCTCCTCGACGAAGCGCACGTACAGCTCGGTGTCGAAGAACAGCTGCGTGATGAGGAAGGAAACGCCGCAGTCGACCTTGCGCTTGAGGTAGCGCAGGTCGTGGGCGAGGTCCGGCGCCTGCGGGTGGACCTCGGGGAAGCAGGCGGCGCCCACGCACACGTCGTAGCTCTCGCGGATCAGCTCGACGAGCTCGGTCGAGTAGGACAGGCCGTCGGGATGCGGCGTCCACTCGGTCTGCCCGCGCGGCGGGTCGCCGCGCAGCGCGAGCACGTTCTCGATCCCGGCCGCGGTCATCTCGTCGAGCAGCTCGCAGAGCTCCTCGCGCGAGGCGCCGACGCACGTGAGGTGGGCCATCGCCTCGATCCCGAGCTCGTTCTTGATCCACTTCGTGAGCTCCGGCGTGCGGGCGCGCGTCGAGCCGCCTGCGCCGTACGTGACCGACACGAAGTCCGGCGAGAGGCCGCGCAGCGACTCGAGCGCCTGCCCGAGAACGCGCTCCCCGGCATCGGTCTTCGGCGGGAAGAACTCGAACGAGAAAACCGGCTGCTCGGCCCGCTCGATGATCCGATCGATCCTCACGACCGGGAACCATAGCTACCTTGACAGACTTGTGTCAAGGTTGGGGTGGCGCTCGAGCGCAGCTGGGCATCTCAGCCACCGATGGCGTGGGTGAGATGCCCAGCGCCCCGCGGAGCGACGGGCGGGCGGGCGGCTCTGCCCAGGGCGCGGCGGAGCGACGGCCGGGCGGGCGGCTCTGCCCAGGGCGCGGCGGAGCGACGGCCGGGGGGCGGCTCTGCCCAGGGCGCCGCACAGCACGGCCGGGGGGCGGCGGTCAGCCGACGGTCACGCGCCAGTGCTCGACCTCGCCGTCGGACTCCCGCGCGACGCGGCCGGCGCGCTCCAGGTGCTCCAGCACGCAGAGCGTGAGCGGGAGCCGCCACGCCGGGTTGCTCGGGCCGCTCGCGGGACGGCCGTCGTCGACCGCCGTGGCCACCTGCAGCGCGGTCCGCGGCCCGTCGGCGAGAGCCGCGAGCGCCGCGTCGATCTGGGCGTTCACGGCGCGCCGCGAGCCATCGATGTGGCCCGGGACGTCGAGGAACGGCTTGCCGTGGCCCGACAGCGCGAGGCGCGCTCGCAGCCCGGCGACGACGTCGAGCGAGCGCAGGTATTCGGCGACCGGGTCCGGCGTGTCGCCGCGGTCGAACCAGAGCACGATCCGTCCGAGCAGGTGGTCGCCGGAGATGAGCAGCCGGTGCTCGAGCTGGTAGAGGCAGACGTGGGAGGCGGCGTGCCCCGGAGTCTCGTGCACCTGCCAGGTGCCGAGGTCAGTCTGGACCGTCACGCCGTCGACGAGGTCCCGCGAAGCCTGCACCGGGCCCGCGAACAGCGGCTCGCGCTCAAGCTCCCGCTCGGCGTAGCGGTCGAGCACCTCCTGGGGAACGCCGCTCTGACGACCGACCTCCAGCCGCAGCCGCAACTCCGCCTCGGGATCGGCGAGGTGCGCGAGCGCGAGCGCGCTTGCGGGGTGGACCCACATCTCGCAGCCGCTGCGCTCCACGATCGGGAGCGCCTGCCCCCAGTGGTCGTTGTGGGCGTGGGTGATGACGAGCAGCTTCACCTGCTCGAGGCGCAGGCCGACCTGGCTCATCGCGCGCTCGAGCTGCTGCATCGAGTCCGCGGAGTGCACGCCGGTGTCGACGAGCACGAGCCCGTCGCCGGCGGCGATCGCCCAGGCGTTGCCGTGCGGGACACCGGGCCAGGGCAGCGGCAGGCGCAGCCGCCACAGACCGGGGAGCACGCGCTCGCCGCGACCGAGCTCTCTCTCACGGGCGCGCGCCGACATCGCCCGGCACGATAGAGGCCCGTGCCGCCCGCCGGGAGCTCCCCGCCCGCGCCGCGGGGTCGGAGCGGCCGCCCCCGGGGGCACGGCGCCGGCTCGCGCGCGTAGACTCGCCCGCGCAGTGGACGCGACCCCCACCGAGATCGCCCGGGCCCACCTCGACGCGCTCGCCGCGTGCGACCTCGAGGCGGCTGTCGTGGTGACCCCGGGATCGCGCGGCTGATGGGCAAGCGCCACCGGCGCCGACGTGCCGAGGAGCCGTCGGCGCCGAGCACCGACTACACGGACGCCGACGGGAACACGCTCACGCTGCGGGGCGCGCTCAGTCCCGCCACCCGCCGCCGCTACGCCGAGACGCTCCAGGGCGGTCTCGACCGGGAGGACGCGTGGCAGCGGGCGACCGAGCTGCTGTTCGAGCACCTCGCGGTCGCGTGGACGATCGCCGGCGTGCGCACCGAACGCCAGCAGGAGCTGCTCGCGCGCTACCGGATGGCCTCGGCCGCCGAGCGCACGTTCGTCCGGGACAGCCTGCGCGCCCATCTCGCCGAGCACTTCCCCGACATGGACGCGCCGTGATCGATCCGGACCGCTTCGCCGCGCTGCTCTGCGACTGGTGCCTGGAGGTCGCGCCCGGCCAGCAGATCATCGTCGGCTCGACCTCGCTCGCCGAGCCGCTGCTCGACGCGCTGCACGCGGCGATCCTCGAGCGCGACGCCTGGCCGGTGATGCGCATGACCTCCCCCGCCTGGGAGCCGGGCTTCTACCGCCACGCCCGCCCGCGCCACCTCGACGCTCACAGCGCCCACGACCTGCTCGACGCCGAGACCGCCGACGCGAGCCTGCGGATCGACGCGCCCCGCAACGGCGCTGCGCTCGCCGGCGTCGACCCGGCGCTCATCGCGCGCCGCGCGCGGGCGCTGCAGCCGGTGCAGGCCGCGCGCAGCGCCCGCCGCTGGGCGTTCACCCTGTGGCCGACGCCGTCGCTCGCGCAGGCCGCGGGCATGGCCGAGGAGGACTACGGCGCGTTCGTCGAGCGCGCGCTGTTCCTCGATCGAGAGGATCCCGTCGCCGCCTGGCGTGAGCTCTCGCAGCGACAGGCGCGGCTCGCCGCGCGGCTCGGGAACGCGCGCACGGTGCGCATCGAGGCCGAGGGCACCGACATCACGCTCGACGTCGCCGACCGCACCTGGATCAACTCCGACGGCCGGCGCAACATGCCGAGCGGCGAGGTCTTCACCGGGCCCCACGAGCGCTCCGCCAACGGCACGATCCGCTTCACGGTGCCGACCGGACCGCGGGGCGTGACCGTCACCGGCGTCGAGCTCACCTTCCGCGACGGCGAGGTCGTCGCCGCGCGGGCGGATCAGGGCCAGCCCTACCTGGACTCGGCGCTCGCCACCGACGAGGGGGCGCGCCGGCTCGGGGAGATCGGGATCGGGACCAACCCCGGGATCGACGTGCCGACCGGACACATCCTGCTCGACGAGAAGATGGCGGGCACCGTCCACCTCGCGCTCGGGCGCTCCTATCCCGAGACGGGCGGCACGAACGAGTCGGCCGTCCACTGGGATCTCATCTGCGACCTGCGCGCCGGCGGATCGATCAGCGTCGACGGCGAGACACTGGAGCTTGAGATCGCCCTCGGCGGCCGCTGAGCGGCGCCCGCAGCGGCCGGCCGATCGGCCTCTCCGCCCGTCGTGCGCGCTCGGCGTGCCCGCGCCCGCCGTGTGAGCGCTCACACGCCCGTAACGCGGAGGTCCGCTCCGTCAGCTAGGTTGGGCCACTGAGGAGATGGCACGCCGCACGAAGATCGTCGCCACCATCGGACCGGCCTCCCGTGAGCCGGAGGTGCTCAAGCGCCTGATCGAGGCCGGACTCGACGTTGCCCGCTTCAACTTCTCCCACGGCAGCCGGGAGCTGCACGCTGAGAACGCCGAGCGCGTCCGCGCCGCCTCCGAGGCGGCCGGGCGACAGGTCGCGATCCTCCAGGACCTGCCCGGCCCGAAGCTCCGCATCGGCGCGCTCAAGGACGGGATCGCCGAGCTCAAGCCGGGCGAGAGGCTGATGCTCGACTGCGGCTCGACCGAGGAGGGCGACGGCACGCGCATGTCGGTGTCGTGGGCGGGTCTTGCCGAGGCGGTCGATCCCGAGGACGTCATCTACCTCGCCGACGGCGCGATCCGCCTGCGGGTCGTCGCCGTCCGCCGTGCCGAGTGCGAGATCGACACGCTGGTCGAGGTCGGAGGCTCGGTCGCCGGCCGCCAGGGGCTCAACATCCCCGGCTCCACGCGCGGGCTGCAGGCGGTCCCCGCCGAGGACCTCGACATGCTCCACTTCGGGGAGTCGATCGGCGTCGACGCGGTCGCGCTCTCGTTTGTGCGTGAGCCCTCCGACGTGCTCGAGGTCCGCCGGCACACCCGGCTGCCGCTGATCGCCAAGATCGAGAAGCCCCAGGCGGTCGCCAACCACGTCGAGATCATCCGCGCCGCCGACGTCGTCATGGTCGCCCGCGGCGATCTCGGGATCGAGCTGCCGATCGAGGAGGTGCCGATCGTCCAGAAGCGACTGCTGCGCACCGCCGGCAACCTCGCGCGCCCGTCGATCACCGCCACGCAGATGCTCGACTCGATGGTCACCTCGAGCCGCCCGACGCGCGCCGAGGCGACCGACGTCGCCAACGCGATCCTCGACGGCACCGACGCCGTCATGCTCTCCCAGGAGACGGCGGTCGGCAACTATCCGGTCGAGGCGGTCGCGATGATGGCCTCGATCGCCGAGCACACCGAGCGCTCGCTGCCCTACGAGCGCTGGAACGAGGAGCGGGTGCGCCGGGACGCCCGCGACCCGGCGTACACGATCGCCTACAGCGCCTGCGCGGCCGCGCGCGACCTCGGCCTGGCGGCGCTCGTCATCCCAACGCTCTCCGGGCGTTCGGTGCGGCTCATCTCCCAGCACCGCCCGAACGTCCCGATCTACGGACTCTCGCCGGGACACGAGACGATCCGCCGCTGCAACCTCATGTGGGGCGTCGAGTCGGCGTTCCTGCCGCGCTACGAGGTGACCGAGCAGCTGATCGCCGCCGCCGCCGAGCGCGCGGTCGAGCTCGGGTGGGTCCGTCCCGGCGAGCGGATCGGGATCACCGCCGGCCTGCCGAGCGGCAGTCCGGGGACGACGTCGCTGTTCCAGGTCCAGACCGTCTGACCCCCTCCGTTCCCCGCTCGTCGGCGGGCCGCGCACGGGCGTCTGCGGTAACGTGCGGGACGGGCAGCCGGTGAGCGCCTCGGATGTACGGGAGCAGACATCCTGTTAGGGCGACCTAATTAGGGCGCCCTAATTCTGATACGCTCGCCGCACGGTCGCTTCGAAAGCGCCATCCAGGCGCCTCGAGTCCGAAGGACAACGTGCCCACCGCAGCCTCCACCGCCCGCCCTGCCCGGAACCGTCGCGAGTCGGTCTGGATGTACGTCTGGACGGCAGTCGTGCTCACGGTCGCGGTGCTCGCCGTCATCTTCGGCTGGCAGGCGCATGGCGGGACGACCGACCCGACGGCCGCCGGCGCGCACCGGCTCGGCGGCACGACGGTCGTGATCGACTCGGCGATCCTCGTCTTCCGCGAGGGGCTCGAGTGCATCCTCGTGCTCGCCGCGATCACCGCGAGCCTGCGCGGCGCGAACACGCTCTACCGGCGACCGATCGCCGCCGGCGGCGCGGTCGGCCTCGGCGCCGGCGTCCTCACGTGGTTCGTCGTCGTCTGGTTCATCGGCCTGTTCAACGGAGCGGGCGCGCTCACGCTCCAGGCGGCGACCGGGATCCCGGCGATCATCGTGCTGCTGATCGTCATGAACTGGTTCTTCCACAAGGTCTACTGGACCGGGTGGATCTCCTCGCACAACAGGCGCCGCCGCTCGTTGTTCAGCGGCGCCGACGCCGAGACGAACCGGCGCCGCATGCTGCTCGGCCTCGCGCTGCTCGGCTTCTCCTCGGTCTACCGCGAGTCGTTCGAGATCGTCATCTTCCTGCAGGGCCTGCGCGAGGTCTACGGCTCGAGCGTCGTGCTCGAGGGGGTCGTGCTCGGTCTGCTGTTCACGGCCGCGGTCGGTGTGCTCACGTTCGTCATGCACGCGCGGCTGCCCTACAAGAAGCTGCTCATCATCACCGGAGCCCTGCTCCTGCTCGTGCTGCTCGTCCAGGTCGGCGAGGAGGTCAACGAGATGCAGCTCGCCGGCTGGATCGGCTGGGGCCACATCTCCTGGCTGTCGCTGCCCGGCTGGATGGGCACCTGGTTCTCGCTCTTCAACAACTGGCCGACGTTCCTCGGTCAGTTCCTCGCGCTCGCGGCCGTGCTCGGCTCCTACGTCGGCGCCCAGTATCTGCGGGTCTGGCGTCCGCGCCGCCGCGGCGAGCCGACGGCGCGGATCGGCGAGGCCGAGCCCGAGCAACCCGCGGACGTCGCCGGCCGCGGCCCGCTCGGCTCGCGGCCGCTCACCGCCTGAGCCGAGGGCGTCCCCCAGTTCGCGCCGTGGGAGCGGGGCGCGACCACAGCCGGGGCGTCGACGTGCCGCAGCTCACGGCGCAGCGATGTCCGACGCGAACGTGACGGGCTCGCCGAGAAGCGTCGTCTGGGCCGGGGTCGTCTCCGCGATCACCCGGCCCCGCCGGACGACGTAGCGGCGGCTCGCCCGCAGGCGGATCACCTCGATCGCGTCCTGAGCGTCGAAGATCACGAAGTCGGCGGGCTTGCCCTCCTCGAGCCCGTACTCGTCCTCGACGCCGAGGGTCCGCGCGCCCCGCTCGGTCGCGAGGCGCAGCATCTCCGCGATCTCGTCGCGACCGCTCATGTACGTGAAGTGCAGCGCCAGGTGCGCGGCATCGACGAGGTCGGCCTTCCCCATCGGATACCAGGGATCCATGATCACATCGTTGCCGAGCGAGACGTTGACTCCGTCGGCCAGCAGCTCCTTGAGCTGCGCGAAGCCGCGGCGCTTGGGATAGGCGTCGAGCCTGCCCTGGATGAGCGAGTTCGCGTACGGGTTGACGACGACGTTGATGCCCGACCGGCGCAGGAATCCGCGCAGCTTCGCGGAGTAGTACGGCTCATAGGAGCCCATCGCCGTGCAGTGGCTCGCGGTGACGCGACCCGTGAGGCCGTGCTTCACCGTGTCGTCCGCCATGACCTCGAGGAAGCGGGAGGCGGGGTCGTCGGTCTCGTCGCAGTGGATGTCGACGCGGCGATGATGGCGCCTGGCGAGCTCGAAGACGCGGTGCACCTCCCGCAGTCCGAGCTCGTTCGTCGGCTCGTAGTGGGGGATGCCGCCGACGCAGTCGACGCCGAGCCGGATCGCGTCCTCGAGCCGCTGCTCGTCGCCGTCCCGCGCGTAGATCCCGTCCTGCGGGAACGCGGTGACCTGGATCGTGCACAGCTCGGCGAGCTCGTCGCGCACGCGCAGCAACCCGCGCACCATCGCCTCGTTCTCGCCCGAGACGTCGGCGTGCGCGCGGATGAAGAGCGTGCCCTGCGCGGCGGCCCAGCGGACGACCTCGCTCGCCCGATCGACCACGTCCTGCTCGGTGAGCGACGGCTTCAGCTCGCCCCACACCTCGATCCCCTCGATGAGGGTGCCGCTCTCGTTGAACCGCGGGCGCCCCACGGTCAGGGACGCGTCGAGGTGCAGGTGGCAATCGACGAGCGGCGCGGTGAGGAGCCGGCCCTCGGCGTCGATCGTCCTCGCGGCGTCCAGCTCGAGCGATGAGCCGATCCGGGTGAAGCGCCCATCGTCGATCGCGAGGTCGACCAGGCGGCCGTCGATGAGGCGCGCGTTGCGGACGAGGAGATCGGTCATCGAAGCGGTCCCCGGCGGGGAGGCGTCCTGGTATTCTGCCGCGGTCGGAGCGAGGCCATCTCGAGGGGAACGGTGCGATGAGTGCGGTGGAGTTTCCGGCGGAGGTGCCCGCCGAAGTACGCGAAGGGACCTACGGCGACCGGGTGGGCGCGGTCGAGCCCGGCGGCGCGGAGTTCATCCCGCTCTCGGAGCGTCATGGGAACCCTCGGACCCTGTTCGGGACCTGGACGTCGCCGAACCTCGAGTTCGCGACGGTGTTCGTCGGGGTGATCTCGATCTCGTTCTTCGGCGAGACGTTCTGGCAGGCGGTCGCCGCGATCGTGGTCGGCACCGCACTCGGGTCGTTGACGCATGCCGCGCTGAGCGCCCGCGGCCCGTCATTGGGCGTGCCGCAGATGATCCAGAGCCGGATCTCGTTCGGGTTCATCGGCAACATCCTGCCCGCCGGATTGAACTCGCTGACCGCCGGAATCGGATGGTTTGCGGTCAACAGCGTCAGCGGCGCGCTCGCCCTGAACGCCCTGACGGGGATCCCCGGCTGGGTGTGCCTCGTGTTCGTCGCGCTCGCCCAGACGACGATCGCCTTCTTCGGGCACAACCTCGTGCAGGTCTTCGAGCGCTGGGCCTTCCCGCTGCTCGGCGCCGCGTTCGTGCTCGCGTCGATCGTGATCCTGTCCAAGAGCCACCCGAACTCCGTCCACGGCACCGGCGGCATCGGCGGCTTCCTGCTCAGCGTCGGAGCCGCGTTCGGCTACGCCTGCGGCTGGAACCCGTACGCGTCCGACTACACCCGCTACTTCAAGCCGGACGTCAGTCGGTTCGCGACCGGGCTGTGGGCGGGCCTCGGCGTGTTCGTCTCCTGCGTGGTGCTTGAGATCGTCGGCGCGGCGTCCGCGACGATCGGCGGCACGTCGTCGAACCCGACCCTGCTGTTCACGAGCCACCTGCCGACCGCCATCGCCGACATCACGTTGGTGGCGATCGCGGTGGGCGCGGTCTCCGCGAACGTCCTCAACGTCTATTCCGGCGTCATGTCCTTCCTCGCGATCGGCGTGCGGCTGCCGCTCGCGCTGCGTCGCGCGATCGTCGCGCTCGGGTTCGGCTCGATCGGATTCGTCGTCGCGTGGACGGGGCTCCACAACGCGGGCTCGAAGTACGAGAACTTCCTGCTCGTGATCGCGTACTGGATCGGGCCCTGGCTGGGCGTGTTCTTCTGCGATCAGCTGCTGCGCCGCCACGCACGCGTCGACGGGTTCCTGTTCGACCGACGCCACAATCCGTGGGCGGGAGCGCTCGCGATGGCGATCGGCATGGCGGTGTCGATCATCCTGTTCTCGAACCAGACCGAGTACGTCGGGGTGATCGTCAAGGCGCACCCCAAGATCGGCGATCTCACGTTCGAGGTCGGGTTCACGCTCAGCGCGGTGCTGTACGCCGTCTTCTATGCCGTGAGCCGCGAGCGCCGCTCCGAGGAGGTCATGGTGATCCCCGACGCGGCGGTGGCGACCGCCGCCCGGGAATGATGGTGCCGGCCGACGGTCCGAGCCGGCCGCCACGACACGACCCGATCGCGCGAGCTCCGCGGTGATCGGCGCCGGGCGACGCCGCTGATCAGCGCCATCGGGCGTTGAAGCGGCGGCGGTCGCGCTTGGTCGGCCGGGGGCCGTGATCGACCGGTCCGCCGAGCCGCCGCAGCTCCTCCTGGCGGCGGCGCTCCGCGATGCTCTCCTCGGTCTCGGTGTAGAGCTTCGTCGCCTCCGCGGCCGATACGCGGCGCTCCGCCGCGCCGCGCACGACGACGGTACGCCGGCCCGAGCGGAGCGTCAGCTCGAGCTCATCGCCCGGCCTGACCTCCCGGCTCGGCTTGACGGACACACCGTTGAGATGGACGCGCCCGCCCTTCACGGCTTCCGCCGCCAGGGCGCGCGTCTTGCACAGACGCGTCGTCCAGAGCCACTTGTCGACGCGCATATCGCCGGGACAAGCGTAGACCGCCGCGCCCCGATGCCCGGCTCGCGCGCGTTGATCTGCGAAGCTTCCGCGCGTGATCGGCGTGAGGCTGGTGCGCGGTTCCCTCGGGCGGGTCCGCGAGATCGCGATGGTGGGGACCGTCGTGGTTGCGGCCGTGGCGCTCGTGCGTCCGCTCGACGCCGCCGCGGCCACTCTGACCGTGACGTCCACCAGGGACGGGCTCGCCGCGTGCACGTTGCGGACGGCGATCGGGACGGCCGACGCGCCGGGGCGCCGGACGGCCTGCGGGCGCGCGGACCGGGGTCCGAACACGATCGTGCTTCGCGCCGGTCGCTATGTCCTGTCGGTTCGGCCCCGGGGAGGGGATGGGAACTCGAGCGGCGATCTGAACGTCGGCGGTGGGGGCTCGCTCACGATCACCGGCGCCGGCGAGCACTCCACCGTGATCGACGCGACCGGGCTCGGCGACCGAGTGCTGTCGGTGGCCGGGAACGCTCGAGTCGAGCTCAGCCGTCTCAGCGTCGTCGGCGGCCGCGCGCCGAGCGGTTCGCCCGGGCGCAGCGGGATCGTGGGCGCGAGCTGTCTCGGAGCCGGTGGCGGTGCCGATGGCGCCGATGCCGGCAGTCGCGGCAGCGGCGGCGGCATCTTCAACGCCGGGACGTTGGTGCTGAACGCGGTCGCCGTCCGAGGAAACAGGGCCGGATCCGGCGGGGCGGGCGGGAGCGCCGCTGGGGCCGGGTGCGGCGGGGGAGCGGGCGGCGCGGGAGGCGGCGGCGGAGGCGTGTACAACCGCGGCCTCCTCAGGCTGATCCGCTCGACCGTCTCGGGGAACACGGCCGGAGCCGGGGGCGACGGGGGCGGCGGCGCCGGCAACGCGCTCGGAGGCCCGGGCGCGGGCGGCAGCGGCGGGTCGGGCGGGCCCGGCGGCGGCATCGACAACGTGGGAACGCTCTCGGTGAGCGCGTCGACGATCGCGCGAAACCGTGCCGGCGCCGGCGGGCTTGGAGGCGCCGGGGGAGCGAGCCCGATGCAGCGCGGCGCCGGGGGCGCCGGCGGCGCGGGCGCCTCGGGGGGCGGGATCTTCAGCGCGGGCCGTCGGATGACGGTGCTCAACAGCACCGTCTACGGAAACGTCGGCGGAGGCGGGGGTGCCGGGGGGCTGACGGCCGGCGGCGGCGCCGGCGGCAGCGGCGGCGGGGTCGCGGTCGCGAACAGCCCGAGCGTCATGAAGAACGCGACCGTGGCCGGCAACGGAGTCGGCGTCGGCGGGGCGCCCGGGTCGACCGCGGGCAGCGCCGGCGCCATGGGCGTGGGCGGCGGTCTGTTCGTCGCCTCCGCGCACGCTGCCGACGACATGCGGCTGCAGAGCACGATCATCGCCTCGAACGCCGGGGCGAACTGCGCCGGGAGCACTCACTCGGCGATCGGGAACGGCGGCTATGACCTGAGTGACGGGGACCGGAGCTGCCCGGGGCATCACGGGAACCCGAAGCTCGGTCCGCTGAGGAACAACGGAGGCTTCGCGGCCACGATGGCGATCGGTCCGGGCAGCCCGGCGATCGACAGGATTCCGGCTCACGGTCGGCACTGTCCGGCGGCCGACGAGCGCGGCGTCCGGCGCCCGCAGGGCCGCGCGTGCGATATCGGGGCCTTCGAGTTCGCGAGGCCCCGGATCAGGTTCATGGCGCCGTTCCAGGGCGCCTCCTACGAGCGGGGGACGCGGATCCGGGCTCGCTTCCGGTGCGACGAGGGCGGCGTCGTCAGCGCGATCGCCACCTGCACCGGGAGCGTCGCCGCCGGCCATGGGATCGACACCGGACATGTCGGGACGATCTCGTTCGTCGTCACGGCCGTCGACAGGAGCGGCGCTCGCGTCCGCCGGACCGTCCACTACCACGTCTGGCTCTATGTCGACCCGCTGCGGGAGGTGAGCGGTCTGACGCCCCGCCGGATCGATCTCGGTGTCGATTACGCGGGCACCGGTCCGCTCCTCGCGCTCGGCAATGCCCGCGTCACGACGGCGAGCGACACCGACTCGGGACCGTCGAGCTGCTGGGCGATCAGCTGCTGGCCCGGAGGCGGGATCGTCGTCCTGCGCCTCCTCGACGGTCCCTTCGCGGGCAAGTACATGTACGTCGCCGAGCACATCACGGTGAGTGTGCGTGCCGGGGAGGTCGTGAGCGCCGGCCAACGGATCGCCACTCTCCACGCGGGCTACCCGTGGTCGGAGTGGGGTTGGGCGGCCGGTCCCGGCCCGGAGGCGCTGGCGATCGCGGACGACCACTGGTGCCACACGTGCGCCGACATCGGCGACTGGTCGACGGTCGAGGGGCGCAACATGAACGCCCTGCTCGTCCGGCTCGGCGCCCCGTCCGGGCTGTTCCAGCCGATCCCCAGCCAGAAGATGCCGCCGGGCTGGCCCACCTGGCCGCGGTAGCCCGCGCGGCGGAGGCTCGCCGTCCGAGGGAGGATGTCTCCGGAGCGCTCGGGCCGCCGTGCGGAGCGCTCAGACGGGCGGGCGAGGGCGCTCAGACGGGCGGGCGAGAGCGCTCAGACGGCGCGCGAGAGCGCTCAGACGGCGCGCGAGAGCGCTCAGACGGCGAGAGCGCTCAGACGGCGAGAGCGCTCAGGCGGCGAGAGCGCTCAGGCGGTCTGCGCGGCGTAGAACTCGGCCTCCTGCTCGCCGAGCTCGGTCGCGGGTGGATCTCCGTAGAACCACTCGCGGGCGATCCGGTGGAAGTTCCCGCGCGCCCGCAGCTGCGCGATCACGGCGAGCGTGAGCACCTCCATGCGGCGGCCGAAGATGTGGTCGGGCGGCGCTGTCTCGTGGCGCAGGTCGCCGAAGTACTCCGAGCGCGGATCGCTCATGTCGATCATCACCTGCGTGGCGTACTCGGGCGTGAGCTGCACCTCGCGGTCGCACGTGTACCAGGAGGTGGAGGCGCGGAACTGGGCGAGCACGCGGTCGGGGTTGAACTTCGCCGGATCGCCGAAGAAGCCGACCTCGGTCCCGAGGCGCATGATCGTGTCGGCGTCGCCCTCGATGATCGCCCGCGCGACCTCCATCTCGAGCTCGACGGTGCCCGGTGGCATCCGCTTGAACAGCCCGAAGTCGAAGAACGCCATCCTGGGGTGGGCGGGATCCGAATCGAGCAGCATCGAGTTGCCGGGGTGCGGGTCGCCGGAGAACTGGCCGTGGCGGTACAGGCACCCGAAGTAGAAGCGGAACACGATCTCGCCGATCCGGTCGCGCTCCGCCTGGGGGAGCGCCTTGAGCTCCTCGAACCCGGTGCCGTGCACGTACTCGGTGACGATCACGCGCTCGTGCGAGAGCGAGGTGACGACCTGCGGAATGACGATGAACGGGTGGCCGCGGAAGATTCGCGCGAGGGCGCGCTGGTTCTGCGCCTCAAGCTCGTAGTCGAGCTCCTCGTCGATCCGCGCCCGGATCTCCTCGCCGATCGCCTTCGGATCGAGCCCGGGCGCGATCCGCTTGACGAGCCGGAGGATCAGCCCGAGGTTCTGCATGTCGGCGCGCACCGCGGCCGCGACCCCCGGGTACTGGACCTTCACCGCCACCTCGCGGCCGTCGAGCAGCACCGCCCGGTACACCTGGCCGATCGAGGCCGCGGCGATCGGCTCCTCGTCGAAGTCCTCGAACACGTCGGAGAGCTTCTCGCCGAGCTCGGACTCGATCACCCGGCGCATCTGCCCGAACGTCACCGTCGGCGCCGCGTCCCGCAGCGCCCCGAGCTTGCGCTGGAATTCCTCCCGGTACTCCTCGGGCACGAGGCCGGTGTCGAGGAACGAGAGCACCTGGCCGACCTTCATCGCCGCGCCCTTCATCGTGCCGAGCGCTTCGACGATCTGCTCGGCGGCCTCGATGTGGCGCCGCTCGAGCGCCGCCCGGCGCCGCTCCTCGGTCCGGGTCACGTTTGCTGCTCGCGTCCCCGCTTGGCGGAGCGCCTGGTTGGCGGCCAGACTCCCGATCCTCGCCGTCCGCCCCACGCGCGAGGTGGGGATCTTGTCCTTGGGCACGACTCACGAGTCTAGGCGGAAGTCGTGAGGGTCTGAGGCCGGCGGCGGCCGGATCTCGACTCGATGGCGACGCCGGGCGCCGGTGCGTCAGTCGCTCGTCGCGCCGCTGCCGGTCGAGCTGGAGTGGCCGTGCCCGCGGAGCTTCGCCGCGGCCGACACGCAGTCGCTGTACGGCGTGCCCCTCTGGCCGGCGACATGCTTCTTGCTCTCGTTCAGGCAGGCCGCGCGGGGGCTGGTCGTGGAGCCGCTCGCGAGGTGGGCCATGTCGGTGACGCACGTGGAGAACGGGGTGCCCTTCTGGCCCGCGACGTGCTTCTTGCTCTCCGACTGGCACGCCTTGCCGTAGGCCTTGGCGTTGCTGCTCGCCGGATTGCCGACGCCCGTGGCGTGCCCGTGCGCGCTCTGAGAGGAGCCATGCGTGCCGGCGTTGCCGTGGGCGAGAGCGGTGGCGGGCGCCACGCCCAGGGCGAGGGCGGCGATCGCAGCGGTGAATCGGCTCGATGTCTTCACTGTCTTCCTCCTGGGAAGGTCGTCTTGGGCGCATCACGCCCTGCTGACACTGGGCGAATTGCTCTACGTGGCGTCAACGGTTCGTTCGACGAGAAGTCAGGATCCAGATCGGACGCCGCCCGGCCACCCACGAGTTCGCTCGGGCGCTCTCAGCGGATGTTCGACCGTCAGGGGGCCGGCGGCCGGGTCGGTGCCGCCGCGGTCGATGAGGCGGGTGCCGCGTGCCGGCCGCTGCGGCGGTTCGTCGATCCGCCGTGCGATGGCGCTCGCTCGGACGTGCCGCCGTTGCGAGCCCCGGCTCCGCGGGGGGAAGTCCCGCCGCCGCTCCGCGACGAGCCAGCCCGTCCGTGGCGGCCGGTTCGCGCCGTGGCGCCGGCGCGCGAGCCGTGTCCTCCTGCGGCGGACGGACGATGAGATGTGCCGCGGGCGGAGGCGACATGCGATGACCGAGGCGGGGCGGAGGGGTTCGCTCGCCGCGTCGCATCGCGCCCGGACCCCGCGCCCGAGGCCGCTGCGCTCCTCAACGGCGGGACGGCCGCCTGCGACCTCGGCGAGCGGTGGTGGCGACGCTGCGACGGCCGGGCCGGCGGGCGGGTGAGCGTCGATCGCGCGGGTCGTGCCACGGCGCCGTGGCGGGCTGAGGGCGCGCCGCGCGAGTTCGTCACGCGCTGTGAGGTCGATCGTTCCCCGGCTCGCGATGCCGCGCCGGATGCGGTCCCTGCCGGCCTCGTCCGCATCTGATGGATCGCTCCCGCGCCCACCGCGGCCACGGCGACGATGGCGACGGCGCCCGTGGCCACCGCCTTCGCAGAGACCGCCATTCCCGCCGCCTTGCCCGCGCTGCTTGCGACGAGGCCGGCGCCGCCGCCGCCGCCGTGGCCGGAGCCCGTGCCGGTGATCCGGGCCAGGAGACCGGCCGCCGTCGCCACCGGAAGCGCGGGCGACAGGACTCGCAGGTCCTCACGGCGCGGCTCGATCGCCGCCGCGAACGAATCGCACGGCCCGCAGTCGCGCAGATGGGCGCGGATCCGCCGGTCGCGTCGCACGCGCCCGTCGCCGTCGGACACGATGCGCTGCACCTCCTCGCAGCTCATCGCGCGCCCTTCCGTGAACCTCTGCAGTGAGCGCCGCGCCTCCAGCACCGTCTGCTTCGCCGCACCCACCGAGATGCCGAACACGACGGCGATGTCCTCGTGGGAGAGTCCGCTGAGCTCGCGCATCACCAGCGCTCCGCGTTGCCGCTCGGGCAGGGCGCGCAGGTCTGCGACGAGCGTCGCCAGCCGGGCCCGCTGCTCCGCAACCTCGTCGGCGGACAGGCCGGGGAGATCGATCTCCTCGGGCGACAGCTCCTCCCCCGGGCGCCGGCGGCGCAGCAGCGAGACCGCCTCGTTATGCGCGATGCGGAACAGCCAGGGCCGCACCGGGGCGGTGCGCCGGCCCTCCCGCAACGCCACGAGCGCCTGGGTGAAGGCTGTCTGCAGGGCGTCCTGTGCGTCGGCGTCATTTCCCAAAAGCGAACGGCAATAGCGATACAGCGACGGTTGAAAGCGCTCGAACAGGGCGGTGAAGGCGGCGTCGCTGCCGTTGGAGACCATCTTCGCCAGCCGCTCGTCGCCCGCCAGTCGCAGGTCGACGCGCGGCACCCGCAGCAGCGCGCCGCCCGCAGAGGCCAGGTTGGCGTCCATTGGTACATCATCGACCACGCGCGGCCGAACCAAAAGTCGGGATCAATCGCTCCGGCTTGCCGGAGCGTTGGCGACGCTGTCGCCGCCGGCGGTCTGCACCCGGGAGCCCGGGACGATGTCGTCGGTCCCGTCGGGCCAGCGCACCCATGCCTTGTGCCCGCCGTCGTAGTCGTCGCCGAGCAGGATGAGCGTCGCGGGCTCGCCAAGCGCCGTGCACGGCTCCGCGCCCTCGGGGTCGACGCCACGCCAGATGCGGATGAAGCGATTGTGCTCAAGCTCGTCGCCGATCGTCGTCGGGTCGGTGTGGCCGGGGTGCACGCGCGTGGCGCGTGGCAGCGACATGAGCGTGTCCATGATCGAGGACCTGAGGTCGGCGTAGCCGCTGGAGCCCGGCGCGCGCACGCCCCCGACGGAGCCCTTGAACAGCGTGTCGCCCGTGAACACGTCGGTGCCGTCGACGAGGAACGACAGCATGCCCGCGGTGTGGCCGGGCGTGTGCAGCGGCTCGATCGTGAGCGCGCCGGTGCGGATCGTCTCGCCCGGCGCGAGCGTGCCGGTCGCCTGTGGCACCTGGTCGCGCTCGAGCTCGTGGATGAGCACGGGCGCGTCCGGGAACGCAGCGATCGCCTCGTCGAGGTCGGCGACGTGGTCTCCGTGGTGATGGGTGAGCAGGATGTGGGTGAGCGTGAGCTGGCCGTGCCTGACGAACTCGATCAAGGGCTCGACCGGGCCGCCCGCATCGATCATCACCGCGTGTCCCGTGGGCTCGTCGGCGACGATGTAGTTGTTCGTGAGGAAGCCGTCGCTCATCGAGCGTTCGACGATCATGTGGCCCACACTACCCGGGCGCGCCTGTCCGATGGATCGCCTGGACGTGTCCGTCCGCAGCACTGGGGGTAGCCTGTCGCGCATGAGCCTCATCCACACCTGCTACCGGATCACCGACATCGACCGCTCGGTCGCGTTCTACGAGGCGCTCGGCTTCAGGGAGGTCAGGCGCGCGCCGATCCGCGACGAGGCGATCAACGTGTTCATGAACCTGCCGGAGGATGGCGAGGAGCCGAGGCTCGAGCTCACGTACAACATCGGCCGCACCGAGCCCTACGACATCGGCACGGGCTACGGCCACATCGCCATCACCACCGAGAATCTCGACGGCACGCTCGCGGAGCTGTCCAAGCAGGGGATCGAGCCCGAGCGGCCGCCCTACACCGTGAGCGAGGGGGGGAGCCGCATCTGCTTCGTGCGGGATCCCGACGACTACCGGATCGAGATCATCGAGCGCGCCGCGCGCTGACCGGAGGTTCGCTCGGACATGGTCGACGCCGCCACGATGGGCAAGCTCATGCAGAGCTTCAAGATCGCGATCAACGTCCACGATCGCGAGAACCCCGACCACAACTCCTGGGGCATCGGCATGTCGCACTTCGACATTGAGCGGCTCGGCTTCGAGGAGGGCGAGGAGATCCTTCCGGGCATCGTCATCCAGACCGACGGCGGCACCTCCGGCAACTTCCGCATCCTCTGCGACGGCGAGCACGACTCCGACGAGGAGCGCGAGGAGGAAGAGGCCGAGATGGTCGACGCGGTCGCCGAGCAGGAGCTGTACGAGCCGGTGACCGTCGAGTCGGGCTCCGAGCCCGCGCCGCTGCGCCCACCCGTGTGAGGCCGGGCGGCGGTGACGGCCGCGGCCGGGCGCTGCTTGCCGCGAACCGGGGCGCTACTCCCCGCGGTGGCGGGCGCGCGCCTCGTCCCAGGCGGCGCGCGCCTCGCGCAGTGCGATCACGACCTGGCGGCGCGCCTCCTCGGCCGCGTGCGCGGCCTCGAGCGCCTGGTTGCGCGCCCGCCGGCTCGCGGGCAGGTTGAACGCCCACAGGCCGGTCTCGAGCAGCCGCGCCGCACGCCGCACGTCGTCCTGGACCTTCTCCTGCAGTTCCCGGCCGTGGACCCCCGCCCGGATGTGTCGCACGCGTGACTGCATGCCGACGTCGACGAGCCCGACGAGCGCGCGTCCGGCGATCATCGGCTCCGGGTCGCGCGGGTCGACGCCCGCCTGGCGGGCGAGCTCCTCGCTCGCGACGCTCGCCAGGCGCGCGTTCACCTCGAGCCAGGCGGCGTGCAGCGCCGGTGTGCCCTCGATCATCGCCACGAACGCCGGGACCAATTTGTCGAGCGCCTCGTCGATCTCGAACCGCGCGCTCTCGGCCTCGATCGCGCGCACGACGGCGTCCGTGATCGACTCCCCGGGTGCGCGCTCGCGCAGCGCGCGGGCGAGGCTCTCGACCATCTCGTCCGTGTCGTCGAGGACCATCGACTCCTTGGTCGGGAAGTAGTTGTAGATCGTCTTCTCCGAGACGCCGACGCGGCGCGCGATCTCGGAGACCTTGACCTCGTCGAAGCCGCGCGTGGCGAACAGCGTCGTCGCCACGTCGGAGATGAGCTTGCGCGTGATCCGGCGCTTGCGCTCGCGCAGGCCCTCGTCGGGGTGCTGGGCGCGGTACCACGCCTCCTGCGCGCGCCGCACGCGCCGCATGATCGCGGCCATTGACTCGCCCATCTCCTCGCCGATCAGGCCGTACAGGGTGGATTCGCTCGGCTCGTCCTCCGGGTCGATGTCGTCGGGGAGCTCGTTCATCGCGGCCGCCGGGGACAACTGTATCCACACGGTGAAACATTTCTCTTGACGTATTTCTTCAGTCACTGTACTTTTACGCGCCATGACCGATATTGCGATTCGTGCGGAAGGGCTCACAAAGCGCTTCGGCGGGTTCGTCGCCGTCGACGCGCTCGACCTGCAGGTCCAGGACGGCACGGTCGTCGCACTGCTCGGCCCGAACGGCGCCGGCAAGACGACGACCGTGCGGATGCTGGCCACGCTCATCGCGCCCGACGGGGGACGCGCCTGGGTCGAGGGCCACGACGTCGTGCGCGAGGCAGCGCGGGTACGGGAGCTGATCTCGCTCACCGGGCAGTTCGCGGCGCTCGACCCGCACCTCACCGCGCGGGAGAACCTCGTGCTCATGGCGCAGCTGCGCGGCGACAACGGTCGCGCCGCGCGGCGCCGCGCCGACGAGCTGCTCGAGCGCTTCGACGGCGTCGACTTCCGGGACCGGCTCGTGAAGAACCTGTCCGGCGGTCAGCGGCGGCGAGTCGACCTCGCCGCGGGCCTGATCGAGCGCCCGCACGTGCTCGTGCTCGACGAGCCGACGACCGGCCTCGACCCGCGCAGCCGACAGGTCGTCTGGTCGACGGTGCGCGAGCTCGTCGCCGAGGGCGTGACGCTGCTGCTCACGACCCAGTACCTCGAGGAGGCTGACGCGCTCGCCGACCGCGTCGTGTTGCTCGACCGCGGCCGCGAGGTCGCCGCCGGCACGCCCGCCCAGCTCAAGGCGCAGGTCGGCGACCAGCGCGTCGACGTCGTCGCCGCCGACGGCGAGGCGATGCGGGCGCTCGAGGCGCTGCTCTGGGAGCGCTTCGAGATCACGACGTCCGAGGAGCAGCGCACGGTCTCCGTGTCCGCGCCCGAGGAGGCCGCCGACCTCGCGCGCGTGGCCGCGGCCGTCTCCGAGGCGGGCATCCCGGTCGACGAGATCGCGCTCCGCCGCCCGACGCTCGACGACGCGTTCCTCGCGCTCACCGGCCACAGCGCGACCGCCACCGCCGAGGAGGCCGGCGTATGACGACGCTTGCCGCGCCCGCCCCGACCTCCTCCGGTTCCGCGGGCCGTCGTTCGGCCGGCTCTCCGCTGCGGTTCGCGCGCGACACGCGCCTGCTCACCGGGCGCTCGCTGCGCGCGATCCCCCGCGTCCCCGAGCGGCTGCTCGACGTCACCGTGCAGCCGGTCATCTTCATCCTGCTGTTCCTGTACGTGTTCGGCTCGGCGATCCACGTCCCGGGGATCAGCTACAAGAGCTACCTGTTCCCGGGCATCATCGGCCAGGGCCTCGCATTTGCGGTGATCAGCGCGGGGACGGCGACCGCGACCGACATGAGCGAGGGCGTCATCGACCGCTTCCGCTCGCTGCCCGTCAATCGCCTCGCGATCATCACCGGCGAGGTGATGGGTCAGTTCTGCGAGCAGGTGCTCGGCATGTGCATCTACATCGCGTTCGGGATCGCGCTCGGCTGGCGCCCGGACGTGACCGTCGCCGGCGGCCTTGAGCTCGCGGGGCTGCTTGCGCTCGGCATGTTCGCGTTCATCTGGGCGGGCGTGCTCTTCGGGCTGCTCATCCGCTCGCCGGATGCCGTCCAGGGCCTCGGCTTCATCGTGATCCTGCCGCTCACGTTCATGGCGGGCACGTTCGTCCCGATCCACGGCATGGACGCCGTCCCGCGCGCGGTCGCCGAGTGGGACCCGGTGTCGGCGTTCGTCGCAAGCACACGCTCGCTCACCACCCACATGCACAGCTCAGGCTCGCTTCAGCTCGATCACCCACAGCTCGCGATGATCGGCTGGTCGCTGCTGCTGCTCGCGATCTGCGTGCCGATCGCGCTCCGCCGCTTCAACCGTACGACCGCGGCCTGAGCGCCCCCGTGGCGCCGGGCCGCTTCAACCGTACGACCGCGGCCTGGGCGCGCCCGTGGCGCCGGGCCGCGGCGGCCGGCCCGGTCCGCGGCAGGGGAGCTCCGACGTGACGGGCGCCCGGGCCGGGATGGCAAGATCCGCCCATGACGTACTCGATCGTCGCCCGCGACGCCGCGACCGGAGAGCTCGGCGTCGCCGTGCAGTCGCACTTCTTCTCGGTCGGATCGGTCGTGCCGTGGGCGCGGCCGGGCGTGGGGGCGGTCGCCACCCAGGCGAACGCGCGGATCGAGTATGGGCCCCACGGCCTCGCGCTGATGGCCGCCGGACGCTCCGCCGCCGAGGCGCTCGGCACGCTCGTCGCCGAGGATTCCGGCGCCGACGCGCGGCAGGTCGCGCTGCTCGACGCGCGCGGCGGCGCCGCCGGCCACACCGGATCGAAGTGCATCCGCTTCGCCGGCGACGTCCAGTCCGACGGCGTGAGCTGCCAGGCGAACATCATGGCGCGCGAGGGCGTCCCCGAGGCGATGCTCGACGCCTTCCTGTGGCGCTCCGGCCCGCTCGCCGAGCGGCTCCTCGCCGCACTCGAGGCCGCCGAGGAAGCGGGCGGGGACCTCCGCGGCCGGCAGTCCGCGGCGCTCCTCGTCGTGCCCGGGACGGGGGAGCCCTGGGAGACGACCGTCTCCCTCCGGGTCGAGGACGACGAGCATCCGCTCGATGAGCTCGCCCGCCTGCTCCGCCTGCACGCCGCCTACCGGCTGGTGGGCGAGGGCGACGAGGCGAGCGCCCGGGGCGACGTGGCCGCGGCCGCCGAGCGCTTCCGCCGCGCCGCCGAGCTCGCCGACGACGAGCCGGAGATCCGCTTCTGGGGCGCGCTCGGGATGGCCCAGTCAGGCGACGAGGACGCCGCCCTGCGCGGGCTCGCCGAGGTCTGCGCGGAGGACGCGGCCTGGCGCGAGCTCCTCGCCCGCCTGCCCGACGAGCTCGGCTCCGTCGCCAGTCGCCTGCTCGCCCGCCTGCCTTGACCACCCCCAGCCGGGCCACCCGCGCCCGCGCTACTCCCGCCGCCGCTCCTCCCGCAGCCGCGCCGCGCGCGTTGACCGTCCCGCGGGGCGGTCACGCTCTCCGCCCACCCCTCCGCATGGCCGTCGACATCTCTGTCCCCACAGAGCACTTTTCTCGCAACGCGCGGGTCGCGCGGAGCATCTGGGAGCGAAGGCGGGGGGATTCGGGGCGCCTCAGCGGCTCTCGGAGGTATGCGAAAGGAATGTCCCCTGAGAGCACGGATATCGACCACGGCCGAGCAGCACTTCGGCCATGTCACGAGGGCGCAGCTGCTGGCGCTCGGTGTGACCGCAGGCTGGCTTCGGAGCCAGATCAGGCTTGGGTGGCTGATCCCGGTCCACGCGGGGGTGTACGCCCTCGGCCACGTGCCGCGCCACGGCCTCGCCCGTGCGTGCGCGGCGACGCTCGCGTGCGGGGCGCAGTCGGCAGTGAGCCACTCGGCGGCCGCGGCGGTCTGGGGGCCTTGGCCGTGGCCGCAGACGATCGAGATCATCGCGCCATACGAGCGCCGCCGGCCAGGCATCCGGACGCATCGCTCGACCACGCTGACGCCCACGGACATCCGCGTTCACCAGGGGATCCGCGTCACCTCGCCGGTGCGCACCGCGCTCGACCTCCAGCCGCGTCTCAGCGACCCCCAGCTCGTGCGCCTCGTCAACGATCTGCGTGTCGCCGGGCACCTGCGGAGCGGCGCCTTCGTCGCCCTATGCGCCCGCAGCCGTCGCGTCGACCGGCTCCTCGGCGGTGCCGGCGACGTTCCGGAGCGGCCGACCCGCTCCTGGCTGGAGGACGCATTCCGGAGGTTCACCAGGCGCCACGGGCTGCCGATGGCGAAGATCAACGCAATCCTTCCCCACAACGGCCGTGAGGTCGACGCGCTCTACCCGGAGCAGCGGCTCATCATCGAGGTCGACTCGTGGCGCCACCATTCGAGCCGGGCGTCGTTCGAGCGCGACCGGGACAGGGACGCCGATGCTCTCGCGCACGGGTATCGCACGCTGCGGATCACCGCCGAGCGTCTCACGCGCGGCGGCGCCGAGGAGGCCGCGCGCATCCGGCGCATCCTCGAGCTCGCATGATCGCTGCGTCAGTAGAGGCCCTCGCCGCGGGCGTAGCGCGCGGCCCGCTCGCGGTCGTAGCGCTCGGCGTCGAAGCCCTCGCCGCGCAGGGAGCGGAGCACCTCGCCGCCGGAGGGCAGCGAGGCCGGGTCGACGAAGCCCGCCGGGTCCCACAGCGAGGACCGGATCGAGGCCTTCGGGCACTGGGTGTAGGCCTCCTCGACGGTGACGAGCAGCCCGAGCCGGGGCAGCCTGCCATCGACCGCGGAGCCGGTGAGCAGCTCGGCGTCGTCGGTGATGATCGCCCGCCCCTGCACCCGGAACGTGACGCCGACCCCGGGGATCAGGAAGAGCAGCGCGATCCGATCGTCGTGGAGCAGGTTCGTGAGCGTGTCCGCGATGCGGTTGCCCGGCCGCTCGGGGATGAACAGGGTGCGCTCGTCGAGCACGCGCACAAAGCCGGGCGGGTCCCCCCGCGGAGAGACGTCGAGACCGCCCTCCGGGCGCGCGGTCGCGACGCACACGTACGGCGATGCCTCGACGAAGCGCCGCGTCACGTCGTTCACGTGATCGGCGATCTTCGAGACGACCGTGTCGGTCGGCTCGCCGCCGATCAGCGCGCGCAACGCCGCCTCGTCGGCGATGCGATGGACGCTGCGCGCGGCGGTCACGCCGCCGACGATACGGCACCCGCGCCGGGAAATGCGTCCTCGCAGGCCCGCCCGCCCGCTATATCGAGCGCGGGTGAAAGCGTGGCTGCGCGTGTGCGGCGTCATGTTCGCCGTCGGCTGGGGCGCGAACCAATTCTCAAGCCTGCTGCTCGCCTACGAGCAGCGCCAGGGGCTCTCCGAGGGCACCGGCGATGCGCTGTTCGGCGTCTATGCGCTCGGCCTGATTCCGGCGCTGCTGCTGCTCGGCCCGATCTCGGACGCACGCGGGCGACGAGCGATCACGTGCGGCGCGGGCGTCCTCTCTGGCATCGCGACGTGCGCGCTCATCGCCGGCGAGCACGCGCTCGCGCTCCTGTTCGCAGGCCGGCTGCTCGCCGGCGCGGCGAGCGGGGCCGCTTTCGCCGCCGGCACGGCGTGGGTCAAGGAGCTCTCGGTGGCGCCGCACGACCCGCGGGCGGACCCCGAGGCGGGCGCCCGGCGGGCGGCGATCGCGCTGAGCGCCGGGTTCGGGCTCGGTCCGCTCGTGGCCGGCCTGATCGCGCAATGGGCGCCGGACCCGCTGGTCGTCGGCTACCTGCCGCACATCGCGGTCGTCGCCGTCACCATCGGCCCCGGGCTGCGCGCGGCGGAGACCGTCGTCGCCGGAGCCGCGCCGCGGCGCTCGGTGCGCGTCGCCTCCGCCGCCACGCGCCGCTTCCGCACGGTCGTGACCCCGTCGGCGCCATGGGTGTTCCTCGCCCCGTCGGTCGCCTTCGCGGTGCTGCCGGCGATGCTCGCCGCCGACCTCGGGAGCTTCCGGATCGGCTTCGCCGCCCTCACCGCGGCGCTCACGCTCGGGGTCGGTGTGCTCGTCCAGCCGCTCGCCCGCCGCCTCGCGGGCGCCGGCGCGGGGCCCGGCCGGGGCCTCCTCGCGGGGCTCGCGGCGACGCTCGTCGCGCTCGTGCTCGGGGCGCTCGCGGCCGTGCTCGGGAGTTGGCCGCTCGCGCTGCCCGCGGACGTGCTGTTCGGCGCGGGCTACGGCCTGTGCCTCGTCTCCGGACTGCTCGAGGTGCAGACGCTCGCCGCGCCCGGCGAGCTCGCCTCGCTCACCGCGATCTTCTACGCGCTCACGTACGTCGGGTTCGCCGCCCCGCTCGCGATCGCCGAGCTCGAGCACGTGCTGCGCCCCGCGGTCGTCCTCCTGGCCGGCGCCGGCCTGGCGACGCTGGTGTTCGCCTGGGTGCGCGCATCGATGGAGCGCCGCCCCCGGATACGGTATGAGCATGGTTGACGAGTCCGGCGTGCTCGCCCGCGGGCCGTGGGATCCGGGCGACGTCGAGGTGCGCTGGCATCACGAGCCCTACGCGGTCCCGCCCCAGGCGACGCTCGCCGCCGACCGCGCGCTCGAGGAGCTCCGCGGTCGCGGGTCGCCGAGCCACGACGGCCTCGCCGCCCGGCTGCGCGACTTCAGGGTCGCCCCCAACGGCCGGCTGCAGCTCGACTGCGAGCCGGTGCGCTGGGCGCTGCGCCTGCTCCCGGGCGCCGGCGGCGCCGACTCGCTGTCGGTGCTGTGCGTCGTGCGCGACGCGGACGGCCGCTGGCTCGCGGGCCGGCGCGCGGCCTGGCTGGCGACCTGGGCGCGCCGCTGGGCGCTCGGCGCCGCCGGCTCGGTCGAGGTCGACGAGAACCCGGCGGCCACGCTCGCGCGGGAGCTCGCCGAGGAGTGGTCGGTCACCGCCGAGCGGCTCACGGTCGAGGCTCTCATCCGGCTGCCGACCCGGATCACGATGCTCGTCGGCCAGGCGTGGCTGCCCGCGGGCGCGCAGGTGACGCCCGACGCCGAACACGACGAATATGAGTGGTGGCCGGCGGACCCCGACCGCTGGCCGCCGTATGCCGACGAGCCGCTGCGGCTCACGGCGGCACTGCTGAGCGCCTGATCCGATGCCCCGCCCGCTGCTCGGACCGGTCACGTTCCGCCGCCTGGAGGTGAGCTCGATCTGCCACTCGTTCGTGTTCCTCGGGCTGCTCGTCTGCGCGTTCGCGCTCGGCAGTCCGCAGCCGGAGACGTTCTGGTTCGGCCTTGCCCACGGCGTCCTCTGGATCGCCATGTCGCTCGTCTGCATCGCCGCGGCGCGGGCGCGGATCATCCCGTTCTGGCTGGCGGTCACGGTGGCGGTGCTCGGGGGGCTCGGACCGTTCCTGGGCAGCCTCGGCTTCCTGTACGCGGACAGACACCGGGCGCGCCCGGCCCCGGGGGCGAGCGCTGTAGAGTGAGGCGGCGAGCGCCCGCCGATGTCCGTCGAGACAAGCACCGTCGAAGTTCAGATGCCCGCCATGGGCGACTCGGTCGCCGAAGGCACGGTCCTCGAATGGCACAAGGCCGAGGGCGAGACGATCGCCGCCGACGAGACGCTCGTCGAGATCTCGACCGACAAGGTCGACGCCGAGGTCCCCGCGCCGGTCTCCGGCACGGTCGTCAAGGTACACGCCGCGGAGGGCGACACCGTCGCCGTCGGGGCCGTGCTCGCCGAGATCGCCCCCGGCGATGGCCCGTCCGGGGCACAGGGGAGTCAGGCCGCCGCCGCATCCTCCGGCAACGGCGGGACCGCCGCCGGGGCGTCGGTGACCGACGCGGGCGAGGCCGAGCCGGCGACCGCCGCGCAGGCGGCCGCGGCCGCCCAGACGGAGGCGGCCCACGCCGCCGGCTCCGAGGCGAGCGCCGGCAAGACCGTCGACATCGTCACCCCGACCGGCGGCGAGTCGGTCACCGAGGGCACGATCCTCGAGTGGTCGGTGAAGGTCGGCGACACCGTCAAGGACGGCGACACGGTCGTCGAGATCTCGACCGACAAGGTCGACATGGAGCTGCCGGCGCCGACCGGCGGCACGATCACCGAGATCCTCGCCCAGGAGGGGGAGACCGTGAACGTCGGCCAGGTGATCGGCCGCATGCGCGCGGACGCGGGCGCCGGCACCGCGGCGGGCTCGCCGAGCGGCACCGCGCCGGCGGCCTCGACCGCCACCGCGGCGGGCTCGCCGGCACCGGCCCACGGCGGCGGGAGCGTCGCCGCCGCGCCGACACCCACGGGCTCGAGCGCGCACGCCTCGCCGGTCGCCCGACGGGTCGCCGCCGCCGAGGGCATCGACCTCGGCGCGGTCACCGGCACCGCCCGCGGCGGACGGATCACGAAGGCCGACGTGCTCGCCTACGAAGCGAACGGCGCGACCGCGACCGCGCCAACGACGGCGACCGCCCCGGGCGCCGCCGGGGCGACGCTCATCAAGGGCAGCGGCGCCGCGCTCGCGCGCTACATGGACGAGAGCCGCTCGATCCCGACCGCGACCTCCTTCCGCACCCTCACCGTCACCACGCTCGACGCCCGCCGCCGCCAGCTGAAGGCCGCCGAGCGCAGGGTCTCGTTCACGCACCTGATCGCGTACGCGATCGCGCGCGTGGCGACCGAGGAGATGCCGGTGATGGCCCACCACTTCGCTGAGCGCGACGGCAGGCCCCACCGCGTCGACGACGGCCAGGTCAACCTCGGGCTCGCGGTCGACGTCGAGAAGAAGGACGGCAGCCGGACGCTGATGGTCCCGGTGATCCGCGACGCCGGGCGGCTCTCCTTCCGGGAGTTCCTCGACGCGTACAACGCGCTCGTCGAGAAGGCGCGGACGAACACGCTCGCGGCCGACGACCTGCAGGGCGCGAACATCTCGCTCACGAACCCGGGCGGGATCGGCACCGTCGCCTCGGTTCCGCGGCTGATGGTCGGCCAGGGCACGATCGTCGCCACGGGCTCGATCGCCTATCCGGTCGGCCTCGAGCGGATCGGCGTCCAGATCGGCGCCGAGAAGGTCATGACGATGACCTCGACGTATGACCACCGGATCATCCAGGGCGCCGAGTCCGGTCGCTTCCTGCAGCGGATCGAGGCGCTGCTCCAGGGCGAGAACGACTTCTACGAGCGCGTGTTCTCCGACCTCGGCGTCGCCCTGCCCGAGCTGCCGGCGCCGCCGCAGCCGGCCGCCGCCGAGACCGCGCCGCCGGCCCCCGCGCCGAGCCACGGCGAGGTCGACGAGAAGCTCCTGCAGGCCGTGCAGGCGGCGACCTCGCTGCTCAAGGCGCACCGCACCCACGGCCACCTCGCCGCGCGGCTCGATCCGCTCGGCCGGGAGCCGTCCTCGGACCCGTCGCTCGACCCCGCCCCGCTCGGGCTCACCCCCGAGATCATGCAGCGGATCCCGGCTCACATCCTGCGCATGTACGTGCCGGGCGGCACGCTCGCCGAGGCGCTGCCGCGGCTGCGGGAGACGTACTGCGGGACGATGGCCTACGAGATCGAGCACATCGCCTCCAACCGCCAGCGCCTGTGGCTGCGCGAGGCGATCGAGTCGGGTAAGTACCGCACGCCGCTCACGACCGATGAGCAGAAGCGCCTGCTGCGCCGCCTCACCGAGGTCGACGCGTTCGAGCGCTTCATGCACAAGAGCTACCTCGGCCAGAAGCAGTTCTCGGTCGAGGGCCTCGACATGACCGTCCCGATGATCGATGAGCTGATCCAGCTCGCGGGCACGCGCGGGACGCGCGAGGTCGTGATCGGCATGGCGCATCGGGGCCGGCTCAACGTGCTCGCCCACAACCTCGGGCGGCCGTACGGCACGATCTTCGCCGAGTTCGAGGGGTCGAAGACGCTCGAGCCGATCACATCGATCCCCGAGGGCGGCACCGGCGACGTCAAGTATCACCATGGCGCCGAGGGCACCTACCAGCTGCCGAACGGCGAGTCGATCCGGGTGCGCCTGGAGTCCAATCCCTCGCACCTCGAGTTCGTCGACCCGGTCGCCGTCGGCGCCACCCGCGCGGCGCAGACCTCGCGTCAGGGTCCGCACGCCCACCAGGACACGAACGCCGCGATCCCGATCATCCTGCACGGCGACGCCGCGTTCCCCGGCCAGGGCGTCGTCGCCGAGACGTTCAACCTGCAGGCGCTCGACGGCTACACGGTCGGCGGCTCGGTCCACATCATCCAGAACAACCAGGTCGGCTTCACGACCGACCCGGACGACTCGCGCTCGACGACGATGGCCTCCGACCTCGCGAAGGGCTTCGACGTCCCGATCATCCACGTCAACGCCGACGACGTCGAGGCGTGCATCGCCGCCGTGCGGCTCGCGTTCGCCTACCGTCAGGAGTTCGGCCACGATGTGCTCATCGACCTGATCGGCTACCGCCGCTTCGGCCACAACGAGGCGGACGAGCCCGCCTACACGCAGCCGGAGATGTATGCGGTCATCAAGAAGCACCCGCCGGTGCGGGAGCTGTTCGCGCGCAGGCTGATCGAGAAGGGCGTCGTCACCGAGCGGGAGTCGACCGAGATGACGGATCGCGTGTGGGCGGAGCTGTCGGAGACGCACCAGGAGCTCAAGGAGCGGATCGAGGCGGTCAAGGACTCCTCCTACGAGCAGCCGACCGGCGAGTACAAGCTCGACCGCACGCCCTCGCCGGAGGTCAACACCGCGGTGGCGCTCGAGCGGCTGCGGGTGCTCAACGAGGAGCTCTTGAGCGTCCCCGACGGCTTCACCGTCCACCCGAAGCTCGTCAAGCAGCTGCAGCAGCGCCGCGAGGCGGTTCAGGAGGGCACCGAGAAGCCGCTCATCCAGTGGGCGCACGCGGAGGCGCTCGCGTTCGCCTCGCTCCTCTCCGAGGGCATCCCGATCCGGCTCACCGGCCAGGACGCCGAGCGCGGGACGTTCAGCCAGCGCCATCTCGTGCTTCACGACGCGAAGACCGGGCAGGAGCACTGCGCGATCCAGCACCTGCCGGGCGCCATGGCGCCGATGGAGCTGCACAACAGTCCGCTGTCGGAGATGGCGTGCGTCGGTTTCGAGTACGGCTACTCCCAGGAGGGGCCGGAGACGCTCGTGCTCTGGGAGGCCCAGTTCGGCGACTTCGCCAACGGCGCCCAGGTGATCATCGACCAGTTCATCGCCTCGGGCCTGGCGAAGTGGGGCCAGACCTCGCGGCTGACGCTGCTGTTGCCCCACGGCTACGAGGGCGCCGGCCCCGAGCACTCATCGGCGCGCCTCGAGCGCTACCTGCAGCTCGCCGCCGAGGGCAACATCCGCGTCGCGAACACGACGACGCCCGCCCAGTACTTCCATCTGCTCCGCCGCCAGGCGCGGATCGCCAAGCAGCGGCCGCTCATCGTGATGACCCCGAAGCAGCTGCTGCGCCTGCCGCAGGCGGCGAGCCGCATCGAGGAGCTCGCCGACGGCCGCTTCTCGGCGGTGCTCGCCGACCCGCTCGCCGACCCCGAGCGCGTCACCCGGCTCGTGCTCTGCAGCGGCAAGATCTACTACGACCTCGCGGCATCGCCGGCGCGGGAGGAGAACCCGGCGGTCGCGCTGGGGCGCGTCGAGCTGCTCTATCCGTTCCCGCAGAACGAGATCATGGCCCTGATCGAGACCTACCCGAACCTCGAGGAGGTCGTCTGGGCGCAGGAGGAGCCGCGCAACATGGGCGCCCGGGCGTTCATGTCGCCGCGCCTGCTGCAGATCCTGCCCGAGAGCCTCTCGTTCGGCTACGTCGGTCGGCCGGAGCGCGCCGCCTCCGGCGAGGGCTACCCGATCGCCCACGCGACCGAGCAGGCGCGGATCGTGCGCACGGCGCTCGACACGTCGGTGCGCGTCAGCCAGTACCCGAGGACTTCCCCCGGGGATCGCTGAAGCTGGGGTGGGGGCGCCCGGCCCCCGGTCGCGCGCCGCTTGGGTCGGTCGTCGCGTCACCGGCGGGACGGTGCGAACGCGAGCGCGACCGGGGGACGCGCGCCCCCCACGCTCCGGGCGATCGCCCTCCTCCAGGCGAACGGCTCCGGTGCCGCAGCTGCGGTCGCAGCCGTAGCCGAGGTCCAGCCGTAGCAGCAGCCACAACCGGGCCCCAGGCGCAAGCGATTGACCATTTCGATCGAAATAGTTCGAGGCGGACGTGATCGATCGTTCCTGAGCAACGCTGAGATGAACCACGTCAGCGGGTGGCGGCGCGGAGCAACCAGGAGAGGACGGCGATGACCGCGCCCGCGATGAGCACCTCGATGGCGAGCGTCTCGGCGCGGCTCGTCCCGATCAGCCAGGCCGCGCGCACGGCGCTCCGATCGCTGCCCGAGCTCACGAACACGGCCGACAGCGGGTACTGGAGCAGGTACCGGAGCGCGAGCGCGAGCGCGCCCGCCGCCGCCAGCGAGTAGCCGATCCGCGAGAGCACCCGCGCGCGCCAGCCGTAGCCGAGCAGCAGCGCGAGCGCGTAGAGCCCGAGCGTGATCGCCGGCAGTGCCCAGCCGAGCGTGCGGGCGGTGCTGACGCCGGTTCGCAGCGGCCGCAGCTGGCGGGGACGGAGCACGACGAGCCGGCCGGCGGTCGAGGAGCGGACGGCGAGCAGCTGCGAGCTGCCGGGGATCGCGCGGGCCGCGGCGCTGCCCGCGACGCCGTCGACGATGTCCCGCAGCAACGGGGAGAGGTTGAGCACGACCGAGCGGCGAGCGCCGGGGGAGTCGATCGCGGTAAGCAGGTCCGACTGGGCCTGGTCGCTCGCCCGCTGCCAGGCGCGGCGGCCGGCGCGGCTCGAGAGCACCGCATCGGCCGCGGTCGTCCCGACGCGGTGCAGCCGCCGCTCGGCCTGCGCGGCGAGGCCGTCCGGCAGCAGTCGCGAGATCGCCGCGTCGATCCCGGCGGCGCCGAACGCCCGGTCGACCGAGAAGCGCGCGATCGCCCGCCGCACCTGGCGATTCTCGATCAGGCGGTGGCTCGTCGAGGTCCAGCCGGGCCGGCTCAGGAGCTGGTCGTCGACCGAGCGCGCGCCGATCGACGCGACCCCCGTCCAGGTGGCGAGCGTCAGCAACAGGCCGACGAGGAATCGGTGCGGGCGGAGCGGCATCGCACTTCATTGTGGCGGCGTCGTTGCACGGCCCTCGCCGCACCGACCAGGTTCTAATCTGGTGCCGATGCGTCTTCGCCGCGACGGTTCTCGGCGCGACACCTCGCGCCGGACGTTCATCCCGAGCCTTCGCGTGCACGACATGGCGATCGACCTCGGGACGGCGAACACGCTCGTGTACGTCGGTGGCCGCGGGATCGTCGTCTCCGAGCCCTCGGTCGTCGCCTGCGACGTTTCGACGGGCGAGGTCCACGCGGTCGGCAACGAGGCGGAGCGCATGATCGGCCGCACCCCGGCGACGATCTCGGCCACCCGCCCACTGCGCCACGGCGTGATCGCCGACTTCGAGGTCACCGAGGAGATGCTGCGCTACTTCATCCGCAAGGTGATCGACCGCCGCACCGCCCATCCGCGGCTGATCGTGTGCGCGCCCTCGGGCGTCACCGAGGTCGAGAAGCGCGCGGTCGAGGAGGCCTCGCTCGCCGCGGGCGCCCGCCGCGTGCAGCTCATCGAGGAGCCGATCGCGGCGGCGATCGGCGCCGGGGTCGCGATCGAGGAGCCGGTCGGGCGGATGGTCGTCGACGTCGGCGGCGGCACGAGCGAGATGGCGGTGATCTCGCTCGGCGGGATCGTGATCGCCCGCTCGGTCCGCGTCGGCGGCTACGAGATGGACGAGGCGATCGGCCACTACCTGCGCTCGGTCTACCAGCTCGCGATCGGCTCCCGGACGGCGGAGACGATCAAGATCGAGATCGGGTCGGCGATCCCGCTCGGCGAGGACGAGCTGACGATCGAGGTTCGCGGCCGCCACCTCGTCACCGGCCTGCCGACCGCGGTCGAGCTGCACTCCGAGGAGGTGCGGGAGGCGATCTCGGGGCCGCTGCGCGAGATCCTGCAGGCGGTCCGCGACACCCTCGAGCAGACGCCGCCCGAGCTCGCCTCCGATATCGCGCGAGACGGGATCCTGCTCGCCGGCGGCGGCACGCTCATCCGCGGCTTTCCGGAGCTGGTCGCGGCCGAGACCGGCATGCCCGTCTACCGCGCCGAGTCACCCCTCACGTGCGTGGCGGTCGGCTCCGGGGAGGCGCTCGCGCATCTTGACTCGCTCATCGTCACCCGCCAGCTCGGGCGCTCGCCGACGACGCCCGATTGGCGCACCGCCCAGTAACCGCCAGGCGCCCGCGCCGGAGCCCGAGCGCTCGCTCGTCGCGGCGCCGGCCGCGCGCCGCACATGCCGGCGGCGAGCCCGACGGTGGGTTGATAATCGGGGGCGCGGGCCGATAACCCGGCGCGGATATGGATCTCGATCTTCTCGTCATCGGCTCGGGCCCCGGCGGCCAGCGCGCCGCCATCCAGGCTGCGAAGCTCGGCAAGCGGGTCGGCGTCGTCGAGCGCCGGGACCGCATCGGCGGCGTCTCGATCCACAGCGGCACGATCCCGTCGAAGTCGCTGCGCCAGTCGATCCTCGAGTCGATGGCGGCGCGCGGCACCGATCTCGCCGACCCGCTGCATCCCGAGCGCGAGGGCACCGCGCGCGTGCACCTGCTCCACGATCGGGTGGCGCACGTGATCGCCAACGAGACCGCGGTCGTCCGGGAGCAGCTGCGCCGCAACGGCGTCGGGCTCCTGATCGGCTCGGCCGCGTTCGAGGACCCGCACACGGTGCACATCACCGGCTGCGACGAGGACGGTGGCGAGATGCACGTGTCCGCGGACAAGATCGTGATCGCGGTCGGCACGAACCCGGCGCGTCCATCCGGCGTCGACTTCGACGACCGCCGCGTGATCGACTCCGACGGCGTGCTCGGCCTCGACTACGCGGCCTGCAAGACGATGACGATCGTCGGGGGCGGGGTGATCGGGATCGAGTACACGTCGATGTTCGCCGCGATGGGCGTGCGGGTGACGCTCGTCGACGCGCGCGACCGTCTGCTGCCGTTCGTCGACCGCGACATCGGCGTCTCACTGCGGTTCCTCCTGCGCAAGCTGGGCGTGACGTTCCGCTTCGGCGAGGAGGTCGTCGGCGTCGAGCGCCGGGCCGACCGCGTCGTCTGCCGCCTGAGGTCCGGCAAGGAGATCGTCTCCGACACGCTCATGTACGCGACCGGTCGCCAGGGCGCGACCGATGGGCTGGCGCTGGAGAACGCCGGCCTCGAGTGCGACCAGCGTGGCCGCGTCGAGGTCGACCGCGAGTACCGCACCGCGGTCGAGCACATCTTCGCCGTCGGCGACGTCGCCGGCCCGCCCGGCCTCGCGGCGACGAGCATGGAGCAGGGACGGATCGCCGCGCTCGCGGCGTTCGAGGAGCCTGTCCACCAGCTGCCGGAGCTCGTCCCGATCGGCATCTACTCGATCCCGGAGATCTCGTACGTCGGACGCACCGAGGAGGAGCTCACGGAGGCGTCGATCCCCTATGTCGCGGGCGTCGCCTGGTGGCGAGAGCTCGCCAAGGCGATGATGCTCCGCGAGGAGGACGGCCTGCTCAAGATCCTCGTCTCCCCGGAGGACCGTCGGCTGCTCGGCGTCCACGTGATCGGGACGCAGGCGACCGATCTCGTCCACATCGGCCAGGCGCTCATGGATCGCGAGGCGGGCCTCGACTTCCTCGTCTCGGCGGTGTTCAACTATCCGACGCTCGCCGAGGCCTACAAGGTGGCGGGGCTCGACGCGCTCAACCGGATGCGCGACCTGCGCTGAGCGGCGCACGCGCCGGGCAACGACGCCATGTTGCTCTCGTCGAATCAGTCCATCCGCGCGAGCAGCCAGTCGTAGACCTCGTCGAGGTGGCCCGTAAGCAGCGAGATGTGGCCGTCGGAGTCGAGCAGTCGCGTCTCGACCCCGGGAATCGCCTGAGCGAGCCACTCGCCGTGGGCGAAGGGGACGAACCGGTCCTCCCGGCCGTGCATGAGCAGCACGGGCGTGCGGATCTGCGAGAGCCCGAAGCCCCAATCCGCGATGAGCGCCACCGCGTCGTCCCACCAGCCGTCCGCGCCGGGGGCGAGCCCCTGCTTCGTCTGCGCAAGCAGGAACGCACCGAGCTCGCCGGTGAGCGCGGCGGCGTCGACGGGAGCGAGCAGCGTCCGCAGCATCTCCATCATCTGGTCGAGCTCGCCGGCGAGCATCTCGAGGCGGTCGGCCTCGCACTTCGCGCGGGCGGCGATCCGGTCGCGCAGCAGCAGCTTCGTGTCCTCCACGTTGAGCTCTCCCATCCCGGCGAAGTAGTCGAGCTTCGGCGCCCCGTAGGGCGCGATCGAGGCGAGCACGGCGACGGCGGGCACGAGGTCGGCAAGGAGCGCCGCGCACGCGGCAGCGTGCGGGCCGCCGCCGGAGATGCCCCAGACCGCGAGCCGGCGAATGCCGAGCGCGCCGGCGATCGCGCGCACGTCCGCCGCGCAGTCGGCGATGTTCCGGCCCTCGTGCCGGCTCGAGCCGCCGTAGCCGGGGCGGTCGTAGCCGATCAGGCGGATCCCTCGCGTGCGCGCGCGGGCGACGTCCTCGGGCTCCAGCAGTCGTGAGCCGGGCATCCCGTGGTGGCAGAGGACGGGGACGCCGGCCGGGTCGCCCTCCTCGCTGACCCGCAGCGTCCGTCCGTCCGCGGCGGTGACGTCGTGTTCGCTCACGCTGCCGATCTTCGCAGGCGGACCCGGCGGAGCGCGGCGTCGACGGCGCATCCGGCGAGCACGAGCAGGAACGGGTCGATCGGCTCGCGGAAGCGCGGGGTCTCGACGTTCACGAACACGACCGACAGCGCGAACAGCACCGGCACCGCCCACGGCCAGCGCGGCGCGCCGCGGGCGGCGCGGGTGAAGAGCCCGGCGAGGGCGAGCAGGCAGAGGACCCAGAACGCGATCACCCCGATCCTGGCATCGTCGATCGGCAGGTCGACCGCCTTCGCCGAGGCGCGCCAGGCGGCCTCTCCCTCGAGCTCGAACATGCGCGCGAGGTTGTCGGCGCCGACGGTGAGCGGCGCGCCCGGGTGGCGGTCGATGTAGTGCAGGGCGCGGCGCTCAAGCACGGCGGAGAGCGCCGGCTCGCTCATCGTGCCGGCCCGGCGGCGGATGCCCTGGTCGACAGGGACGAACCAGAAGAGCCGCCACTTGTAGGGGATCGTCCGGTCGGCCGCCGAGGTCGGGTTGTACGTGCCGCGCAGCGTGATCCCGGTCTCGTCGGCGACCGGCACGAACCGGTGCAGCTGGAGCGCGTTGCGGACCGTCCAGGGGGCGATCGCCGCCGCCGCGCAGGCGAGCAGCAGCGCGACCGCCCCCAGCGAGCGCCGAGCTCCGCCTGAGCCGCGCCGGGTCCATCTCCGGGCACGCTGGGCATCAAAACCACCTCTGGGGTGGCTTGGATGCCCAGCACTCCCGGTGGCGCTCCCGTGGCCCCTCCCGACGACCGGGCGCGCGCGGGCCCGCGCGCCGCCCGCTGCGGCCACCGCGAGCGGCAGCACCATCACGACCGCGTTCTCGTGCGTCACGGTCGCCAGTCCGGTGACGACGCCCGCCGGCGCGATCCAGCGCCACGCCCGCGCGGGCGAGCGCCACGCCCGCAAGCCCGCCCACACCGCCGCCAGCTCGAGCACGACGAGGAGGTTCTCGGCGACGAGCACGGCGGACAGCTCGATCAGCACCGGGTCGACAGCGGCCAGCAGGAGCGCGGCGAGCGCCGGCCCGGGGCCGCACATCTCGAGCGCGACGAGGCCGACCAACGCCACCGTCACGGTCCCGAGCGAGGCGTTCTCCAGCCGCTCGCCGGGCAGCGCCGCCCGATGGCCCGACGTGTGCCCGTCGACCAGGTCAGCGATCGCGAGCGCATATGGGTAACCGGGCGGGAAGTAGGCGGTCGGCCCGCGCGAGCCGCCCGCGCCGGTGCCCGGCCCGTTGTCGCCGGTCGTGTAGTCGCCATCGGTCGCGATCGCGGCGGCGAAGCGGTTGTACGTCCCGGCGTCGTTCACCGCGCGGTAGGGGGTCGTCTCGACGAACACGACCCGCAGCCCGAGCGCGAGGATGAGCGCCGCCGCGACGAGCAGCGCTCGCCGGGACGTGCGTCCAGGCCGTGTCAGTGGATGCCGACGATCGCGGCGCACACCCAGTTCGAGGCGCCGGCGCCGCCGTTCCAGATTCGCGCGGCGACCGCGCTCTGCTCGCTCAGCGAGGCGAGGTAGGCGGCCGGCCCGGTGCCCCCGAACAGCTTCCAGGTGCTCGGCAGGATCTGGTAGTAGCCCGAGGCGCCGGCGCTGTTCGGCGGCAGGTTCTGGCCGCCGGACTCGCACATGACGATCGCCGCGGGGATCGCCCAGCCGCCCGAGGGCGCGGCCGACGTGCCGCTCGTCCCGCTCGCGCCTCCCGAGCCGCTCGAGCCGGCGGCTGCGGCCGCGGCCCTCGCGGCGGCGGCCGCCGCGGCACGCCGGGCGGCGGCCCGCTGGGCGGCCTCGACGGCCGAGATCCGGCCCTGCAGCCGCCGGCTCGCGGCGCGGCTCGCGGCGAGGGCCGCCGCCTGCGCGGAGCGCGCCCGCGCAAGCGCCTGCTCCCGGCCGCCGAGCAGCGCGTTCATGCCGGCGAGCGCGCGCGCCTGGACCGCGGTCTCGTGAGCGAGCCGGGCGTCGGTGCGCCGCAGCGCGGCGAGCCGCCGGGCGGCTTGCGTCGCCTGCCGCTTGGCGCCGACGATGACCGCGATCAGCTGTTGCTGGGCGTGCTGGGCGTCGCCGAGGAACGAGAGCTTGGTGAGCAGCTGCTGGAAGCCGTGGGAGCTCAGTACGACCGTCATCAGGTTCGGCTTGTCGGCCTCGTACCCGGAGCGCAGCTGGGCGGCGAGCAGCCGGCGCGCGGCGGCGAGGCGGCGCCGGAGCATCGCCAGGCGCGCCCGCTCGGACGCGAGCCGGTCGCCGACCTTCGCGAGTTGGGCGCGGCGCTGGACGAGCTCGGCGTTGACCGCCGCCTCCCGGCGGCGCACGAGCGCGATCTGCCCGTCGAGCGTCGAGATCGAGGCGTTCAGGCGGCTGATCGACGCGGCGAGGCCGCGCTGCCGGGCCTGCTGGCTGCCGAGCTGCGACTTGAGCGTGCCGAGCTGATCCGCGCGCGAGACGACCGGTGCGAGCACGAGCACCAGCACGACGGCGCCCGCGGCGACCGCGGCGAGCGCACCGGGCACGGCGAGCGCAGCGCGGGGCGGATGCGGAACAGGTGAGCGCATGGGACGACGGGCTCTCGGTGGGCTCTCGGCGGGACCGGCGGCTGACAGGGCTGTCGAGAGCCCCAGGGCCGCGGTCAACCGTACCAACCGGCCCCGGCGCAACCGATGTGCACGACCGCTTGCAAGATTCCGCCCAGCAAGCAGGAATAGGCTGAGACGCGCAGACACGAACGACAAAGTCGAGCCCGGGAGCCGGCCTGAAGCGATGTCACGAGCGGTGAGGTTCAACGAGTACGGCGGCACCGACGTCCTGCGGGTCGTCGAGGTCGAGGAACCGCGTCCCGGCCCCGGGCGCGTGCTCGTCCGCGTGCGCGCGACCTCGATCAACCCGGGCGAGGCGAAGATCCGGGAGGGGCTGCTCCACGACCGCTATCCGGCGACGTTCCCGAGCGGCGAGGGCTCCGATGCCGCGGGCGTGATCGAGGCGCTCGGCCCGGGCGTCGAGGGCTTCGGCGTCGGCGACGAGGTGATCGGCTGGACCGACGAGCGCGCCGCCCATGCCGAGCTCGTCGTGCTCGAGCGCGCGAACCTCACGCGCAAGCCGCCCGAGCTCTCGTGGGAGGTCGCGGGCTCGCTGTTCGTGGCGGGCGCGACCGCGTGGGCCTGCGTGCGTGCGGTCGGCGCGGCCGAGGGGGACACGGTCGTCGTGTCCGGCGCGGCCGGCGGCGTCGGCGTCTTCACCATCCAGCTCGCGCTCCGCACGGGCGCGCGCGTGGTCGGGATCGCGAGCGAGCGCCACCATGAGTGGCTGCGCGGACGAGGCGTCGTGCCGATCGCCTACGGCGAGGGTGTCGCCGACCGGCTTCGCGCGGTGGCGCCGGACGGGGTCGACGCGTTCATCGACCTCGTGGGCGGAGGCTACGTGGCGCTCGCGCTCGACGTGCCCGGGGTCGCGCCGGCGCGCGTCAACACGATCGCCGACTTCCCGGCGATTGCGGGGCGCGGCGTCCGGGGTGAGGGCAACGCGGCGGGCGCGAGCGCGGCCGTGCTCTCCGAGCTCGCTGGGCTGATCGCCGCCGGCGAGCTGGAGGTCCCGATCGCCGCCACCTATCCGCTCGAGGAGGTGGCGGCGGCCTTCGAGAAGCTCGCCTCCGGCCACGTTCGCGGCAAGATCGTGCTCCTGCCGTGAGACGCGTGGTGGCACCCGGGACGCGCTCAGGCGGCGCCGAGTCGGCGTCCGAGAGGCGCGCGCGGGCGATCCTCGAGCGGGTCCGCGCCGTGCCCGAGGGATTCGTGCGCACCTACGGGGACATCTCCCCGGGCGCGCCACGGCTCGCGGGCAGCGTGCTCGCCGGCTGCGACGATCCGTCGCTTCCCTGGCACCGGATCGTGCGAGCCGACGGGTCGCTCGCCAAGGGGGAGCGACAGCGGCGGCGCCTGCACCGTGAGGGCGTGCCGTTCCGTGGGCCGCGCGTCGACATGCGGGTCGCGCGCATGCTCCTGTTCGGCGAGGAGCCCATGCGCGGCGACCCGCCCGCGTCCGGGGAGGAGCCCGCACCCGGCGACCCACCCGCGTCCGGGGAGGAGGCCATGCGCGGCGACCCTCTCGCGTCCGGGGAGGAGCCCGCAACCGGCGACCCACCCGCGTCCGGGGAGGAGCCCGCGTGATGTGGATTCAGCGCGCGATCCGCTTCGACCCCCGACCGCGCGGCTTCCACATCGTCACGCGCGAGGTGCTGAGCGCCCTGCCCGAGCTGCGCGAGCTCCAGGTCGGG